>Ga0207678_10001050_pt1 | contig 25269 bp, 25 predicted proteins | sample KBSC63metaG_FD_184319 | JGI IMG/M metagenome (GOLD analysis project Ga0207678, IMG submission 184319) | Corn rhizosphere microbial communities from Kellogg Biological Station, Michigan, USA - KBS C6-3 metaG (SPAdes) (version 2) | ecosystem: Host-associated > Plants > Roots > Rhizosphere > Soil ... | reverse complement strand
CGATGGTCTGTTCAACAATGGGGCCGATCTCCACCTGCTCGATCGTGACGGCGATGTTCTTAGCACCGATCCCGAGATTTTCGCGCGGTCGCTGACGACCAATCTGACAGGTTATTTTCTTTCATGTCGGGCGGCTATCCCTCATATGCTGAAGACCGGCGGTGGTGCCATCGTGCAAACCTCGTCGCTGGCGGCTTCACGCGGCGATTCGGCGATGGTGGGCTATTGCGCATCCAAGGCGGGCGTCGATGCGCTGACCAGGCATGTCGCCGTGCGGTTCGGCAAACAGAAGATCCGCTGCAACGCCATCCAGCCCGGCATGATAATGGTCGAAAATGCGGTGGCCATGGGGGATGCGCTGCCCCTCGAACTCATCCTGAAGCAGACGGCCGGGCCTCGCCTGGGAGAACCCGAAGACATTGCGAGCGCGGCGACCTTCCTGCTTTCGGATGACGCCGCTTTCATCAACGGCCAGATCATCCGCGTCGATGGTGGCATGAGCATCCCGCTGCTGAGCAATTCCATAGCGCAGTCTTGATTGGCCCTGTCGGCTGGTCTGCTTCGATAGTTGGCGCATTGTTGCCTCTGGCGCCGTGGCGGGCCGAAGGTGGAGCGAAGCGGAACCGGAGGGAGGCGATGGCGGCGTAGCCGTTTTCGGCGCCGAGGGGCGATAGCCCAGCGAGCTGTGCGGCCTGTCAGTTTTGTGATGCCGCCGCCATCAGCAGTACAAGCTGGCCGACATCGGCTTCACCGAGAACGGTATCGACCGCATCAGCGGCGACTGCGTGCGCGCCTACGACGTTCCGCTGGAGCGCTGAACCGGCAGCGCCCGGACAATGTCCGGGCGCGTCTTCAGCCCGCCGGGTGCGGACCTCGGGAATAGGTCGCAAGGTCGCGGACCGTGTCGTAATCGATTCCGTCCGGCGGCACGAAGCGTTCGCGCAGGTTCACGAACGGGCGGCGATAGGACGGATCCTCGCGCGTCTGGCTGGGTACGCCGTTGGCAAGGCGATCCGGCGCCCACCGGAACGGGATCGGCGCCCCAGGAATGTTGCAGCAGCCGTCGATCGTCGCATAGCGGAAGGCGATCCGCCAACCTTCCGGCCGCCGCTCCACCCGGTCGAGATAGCGGCCAAACGCGATCGAATTGCTGCCGTCGAGCAGCGGGCCGGTGAAAATCCAGTAGGTTTCCGTAATCGCTGTGTCCGCGTCGATGAACTCGCAAGTCTGGTTGGTCGTATGATGCAGCGTGGTTTCGATGGACCGCTTGTGCGAATCCCAGATCCATTCGAAAAATTCCTCGCGGCTGCCGCAGAAGCCCAGATGGTCGTCGATCGCATCATCGGCATAGGCGGTGAACAGGATATCCTTGTCTAACCGGTCGTCCCCGCGCGCGAGGCGGATCGCCACGTCGCGCACTGCCATGCGGTCGTGCAGGTGCTGCACTTCGGCCTGCAGGGCTTCCACCGTCCTGCACAGTCGGTCGATCTTTTCCGCGTCGGTCATTTGCTGCCTCTCCACCATACTTCCCGCCGCCCGGATCACATGACCGGCTTGGGCGCGTCGGGATCGATCAGCCGCATGACGCAATGGCGATGCGTGATCCGCCACCCGGCGGCGGTGCGGGTCAACCGGTCACGATAGACCCCGGTCATCGTCCGGGCATCGGCGAGCACGATCACGATCTTGGAATCGCAGCGGGCCCCGTCCGGCCCGTCGGGATCGACCACCAGGTTGGTCACGTGATGACCCCAGGGGTGCACTGATGCGCCCCAGGCGTCCTGCAACTCGCGCAGGCTATTCAGCCGCACGCCATACGGCTCCACTTCGAACACCGCCTCGGGAGTGAAGATCTCGCCAAGTCGATCCCACGGACCGCCGGCGGCGGAACATTCGTCCATGATGTGGCCGTAGCGGCCCATCAGGTTGTAGATGGCAATGAAATCCTCGGCCGCGATCTGACGCATCGGCTCATCCTCCGGAAACGTGCGGTTCCCATCCGGCTTCCGTGATGCGCGCTCCGCGCCCTGCCGCAATCGTCCGTGTGGCCTAGATGCCGTAATGGGCCGTCGCCTGAAGGGCAGCGCCCGAAAGCTTTAAGGCCCTCGCCAAACAACGCTATCGCTGGCGTTCGGCACGGTACAATGTCTTTGGGAGCCTTGCGCAACCCTGCGTACGCCCCGCCTGTCGGACCTCGAGGTGGCCGGATCGCTGCAGGCCTGGCTGTTCCAGATCGTCTTCGCCGCGATCTTGCGTCCATCGATCTGGTGCCGCTCAATCCGGTCGTCGACACCGTCCTGCGTGTCTCGCGTGCGAACGCACCGGACGGGTCGCCGTCTGAACAGGATGCTACTCGGCCGCGTTCGCGGAAGTGGATCATAAGCCGCGCTCGGCTGCAGCACTTCCGGCGCGACGTCCCGAAAAGGCGTCGGCTATCGCCATGCCGCTGGCGTCCACGACGCCGCCGGTCCGCTCGTCGACCTCCAGCCCGCCGAGCGTGAAGACCTGCGTGACGCTGTATTTGTTCGCAGTCGAAATGTTCGCCGCATAAAAGGGGCCCTTGCGGATTGCCGACCGGTTCCCAGGCGACTTGCCGAAGGCATCGTTCACCGGTCGGCTTCGGCTATCGTGAAACTATTCAACACCGGCCCGAGGACCAGCTATACCTACGGGTTAGGCCAGTCGATCGCCATGCCATGCCGATTGGCGTCCAGGCACATGACGATATCGGCTCGTTCCGGCATTTCGGCCAATATATGACGTGTCAGACGCTCGTAATGGCTGATGAACCGGCTGATATCCGCTGTGGTCATGATAGCGTCGCCTGGCGCGCCGCTCTGACGCAGTGCCTCTTCCTGTTCGAGCCGCCAGCCATGCACGACGTCCCAGCCTGGTGCGGCGAGGAATATCAGGAGGTCGATGCGCGCGAACAGGGAGCGGTAAGGCCCGGCCAACATGTCGTTTACATATCGGCGCCATGTGCCGTCGCGATCCTCTTCCCGCTCCAGCGCATTGGCCGGTTCCGCTAGCGCCTCGCTTTCCTGCGGCAGCGCGCCGACGCACCATCCCTCGAACAGCATGATACGGGTGTTTGCGGCTGCCGTCGGCCATGACGTTTCCGGTGATCGATCGTCGATCGCCTTGTCGAAACGGGGCAGCCGAACCGCGGCGCCGCGATCCAGCGACGCCATCACGGCCATTCCCAGGTCGATGTCATGGGTGCCCGGCACGCCGCGTGTGCGGAGCAATGGATGGACATCCCGGGCCAATGCCTCGCGCTCCGCCCGCGTGAGGTAGAGATCGTCGAGTGAGAGCGTGGCGACACGGTCCAGACGCTGCGCGAGGCGGGCCACCAGCGTCGACTTGCCACTTCCCTGCGCGCCGCAAATGCCCACGACCAGCGGACGGTCGGGGCTCTGCGCCGCCGCCGCCTCGATCGCGGCGATCAGCCGATCGTCAGGCGACACGGTTGGGCAGCGCCTTGCCTGACAGGAATGCGTCGATGTTGGCGATGGCCTGCATTCCCATCGCGTTGCGCGCCTCGATCGTCGCACTGCCGAGATGAGGCAGCAGGACGGAGCGCGAATGGGCGAGCAATCCGGGATGCACCACCGGCTCCTCCGCATAGACATCCAGGGCGGCGGCACCGATCCAGCCCGCCTCCAGCGCCTCGACGAGCGCGGCCTCGTCGATCACCGGCCCACGCGCCGTGTTCACCAGGATCGCATGGGGTTGCATCGCGCGCAGGATCCCCCGGTCGATCATGTGACGCGTCGCCGCGCCGCCCGGCGTATGCAGCGACACCACATCTGCGCCTCGGACCAGATCGACCAGCGTGTCGACCGGTTCCGCGGCGAGCCGCGCCGTCACCGCCGGATCGACCGAGGAGCGATTGAAGTAGCGGATCGTCATGCCGAGCCCGCGCGCCTTCGCGGCCGTGGCTTGCGCGATGCGGCCGAAGCCAACGAGCGCGAGGACGCGGCCGTGCAGCCCGTTTCCGACCAGATGGGTGGGACGCCAGCCTGTCCACGCGCCGGCGCGAACCTCGCGTTCGCCCTCGCCCGCGCGGCGAGCCGCCATCAGCATCAGCAGGATGGCGAGTTCGGCCGTCGCCTCGGTCAGCGCATCGGGCGTGTTGGTGACCGCGATCCCGGCATCGCGCGCGGCGGCCAGGTCGATGTGGTCGACGCCGGCGCCGTAGCTGGCGATCAGCCGCACCCGGCGTCCCGGCACCGTCAGCAGTTCCGCATCGATGCGATCGGTGATCGTCGGGACGAGGATGTCGGCGTCCCGCATGGCGTCGGCCAGCTGCGACCGGTCGAGCGGCACGTCGTCCGGGTTCAGCCGGGCACCAAGCCGCTCCGCGAGCACGCGTTCGACCTCCGTCGGCAGCCGGCGCATCACGCGGATGGAGGGATGCGCCGCTGTCATGCCCGAACCGCTTCGTCCCGCGCCGTCGGCACTGGCGCGTCGTTTCGCAACAGGCCCTCCGTCACCAGCGCCTGCCAGAAGCCTCCGGGTATCGGACGGCGATACAGGTCCAGCGTCTGCGCCAGCCGGCGCGGATCACCGATGCCGGGGAGGACGCTGACGACGCAGGGATGGGCAAGCGGGAATTGCAGCGCGGCGGCGGCCAGCGGCACCTGCCACGCGTCGGCAACGGCCTCGATCCGCCGGACGCGTGCAACGATCTCGTCCGGTGCCGGGCCATAGTCGTAATAGGGCGTACCGCCGGTGCGCGTCCCGGTCGCGAGAATACCGCTGTTGTACGGTGCGCCGGCGATCACCGACACGCCGTTCTTCGCGCACAGCGGAAACAGCGTGTCGAGCGGCGTCTGTTCGAGCAGCGTGTAGCGGTTGGCGAGCAGGAGGACGTCGATCGGCGCGGCGTGGATCGCGTCGATGCAGACCTCGACCTCGTTCACGCCCAGTCCGAACGCACCGATCGCCCCCTGGTCACGCAACGACTCCAGCGCGTCGAACCCGCCGCCCGTCGTCAGTTCGGCCCAGTGACGATCGTGCGCGTCGCCCTGCACCATCCGACCGATGTCATGGACGAACAGCATGTCGACCCGGTCGAGCCCGAGGCGGTGCAGGCTCGCCTCGAACGAGCGCAATATGCCGTCGCGGCTATAGTCGTACACGACCCGGAACGGCATTGGCGAGAGGAAGCCGTCGCGCGCTTCCTCCGCGGTCGCCGACGCATCGGGCGTCAGCAGCCGCCCGACCTTCGTCGACAGGATGATCGCGCGGTCCGCTTCCCGCAGTGCATCGCCGACGCGCCGCTCGCTCAGGCCCCGTCCGTAGAAGGGGGCGGTGTCGACGAAGCCGACCCCCGCCGCGATCGCCGCGTCGATCGCCGCCCGCCCGGTCGCATCGTCGATCCGCCGGTTGAGGTTGCCGAGCGACGCGGCGCCGAAGCCGATCTCGGTCAGCCGGATCTTTGTCGGCCCGAGCGGGCGGGTCGGAAGGGTCATCGCGCCGGTCCCGTTCAGCCGTTCGCCGCGGCGACGAAGTCCTGGCGCTGCTCGCCCAGGCCCTCGATGCCGAGTGTCACCACGTCGCCCGCCTTCAGATAGCAGGGCTCGGGCTTCTGGCCGAGCCCGACGCCCGGCGGTGTGCCGGTGGTGATGATGTCGCCGGGTTCCAGCGCCATGAACTGCGAACAATAAGCGACGATCTCGGCGATGGGGAATATCATCGTCGCGGTGCTGCCGGTCTGCATCCGCTTGCCGTTGACGTCGAGCCACATCGACAATGCCTGCGGGTCGCCAACCTCGTCGGCGGTGACCAGCCACGGGCCGATCGGCCCGAAGGTCGGGAAGCCCTTGCCCTTGTCCCAGGTGGCGCCGCGCTCGGTCTGCCATTCGCGTTCCGACACGTCGTTGACGACCAGATAGCCGGCGACATGATCCAGCGCCTTGTCGACCGGAACGTCGTGCGCCGGGGTGCCGATGACGATGCCCAGTTCGACCTCCCAATCGGTCTTCTTCGATCCGCGCGGGATGACGACCGGGTCGTTCGGGCCCTGGATGCAGTTCACCCATTTGTTGAACACGACCGGCTCTTCCGGGATCGGCAGGTTCGATTCAGCGGCGTGGTCGGCATAGTTCAGGCCGATCGCGATGAACTTGCGGGTGCCGGTGACCGGCGGACCGTAGCGGACCCCCGCATCGACCAGCGGCAGATCGTCGGCGGAGAGCGCGGCGAGGCCACGCAGTCCCTCCACCGAGATCGCGGCGGGATCGATGTCGGCGACATGCCCGGACAGGTCGCGGATGCGGCCGGCGGTATCGATCATGCCCGGCTTCTCGTGACCGGCGGTGCCGAAGCGGCAGAGTTTCATGGCTATTCCTTTGTCGAAAAATTGGTGGAAACATCGGCGAGGATGCGGTGGTCGATTGCGGAAACGGCATTGACGCCGGTCAGCGTCATGGCAACCCGCATCTCATGCGTGAGCATGGCGAGCATCCGCGCAACGCCCGCCTCGCCTTCGGCGGCGAGCGCCCACAGCCATGCCCGGCCGAGCAGCACGCCCTTCGCCCCCAACGCCAGCAGGCGGACGACGTCAAGGCCGGAGCGGACACCGGAATCGGCGAGCACGGTCAACTGGTCGCCTACTGCGGCGGCGATACGCGGCAAAGCGGCGGCGGTCGACATCACGCCATCGAGTTGTCGTCCGCCATGGTTCGACACGACGATGCCGTCCGCGCCGTAATCGGCGGCGGCGCGGGCATCCTCCGGATCGAGGATCCCCTTGATGATGAGCGGCCCGTCCCATTCGGCGCGCAGCCAGTCGAGGTCGTTCCAGCGGATGCCGGGGTCGAAGTTCGCGCCCAGCCAGCCCATGTAATCGTTCAGGCCGCTGGCATTGCCCAGCACTGGCTCCAGATTGCCGAGCCGGTGCGGACGACCACGCAGTCCGACGTCCCATGCCCACCCTGGCTTGCCGATCGCCTGGGCGACGCGCTTCATTGCGGCGCCCGGCCCCGACATGCCCGAATGCGCGTCGCGATAACGGATGCCGGGTATGGGCATGTCGACGGTAAACACCAGCGCCTGCGCGCCCGCTTCTTTCGCCCGCGCCAGAAGTTCCCGCATGAAGCCGCGGTCGCGGATGACGTAGAGTTGGAACCACAACGGCCCGTCCGACGCCGCCCCGCGCAGTTCCTTCATGCTGCAAATGCCGACGGTCGACAGCGTGAAGGGCACGCCGTGCCGATGCGCTCCCCGCGCCGCCTGCGTTTCGCCGCGTCGGCGGAACATGCCGGCGATGCCGATCGGACCCAGTACCACCGGCAGCGGCTGCTCGCGACCGAACAGCGTCGTGCGCAGGTCGAGCGCGGCCACGTCCTGCAACACGCGCTGGCGCAGCACCGTGGCGTGCAGGTCGTCGACGTTGCGGCGGCAGGTGACCTCCGAAAAGGCGGCCCCGTCGGCATAGTCGAACAGGAAACGCGGCAGCCGCCGCCGGGCGGCGGTGCGGAAGTCGTCGATGGAGGCGATGATCGTCATCGGGCGGCTCAGGCCATCGTCCAGCCGCCGTCGATCGCCATCAGGCTCCCGGTGATATAGCTGCTTTCGTCGGAGGCGAGATAGAGCGCCAGTGCGGCAATCTCTTCAGCAGTGCCGATCCGCCCCATCGGCTGGCGCGCAATGAAGGCCGCGCGCGCAGCCTCGGCATCGCCGGTCGCCGCGAGCCGCTGGTCGAGCGACGGAGACTGCACGGTGCCAGGGCAGATCGCGTTGCAGCGGACGCCGTGCCGCACATAATCCACGGCCACCGATCTGGTCAGCCCGCCCAGCGCGCCCTTGGACACGCAATAGGCGAAGCGGTCAGGAACGCCGATCATCGCCCCCGCCACCGACGCGACGTTGACGATGGACCCGCCACCCGCGGCGATCATGCCGGGCAGGAAGGTGCGGATCATCCGCATCGCGGCATCGACGTTGAGGTCGAACGACAGGCGATAGCCCCGTTCCCCGGTGGAGAGCAGGTCGCCGGCATCGACATAGCCCGCGCAATTGACCAGCACGTCGATCGTCCCGACCTCCGTGCCCAAGGCGTCGACCGCCACGGCGTCGAGCAGGTCGACCACCTTCGTCCGGCACCCGGCCAGCGTCGCCAGCGCCTCCGCCTGCACGTCCAGTGCGATCACCTCCGCGCCTTCGCGCAGGAACAATTCCACCGTCGCGCGGCCAATCCCCTGCGCCGCCCCGGTCACGAGGGCGCGCTTGCCCGCCAGTCTGTTCATATCCTGTCCTCATTCGATAGATGATCACTCTGCCGGAAGACGCGATGCGCCACCGGCCAGGGTTCGCCATCGGCAAATGGCGCCCGTTGAAGCTCGGCCATGCGGGCCTGCCATGCGATGAGCTGGGGATGATCGCGCTCGATCCGCCGCAATCCCTCCGCGTCGAAATCCTCGGCCAGCGTCAGGATCATGACCAGGCGGTGGCCGGCCCGGAAGATCTCCATCTCGACGATGCCATGACGATGCTGCGCCTCGACGACGGCAACCGGCGTCCGGCCCACGCGATGCGCATCGTCATAGGCGGCGATCGCCGCGGCATCGGTGGCGAGGTCCATGATGCGGATCACCCGGTGCGTTCCCATCGCTCAGCCCTTCATGCCGTAGAATGCGGCCGCCGCACCGCGAAACAGGCGATCCCGCGCCGGCCCGTGCAGGCCGGTGAGCCGGTCGGCATCCGCCACCCATTGCGCGAAATCGTCCCCCGACAGGCGCAACACCGGCCAGTCGCTGCCCACATCAACCGATCGCCGAAGCATGCGAGCAGATGGTCGACATAGGGGCGCAGTTGGTCCGCCGGAGCGCCGGCCACCTGTTCGGTGCGCAGCCCCGACAGCTTGCACCATGCGCCGCGATCAGCGAGCTCGGCGATCTGTGTCCGCCACGGATCGGCCTTGTCTTGGGCGATGAAGGGCTTTGCCGCATGGTCGATCACGACCGGAAGATCCGGCCAGCGATCCATGAAACGCGCCAGCATCGGCAGATGCCGGGGCTGCACGAGCGCATCGAAGCGCAGGCCGTGCCGCAGCATCGCCGCGATGGCGGGCTCCAGCGCCGGGTCGAGCAGCCAGTCGGTGGCGGCGATGGACTGCAGCATCGGCCGCAACCCGCGCAGCCTGGGCGCGGTCGCGAGCGTGGCGATCCTGCCCGGTGCCTGCGGCGACGCGAGATCGACCCATCCGACGACGGCACCGACGACAGGGCTCGTCTCCGCCACGGCCAGCATCCAGTCGGTATCGGCGTCGGTCGGTTGCGACTGGACCAAGACGCTGGCAGCCAGCCGGACATCGCCCGTCGCGGCGATCAGGTCGTCCATCGCGAAATCACGATGAATCGACGGTTCCGCGACGGTCGGCCACTGGTGCCCGGGCGTGTCGAGCGCCCAGAGGTGATGGTGCGCGTCGATCACCTGCATGGTATCACGCCATACCGAGAATCCGTTGCAGCGCCTGCTGAAAATGGCCGGCGAGCGCCGCTTCCGCCGCGTCCGCATCGCGGTTCGCGCACGCCTCCAGAATGTCGAGATGCTCGCGCAGCGTACGCAGCGCCAACGGTCTCGTCACCAGCCGGTCGAGCCGAACGAGCGTCACGTAATTCTTCAGTCGTCGCGCGGTCATTTCGATCAGCGAGTTGCGCAACGATGAGATCAGCGCGCCGTGCAGCTGCTCCTCCAGCAGCCCCAGCCGATCCTCCTCGGCCGGACCCAGGTCGTGACGCTCCAGATCCGCGATCAGATCGCGATGCGCCGCGATCATCTCCGCAATCTCCGCCGCATCGCCCGTTTCCGCGAAAGCCCGCGCGCCCGCCCGCTCGATCAGCGAGCGGAACTGGTAGGTCGATCGCGACAGTTCCAGATCCGCCTTGACGAAGCGGATACAGGATCGCGCGTGAATCGTGACCAGGCCCTCCGTCTCCAACGTTCGCAACGCGTCGCGCAGCGGCTGGATGGTGAGGCCGAGTAATCGCATCAGTTCGTTCTGAGACAATTCGGCACCGACCGGGATGGTTCTGTCGAACAAGCCCTGAAGGATCGCACGATAGGCCTTTTCGGCCAGCGGCGGTTCGTTTCCTCTCTCGCCGACGGATTTCTCGCTGGCAGGGGGATCGGTCGCCGACACGGCGCTGATTTTCGAACGTGGCATAGTCAGACGAAATGGCCTCATCACCGGGACGGGTCAACCGCAAAGCCTTTCGGCAGGATAGCGAAGCGCCGCTCATCGCACCGACCGGATCGGCAACACGAGACACGCACCCGCCAGCACGAACGCCCCCGCGACGACGAACAGCAGCGGATAATCGTTGCCGGTCGCGCTGAGCAGCGTCGCAGCGAGCACCGGGCTGAGGATTTGCGGGACGTTCACCGCGGTGGTCAGGATGCCGAGATCCTTGCCCGTATCATCACCGCCTTCGCTGGCCGGCAGCACCTGCGTCATCAATGCGAGGTCGACCGACATGAAGGCACCATAGCCGAGTCCGATCAGCACCGCATAGGCGAACATGCCGGCGGCGTTGGGCTGCACCAGCGGGGCGACGACCGCCAGCGCCATGATGATACCAGCGGCGAAGACCAGCGGCTTGCGGCGCTGCCAGCGATCCGACAGCCAGCCGGAGGCGAGGCCGGAGATGACCAGCGCGACGAATGTTACCGACGACAGGCGCGCGATGGTGGTATTTGCGTCGCCCTGGCTCAACCCGATGTGATCCTGAAGGATATAGAGCAGGTACGTGACGATCGCCTGATAGCCCATGTAGATCGTGAAGCGCCCGAGGAACGCCCATGCGAAATCGGGATGTTCGCGCGGGTCGATCCAGAAGGAGCGCAGGAACGCGCCGAGGCGAAACGGCGAGGCCGGCGGCAGCGTTTCGCGCGGTTCCGGGTTGAGCGCCACGAACGACAGGCAGGCGAGGATGATCGCACCGCCCAGCAGGCCGTAAGCGAGCCGCAGATCATGAGCGAGCAGTCCGCCGTAGATCGTGCCGGCGGAAATGCCGGCCGTCATTGCCGCGCCGACCACGCCCGACACGAAGCCGCGCTCCTCCACCGCGAACCGGTCGGCGACGATGGTCGTGATCGCCGGCTGCATCGAATTGAGGCTGATCGCCGCCACGACCCAGAGGGCCGTCACCGCGACGATGCCCGATCCGTAAGGCACCATGATGATGGCGCCGCCGCCGATCAGCGCGCCGATGACGATCCACGGTGTGCGTCGCCCGAACCGGCTTCGCGTCCGGTCCGAGAAGGCGCCGGCCATTGGCGTTGCCAGCGTGCTGAAGACGGACGTGATCGCGAACACCACGCCCAGCGTCTTCGTCTTGGTGGCGGGCGAGATATCCTGGATCTGGTTGGGCAGCAGCACGCCCAGCACCGCGGCATACAGCGTCAGCAGCACGAAGAAGACGACACCCAGCGACACGATCAGTCGCCAGTCGCGCCGACCGGTCGCCATCGTGCGGGGCGGGAGAGCAAAGGGCGCTGTCATGCCGCTGCCGCCGCAGTCAGTCGCCGGCAATCTTCCTGCGCGGTGGCGCTCAACCGTAAACCGTGCCCAGGCGTATCGCTGCCGAAGATCATGCCGTCGCGGATTGTAAACGTCTTTTCGACCAGATGGTCGAAATTCTGGAAGCTGTATTCCAGCCAGCGCACGCCTGGCAGCGCCAACGCCATGTTGACGCCGATCTCGAGGAAACTGTTGCCCAGCGTCACTTCGACATTCTGCTCGCTGGCCAGCCATCCGGCGCGCATCACGTCCCCGACCTGGGCATGGACGTTGAGCATGTCGCATGCCTGTTGTTCGAGCAGGCGCCGCTTGCCGGACAGGTCGAGATATTCGCCGGCGTTGACCCGGGTGATGCCGGTCCGCCGGATCAGCTTCAGCCCCGCGATATCGTCGCGGGTCACGGGATCCTCGACCCAGTAGATGCGGTGCCCCGCGCGCTCGAACGTCTGCAGGGCGTCGATCGCCTGCCCGACGGTCCACGCCTCGTTGGGATCGACCATCACCGGGCGGTCCTGGCCCACCGTCTTGCGCAACAGGTTCAGCCGGTGAACGTCGCGCTCGAGGTCGGGATGGCCGACCTTGATCTTGAAGCCGCGATAGCCGGCTTCCGCGGCGTTGCCGAACAGCTCGACGAAAGCGTGGTCCGACAGATGGAAGTCCAGCCCGCTCGCGTAGACGGGAACGCTTGACCGATCGGCGCCCAGCATCTGCCACAGCGGCAGGCCCTGCTGCTGTGCGAACAGGTCCCAGACCGCCTGTTGGATCGCCTCCTCGAACGGCAGCGACATGCGGCGCACATTGCCGCCGCGCGGACGCCGCACCGCGAGCGCCAGTGCCGCCGGTTCCTGACCATCGAGGGCGGGCCACGCCTGTTCGAGGAAGGTCCGCTCGATCTCCTGCTCGTCGGGAAGGGCGTTGAACAATGATTGCGCGAAGCCGAGGCCGACATGTCCCGCCGAATCGATCAGTTCGATCGCGGCCACATGGATTTCGGTCGTATGCACCTGCGAATCGCCGACCGGTCGATCGCGAGGATAGTGAAAACGGGTAATCCGATATGCCGTAATCCTCATCCCCGTTTGCCTTTCGTCATATCTGATATTTCAGATCTATATTTCAGAGAAATTTTACGGGCGCAAGCCGATAAATCGATCTCAACGGCCGCAATTCACGCCTAACGGCACAGCACCGTCACCGGCAATAGAGGGGTAATCCCGTCCCGACAGCGGCATTTCGGTCTGAATTATCCTGTATCTTCAACAAAATTCATCAACTGATATATCAAAATATGAATTAGATAATGTTTTTGGCTTGCATGAAATATCGATTGGCTGCATTCACGGCGAACAAGGGCGGCGGTCGACCGATCGCGCAAGAGGGAGAGGATGAATGAAGATCACCCGGATCATGTGCCTGTGCACGGCAGGTGCAATGTCTCTCATGCAGGCGTCGATGGCCTGTGCGCAGGCGGGAGGTGAGGCGACCACGCCGCCCCCCGGCTCGCCGGCACAGCCGCAGGACTCCTCTGATGCCGCAGCTGGCACGGCCCCGGCACAGGCCAGCAATGTCGAGGATATCATCGTCACCGGTTACCGCGCCTCGGCGGAGCGTGCCGTGGCGGTCAAGCGCGAGGCCGCGTCCGTCGTCGAGGCCGTCACCAGCCAGGATCTGGGCCGCTTCAGCGACGTCAACATCGCCGACGTCCTGCAGCGCGTGCCGGGCGTTCAGATCGAACGCAACGACAGCGGCACCGCTGGCGATCGCGCATCGATCCGCGGCCTCGGCCCGGGCTACACGCAAGTCACGATCAACGGCCGCGTTCCGCTGACCGGCGGCAACGAGGGCATCAACTCACTGCGCCAGGTCAATCTCGACGTGCTGCCGACAGAGGTCATTTCGGGCATGCTGGTGTACAAGACACCGACCGCCGACCTGGTCGAAAGCGGCATCGCCGGCGAGATCGACGTCCAGACGCTGAAGCCGCTCGACTATCGCGCGCCCGGTGGCGGCACGTCGTTCGGCAGCCTGACCGTCCGTGCCGACTATGACGACCAGACGAAAAACTTCATTCCCCGGATCAGCGGTGTCGTCGGCACCAAATTGCTCGACAACCGGCTGGGCGTCTATCTGTCGGGCCTGTGGTCGCACGGCGACACTTCCAGCTCCGAACTGTTTTCGCGCTTTGCCACTCGGGATTTGTCGTTCGACGATAATGCCGACGGCAGCATCGACCGTGTCGAGCGCGGCGTGCTGGTGCCCTCGCGCATCACGGCGTCGAAGAACGACGGGAAGATCAGCCGCCTGGCGTTCAGCAGCGGTCTTCAGTTCAAACCGAGCGATCAATGGGAAATCAACGTCGACGGAACCTATTCCAAGTTTCTGAACGAGCAGTTCCGGCCGACCAACGATCTCCAGCTCAATGGCGCCAGCAGCGTCTATGACGGTGTGGCCAGCCCCGGCGGCTATACCGTCCGTGACGGACGGCTGCTCGCATTCGATACGTCGAAGCTCGCCTATGCGGGAGGAACGGGCCCGGGCGTCACGCTGGATCCGCAGCCGCTGAAGTTCTTCAACAACCAGTATGCGATCGTCGCCGGCGGCAACATCAAGTATAACGGCGACGGTTTCCGCGCGAGCGTCGACTATGGCTATTCGAACGGTCGCTATGATCAGGATCTGCGGCTGTTCTTCGGCGGCACCAGCGCGCCGAATCGCAACGTGCAATTTGACGGCGTTCCAATGGTGCCGACGATCACGGGAGTGACCAACGTCGTCACGCCGCCGGGCGGCGTCTTCAACGGCTTCTTCGGGCGCAAATATTTCAACCGTTCGCATGCCCATGCGCTTCGCGGCGACATCGCCTATGACGTGGCACCGGATGTCGTGCTGAAGGCGGGCGTGCGCTATCAGGACACGACCATAAGGCTGCGCAGCACCTCGCTGTTCGTGCCGGCTCCCGATGCGGCCACCGGCTTCACTACCGCCATTTCCCAGCAGATGCCCGACGTGATCTTCAACGGGCAGGATGCCGGCTTCCTGACACGCTTCAATTTCGGGGTGCCGATCCCGTTCCTCGATTATCCGGCGGCGGCCAATCTGGTTCCCGCGCTGCGTGACGCGGCGATCGACAAGGAAGACGCGTCCTTCGCCATCACCGCGCATGAAAAGACGACCGCATTCTACGTGCAGGCCGATGGGAATGGCACCTGGGGCAATATGCCGGTCAAGGGCAATGTGGGCGTCCGGGCGGTCTACACCGATCTGACCTCGCGGTCGACGCAGAGCACGACGATCCTCAACGGCCTGAACGCGACGCTCAGCCAGACGCTGACGCCGACCAGCGACACGCATCGCTACTGGGAATTTCTTCCCTCGGCGAACCTCGACCTCAATCCCACCGACCCGCTGCATGTCCGTCTGGCCGTGTCCCGCGTGATGTCGCGCCCGGAATATGAGGATACCGCGCCACGCAACGCGGTCAGCTACTATGATCCCAACGATCCGCGCGTCGACCCCAGCCAGCGCGGCACCGCGACGCTCGGCAATACGAAGCTGAAGCCGCTGACGGCGTGGCAGCTTGATCTGGGGCTGGAATATTACACCCGCGGCGGCGGTGCGCTGTATCTCGGCGGCTTCTACAAGAAGGTCGACGACTTCATCCTGCGTACGGTGACCCTCGACACCACCATTCCGGCACAGGGCGCGACCCGCCTGGACGTGACGCAGCCCGTCAATGCATCGAATGGACGCGTCTATGGTGCCGAAGTCGGGTTGAACCAGCCGTTCAGCTTCCTGCCCGCACCGTGGGACGGGTTCGGCGTGCAGGCGAACTATACCTATATCAACTCGAAGATCACCATCGACAATGCCGCGTCGACCACCTCCTACGGCTTCCCGGGGGCATCGAAGCACAATGCCAACGCGATCGCCTATTATGAGAAGGGCCCGTTCGCGACGCGCGTCGCCTATGCCTATCGGTCGAGCTACTTCCAGGCGCTCGGCGGCGGCAACGATCGTGCTGCGCAGCCGACCTTCACCAAGGGATATGGTCAGCTCAACGCGAGCATCTCCTACCGTCCGATCGAGCATCTGGAGCTTAGCGTTACCGGCACCAACCTCACCCGTGCCAATCGTCGCGACTATATCGTCGATCCCGACATGTTCCGCTCGTTCATCCAGCGCAGCCGGACGATCGCCTTCGCCGTACGCGGCTTCTTCTGATCGACCGGACCCTCGCCAGGTTCCTCGGCATCGATATCGGGACGTCCGGCGTCAAAGCCATCGTCATGGATCCATCCGGGAAGACGCCGGGCGAGGGCGCTGGGCGAAGGCGTGGGGGGTGCTGCCGGTGCAGCGCCCCCGGGGCGCCCGCGCCGGCCAGATGCCTGGTGCCACTCTGCGGGGGGCGGACGACCGTCCGCTCCTATTTTGCCTGCAACCGGGCACAGTTGGCCCCACGCCCCTGAGTGAAATTGCCATCCGCGCGGCTCCATATAGCCACGCTCCCCCGGAAGGGCTCGATGCTCCGCCTCATCCCCCCTCAGACGCGGCAATCGCGGCATGGGGCGAGGTTTCTGCATCAGATGCGCAGGCAAGATGAAGGATCCCTCGACATTCTGGAGGGGACGATATCGTCGGGCCCAACACTTTCACAACGCCGCGTTTTTCTGTAGACTGCGGCAAACGGTTATTATCCGAAGGCGACTCGTAAGGTCGACAAGCCGTTCGACCGGAGCCGCCTCACCATTGGTGGGAGAGGGCCTGTGCCGATTGCGGTCGCCATCGCCTTGCTGGTGTTTGGTTCGGTCGCCTTCCACTTGTTCAGTCCATGGTGGCGGACACCGATCGCGACCAATTGGGGTTCGATAGACTCCGCGCTCGACGTTACGCTGTGGATTTGCGCGGCGGCATTCGTCCTTCTCAACCTCTTCCTGGCCTGGGCGCTGGTGCGATATCGGCACCGGCCCGGACACCGCGCCCATTATGAACCGGAAAATAGTCGGCTCGAAAAACGGCTGACCTTCTGGACGGCAATCGGCATCGCCGGGATGCTGGCGCCAGGACTGGCTGCCTGGGGCAAATATGTATCGGTGCCCAAGGAGGCAACGATCATCGAGGCGGTGGGGCAGCAATGGCAATGGTCGTTCCGCTATCCGGGTCCCGATGGCGTTCTGGGCGCCGCAGCGGTCAAATATGTGACGCCGGACAATGTGCTGGGGCTCGATCCGCTCGACCCCTATGGGCGCGACGACCTGCTGGTCGAAACGGGCGACCTGCATCTACCCGTGGGCAAGCCGGTGAAGATCCTGCTGCGTTCCAAGGACGTGCTGCACGATTTCTATGTACCCGAATTCCGCGCCAAGATGGACCTGGTGCCCGGCATCGTCACCTATTTCTGGATGACCCCCACGAAGACGGGGACGTTCGATATACTCTGCGCCGAACTGTGCGGCACGGGCCATCATGAAATGCGCGGCAAGGTGGTGGTCGATTCGCCCAGGGCCTTCGCCGCGTGGCAGGCGCAACAGAGCAGCTTCGGGCAGATACTGGCCGAGACGCCTCCAGCCGCCATGTCGATCCTCCTGATCAAGGCGAACGCCTGTTCAGTCCCCGCCTCCTGGAGCATTCGCTGATGGCTACCACCCTGGCCGACGATCTGCGCCCGCTGCATCATCCGCATAGTTGGGTCACCCGCTATGTCTGGAGCCAGGATCACAAGGTCATTGCCATCCAATATAGCGTGACCGCGATCAGCATCGGGCTGGTGGCGCTGGTCCTTTCGGCGCTCATGCGGCTGCAATTGGGCTTTCCGGGGGCCTTCCCGGCGATCCAGCCGGACAATTACCTGCAGTTCGTGTCGATGCACGGCATGATCATGGTCGTTTATCTGCTCACGGCCCTGCTGCTCGGCGGCTTTGGCAATTATCTGATTCCGTTGATGATCGGTGCGCGGGATATGGTCTTCCCCTTCGTCAACATGCTCAGTTACTGGCTGTACCTGCTTTCGGTGATCGTGCTGGTGGCGGGTTTCTTCGTGCCGGGCGGACCGACGGGCGCGGGCTGGACGCTCTATCCGCCGCAAGCGATCAGCGAAGGAACGCCGGGTCACCAATGGGGCATCGTCACCATGCTGGTCAGCCTGGCGATCTTTGTTGCGGCATTCACCATGGGTGGCCTCAACTATGTGACGACGGTGCTGCAGGCGCGGACGCGAGGCATGACGCTGATGCGGATGCCGCTGTCGGTGTGGGGCATTTTCACCGCTTCGGTCATGGGCCTTCTGGCCTTTCCGGCGCTGTTCGTCGCCGCGGTCATGATGCTGTTCGATCGTCTGGCGGGTACCAGCTTCTTCATGCCGACGATGCAGTCGGCCGGTGCGATCACGTCGACACAGGGGGGCAGCCCGCTGCTCTTCCAGCATCTTTTCTGGTTCTTCGGCCATCCGGAGGTCTATATCGTCGCGCTTCCCGCCTTCGGCATCGTGTCCGACCTGATCAGTGTCCATGCGCGGCGCAATATCTTCGGCTATCGCATGATGGTCTGGGCGATCGTCGTGATTGGCGCGCTGAGTTTCCTCGTCTGGGCGCATCATATGTATGTGAGCGGGATGAACCCCTATTTCGGTTTCTTCTTCGCCACATCGACGCTGATCATCGCCATTCCCACCGCGATCAAGGTCTATAACTGGATGCTGACCCTATGGCGCGGCAACATCCATATGCGCGTGCCGATGCTGTTCGCCATCGCCTTTATCTTCACCTTCATCCATGGCGGACTGTCAGGACTGTTCCTGGGCAATGTGAGCGTCGACGTACCCTTGTCGGACACCTTTTTCGTGGTGGCGCATTTCCACATGGTCATGGGCGTGTCGCCGGTTCTGGTAATCTTCGGCGCGATCTATCACTGGTATCCCAAGATTACGGGGCGGATGTGGAACGAGACGCTGGGAAAGCTCCATTTCTGGATCACTTTCCTCGGCGTCTACGCGATCTTCCTGCCGATGCACTACCTTGGCATATTGGGCGTGCCGCGCCGTTATTACGCGCTGGGGCAGGCCGACTTCATCCCGCCATCGGTGCATTTGGCCAACCAGTGGATCAGCATCGCGGCGCTGGTGGTGTTCGCGGCGCAGAGCCTGTTCTTCTTCAACATGATCTGGAGCCTGTTCCGTGGTCCGAAGGCCGATCCCAATCCCTGGGGCGCGGCGAGCCTGGAATGGCAGACGCCCCAGACACCGCCGGCCCATGGCAATTGGGGGCCGAAGCTGCCGGTCGTCTATCGCTGGGCCTATGATTACAGTGTCCCTGGCGCCGAGCGCGACTTCATCCCGCAGACGGAGCCGCGCGCATGAACCTCATCGCGCGCCTTTCCGAACGGAGCTGGGAACCGGCGAGCGACAGGCTGGACCCGTCGCATCGCCCCTCGGCGGGATCGGTCGGGCTGACCCTCTATGCGGTGGTGATGGCCGTCATGTTCTCGCTGCTGGTGGCGGCCTATGTCATGCGCATGGGGCTGCACGCGGCCATGGGTCATGCAGACGACTGGGCCGCGATGCCCGACCCGCCATTGCTGTGGATCAACAGCGCAGTGCTGGTCATGAGCAGCATTGCCTGGGAAATGGCCCGGCGAGCCGCGATCCGGGGCCGGGCGAGCATGGCGTCGCTCGCGGGCGGGGTGCTGGGGCTATGCTTCCTCGGCGGACAGTGGATGCTGTGGCGTCATTATCAGGCGGCGGGCTATTATCTGGCGACGAATCCGGCCAACGCCTTCTTCTATCTGCTGACCGCGCTGCATGGGCTGCATATCATCGGCGGGCTTGGCGCCGCGGGCTGGGTGCTGGCCTCGCGGAACCCGGGCCAGGTGCGACTGTGCGCGCTCTACTGGCATCTGCTGTTGCTCATCTGGATATTGATCGCCGTCTTGCTGCTGCTGACTTGAGGTTGTTGCGCCATGCTCCAGACCACGCAGGATCGTAGAGACAGGGAAGTCATCACCCCAGCCCTGCGCGAGATCGCGGCCGACTGGTCGGCGGATCAGGAGGTGTTTCGCCATACCCATTGGGGCAAGGCGATGATGTGGATCTTTCTGCTGTCGGATACCTTCATCTTCTCCTGCTTCCTGACCGGCTACATGACAATGCGCGCTTCGGCCGTGCTGCCCTGGCCCAACACGGCCGAGGTTTTCGCGCTCAACATCGGCGGACAGGACATTCCGCTCGTCCTGATCGCGATCATGACCTTCGCGCTCATCAGTTCCAGCGGCACGATGGCCATGGCCGTGAATTTCGGTTACCGGCGCGACCGCCGCAGAACGGCGGGGCTCATGCTGCTGACCGCGCTGTTCGGCCTCACCTTCCTCTCCATGCAGGCGTTCGAGTGGAGCAAGCTGATCTTCGAAGAGGGGGTGCGGCCCTGGTACAACCCCATGGGCGCGCCGCAATTCGGTGCCTCCTTCTTCATGATCACCGGCTTTCACGGACTGCATGTGACCTGTGGGGTTATCCTGTTGCTGATCATCGCGTCGAAGGTCGCGCGCGGCGATTATGATCGCACGGGCGATTATAGCGCGGTCGAGATTGCGGGACTCTACTGGCATTTCGTCGATCTCGTCTGGGTCTTCATCTTCGCATTCTTCTACCTGTGGTGAGCTCCATGAAGCAGGATCTGTCCAATGCCGATGTCGGGGCTGTGCATGAAGGGGTGCATCATCCGATCAGCCTTTATCTGAAGGTCTGGGGCTATCTTTTCCTGCTCAGCACCCTTTCCTATCTGGTTGACTACATGCATGTGCAGGGGATCGTCCGCTGGACGTTGATCGTGCTGTTCATGTTGCTGAAGGCGGGGCTGATCCTGTCCATATTCATGCATCTCGCATGGGAACGGCTGTCCCTGATCTACGCGATACTGACGCCGCCACTGGTGCTGCTGGTGCTGGTGCGGATCATGACGATCGAGGCGAACTACGCCTTCTGGACAAGGGCGATCTTCATGGGCGGGGGAGGCTGAACCATGGCGCGGATGCGTTGGGTGGTGACGGGGCTGTGTGTCGCGGGGGCCGCGGCGTCGCTCTGGAGCTTCAACTGGTTTTCAGGGCAACTCTATCCGCATGCCAGTGCCGGCGACCTTGCCTACAAGCCTGACGACATGCCGCCGCGCATAGATATGGCATCGGTGCAGCGCGACTGGCCGGCGAGCCTCGATGATCCGGCGGATGGCAATCGGCTGATCGCCTATCACCGCGACATGCGCGGGAAGGTTTCCCTGCCATCGACTGGCGCCGGGACCGGCGCCACCGCCGCCACGCCGCCGGCGGATTTGGGAACGCTGCTCGCCAGTGCCGATCCCAATGCGGGCAAGGCGAAGGCCCAGCTCTGCGCCAGCTGCCACGACTTCAGTCAGGGCGGGCCGAACCGGATCGGCCCCAATCTCTGGGGCGTGGTCGCCCGCCCGGTGGCGAGCCATGCGGGCTTTGCCTATTCGCCCGCGATGAAGGCGCATGGGGGCGCATGGAGCTATGACAAGCTGTTCGAATTCCTTGCCTCGCCGGGGCGGGACGTGCCGGGGACGAAGATGAGCTTTGCCGGGCTCCGCCGGCCCGAGGATCGAGCAGCGGTGATCCGCTATCTGGCGACCTTGGGGAATGGAGCGCCGCCTTTGCCAGCGCCGAAGAGCGCGAACTGAGTTAGGGCACGACGCTTCAGCGCCCATTCGGGCTGCGCTTGTTGAGGCGCAGCCCTTTCCTTCAGAAAAGCGAAGGGCCTGGACAGGCTCAACCCGAACGGGTTCGGGTTACCGAACCACCGCCCGCGTGTAGAGATGCCAGGTCGCATAGCCCAGCACCGGCAGCACGATGGCAAGCCCGACCAGACCCGGCAGCGCGCCGAGGATCAGCAGCCCGACGACGATCAGTCCCCACATGGCGACCGTCACCGGATTGGCCCAGGCGACCCGTACGGAAGTGCGCAGCGCCACGCCCCAATTGGTCCGCTTGTCGATGATCATGGGAAAGGACACGACGCTGACCGCCAGGGTTATGATTGCGAAGCCGAGGCCGACCAGATTGCCGACGATGATCATCTTCCAGCCCTCGACCGTGCCGAATACCGCGTTCAGGAAGACACCGACCGAACTGACCGCTTGGGGACCGAGCTGGCCGACAGTGGCGTTATAGATGAGCCACGCTGCACCGAGCCAGGCCAGGAACAGCAGGGCGGTGATGCTGGTAAGGTCGAAGAGCGCGGGCGCCGACGGTCCGCGCACCACATCCAGGAAATGCCGCCAGCGACTGTCGAGTCCCTGTTCGCGGCGTCGTGCCAGTTCGTAGAAGCCGCTCGCCAGGGCCGGGCTGAACAGGATGGAGCCGGCGACCAGCGGGAAGAGCAGCGGCAGTATCGACACGCGGCTGGCCATCAATATCGCCATCAGCACCACTGCGGGATAGATGAAACCGATGAAGATCAGGTCGCCCCGCTTGGCCTGGAAATCGTCCCAGCCCTGTTGCAGTGCGATCTTCAGATCAGGCAGTCCGATCCTGCGAATCTCATATTCGTCACGAGACGATGCTTTTTCACCTGGATGAGCAATTGCCATGGCCGCTCTCCCTTTGAAGCTCGCCATGACGAGCGTCCGGCTTGTCCTGCCCTCTGTCGGGACCGGTGCGCGATGCAGTCCATGTTGGAGCCTGCCCAGGGCATCGTCCCGGCATGAGGAAACGCCTCATGGCCAAGGCGAAGAGTACATCTTTCCGCCGGCTTTGGACAGGGGCTGATCGCGGTCGAAACGTACATGCCGGCCCGCGGTTTCCAGCGCCACCGACAGCCCCTGGAGGCGTGCCGGCAAGCGGCGGCAGCCGTTGCGGTCAATCAAGCGCAAGCTCGTCGGTTGAACCCCGGGTCGCATGAACCTGATATGCATTGCGACAAGGCAGGATGATCCGCGCACATTCGCAACTAACTGTCTGGTTGCGATACATTATTGGCGCAATATAGCACGTCATCGACTTTGGTCATAAGATCGTCCTGTGTCGGCGGCTTGCGAAGAGGATTGGCGGGTGCGGGCATAACATCGACCCACGGCTTCGAACCGGAGATTGCCCATGAGCGACCTGATCCTGACCACATATGACTGGGTGCCGGAGATGCCACGGGGCCTTGTGCGCGACCTTCGGGTGCGCTGGGCGCTCGAAGAGGCAGGATTGCCCTATCGGGTGGAAAGCACGCCGTTTCGCGATCGCGGCCCCGAACATTTCGCGGCGCAGCCCTTCGGCCAGGTGCCGTGGCTGACCGACGGCGACCTGACCCTGTTCGAGAGCGGCGCGATCCTGCTGCATCTGGCGGACAAGAGCCCGGCGTTGATGCCGCAGGACGCGCGGGGTCGGGCCGAAGTCCTGTCATGGGTCATCGCCGCGCTCAATTCGGTCGACCTGCCGTGCCAGCCATGGAGCCTGTTCCGGTTCATGGGATTGCCCGGCGAAGCACCCGAGGCGAAGATGATCGACAAATTCCTGAAAGCCCGGCTCGACCGAATGGATGCGGTTCTCGTCGATCGCGAATGGCTCGTTGCGGGCCGCTTCACGGTCGCTGACCTGCTCATGGCGGATGTGATGCGGCAGGTCGATCGGTTCGACGGGTTGTCCGATCACGCGGCCTGTCGCGACTTCCTCGCCCGTGCCACGGCGCGACCGGCGTTTGAAAAGGCGCATCGCGACCAGATGGCTCACTTCGCCGCCGCCGATGTGGCCTGAGAACGCGCCATGTACGCCAAGGACGTTCCCGCCGGGACCATCTTCTATCACGGAACCAAGGCCGATCTCGTCATCGGCGACCTGATCGCGCCGGGGTTCGAGAGCAATTTCGTCGAACGGGGGCTGAAGCACGTCTATTTCGCGGCGAAGCTCGAAGCGGCCACATGGGGCGCGGAACTGGCGAGGGGTGACGGGAGGGGTCGTATCTTCATCGTCGAGCCGACCGGCCCGTTTGAGGATGACCCGAACCTCACCGACAAGAGGTTTCCCGGCAACATGACCGCCTCCTACCGATCGACCGCGCCGCTGCGGATCACGGGCGAACTGGAAGATTGGGTCGGCCATGCTCCCGAGCAAGTCAGGGAGATGAAGGACAATCTCGCCCGCATGAAACGCGAGGGCACGGACACGATCATCGAGGACTGATGCGCCGAAGGCCGGAGCGCGGCAGAAAACTCCAGGCCCGAGCGGCCCAGGGCCGGATGGCGGCGCATCCTTGGCGCAGCCTCTCCATCAGGGGTCGCGGCAGGAGAAGGCCACGATTCCTGATAAGGACAAAGCCCACCCGGCACGCCACTCCTGCATTGTCCGAAAGGACGAGGCGACCGCCCAGCACCCGGTTCATGATCCGGGCTGGGAGATTAAATCGATGGCGCTGCAAACATTCCCCCGAATTTGCCCGACCTGCGAGGCCAGCTGCGGGTTGGTCATCGAAGCCGATCCCGACAGTGGCGTGGTCGGCCGGGTGTCCGGTGATCCGGCCCATCCGTCGAGCAAGGGCTATGTCTGCCCGAAGTCGCAGGCGATCAAGGCGCTGCGCGAGGATCCCGACCGGCTGACGAGGCCGCTGATTCGCGATGGCGAGGGCTTCCGCGAGGCGAGTTGGGAAGAGGCGCTGGACTTTGCGGCGGCCGGGCTCAGGCGCGTCGTGGCTGACCATGGGTCGAGCGCGCTGGGCATCTATCTGGGCAACCCCACGGCGCACGTCGCCGCGTTGCAGTTGGTCGGAGGGTCGCTGCTCTCCGCCATGCCGGCGCAACTCACCGGGGCGGCCGCGATCGACAACTTCGCGCGCAACATGGTCGACGCCTATCTCTATGGCGATATCGGCAATGTTCCCGTACCCGACGTGGACCGTACCGAATTCTTCCTGATCTTCGGCGCCAACCCGGCCGTGTCGAATGGCAGCATGTTCGGCGCCCCCGGCATGCCCGGTCGGCTCAAGCGGTTGCGTGCCCGCGGCGGGCGGCTGGTGGTGGTCGATCCGCGTCGCACGCCCACAGCCGAACTGGCCGACGACCACTTCGCCATCCGTCCGGGCACCGACGCGCTGCTGGCGCTGGCGATGATCGACACGCTGTTCCGCGAGGGGCTGGTGCGCCTTGGCCGCCTGGAAGGGCACGTGTCGGGACTCGACGAATTGCGCGCCGTCGCGGCGCAATTCCCGGCCGAGCGCGTCGCCCCTCTCACCGGCATCGCAGCGGAGCGCATCACCCAGTTGGCGCGCGACTTTGCCGCCGCCGGCAGTGCCGCCGCCTATAGCCGGGTCGGCATCAATACCCAGAGCTTCGGCACGCTCGGCGTCTGGGCGATAGACTGCCTCAACATCCTCACCGGCAATTGCGATGCCGAGGGTGGGGTGATCTTCCCCGAGGGCAGCCTGCCGGTCTTCACCCGCGATCCCTATGTCGGCGATCAGCCGCCCCATGGTCGCTGGCACTCGCGCGTCTCGGGCGCGCCGGAACTGGGCGCCACCATGCCCACCCACGCCATGTGGGAGGATGTCGAGACGCCGGGCCCTGGCCGGATCCGGGGCATGACGATCATCGCCGGCAACCCCGTACTGTCCAACCCCAATGCCGGCCGCGTCGCCGCCGCCCTGGACAGCCTGGAGTTCCTGGTCGCGGTCGACATCTACCTCAACGAGACGACGCGCTTTGCCGACGTCATCCTGCCGCCGGGCGATCACCTGCGCCACAGCGAGTTCACGCTGATCT
>Ga0207678_10001049_pt1 | contig 25270 bp, 22 predicted proteins | sample KBSC63metaG_FD_184319 | JGI IMG/M metagenome (GOLD analysis project Ga0207678, IMG submission 184319) | Corn rhizosphere microbial communities from Kellogg Biological Station, Michigan, USA - KBS C6-3 metaG (SPAdes) (version 2) | ecosystem: Host-associated > Plants > Roots > Rhizosphere > Soil ... | reverse complement strand
TCGAGTTGCGCCGCGGCAGCGGCAGCCTGCTCCTCCCTGCGTGCAGCGAGCGCAACCGCTGCGCCCTCCTCCACGAAGCGGCGGGCGATGGCAAAGCCGATGCCCTTCGCGGCACCCGTAACCAGGGCGACCTTTCCCGAAAGTCTCTTCATTGGCTCTGTCTCCTCATAGAACTACGAAACGTTCTCTGCCGATGATTGTCTCGATGAACTTCGCCGGAATCACTCCGGTGCATGTCCGAATGCGCCTTAGGGCAAGGCCGGTACTGTCTTCGGAGCACGCCCAAAGCTATCATGTCGGTTGGCGTTACTTTGGAGCAGCAATGGATTATCAGACACTGGCGATGACAGTGGCGGACGGCGTCGCCGAGATCAGATTTACGCGCCCCGACCTGCTCAACCGATTCGACATGCCGGCACATATCGAATTTGCGGCAGCACTTGAGGCGGTATCCCACCGCGTTCCCGAGATCAGGGCACTCGTGCTTTCGGCAGAGGGCCGTGCCTTCTCAGCGGGCGGTGATTTCGATGAGATGCTGGAAGCGCATGCCAGCAATGTCGTTCGAGCAGACATGGTGAAATATGCCAAGGCTGTGTTCCACGGACTTGTCGACCTGCACATTCCGGTGGTTTCGGCAATCCAGGGCGCTGCCATCGGGCTCGGTGCGACCATCGCGACGCTGTCGGATATCGTCGTCGCCTGGAAGGGTGCGAAGATCGCCGACACGCATGTCAATGTGGGGCTTGCCGCCGGCGACGGCGGCATCATCAGTTGGTCGCAGTCGATCGGTATTAACCGCGCCAAACGCTATCTTCTTACGGGCGACATCATCACGGGAGAGCAGGCCTATCAATGGGGCCTCGTCACTGAACTGGTCGAAACCCCCGAAGAGGTGGCGCCGCGCGCACGCGATATGGCGGCACGCATCGCCGCGATGGCGCCCGGCGGCACCACCGGCACGAAACGCGCCTTCGCGCGCATCACCAACCTGATCGCCGCGCAGGCGCTCAGTGCCGGATTGGAGTATGAAATGGACGCGATGGCCAGCCCTGACCTGCCAGCCACAATCGAAAAGCTGCGCGCTAAATAAATCCAGCGATCGCTCCAATGAATGGGCGCGGCCGCATTGAAAACCCGAGAGGCTCCTGAATGAACTACACGCATGTCCACACGCCGCTGCAGATCGGCCGGACCGTGATCAAGAACCGCATTTTTAGACCAGCCCACGCGACGATCCTGGGCAAGGGCGCGATGAGCGACGCGTTGATCGCTTATCATGAAGCGCGTGCGCGCGGGGGCGCGGGGCTGTCGATCGTCGAGGTCGGCTCAGTCCATCCGACCAGTCCGCTCGCGATCGATCTGTGGAAGGCCGAACTTGAGCCTGGTTATCGCAAGCTCGGCGATATGGGTCGCAAATATGACATGAAGATCTTCCAGCAGCTCTGGCACGCCGGCCATCACGGCATGCCGCGCGATGGGAGCCCGCCCTGGGGCGCTAGCGCCACGCCGAGCGTCGAGGTCGGCGTGGTGCCGATCGAGATGACGAAATCGATGATCGCCGAGATCATCGAGGCCTATGCCACGGCCGCGCGCCGGATGGAGGCTTGGGGGCTGGACGGCGTCGATGTGCATTGCGCCCATGGCTATCTGCCCGCCCAGTTTCTTTCGGCCAATACCAACCTCCGCGAGGATGAGTATGGCGGCGCGACGATCACCGAGCGCGCACGCTTCGTGATCGAGCTGATGGAAGCGGTTCGCAGCGCGGTGTCGCACGACTTCGTGGTGGGCGTTCGTCTTGCTCCAGACCTGACCGTGAGCGGGGTCGACGAGGACCAGAATCTCGCCATCGCCCACATTCTCGAAGAACGCGGACTGACAGACTACATCAATGTCTCGGTAGGCAATTACAACAGCTACACCAAAATGGTTGGCGGTATGCATGAGCCGGTCGGCTATGAACTGCCAACCAGCGTTCCGATCACCCGTCACGTCAAGCTTCCGACGATGGTTGTCGGTCGTTTTCGTACCCTTGAGGAGTGCGATCAGGTCATCCGCTCGGGCGATGCTGATATGGTCGGACTCGTTCGCGCCATGATTGCCGACCCTGATCTAGTCAATAAGAGCCTGGCGGGGAAGGCTGAGGAAGTGCGTCCCTGCATCGCTTGCAACCAGGCATGTGTGGCGCAAGTCGCGACCGAGCACGGTCATCTGGAATGCACGGTGAATCCTGGCAACGGCCATGAACTCTATCGGGGCGACGCGCTGCTGACGCCCGCGCCGGAGCCCAAGAGCGTGCTGGTCGTCGGCGGCGGCCCCGCCGGCCTTGAAGCCGCTCGCGTCGCCGCTCTTCGCGGCCACAAGGTTACGCTCGCGGAAGCCAGCCCGATCCTTGGCGGCACGCTCCGTGCTGCAGCCAAGGCACCGACGCGCCATGGCATGATCGACATCGCTACGTGGCTGGAGGCCGAAGTGTTCCGCCTGGGCGTGGACGTTCAGCTGTCGACTTACATGGATGCCGATGATGTCGTGGCAAATGGCGCCGAAGCGGTGATCGTGGCGACCGGCTCCTTCCCCCGCATGGACGGCGTGCAGCATTCGCATCCCGGCCAGCCGATCCGCAACTTCAACCGACGGAATGTCATCTCGGCCTTCGACCTGTTCATGCAGCCGCCGGCAGAGCTCGGCAAGACGGCGGTGGTGATCGACGATGTGGGGCATTATGAAGGCTTGGGCGCGGCGGAACAGCTGATTGCCCTGGGGCTTTCGGTCACATATGTGACACGGCTCAGAATGTTCGCGCAGCTGGCGCAGGCACCGCTGATGGTCGAGCCTTTCCTGACCCGCATGCGGGGCAAGCCGTTCGACTATCTCATTCGGCATCGCGCGGTCGAATTCACCGACAACGAGGTGCTGGTCAGCCCGACGCACTTTACCGACGACGCTGACCTGCGGAGCATTCCGGCCGACACAGTCGTGTTCGTGTCGGCAAATGAGCCGAACCGCGAACTCTACAAAGCGCTCTCCGAGCGGAACACCGATCTCCGGGTCGTCGGCGATGCCAATTCGCCGCGCTTCCTTCAGGTCGCCATCCGCGAAGGCCATTTGGCGGGCGCGTCGATCTGAGGGAGATGATCAATGGGCATTCTTGATGGAAAAGTGGCGATCGTCCTCGGCGCATCGGCATCCGGGGGATCAGGCGCGGCGATCGCCCGCCGGTTCGCCGAGGAGGGCGCCAAGCTGCTGGTCGGTGCGCGCAGCGAAGGCCCGCTGCACGATCTCGCCCGGGAGACCGGTGGGATCGCAATGCGCTGCGATGTTGCCAAAGAAGAGGACGTCGCGGCCTTCGTTGCAAAGGCCGTGGACACCTATGGTCGGCTCGACGTCGCAGTCAATGCGGCCGGTCTGCCGATGGGCGGCACCATCGCGAAATCCCCCATCGAGGACGCCCGCGTCGCCATGGAGGTCAATTATTTCGGCTGCGTGCATTTCATCCGTCACAGCGCCGGTGCGATGAAGCAGGGCGGATCGATCATCCTGTTTTCGTCCATGGCGGCGGCGCAACCAATGGAATTCGTCTATTCCTACGGCTGCGCCAAAGCCGCCACCGACTGCCTCGTCCGCTATGCAGCTGTCGAGTACGGCCCGAAGGGTATCAAGATCAATTCGATCCAGCCTGGCCCAATCCGCAGCGACATGGCCTCCGGACTCTGGACGGTGGAGGGAATGGAAGCGGTTTACGCGCGCGAAATACCGCTCCGGCGGATTGGCGAAACCGCCGATTATGCCGATGCGGCACTCTGGCTGGCCGGTCCATCCTTCGTGAGCGGTCTCAATCTTCCCGTCAGCGGCGGCAATCAGCTGACCCGGATGCCATATCTCTCCGAACGTCCGGACATGGCCGGCCCGGATCCGACGAATGCATCCTGACCGACAGACAAGGATATAACGAAATGACGATCGGCTCGGACGTACTCGCACTCGAAGGCAAGCGCGCGCTCGTGGTCGGCGGCTCCAGCGGCATCGGCAACGGCATCGCTCAACTTTTCCGCGCACAAGGCGCGCAGGTGCGGGTCTGGGGAACCCGTGCCTCCGCATCCGATTACACCGGCGAAAAAGGGTCGGACCTCACCGGCCTCGATTATGAGCAGGTAGACGTATCCGATCCCGCCGCGATCGATGGCGCCAGCGCCTTCACCGGCGGCCTCGACATTCTCGTCCTCGCGCAAGGCGCGGTGGTTTATCGCCGCAAAGAGTTCGAGATCGACACCTTTCGACGTGTCGTCGATATCAACCTCATCAGCGTCATGCACTGCTGCAGCCGCTTTTACCCGGCCATTCGCGAACGCAAGGGGTCGATCATCGTCATCAGTTCGATCGGCGCTTACAAGTCGGTGATCGGTAATCCGGCGTACGCAGCGTCCAAGGCCGGTGTCGTCGGGCTGACCCGCACGCTGGGCGACGCCTGGGCGCGCGAAGGCGTTCGGGTCAACGGCATCGCTCCAGGTATGATCGCTACGAAGATGACGACGGTGACGACCGAGAATCCCGACCGCCTGCAGGCAGCGCTTGACACGATCTCGCTCGGTCGACTGGGGCTTCCCGAGGATGTCGCATCGACGGCGCTGTTTCTCGTCTCGCCGCTGGCAAGTTATATCACCGGGCAGACGCTGGTCGTCGACGGCGGGCGCAGCCTGTGATGAAGGCCGCGGTGTTCCGGGCCGCGGGTGAGCCGCTCGTCATCGAGGAAAGCCCCATACCGGACCCCCTCCCCGGGCATGTGCTGATTGCGGTTAGTCGCTGCGGCATCTGTGGTTCCGACCTCACGATGACGGCGAAGGGCAGCCCGGTGACGTTCGCTGCCGGCTGCGTGCCTGGCCACGAATATGCAGGCACCGTCGTCGCGCTGGGCCAAGACGTAAGCAATCTGAGGGTTGGGGATGCGGTCAGCGCCTTTCCCGTCACGGGCTGCGGTTCCTGCGACGCTTGCCGCGCACATGATCCCTATGGCTGCTCCAACTGCACCTATCTCATGGGTGGATTTGGTGAATATGCACTCGCGCGCGCCGAGCTCTGCGCTCCCCTGCCCCGCTCGCTGACGCTGGCCGATGGTGCGCTGGCCGAGCCGCTGGCCTGCGGTGCGCAAGCCGTCCGTCTGGCCAACGTCGGTCCATCCTCACGCGTCCTCGTACTCGGCGTCGGCCCCGTCGGGTTGGCCATGATCTGGTGGGCCGCTCGCGCGGGCTGCCGACAGATCGTCGCCGCCGCGCCAACAAGGCGCAGGGCAGAATTAGCGGAGACCATGGGCGCCAGTGCCTTCGTCACGATGGATGAGGGCTTTTTGGAGGGCTTTGCGGACGCTTTTAGGGGCCGGGCTCCCGACGTCGTCTTCGAAGGTGCTGGCAAGCCCGGGGCCATCGCGACCGCCCTGGAGCATGTCGGAAGTCGGGGCATTGTCGTCTCGAGCGGCATGTGCTTCTCGCCCGAGAAATTCGTTCCCGGCTATGCGGCCATGAAGCAAGTTCGGCTCGAGTTCAACATGGGGTATCTTGCTCGCGATCTTCGCGACTCCGTCGCTGCGCTCGATGCCGGCCATGTGGAACCCCGCGCCATGGTGACGCGGACGGTTACGCTGGACCAGCTGCCTGCAACAATCGAAGCACTCCGCGGACCTGGCGAGGATTGCAAGGTACTGGTGGAGTTGCCCGCGTGACGGTCAACAGCGGATATTGCAGGACGTGACCCGGAGGGGCGAACCCGCAGAGGCATCCGGCATGGTCGAGGACCGGGTCGTCCTGACGATTGGTGACCACGTGGCCGAGGTGTGCCTTAACCGCCCCGATAAGCTCAATGCGCTCGACCTGCCGATGTTCATGCGTCTTGGCGAAGTCATTGCGCAGCTCGGCGAAGCGCGGGACGTCCGCGTCGTGGTGCTCCATGGCGTCGGCCGGGCATTCTGCGCCGGGCTGGATCTGGCGGCGATGACACAGGGTGGCCTCGGCATCGATCTGACGACCCGGACCAGCGGCGGCACCAACGTCGTTCAGCAGGCCGCCTGGGGCTGGCGCGCCCTTCCTGTCCCGGTGATCGCCGCCGTTCAGGGCGTGGCCTATGGCGGCGGGCTGCAAATCCTGTCGGGCGCGGATGTCCGCATAGGCAGTGCGGACGCGCGTCTCGCCATTCGCGAGATCAACTGGGGACTCGTTCCCGACATGGGAGGCATGGCGCTGTGGCGACACTGTGTCCGCGATGACATCTTGCGCGAGCTGATCCTGACCGGACGCGAATTCACAGGCGAGGAAGCGCAGCGAACGGGCTTTTTGACGTTTGTCGCGCCGAATCCGCTGGAACAGGCCCGCAGCCTCGCCGCCACGATCGCCGGGCGGAGCCCCGACGCGGTTCGCGCCGCTAAACGACTGGCAAACCTGGCCGCATCAGGAGCCGCGGAGCACGATCTGCTGATAGCGGAAAGCAGCGCGCAGCATGCGCTGAGGGGGGCACCCAACCAGAGGGAGGCGGTGCAGGCGCTCCTCGAACGACGGCCACCCCTGTTTATCAACGAGCCCGAACAAAGATAACGGAGAGCGAGAGAGAGATTGGCTGATCAGAATCGCATCCTTCCAGTGCCCCGCGCCTTCACCGATGTAACGGCGGAGTGGTTGACGGCGGTGCTCTCGCCGCTTCATCCGGGCGCGGAAGTCGTTTCGGCTACCGTTGATCCCCATATGGGCCACAAGCCCAACAAGGCGCGGATCCACCTCACCTATAACGAGGCGGGTGAGAAGGCCGGTTTGCCGCCGACATTGGTGGTGAAGGGAACGTTCAACGGCACAACGTCACGGGGAGCGATTATCGACTTCTCGAACACGGCCGAGCTCGTCTCCTATCGCGATATCGTGCCACACTTGGAGATCAACGCGCCGAGGCTCATCTATCAGAACTGGGAAACGGACCCTTCCGAGAGCGTCGTCTTGCTGTTCGAGGACATGGCCGACCGCGGCATCAGCTATTTCCCGAATGGCTTTGCGACGCTCAACTATGGGCAGGCGGCGCGCATCCTGAAAGCGATGGCGCGCTTTCAGGCCCTGTCGTGGAACAGCCCGGACTTTGGAGATGGCGGGCGCTGGGGGCCGGGCACCGGCGCAGGCGAGAACGCGCGCCTGATCCGCGAACTTTACTTCGACATTCTCCCACACTCCGAGCATTGGGCCAGTTCGGTCATGAGCCCGCGCGGTGCCGCTATGCCACGCCTGCTGCGCGATGCCGATCGCATGGAGCGAGGTTGGGAGCGTCTCGTCGAGATGCTGTCGGGCCACGGCCTGGTGATCGTTCACGGTGACGAGCATCTCGGCAATCTGGGAATGGAACCGGACGGCACGCCGATCTTCTACGATTTCCTGGCGCGAGGCGAACCGTGGCCCTTGGGACTCGCACGCTTCCTGATCCCAACTCTCGACATGCTCGATCGCCGTGCTTGGGAAAAGTCACTGCTGGCCGGCTATCTGGACGATCTGCGCCGTTTCGGAGCCGACGCGCCCTCATTTGAGGAGGCCTGGCTGGCCTACCGCGCCGCCGCGATCTGCCCGCTAATGGTCTGGCTGAACAATTCGAGCAGCTGGCAGCCAGAGGCAACCAATACCGCCAATGCCGCCCGATCCGCCGTTGCCGTGCTCGACCATGACTCTTTCGGCCTGCTCGGCTTTTAGAAGATGGCTGCCGTGATTTCCGTACGCCCAGTCGCGAACACCGGCATCCAGCTTTCGACGCTGGGTCTGGGCGGCACCGGTCTCGCGAACATGTATGCTGTGGTCGCTGACGAGGAAGCAGCGAAGCTGGTCGAGGGTGCGCAGGCGCTCGGCGTCAGCCTCTTCGACACTGCCCCCTGTTACGGGGTCGGGCTCAGCGAGCAGCGATTGGGTGCGATATTACCCCAGTTGCGGCGTGACAGTTTCGTGTTGTCGACCAAGGTCGGATATGATCTCGTGGCCCCTGCCAATGGACAGGATGTCGGCCCTTCCCTATTCGTAGCCTCCCCCCGGCTCGTGACCCACTACGATTTTAGCTATGACGCGGCGATGCGCTCGATCGAGGGCAGCCTGAAGCGGCTGGGGATCGATCGGGTAGACATGGTCGCCATCCACGATCCCGACCAGACAGCGGGCGCCGATCCTACGGCCGACCCTTATGCCGGTTCGTTGTTCGCGGAAGCAATGGCGGGGGCCTATCGCGCGCTCGACGAGTTGCGCGCCCAGAAGGTCATCCGCGCGGTCGGCGTCGGCATGAACCAGTGGCAAATGCTGGTCGATTTTGCGCGCGAGGGCGACTTTGATTATTTCCTATGCGCCGGGCGATACAGCCTGTTGCGCGCCGACGCCGGCGAAGTGCTGCTGCCGCTCTGCGCTAAAAAGGGCATCAGCGTCATCATTGGCGGTCCCTATAGCTCCGGCATCCTGGCAAGCGGCGCTGTCGAGGGCGCGATGTTCGACTATGCGCCGGCATCACCAGAGATCCTGGCGCGCGTGCGGGCTATCGAGGATCTTTGCTCGGAGTTCGGCATCTCGCTTCGGGCGGCCGCCTTGCAGTACCCGCTACGACATGCTGCAGTCGCCAGCGTCATACCCGGCGCGCGATCGCTTGACGAGTTGAGACAGAACGCCGCTGCGCTTGTGGAGCCCGTGCCGCAAGCTTTCTGGACGACCGCCACTGAATGCGGACTGATTGCCCCTGATGCTGCATCTCATCCAGTCGGTCGCTAAAGAAAGGATCTTCGCATGACACAGGATAATTGCCGCAAGGCAACCCGCACGCGTGGGGTCCACCATGTCGCGATGGCGACGACCGACCTCGATGCGATGAAGAGCTTCTATTGCGAGATGTTCGACCTGCAATTGCTGACGAGCGGCGAGTGGGACAATGTGCCCGAATATGATGAGATGGTAGGCCTGCCCCGCTCGTCAGCGCGCTTCGTCCTTCTCGGCGGCGCCAATATCGCGCTGGAGTTGTTCCAATATATCACGCCGCCGCCCGGCCCTGCGGAAAAAGACAGGCCCGTGAACAAGCCGGGCATTACCCATCTGTGCTTCGCCGTCGACGACCTCGATGCAGAATATATGCGGTTGAGCAGAGCCGGTGTTCGCTTCCACGCCCCGCCGACCGCGCCAACCGGCGAAGCACCGATCCGCGCCGTTTATGGCCGCGATCCGGAAGGCAATGTATTCGAGCTACTCGAATTCCGGGGGGATACTCCCTTCGACTATGCGCCCTCCTGGACGGGATGGAGGAAGAAATAGGCGGGCCGGTCACCGAGCGATTCATCGCGTCCGCCAATATTGGAGATCGAGCAATGTCACGACTTGAAGGAAAGACTGCACTCGTCACCGGCGCATCCCGCGGTATTGGCCGGGCGATCGCGAGACGATTGGCGGCGGACGGGACTCTTGTCGCCGTCCACTACGGCCAGCGCGGAGAAGACGCTGAAGAAACCGTGCGGATGATCGAAGCTGTCGGCGGTGCGGCTTTCGCCATCGGCGCCGATGTGAGGCATCCAGACGCGATCGAGACGCTTTTTTCCGAATTGTCCACGCAACTGGCGGCCCGAGGCCATGAGGCCCTCGATGTGCTGGTCAACAATGCCGGTATCGGCGGCGGAGGCGGCATCACGGCGATGACCGAGGCCGATTTTGACCGCCTGTTCGCGACCAACGTAAAAGGCACCTTCCTCGTCACGCAGCAGGCATTGCCGCGTCTGCGGGATGGCGGCCGGGTCATCAATATCAGCTCGATGGTTTCGCTCGCCGCCTATCCGGGCTCGATTGCCTATGCCATGACCAAGGCAGCGCTGAACTCGTTCACGGTCTCGCTTGCAACAGATCTTGCCAAGCGCGGAATTACTGTAAACGCGGTCGCGCCGGGGGCGACCGCCACCGACTTCATCGCCCCGTTACTGTCGGACCCCAAGGCCACTGCCTTCTATGCCAAGGCCGCAGTCCTGGGACGTATAGGCAAGCCCGATGACATTGCCGGTGTCGTTGCCTTTCTCGCCTCAGCGGACGGCGGATGGATCACGGGCCAAATCATTGAGGCGAGCGGAGGAATGCATCTCTAACGGGTCCGGGCGAGCGGCATCGTCAACGATGCCATGCATCACCGGTTCGAAGCCGGACGCAAGCTACGGACGTCAACTCCTTGCCTGACGGCGGCGAGAGTTATGTCCGTAGCCGACCATCCTTTCTCCCGGATTGCTGATCTATCCGGACAGCGGCCACCATGTGGCTGCCTCGAAAGGGCAGGAGCAGGAGCGCACACATGGCAACGGCAGTCGAATCCGCCATCGAGGGGAACTCCACCCGGGAAGCGATCTCTTTCTGCAGGATTTGTTCCGGTGGTTGCGGCGTGGTGCTGACGATCGACTCGAACGATCGCATCATCGGTGTTCGTGGAGACAAGGACAGCCCTCTTACGCATGGCTACGCATGCTTCAAAGGACGTCAGCCCGAAAGCTCGCACCATGGCCCGCAGCGGCTGCTGCGCCCGCGCAAACGGATGCCGGACGGCTCCTATGTGGAGATCTCCTCGGAACAGGCACTCGATGAGATTGCCGAAAAGCTCAGCCCCATCATCGACCGGCACGGCAAGGACGCCATGGCGATCTTCCTCGGCAATGGCGGCATGTTCAACATCGCGGGCTTCTACATGCTGCCGAGCTTCCTCGCGGCGTTCGACTCCGACCAATATTTCTCGACACTTACCATCGATCAATCCGGCAAGATGGTCACGATGGGGCGGCTTGGCGCATGGGGAGCGGGCTACCCCCATCTCGACGACATGGACGTCGTCATTTTCTTCGGCGCCAACCCGTTGCTCAGCCACGGTTCGCTCGGCTTTGTTCAGGAAGACCCTGTACGCAGCCTCAAGCGGGCTCGTGAGCGCGGGCTCAAGCTGATCACCATCGATCCTCGTAGGTCTGAAACCGGCCACTTCGCCGACATCGCCCTTCAACCCTACCCTGGCCAGGATGCCGCAATCGCCGGCGGGCTGATCCGACTCATCCTGAAGGAGGGCTGGGAAGACAAGGAGTTCTGCGACCGGTGGGTCGGTGCGATCCACATGGCGGCACTGCGCGACGCGGTGGAGCCGCTCACGGAAGCCTATGTCGAGCAGCGCGCCGGGTTGGCGCGGGGCTCGCTTCTTCGGGTGGCGGAAATGTTCGCACGCGATGCCAAGACCGGCAGCGTCACCTCGGCCACTGGTCCATCCATGTCGCCCTACTCGAATCTCGCCTTCCATCTGATCGAGACGTTGAATGTCATCTGCGGCCGCTATCTGCGCGAAGGGCAGCGGGTACATCAGATCAACGGCATGGGGCCCAGCGGCCCACTGAAGGCGCAGGCCTTTTCCCCTTCACGCTTCTGGGAAAGATCGGGCAAAAGTCGTATCCGTGGCGCACGAAAGCTCTTTCAGGAACGTTGCACCGCTACGCTGGCGGACGAGATACTGACGCCGGGCGAAGGCCAGATCCGCGCGCTGTTCGTGGATGGCGGCGATCCCATAATATCCTGGCCTGACCAGCAGAAGACGGCGCGGGCACTGTCCGCGCTCGATCTGCTCGTCTGCATCGATCCGTGGCCGAACCCGACGACCAGCTTCGCCCATTACATCCTTCCACCGCAGATGCAGTATGAGCGGGCCGACCTGCCCATGTACCTACCCGGCTTCGCCAACTGGGCGGGCGCCTGGTCGCAATATACCCCGCCGGTGATCACGCCGCCGAAGGGGTCTGACCTGGTCGAGGACTGGTATGTCTTCTGGGCGCTCGCCAAGCGCCTCGGCCGGACGATTACCTATAACGGCGTGCGCCCGCTCGACATGGCACACAGGCCGACCACGGATGAGCTGCTCGATCTCGTCCTCCACGGTGCTCCGCATGACCTTGCCAAGCTCAAGGCCAATCCCCACGGCTTCCACGCAGATATCGTTCAGCAGGCCGTGCTGCCGGCCGATCCGGAAACGCACGGCAAGTTCGAGCCGATGCCGAGTGATGTAGCCGACGAACTGCGCCGGTTCCTGGCGGAAAGCGGTGCGCCCGGCCAGTGGCGGCGCGACGGGCGCAGCTTCACGCACCTGCTTTCGACGCGTCGGATGCGGGACCTGTTCAATTCAAACGGCCGCTTCGTGGAAACCGTGCGAAAACGCACGCCCTTCAACCCCGCCTTCCTCCATCCCGACGAGTTTGCTGTTCTGGGCATCTCGCCGGGGGATAAGGTGGAAATCGAGTCTGCCCACGGTCGCGTCGTCGCCATCGTCGATGCGGACCCCGACCTGCGTCAAGGCGTGGTCGCCCTTGCGCATGGCTGGGGCGATCCGCCCGGCAGCAACGCCAACGTCGAGCAGAGCGGAACTCCCGTAAACCGCCTCATCGATACCAACCGCAACTTTGAGGCAGTCAATTCGATGACGCATATGTCGGCGGTACCGGTCAACATCGTACCGCTGCGGTAATGGACGGCGTCGAAGCTCTCGTCGAGCGGGCGGTCGGCGATCGATCGCCGCCCGTTCCGACGGGATGGCAGGAGGGGTTGGGCCGCTTCCTGGCGGACCTCGAAAGATCGCGGACGCTGGCGCCGGGCGCCCGCGCCGGAATCGAGCGGTTCGCGGTTGGGACGCTGCGCGCCCGCTTTGCAATAGAAGGCTGGCTCGCCGAAAACCCGGAAGCGGCAGCTGCTCCGGTCGAGCGGCCGTTGTTCATTCTCGGCATGCCCCGCGCAGGAACGACCTTGCTGCTCAACCTGCTGCGCCATGACCCGCAGCGGCGCGTCTACTGGCACTGGGAGGGCAATCGCGAGATCCCGCCTGCCCGAACCGAACGGCTTCTTGATGATCCGCGGATCGCGGTGCGTGCCGCCGAGGTGGAAGCGATGCTCGACAGCGGGGCTCTGCCGCGCAACCACCATGTCGAACTCGGCGACGAGCCGACCGAGTGCAACTGGATACTGGGGCAGGACTTCAAAGCCTATCCCTGGCTCGTTCAGACCATTGTACCCGAATATTTCGAATGGCTGATGCACGATGCGGACATGATCGCGGCCTATCGCTATCACAGGCAGGTTCTGCGCGTTCTGCAAAGCTCCGCACCGGGCCGATGGACGCTCAAATTTCCGTCGCACGCCATGGCACTGTCAGCGCTGCTCGAGATATATCCAGACGCCCGGATCGTCATGACTCACCGCGATCCGATCAAGCCGGTGGCCTCAAGCTGCAGCCTCGTCCAACAAATCCTGTCACTTCAGAATGAGAGCGTGGACCGGAAGGCAGTCGGGTATCAGACGTTGACAATCAACCTGCTGGGCGCGCAGCGGATGACCGCAGCGAGGGATGCCAATCCCTCTACGCAATTTCACGACATGCACTACAAGGCCTTTATCCGCGATCCCATGGCGACCATCCGGGCGCTCTATGCTTTTGAAGGCATGGCCCTCGCCGGTGACGTCGAGGCGAGAATGCAGGCGGCACTTTATCGGCAAGCGGCGGAACGCCAATCGGCAGGCGTTCACCACTACCGTCTTGAGGAATACGGCCTGGATGCAAAGGGCATCGGGCGCGCCTTCGGAGATTACATCGAACGGTATCAGATCGAACAGGAAGGTGATTGAACCCTTGCAACGCTATCTCCCCGAGTATCAAGCCCGCGATATCGACATCGTCGACTATCACGAGTTCACGCTCGCCGGCTGCCCGGCGCGGTTCCGTGGTCCCAGCATGGATCCGCAGGCAGCCGCGATCGGATCATTCTACACCTGCCTCGGGGCAGCGCAGACCTATGGCTGTTTCATCGAACGGCCCTTCCCCGAGATCCTGGCTGAACGCACGGGACTGTCCGCGCTCAACCTCGCGGTCGGTGGCGCGGGACCGGGCTTTTATCTGCAATATCCCGCGCTGATCGAAGCGATGAACCGCGGCAGCTTCGTGGTCTTGCAGTGCATGGCCGCCCGTCATGAAAGCAACAGTCGGTTCGAGGCCGATGGCTATGTGGAGTTTGTGAAGGATCGCAAACATGGCGACAGTGTCGATTCGGGTGTGGCCTGGCGGCGGATCATCGACGAGGAGATCGATAAGGCACCCACTTATATTGCGGAAACGCGGGCCAACTGGCTCGAGACGATGCAAAAGCTGATCGATGCAATCACGGTACCGGTGGTCTTCTTCTGGTTTTCGCGCCGCGAACCGGATTATGACATCGACTGGGAAGCGGTGCGCGAGCAGAAGCAGCGTCGCGACCGGGGTGAGTTCACCGGCCACTTCATCGACGGACTCTCCGGCGATTTCCCGCATTATGTGGATGGTCCGACCGCCCGGACGGCAGCAGCGATGTGCGACGCCGAGGCGATGTGCCTCAGCCGACGCGGCATGGGCGCCCCGCTGATCAACCGGCGAACCGGAAAGCCGATCAACCCCGCCGAGTATACGCTTGCCGGACCCGAGTTTCAGGCACTGCGGGAGGGCCGCAACCTCTATTATCCTTCAGCCGAAATGCACGCCGACGCCGCCGACGCGATCTTGCCCGTCGTCAGAAAATGGACCGCCCGGAGCTGAGTCCTGTCCAGCCAGAGATTTCCCGCATGCGATGACGCTTACGCCTCATTCTCGTCTTATCAGCTAAGTATCTCCGACTGGGGACCAAGTGTGGGGCTGAAATAACATCCCCGGCCTGCATGTCGGTGACAGGTTGGGCTACGCCCGCCTTCGGCCCCCAGGCGATGATGCAGCGGGAGAAGTCATCAAGCACGGTCGAGAGATAGATCCAGCCCCAACCGATGATCTTGAAGTAGGTGAAGTCGGTCTGTCACATCTCGTTCCAAGCCAGTTTACCGTCGAGGTCCTCGTCCGAAAAAGGCTGGCGCGACGAGTTCGCCTTCGGCTTCGATCTGTTTAACAATGTGGGCCCGTATTGCAGCGCGTATCGTTCGATAAGCAGGCTCATTGCCACGCTGGCCACGCATCTTCTGCAGTCGCGCGAGCCCCTTGTGGAGAGCCTCGCGCAGAGCTTTGGCCTCGACGCTGATTTCGTCGAGTGAGGCACCGGCTCCCGAGATTGGTGCGGCAGCCAGGGCCGTAGTGATCGCCGTCCAATCGCCGGTGTCGCCCCCGGCGTGGTGATATTCGGCGATCTGCTCCAGCACCTCACGCAGCCCCTTATTGTCGTCCAGCAGCACTTGGCCTTCCCGCTCAATGCGCACGCGTACGAAGTTGAGTAAGTGCCGAACAGTGGCCAGTGCGCTTCGACCATTCAAATCCGAGAGCGACGGTTCCACCTTAGTCGCAAGAGTTGCGTCAACGATCTTCAGCAAATCGGTGGCAGATACGGTGATCATAGGGGCGCCTCTATCGTCTCGTGTAGTTCGGCCAGAGCGGAAGCCGGCGGCGGATCGGACAATCCCAAGGCTGCAATCAGGGCGCGCCGGCAGATGTAGCCCACCTCGGTTCCCGTCCATGCTTGTCGAATCTCGGCAATTGCCGGCTGCTCGCGCGTCGCGGTGCCTGCCTTTTCGCTCATAGCGATCAGGCGCATCGCGCGCAGGACGCCATAGAAGCGCACCGCTTCGATCGTAATCGGGATGCCGCTGATCGAGCGATAATACTCGATCGCTTGCTGCATCCCCCAAATCTTTCTGCCGTCGCGTTCCAGTTCGGGAGCCAAATATTGCATGAATGCGAAGTCGGCGGCCGGATCGCCAATAGATGCTTCCTCCCAGTCACTCATTGCGACGAGAGTAGTCCCATTGAAGACCTCCTCGCCGAACCCGTTGGTGCCCTTACAAAGCGACACACATGGAGCCGGGGGTGCATTGTCGTGTAGCCATTCGGCAGCCTCGAGCATCACTGGCATCCCCGAGCCGCGCACTTCCTCAAACTGTGCCATGGTGAGGTCAATATAGTGATGGGCGCAATCCGCTTCGTCCTTCGGCACGGAAAGCTGGCGGTCGAATCCCAACCCCTTCCAGTCGACCTTGTGAACGAGAGCCAGCTTGGAAATATGCTCCTTGGAGATGGTGATCCGCAGATCATCATACTTGGGATCGGGATCAAGAAAGCCGGGGATGTTCCAGCTGCCCTCGACCTTGCTGCGGACATAAAACGGTGCGCTCGTCCAAGCAGGATCATCCTCCCAGAACAGGACCTTGGCGACCGGCACGTCTGTATGACCCAGCCGCTCGTACATGAAATATTCCTGATAAAGTGAAGTTGGCTCGATACTTCCGGCGGCAAGATCGGTGCGGAACACCAGGGTATCGGCTCGACCATTGTCATCAAGATCTATGAACCAAGTCTGCCGCGATGTGCCACGCGAGAAGCGCTCAACGCTCGTAATCATGACCGGGCGGCCAAGTTTGTGCGTCAGGTAACGCTGGATGGTCTCAGTGCGGAAGTCCAACGTCGCCCCCTTATTTGAAGCCGTAGGGCTTGTAGGTGCCGTTGATGAACAACTCGATCTGGCCCGCTCCCACGCTCGTGCTGCCGTCAGGCGCGTAAGTCGTGATGCGGGAAAGATATTCGACACCGTAAATTTTTTCGCTGTAGTTCGCGCCCTGCTTCATGCTGTCGGGCTGGTTCTTACCGGCCTCGCCATAGGGTGTGAAATCGAAGGGTTGTTCGCGGAAGTCGAAATGATCCCACTCGGTCGCAAGCTTCTCAGAGCCATGATAGGTGTGGAAACTGCCGCCATCCTTCCAGCTACCCGGCGTATAGCCCATGGTCTGGGTGACCCAGGGCGGAGACGCGGTCTCGAACGTCTGCATCCACGGCCGGCCGCGATTGTCCGTCAGATGCAGCGTAGCCTTCTTCAGCAGTTTTGCAGGTTCGCTCGAATTCGGCAACCGCTCGAACTCCATCTCGTGGCGGCCCGCGGTGAGCTCCAGTTCCTCCTCGCCCCAGCCCTTGAACAGCTTTCCAGCGAAGGGCGTGCCGAACACATCGTTGAATTTCTGCTGTGCGCCTTCGGCATCCTCATGGAGATGGTAGAATCCCGACCAGTCGCCGGTCGTAAATACCGCCCAGAAGCGCAGAACGCGGTGCGGGCCCGTCGCATCGCGGGGGGGAAGCCACTTGGGATCGGGTGCAATCGGCGGTCGCTCGACATAAAGCCCCCAGCTATGATCGCGCACTGCTACCCAACCTGGTTGCCCCACGTCCCAGCGCTGGTCCGGCCATGCGAGCCACCCCTCGGCCACGCCCGGCTGCGAATAGCGCCGCTGGTCGGTCGTGTGCCGACCGCGGTTGGTGGCTGTATGGTGCTCTTCCAGAAAAGCGGGTGAGGTTCCTTTCCAGAGGAAGTCGAAGGCAATGCCGCTTTCATTGTCGTCCAGCGCTAGGCGGATCGTCTTTAGAGGCTCGATCACCTCCATCCTGAACGGTCCTATCCTGGTGTTGAATTCGCGCCGCCAGCAGCGGCTGAACCGGAACGTCCGTTGCACGCCCCCAACATTGATCAGCGCATAGCCCCCGATCATGTCCGTGTTCGGGTTGATTCGGAACCCAGTACAGAACATCACCTGCTCATCTGGATTCATCACACCGAAGTAATAACCCTCGTCCCAGTTCAGATCGGTCGACGGAATATGGCTGAACGGCTGCGGCACTTGATGGCACGGATACTCGTCATAGGGGGTTAGAATGTCCATAGACTTATTCCTCACATGTTACCTTCGATGCTGAGAGACAGATCTTGATCGTGGCGGATCGGGCTCTCAGATCAACTCGCTGGCTGACACCAATCTCGTCGGAACTGGCCCATCAGTCGTATCCCCTCGTCGACCAGTGCGATCACGACGTGCACCACATCAAGAACCGGACCTCGTCCATCCGCAGCTGCCGAGCGACGTCAGAATGATCGACGGCGGCCACGCCTGTTTCGCACGCGGACTTGTCCCTGAAATGACATTCGGCAGTACAATCGAATGATGCAGATACTCTTCATCAATGGCACGTGCTTCGTGTCGGAGTTGTGCCGAAACTCTTCGGTGGAATTCTCCTCTTTTCGAAACAGCACAGAAATCATCTTGAACATAGCTGCAGCTTCTCTGACATAATCAATCTAGCGTGGTAAGCAGGTCGCGATGGTAGGGCTTGAGTTCCGAGAGGCAGTCCTGTTCGACGAGTTTAGCCCAGTCGGGGTTGGCGATCAGCGCGCGACCGACTGCCACCATGTCGAACTCGCCTCGGTCGAATAGCTCTAGCAGCCGTTCAATTCCGGCAGTGCCGGAGAAATCCTGCTTGCTCCCGTCACTATTTCGGAAAAGCTCGGTGTAGTTGTCCGTCCCCACACCAAAAGCCCTGTCCAGCGTCACCGAGCCGACCGTCATAGTTGGCTTGCCCGACAACTTGCGCGTCCAACCGCAAAGCGTCATGTTGCTGCCGGGAAATCCCGGTTCCCAGAAGCGTCGCATAGAGACGTGAAATAGGTCGACCCCAGCATCGGACAGCGTCTCGACGAATTGCGCGAGGTCATCTGGTGTCTCAACCGTTTTGGCATCATAATCTTGTAGCTTCCACTGCGAGAAGCGGAACAGGATCGGAAAATTCGGCCCGGTGCGCCGCCGCACTTCGGCCACTACCTCGGCTGCGAAACGCGCGCGATCGCGTATGGTGCCGTTGTAGCCATCCGAACGCCGGTTCATTGTCGGCCAGAAGAACTGATCAATCAGGTAGCCATGCGCACCATGAATCTCGACCCCATCGCAGCCGATCCTTTGCGCTGCTTCCGCCGCATCCCCATACTGGCCGACGACCTCGTCGATCTGTGTGGTCGTCATGGGAGTGCCGTAGACACGTCCGGGACGCGGGCGCAACTGCGCATCGGTATTGGGGATATACCAGTCAGACGGTCCGATTGACGGAACGTCGGCATAAGGTTCGGAACCAGGCGCCCGCGCCAACCCGGCATGCCAGATCTGCGGCATGAAAAAACCGCCGGCGCCATGCACTGCGTTGACCGGGGGACGCCACGCCGCGATCGCTTCTTCGCCATAGAAGTTCGGGCTGGTCAGATTGGAACTTCCTGAGGTTGAGATGCTGCTCGCCTCGCCTAGGATCAATGCCGTACCGCCTTCTACGCGCCGCCGGTAATAATCGGCATAGCCCCGGTTCAGTATGCCATTGTCCGCAAAGCAGCGGCCCATGGGCGCCATTGCAATGCGGTTTGGAAACTCCAGCCCCTTCAATCGGAAGGGTGTGAACAGAGGGTTGGCGAGGCCAATCGCGCTGTATTTAGTCATTGGAAGTCCATTTTTGAGCTAAGGGGCAAGCGGCTTGCGCGGTGCGAAGCGCCAGCCGGAACCTTTCAGCATTCTGCCTTCATCGAGTTTTCGGACGAACTTCTTTAGTGATTACGGGCGATACGGTCCGCAGATCGCCAGCTCGACCGGTGACTTGAAATAAATTAGTCTACTCAACATTTTATAATATAATTGTTCGATCAGAAGTATTTGTACAGCTAAACTACATTAGGACCTGATCTAAACCACCCGATCCAGATCAGTCCGGCCCTTCATATAAGATCTACATAGATAAAGATGAATATATCGACATAATATGTATTATTATACCGACCCTTCGAAACATTACAGCGTTATTTATCAAGACCATGCCGCCGCTGTAAATTTGATTTACCGCACAGTTTAGGCGGTTTCAAGCATATGGATATCAAATTTCGGAATCGATAATGCTAAATTCCGGAACAAATTTACCCGATGTGTATTTTCAAACCGCGGAAATTGGGATAGTTCGGATAGTATGGGAGAAGGCGCAGATCCTTCCGCCACCAAGTGGCGACACGTGCATAAAGCGTTGGGCCGCTATGAAGTCCCTGTCTCTGCAGCCCAGCCCGCCACGCTGACCTATCGGCGGGATCGGTATCACGACGCCGACATCGTCGAGATCGCAGACGGTATTCATCCCACCATCACGGTGCATGCTGGCCTGGAAGCACCCTTTTTGGTGACGGCCACCGAGGCCTCGGGTGACTTCCTCTACAAGAGATCGCTGGCAAACATTCGGCGCGACCGGGCTGATTATTATATTCTCTTCGCTGTACTGAGTGGAACCCTGAAGTTCCTGTACAATGGTCATCGATCCTTGATGGCAGCCGGCGATTTCGTCTTCGCGCGCGTCAACGTCCCATATGAGATGACCGTCTTTCCGGGAACTGACGAACGCTTTTGTCAGATTTGCATTTCCCTGCCGACGGACAAGGTCGAAGAACTCGATCTTGCCCGGATAGCCGGCGTGCCGATCTCGCGCAAAGGGCGTGGCCCAAGTCTGGTACAGGGATTGATCCGGACCCTGTTTGAGCATGGCACGACGATTTCGGCACCGATGGCCCATTCGCTTCTTGGCACGATCCTCTTGGGGGTCACTCAGATGGCGGAAGGCGTCTCCCAGCCATCTCCGAACAAGGTCAGCTTGCGCGACACTCGGCGCGACGCGATCATGACCTATCTCGACAGCCACTGTACAAATCCCGACCTGCGCGCAGCAATGGTGGCGGCCGCGTGCCAAATGTCGGTGCGGTACATGTCGGGTCTGCTCTCTGAAAAGGAGCATTCGTTCAGCGGCCTCGTTCGCGACAAGCGGCTCCAGCGCCTGCGCTCTTGGCTAGGTGATCCAGCACTGGATGGCGAGCCGATCGCAGCCTTGGCCTATCGGGCAGGGTTCAACTCTGCCTCGCTCTGCATTGCATCCTTTCGAAACAAATATGGCTACACCCCTCGCCAGTTCCGCCAGACGCGGGAGCAGTAGCAACGGAGTTTGCAATTGGCGGAGAGCCACCCGACCTCTTGCGCGGCTGCAAAAAGCGCCAGCCGCGCAGCGTGCGAGCATCGGTTCGAATATATTGGTCGATAATCAGCACCCGCTCCAAACTTCAATCCACCAACATCCACCAGTGCCTTTGAAACCCGCGTAAAAGCGGGATATTTTCGCGCCTGCTGACCACCGGCGATCGCGGCGATCCAGCTGCAGCCAGGGAAATTGGGGCCTTTCAAGAAGCCGAACTCAACGGCGTTCAGCGAACCATCACGGCCGGCCGGATGGCTCCTGACCAGACGATCAAATACCGGATGGTCGGGCTGGGCGCCGGACACAAATATCCCGTAAACCTATCCGATCAACCGAGTTTCGCCGCCGGTGCATTTGCGCGCACAAGGCCCGAACGCATCTAAACACGGCCGAGGCCGAAGCCAACTACTATGCAGCCAACGAGACCCTCGATATGGTCGCATAACTCAAATGAAAATGCCTCCGGGAAAGCCGGGGCGGTTCAAGGGCTAGCTAGCGATCAAATGGGGAAGTCCGCCAAAGGGCCCTCGAGCCGATATTTGCCCGGCTGCGTGATAGAAGTGGTATACCGAATTTGCGGCACGAGAGTCGGCTGTGGGTAGATATTACCAAGGCGATCTTTCGATCCTCGCTGAGAAATTTCATCGGGCACCTCCAGCTTGACGGCAACACCAACCTGAACAGCTATTACCCTGACCTCGTTCTCCCATTTCGAAAACCAAGCAGCCTTCTCATCCTCCAACTCATAGCCATCGTAGATGCGTTCCATGCCGGTTTTGAGGTGATTGAGCATTGCTTCAGCCGTCTCAAAATCCACTTTCAGCCTTTTTGTGTTGCTACGCGCAGTGCGCCGGAAATCATGAGGAGTGAACTTTTCGATCGGTCGGCCTGCGTATTCGCTCATCCGGGCGAGCACGCGATCACGGGCTTTGTACCATCCTGACGTGCGGGGGCCATCGACCCTCGGGGCTGGAAAGATCCATTCCGAACTCGTCGCCATGAGCCGTCGTCCCCACGGTCCAAGCGTGATAGAATGCGCTGTCCGGTTTTTCGACCGTGTTGCCGGGATCGTCCAGATGCCTCCGGCCTGTTCCTCGGACCGCGCCTGAACAAGCTCGGAAATGCGGGTTGCGGTCAGCAATAGCAGCACCAGCCCCCTTCTCAAATCGCGGTCCACCTCCTGTGCAACGGCTTTCAGATACCAACCGATTTCCTCGAGGTTCAGCTTGCGCTCGCGGGGCGACTCCGGAAATTTTAGATCGCCAAGGCGGCGTGACGGATCGATCTCCAGCCCGACCTCTAGCCCGCGCAGGCTGGCGGCCCAACCGAAGAACACCTTAAGCTCTGCGGCGAGGCGGTTGGCACGCACCTTCGCGGTCCTGCCCTTGCGCGTGACGAGCTCGATCAGATGCCTTTCGGTGATCTCATAGATCGGGCGATTCTTGACGTTCTCAGGGACATCACGATCAAAGATCGTCTGCTTGTCAGTGATCGTGCGGGGCTTGTTCTTGCGCTTCGCGCGCGAAGCTCGTCCCTCACGGACCGCCGCCATATACAGTTGGTGCGCACGCGCCACAGTCATTTCGGCACGCGCCTTCGCCTCACGAAGTGCCTCACGCGGGTCGATCCCGGCTTCGACCTCATCGTTCAGCCCCCGCGCCCACTCACGCGCGTCAGCGATGGTGTGCGCGGGGAACAACGCTCCATAGAGGGTGGCCATGATCGTGGTGCCAGCGACCTGTCGTCGATAGCGCCATCGTTTCTTCCCGGTGCCGAGGACCTCGATAACGAGGCCAGGGGTGAGCAAATCAGCTAGAATTCCTTTCTGAAGCGCGTCGATCGACGCAGGGGTGAGCGCCACTTTCTTTGCCATTACCGACTCCCGTCAGCTCCCGCCGCAGAGGAAAACACGTCAAAAATCCAGGCGGAATAGCCGTCGAACTGGGTCTAGCCGAGGCTAGCCGAGTCGAGCTGCTGGATCTGAAGAATTCGCCGTAAGTCACTGCACAGGAACCAAATCATGAGGACTCGGTTGGCTGGGGCGGGAGGATTCGAACCTCCGAATGACGGTACCAAAAACCGTTGCCTTACCACTTGGCGACGCCCCAGCAGCGGCGCCCTTATAATCGGGAACGCACCGGGGGGAAGCCTCGACGACACGATTTTGCTTCGCTATCCCAAAAGAAATCCAAGGGCAGGCGGGCAATGGCAATTCTGGTTACAGGAGCAGCGGGTTTCATCGGATATCATGTCTGTGCCACCTTGCTCCGCCGCGGCGAGCATGTGATCGGCATCGACAACCTCAACGACTATTATTCTCCTCAACTCAAGCGCGACCGCATTTCCGCGCTCGACCGGGGAATTGGCGAGCTGCGCTTTATCGAGCTCGACTTCGCTGATCATAGCGCGCTCGACGCTGCGCTTGCGGAAGCGGACATCGATCGCATCGTTCATCTCGGCGCGCAGGCCGGTGTGCGTTATTCGATCCAGAATCCGCGAGCCTATGTGCATTCCAACCTGGTCGGCCATCTCAACATGCTCGAGCTTGGCCGCGCACGCGGCGTTGACCATCTCGTCTACGCTTCGTCCTCGTCGGTTTATGGCGGCAACGAGTCGCTGCCTTTCCGCGTCGAAGACCGCGTCGATCACCCGATGTCGCTCTATGCGGCCACCAAAAAAGCCGACGAGCTGATGAGCGAAACCTATGCCCATCTCTATCGGCTTCCACAAACCGGTCTGCGCTTCTTCACCGTTTATGGTCCGTGGGGTCGGCCGGACATGGCGATGTGGATCTTCACCAGCAAGATTCTGGCGGGCGAGCCCATCGCCGTCTTCAACCATGGCGCGATGAAGCGCGATTTCACCTATATCGACGACATCGTTGCAGGCGTGATCGCCGCGTTGGACAATCCCCCGCCGGACGATGGCGAGCAGAAAGCCGGCGGCAGCCGCAGCCCCCATCGTCTGTACAATATCGGCAATCATCGCGCGGAAGAGCTCGGCCATCTGATCGATCTGATCGAAGCCGCCTGCGGCAAGCCAGCCGTGCGCGATTACCAGCCCATCCAGCCAGGCGACGTTCCAGCCACTTACGCCGACATCAGCGCCATTCAGCGCGATCTTGGCTTTACGCCGACGACGTCGCTCGATGCCGGCGTACCGCGCTTCGTCGACTGGTATCGGGGCTATACTGGCATTTGAAGCAGGAAGCCCGCAGTCGGTCCGGCATGTCGGGCCGCCGCTTTCAGCTCACGAGAGATATCGCTGTTCCAGCCCTGCTCACGCGCCTTCGATAAGCCCGTCCGGATCGGACAGGATCACATCGAGTTGACGCAGTTGCTCGCTCCAGCCGCCCGTGCTGCCAGACGCGATCGCGTCGTCGAGCGCTTCCTTTGAGGGATACCGATCGCAAACGGTGACCAGTGTCGCACCGTCGCGCTCCTCGAACGTCACCGTTGTGACCGGTCCATCCTGGCCGCCCTCCTCGTTGGTCCAAACGATACGGGCATCCGGCAAAACTTCGAGATATCTGCCGTGGAAGGTCATTGTCCGTTCCGAAGATGGGTGGCCCATTTCGAGACGGTAGGTACCGCCGGTGCGGACGTCGGCTTCGTAAGAGACGATGGTCACGCCGAAGGACTCCGGCGCCCACCACCGCTTGAACAGCTCGGGCCTAGCCCAGGCCTCGAACACAAGCCGGGGCGGACCTCCGACGATGCGCGTTACGACCAACTCAAGATCAGATGTTCGCTCGATGATAACTTCAGCTTCGGCCGGGCGCATCGGTGTCCTCCTTCACTTTCAGTTCCTCGACAATGTCATCCAGGACGTCGAAGCGTGCGGCCCAGAGCCGGCGGTGCTCTTCCATCCAGGCAATTTCGGCCTCAAAATGGCGACGACCCAGCCTGCAGGTTCGTATCCGTCCAACCTTTTCGGTCGTGACGAGCCCTGCCTGCTCAAGAATGCCTACGTGCTTTTTCATGCCCGTCAGGCTCATGTCGAACTTTTCGGCCAAAGCAGATATCGAAGCGTCGGTGCGCGCGAGCCTTTCCAAGATGCCGCGCCGCGTAGCGTCAGACAACGCCGCGAACGAGGCATCAAGGCCATGAGGCAGAAACTGAACCATATGGTTCAGTGTTTAGATTAATGAGTGTCGCTCTGCAAGCGGCGGGCCTCGGCGACCGACCGCATGCGTGAAGGGCAAAGTTTCGCGCGTGTAAATTTGGGCCGTTTCTGCTCCGGCAGCTGCGAGCGCTAGTCCAGCCGGTGCAGCCATCCATGCGGATCAGGAGCAAGGCCGCGCTGGATCGCCGTCAGCTGCGACCGCAACTTCTCCGTGACGATGCCCGGCCCGCCATTGCCGATCGTGAAATTGGTCGAACTGCCGCGCACCGATCCGATCGGCGTGACCACCGCAGCAGTTCCGCAGGCGAAGGCTTCGCGA
>Ga0207678_10001048_pt1 | contig 25286 bp, 19 predicted proteins | sample KBSC63metaG_FD_184319 | JGI IMG/M metagenome (GOLD analysis project Ga0207678, IMG submission 184319) | Corn rhizosphere microbial communities from Kellogg Biological Station, Michigan, USA - KBS C6-3 metaG (SPAdes) (version 2) | ecosystem: Host-associated > Plants > Roots > Rhizosphere > Soil ... | reverse complement strand
GGGAGCGAAGCCATTGCGGCACGGCCAGTCCCGCGCCCACTCGACTCCCCACTCCAGCGGACGCACCACGCGGTTGTTGTCCACCGAGGTGAGGCGGGTTTCCCAGTCAACCATCCACTGCTCGTAGCGCGAAGGCATTGCTATGAGGATAGCAAAGGAAGATGGGAATGTGGGTCGGACCCTCTTGTCCGACTTCGTAGCGCCGGCGTCTCGCCGGCTGTCAGGCGGGCATCCTGCCCGCCTCCGGGGGCAAGATGCCCCCGAGCCAGCCGGCAGGATGCCGGCGCTACGAAGTTGAGGACGGCCACCAGCCAACCGCTAGCTATACTTCCGCGGCACTCGCTTGGAAATCGCGCAAAGAATTTCGTACACATTCGTGTTGGCCAGTTCGGCGTGCTCGCGTGCGTCCACGCTCAAACCATCCAGAGCGCCGAGGAGCACCACTTCGTCGCCCACGGAAACGCCCGGCAGGCCGGTCACATCCGCCAGAGTCAAATCCATCGAGATGCGGCCTACGATAGGAGCATAATGCTCACGCACGATCACGCGTCCACGGGATGACAGAGCGCGATTCAAGCCATCGGCGTAGCCGACGGGCAGCACGGCAATGCGCGCCGGGGCCTTGGTCACATACGTGCCGCCGTACCCCAGGGCCTGGTTGGCGCGCACGTCGCGCAGCGAGAGGATGCGTGTCTTCCAGGTGAGCACCGGCTTTACGTCCAGCCGCAGCTTGGCGCCGCTGACTTCTCTTCCCGCCCGCTCGAAAGGCAGGTGGTAACCATAGAGCGCGATTCCCGGACGCACCATGGTGTTCCACGACTCGCGCCGGGAAATCACGGCGCCGGTGTTGGCCACGTGAATCAGCGGAGGATCGAATCCCTCGTTACGCACCAGGCTTCGCACCTGTTCGAACTTTTGCAACTGCTCATTCACCGAAGGCGCGTCCAGCACTTCGGAAGAAGCCAGGTGGGTGGAAAGACCCTCCAGCAGCAGGTGGGGCGAAGACTTCAACGCCGAACACACCGGGTACAAGTCTTCGGGATCGACGCCCAACCTCCCCATGCCGGTGTCCACTTTCAGGTGCACCGCTAGTCGGGGCAAACCCAGGCCGGCAGCAGCCTTTTCCAGCAACTCGACCTGTCCCGGTTCCCAAACCGTGGGCGTCAGTTGCAGGCGAATGATTTCTTCTTCCTCGCCGCGCCAGAATCCGGTCATTAAGAGGATGCGGGTGCGAATGCCGGCATCGCGCAGGGGAATCGCTTCATCGAGTGAAGTGACGCCCAGCCAGCGCGCGCCTTCTTCCTCGAGGGCGCGCGCGCATTCCGTTGCACCGTGGCCGTAGGCATCAGCCTTGACTACCGCGCAAACGGTTATGCCCGCACCGATATGCTGTTGGACAACGCCGAAGTTGTAACGCAGGTTCTCGAGCGACACCTGGGCCCAGGTGGGTCGGGTCGCCGTACGCTTCAATATTTCAGCGGTAGCCACGTAAGGCGATTATAGCGGCCATCCCGCAGCTCACGAGGTTACGCCTGTGCTACTCCCGAGCCTGCGGCGTATGCGGGCCCGGAGGACGACGGAATCATGGATGGTGGGCGGCACCGTCGCCATGGAAAGAGATTGAGTTGCGGAGGGGCTGCGCCAGGGGTGCCCCACCCTCGTCTCTCCGTTCTTTGGAGAGACAGGGTGGGAGCGTTACCTGAATCTCTTCTTATTACTGAACGTCGCCCGCCCTGTCGTTCCAGAAACCGGAACGACGAGGACGGACACCCGCAGTCAGCTTGTTTTTCCTTTTTCGCGACACCGAGTGTCGGGAGAAAGCACTTTCCAAAACTACGGTTGCAAGGCTACTTCTTGGGTTGAGTGCCTTGTGGCTTGGGCGCAGCCGGAGTTGTGGTCGCCGGCCTTGCCGAGGGCGTTGACGGTCTGGTTGCAGCTGGCCTCGGAGCCGGCGCCGGCACACCTGACTGCGCGTTGTACAGCTCAACCACCGGCCGGGTGATATCCACCGCCGGTCCAGCCCAAAGCACGGGCCCGTTGGGCCAGGGATTCGAAGTGTCGATGATCACTCCGAAACCATTGTCGGCGGCATATTTCACCAGCATCGGTCCCATCTTCTGCAGAATGCGCTGCGCGATTTCGTTCTGCTGGTTCTGGGCATCTTCGCGCGCGTCCTGCACCGACCGTTCCAGGGATTTCTGCTTCTGCTCAATCTGCTTTACCAGGGTGCCCCGGCTTTCATCGTTCAGGGTACTGCCCTTGTCATTGAGCTGCTTCTTCAGACTCTCGACTTCATCGTTCTGGTTCTTGAGTTCGGTTTGTTTGGGCTCCAGCTTTTTGGTCAGAGCTTCGAAGTCGCGCTGGCCTTCGTTGGTGGCGAAGATGGCCTGCTCGACATTAACCGTCCCCATCCGGGTTCCGGTAGCGTTGGTGACGGCGGGGGCTGCGGCATTGCTGGCTGCGGCGCTCGGGGCCGCGGGCAATGGGGCGGTCTGGGCCAGGGCCGCGACCGATGTGGCGAATACAGCGGACATAAGAAATCGCGCGAACTTGCTTGTCATGTGGTTGATTTTGAACTCCTTGGAAATTTATCCTGGGAAACTGGTTAGATTTTTCATACAAGCCAATGCTGGCCGCGCCTAATCATTAACCCGACCGTTCGCTGTCAACGGAAGAGACTGGGCCAGAGTTCCCAGCGCCTCACGCCGAACCTGAAGCGGCGTGGTAACCACCCCGTTGGCTGCGTTCATCAGGGCGTGGATATTCCCATTATAGGTATAGCCTCCGCCCGAGGTCAAACCAATGTCGGACGTCAGGCGTCAGACTTCGGACGTCGTTCTGCCAAGAAAGGTAAGAGCGGGTACTTGGCACTTAAGGTGCGACATCCGACGCCCGACGCCCGCCCTAGAACGTCGTCGCCACGCTGAAGCGAAACGTCTTGCGCGGCTCGCGTAATTGAAACTCAGGTGCCAGACTGCGCGACGCCTGCTGGAAGGTGAAGTCTCCCGCTGCTCCCGGCGGGAACATGTCGCGCGTAATAGGCACCGGGCCGCGAGTGATATTGTCCAAGCGCAGCGGGTTGTACGCCCAATAGACCCGGAACGGGGCATTGACGATGGGCAGAAACACCTGCAATTCCAACCCGGTGGACATCCTGGGCTTCCAGTTGGTAGAGCTCACCACTTGCAGATTTTGGGAAAACTGAGGAGTCTGGAGATGTCCGCCAGTGCAATTCAGCGCAATATCGAGCGCGGGACAGCCAAACAGGGTGTTGTTGATGTCGGCCAACTGCCCGGGATTAATGCGCAACTGCGAGCCCCGGATGATGGGATTCATGCCCAAGTCCATGAATGGCGCTAACGCCACCGGCCCCGCAATCGTGATCCGGTATTCCAGGTTCGTGACCAGACTGGCGTCGCCGCCAGGAAACACAATTCGCTCCACCGGGACCGGAATCGTGTAGCTGCCGCGAAGCGGGTTGGCCGGGTCTTTGGGGACCACGCTGCCGTCGGGGTTCCGCAACGCGATGCTGCTCTTGCTGGGAAGAAAAGCCACCGGAGAGACCGTCAGGATGTCAAAGCCGCGTATGTCATTTTCGCCGCCCAGATAGAAGCGCTGAAAGGGCGGAGCCACCACGCCGCCATAACCGGTGAGAAACGAACCCTGAAAGTTAAAGCCAATCGTATTGCGGCCCTTCTGCATGGGTTTGAAGTGTTTGTACTGAACGATAGGTCGGATCGACCGCACCGTCCCCCCCAGGCCGGCAATTTCCCCGCCCAGAAACACGCTCGTCCCACGGTGGGGCGAGATCGGGCTGTCGATGGTACTGAACGAAAAGTTGGGCAGGACTTTGCTGGTGATGATGCCTTCCAGTGAATTGGGACCGCTGATCCCGCGAAAAGCCAGGTCGGTGAACAATATTTTCGACGCATTGCTCAACGCGACGATGGAGGACCGGTCGAAGGAGTAGGTTATGCCAATGCGCTTGAACGAATGGTGCAACTGGTAGCTCAGTGACCCGGTGAAGCCCGTACTGGACTGAGTGTAGTTCTGCAGGTTGTTCAGATACGCGGACGGCAGATTCACCTGTTGACCGGTGAAGATCGCTGTCTGCCGGGCCTCGTTATAGTTGAATTTCTGGGTGAAGACCGAAAAGCCGCCCTGAATGGGGCGATCGAAAAGATAGGGTTCGGTGAAGCTGAACGACAGAATGCGCTGCGCATTGCCGATACTGGTCTGGACCGCCAGGGTTTCGCCCAGGCCCAGGAAGTTGTTGGTGCTGTAGTTAATCCCGATGAAAGCGCCGGCCAGTCCGCTCACTCCGCCGTTCAGCCCTATGCTGTTCTTGCCCTTCTCATGGACCTTAAGCGTAAGGTCAACCGTGCCATTTTTTTCGTCCAGGTGGGTTTCAGTGACGTTGGGATCGTCGGGCTTCAACTGCTCGAAATATCCCAACTGGTTGAGCCGCAGCAGGCTCAGCTTCCACAACCGCTCGTCGTAAACCTGCCCTTCTTCGAGCGCCACCTCGCGCCGGATCACCTTGTCGCGGGTGGTGGTATTGCCGGCAAATTCGATTCTGCGGACATAGAACTTCTTGCCCTCGTCGATATCGATGGAAAGATTGACCAGTTTCTTACCTTCGTCAAAGGTGGTGTTGGGAATCGAAGTAAAGTTGATGTGGCCCAGCTCGCGATACGCATTGCGCAGGTTGTCCAAACCCTTGGCCACTTTTTCACGCGAGAAGATGTCGCCGTCCTTCATGGGGAAAAGCGAGCGCAAGGCCTTGATGTTTTTGACCTCCTCGTTGCCCTTGAACGTGATTTCGCCCAGGCGATACTGCTCGCCTTCATCGATGGGAATGGTAATGTCAACGGCTTTGCCTGCCCCCTTCATCAACAGGGGGATGTGAAATCCCGGATGACCGGTGTCATGAATTTCCGTCTTGGCATCCTGTACCACCACCTTGAAGTAGCCGCGGTTCTGGAATTCCGCCCGCACCCGTTCCGTATCCTCGTCCAGTTTGGTGGCGTCGTAAGTCTTGGCAAAGATATTTTCCAGGAAGATGGAGTGCGGAATCCCGATCGGCTTCAAATTCTTCATGGCGCCACGCAGGACCCGCGAGCTGACATGGTGGTTGCCGATAAACGTAATCTTGCCCACGCTCACCTTGGGGCCCTCCTTCACCACAAAGGTGACGCTGACCTTAGCGGGCGGGATGGGCTGGATTTCGGTGCGTACGGTGGCAAACTGCCGGCCATGCTCGGAAAGCAACTCCCGGATCGTGACCTCCGCTTTCTTTACCTTGGTCGGATCGTACTGGCTTTCGGGCGAGAGTCCTACCTTGCGCTCCTTGAAACGGTCCAACACATCGCTCTTCGAAACCGAGCTCAGACCCAGATAATCGATCTCGCTGATGGTCGGGCGCTCCTTGACGTACACATGAAGGCGCCAGCCTTTGGGAGTCTGCTCGCGCTCGAAGCGGATGTCTTCGAAATATCCCGTATTCCACAAGGAGTTAAAGTCGCGTTCCAGGGCAGCCGCGTCATAGACGTCGCCGGGACGGGTGAAAATGCGTCCCCGCACGGTTTCCGCCGGAATGCGCCGGTTCCCGTGGATCACGATTTCGGTGATTAAATCCTGTTGCCCCCATCCCGTTGCACACAACAACAGAAAGAGAAGCAGAAAAGGCCATCGCGCTTTACAAATCTTTATGATTGAAGAAGATGAAGGCGATGCCCCAGCCGGAACAGGCCACGCATGGCCCGACCTGCTCTTCGTCACTACAGGGCTATCCTGATGAAAACGAAGAATCGTTACTACCTCGGATCCTGGGAGTATGGAAAGTGGCAATTATACGGTAGAGCCGTGGAGACCGTCCAAACCGCTCCCGCATCAGGGAGACGGTTTAACGAGCTCTACTTCAACCAAGACGGAATAAAACGTGGCGGAGTTGCCTAGGTCCGTAAGTTTTTCCGAAGTAAGTACATTTATGTTGCGGCTTCCCGAGTTTAGCTTGGCCCAGTGGAGCTTAGCAGAAACCACTCCCGCCTGCACCGCGCCATCCACCCGGGCCCGCAGCGTGATGTCTCCACGGTCATTGAAGACCCGCACCACATCGCCATCGACGATGCGACGCGCCCTGGCATCGGCCGCGCTCATCTCCAGCAATCCGGCTTCTTCCATCTCCTGGACCACCGGCAAATTGCAAAACGTGCTATTCAGGAAGTTGTCCGCCTTGCGGGCCAAAAGCTCGAGGGGAAACTGCCTCGCCCGCAAACCGTGCCGAGATTCATCCGGAGGGGTAAATGCAGCCACCGGGTCCATCCCCTGGGCCTTAAGATCCTCGCTGTAAAGCTCAGCCTTTCCACTCTTCGTCCCGAAATTCCCTTCCGCGAAAGGCAGGAAATCCGAGAACTGAGAACTGGAAACTGAAGACTGATTTTCAAAATTCAGCCTGACATGCCCTTCCCGCTCCAACCTCTCCCGGTCAATTCCGCGAAGCCGTGGGTTGTCGGAATGCAGAGCGGCATCAATCATCTGGTCAACGGAGTCCTGGAAGCAGTCCTCGCCAAACCCCATGCGGCCGGCCAGGGCGCGAAACACTTCCACGTTAGAGCGGCATTCGCCCAGCGGCTCGATGGCTGCGTCCGACATTTGCAGATAGTAGTGCCCATAGGCTCCCTGCAGGTCTTTGTGCTCGAAAAACGTGGTCGCGGGAAGAACGATGTCGGCATAATCGACGGTATCAGTGAAGAACTGCTCGTGCACCACGGTGAATAAATCCGGACGCTGCAAGCCTCGAATGACCTGGTTGTGGTCGGGACAGACCGCCGCCGGATTCGAGTTGTAAACAAAGAGTGCCTTTATCTGCGGGTTGTTCAGCGTGTTGAGTGCCGTGCCCAGTTCCACCATGTTGACGGTGCGAGCGGCCCTTCCCAGAGCTTTCTCCATCAGATCGGTGCGATCCAGCGCGTCGCGGTTCAGTCCAAAGGCGCCGCTGGTCGAAAGCTGAAGCCCGCCGCCAACTTCTTTCCACGAGCCGGTAACGCAGGGGAGCATGGTGATGGCGCGTGTGGCCATGCCGCCACCCTCGGAGCGCTGCACCCCATAGTTCACCCGGATCACCGCCGGATGCGTGGTCGCATACTCGCGAGCAAGTTTGGCAATGTCAGCCGCCGCAATGCCCGTCCACTTCGCCACCCGCTCCGGCGGGTATTCCTGCACTTTGTCGCGAAGCTGCTCGAAGCCCACGGTGTAGCGGGCAAGATAATCAGCATCGTGCAATCCGTCACTGATGATGACGTGCATCATGCCCAGGGCCAGCGCCGCGTCGGTGCCGGGATTGATGGGCAGGTACCAGTCCGCGCAGGCTGCGGTGCGGGTGCGGTAAGGATCAATCACCACCAGCCTGGCTCCCTTGCGCCGCGCTTCGGCGATGAATGGCCACAAGTGGACGTTGTTGCCGTGGATGTTCGCACCCCACGCAATGATGTAGCGGGAATGCGTGAACTGCTCTGGATCGGTGCCCAGCTTGATGCCGGTAACGGATTTCAGTCCCGCCTCGCCCGCCGCGGAGCAGATATTGCGGGCCAGCTGCGACGCCCCCAGACGATGGAAGAACCGCCGGTCCATGGATGCGCCATTGAGCGCGCCCAGCGTGCCGCCATATGAGTAAGGCAGAATGGCCTCACTCCCAAACTCGGAAGAAATGGTACGGAACCGCGAAGCAATTTCGTCGAGCGCCTGGTCCCAGGAAATGCGCTCGAAGGTTTGTGTGGCCGCGGGCGACTCGCCCGCGAGACCCTTCGGCCGCACCCGCCGCATGGGATAAAGCACCCGATCGGGCGAGTACACCCGGTCCAGATACTTGGCCACCTTGGCACACAGGAAACCACGGGTCACGGGATGCGCGGGGTCGCCCTGAATCCGCGTGGCACGCCCGTCCTCCACCGTGATCAGCACGCCGCAGGCATCAGGACAATCATGCGGACAGGCGGCGTGCACTACCTTCTTCATCGTGGCAATGATTATAACCTTGAAAAAAACGGGCGGCCGAGGCCGCCCGCTGGAACTCGTCCCCAAGCCTGCGAACCGCTTGGGCGGGGTTTTCTTCCCTATCTGAGTGACAAAAGCAGGGTCGAAACTGCAGGTAAATCGCTCGAACACCCAGGACTCTCGTGGAAACTCATGAGCCGTACAGAAAAATCCCGGTTCGATCGTTTTCAGTTGGTTCTGAACGGAGGTCCGACATCTGACGCCCGACGCCTGTCCCTAGATTTCCATCACTTCTTTTTCTTTTGCCTTGCTCATTTCTTCCATCTTTTTGATTTCGTCGTCGGTCAGCTTCTGGATTTCGTCCATCGCCCGTTTCTCGTCGTCCTCGGCAATCTTCTTGTCCTTGGTGGCCTTCTTGATGGCGTCGTTGCCGTCGCGTCGGATATTGCGCACCGCGGTGCGGTGTTCTTCCAGCATCTTGTGCAGATGCTTGACCATGTCCTTGCGGCGCTCCTCGGTAAGCGGCGGCACCGGCACACGGATGATCTTGCCGTCGTTCATGGGATTCAACCCGAGATCGGCGGTGCGTATGCCCTTCTCGATCGCAGCCAGTGAGCTGGGATCAAAGGGCTGCACGGTGATGAGTTGCGGCTCGGGCGCGTGCACCTGGGCAATCTGGTTCAGCGGCATCTGCGAACCGTAGTAGTCCACGCTGACCGCGTCCAGCATGTGCACCGAGGCCCGCCCGGTGCGAGTCCCTGCCATTGCCTTGCGGAAGTCTTCCACTGCCTTATCCATCCGCGTCTTGAGTTGAATGCGAATGTCTCTAAGTGGACCGGCATCAGCCATGATCAACTCCGTATTCTTTCAAAGTCAAAACGTGGAATTATAAACCTTCCCACGGTGAAAACAGGCCACGCATCTCACGGATTAACACGGATCCACCCTTGAAAAAATAAAGCTGGGAAGGCGGCTTGTGGTGCCTGGAAACGGACGCGTCCAACGTTTTATCCGTGTGAATCCGCGAAAATCCGTGGCCAGGTTCTTAGGCGCTTACCAGCGATCCGATTTTCTCGCCGATGACAACTTTGCGGATATTCCCGCGATGATTGAGATTGAAAATGATGATAGGCAGGTTATTGTCTTTGCACAGCGAAATGGCAGTTGAATCCATCACCTTGAGTCCCCGCTTCAGCACTTCCATATAGCTGATTTCGGCGAATTTCTTGGCGTCTTTGACCAGCATGGGGTCGGCATCGTAAATGCCATCCACTTTTGTGGCTTTGAGGATGACGTCTGCTTTGATCTCCATGGCGCGCAAGGATGCGGCTGTGTCGGTCGAGAAATAGGGGTTGCCAGTGCCGCCGGCAAAAATCACGATTCGCCCTTTTTCCATATGGCGGATGGCGCGGCGGCGAATGAAGGGCTCGGCCACCTGGTTCATTTCGATCGCCGACTGCACCCGGGTGTGGATATTCTGTTTTTCAAGGGCATCCTGCAGGGCGAGCGCGTTGATCACCGTGGCCAGCATGCCCATGTGGTCGGCGGAAACTCTGTCCATCTCCCGCGCCTGCTGGGCCACACCGCGAAAAAAATTCCCCCCGCCAACCACGATGGCAATCTGGATGCCGAGAGAGTGAACGTCCGCCAGTTCAGCGGCGATTTCGTGAATACGCAGGGGATCCACGCCGAAACCCTGGTTGGCAGCCAGGGCCTCGCCGGAGAGTTTGAGCAGCATGCGTTTGAAAACCGGAGTCGGCATCGTGATTTTGTAGCGCCGGCATCGCGCCGGCTGTCGTGCGGGCGTCCCGCCCGCGCCCTGCAAAAACAAAAAAGGGGCGCTCCAGGCGCCCCCGTGAATCACTCGCTTTTTTGTTCCGGCTTGGTGACAGCAATGGTCTCGCCCACCTCGCCCACTTTGAATCGCGCGAAGCGGCGTACCGCGATGTTCTCGCCCAGCTTGCCGATCTTGGTGGCAACAAGCTGGCCGATGCTGACCGTCTGGTCGCGGATAAACGGCTGCTCCAGCAGGCAGACTTCTTCGTAGAACTTGCTCATCTTGCCTTCCACGATCTTCTCCACAACTTGCGGAGGTTTGCCGGTAGCAGCGGCCTGGGCGCGATAGATGTCCTTTTCGCGCTCGTAAGCCTCCGCGGTGACGTCTTCCTTGCGCACGAATTTCGGGTCGCTGGCCGCGATGTGCATGGCGATGTCGTGCACCAGTTCCTTGAAGTCATCGGTGCGGGCCACAAAGTCACTCTCGCAATTCACTTCGACCAGCACACCGATCTTGCCTCCGGCGTGAATGTAGCTGGCGACGGCGCCTTCCTTGGTCACGCGGCTCGCCTTCTTGCCGGCCACGGAAATTCCCTTCTTGCGCAGCAGCACGACCGCCTGCTCCAGATCGCCCTTGGCTTCGGTGAGGGCCTGTTTGCAATCCATCATCGGCGCTCCGGTCTTTTCCCGGAGCTCTTTCACTTGGGTAGCAGAAATATTCACTGTAGTTGTGCTCATAAAAAATAGTCTTCGGTCGTCAGTCTTCAGTCGTCAGTGCAAACTATGGGTTCGAGGGTCAAGCTGAAGACCGACGACTGAAGACTGCTCTACAAACATGCTCTACAAACGTTGACCCGCGCCAGACGACCGCGCGGGTCCGATTTTCACTTCAGGAATCAGGTCTTGGCTGACGACCGACGACTGAAGACCGACGACGGTTTCAATACGTCTGAGTCTCGACCTGCGGCACGTCCTCGTCCGCGGTTTCGCCCGCGGCTGCAGGCTGCTTGCGCACGCCCTTGCCCAGGACGTCTTCCATGCTGATGTCCTCGGAGCCGGATTCCGGAGCGCCGGCGGCGGCCAGTTCCTCGGCAGCCTCTGCCGCCGGAACCGCCTCAGGTTCGGTATAGACGGCTGCGGCCAGATCAGCCGCCTGCTTGTCCGTCATCAGTTGCGCGCCTTCGGCCACCGAATCGGAAATCTTCGAAGCAAACAGACGAATCGCGCGCAGCGCGTCGTCGTTGCCCGGGATCACGTAATCCACTTCGCTGGGGTCGCAGTTGGTGTCCACCACAGCTACCACGGGGATGCCCAGCTTGCGGGCCTCACGCACCGCGATCTGTTCCTTGTTGGAATCGATCACGAATATCGCGTCCGGCAGCCGGTTCATGTTCTTGATGCCGGCCAGGTTGGCTTGCAGGTGCTTGCGCTCGCGTTCCAGCTTGATGACTTCTTTCTTGGGCAGCAACTCGTAGCGGCCATCCGTGGCCATCTCGTCGAGTTCCTTCAGCCGTTTGACCGACTTCTGCACGGTCACCCAATTGGTGAGCAGTCCGCCCAGCCAGCGCTGATTCACGTAGAAGCCGCCACATTTCGTGGCTTCTTCGGCGATCGCGTCCTGGGCCTGGCGCTTGGTGCCCACAAACAACACAATTTTGCCCGCCGCAGCCAGGTCGGCCACGAACTTCGACGCTTCCTTGAACATCTTCAGCGTCTTCTGCAGGTCGATGATGTAAATACCGTTGCGCTCTCCGAAGATGTATTCCTTCATCTTGGGATTCCAGCGCTTGGTCTGATGCCCGAAGTGGACTCCTGCTTCGAGCAACTCCTTCATGGTGATGTTAGCCAATCAACCTCCTCGTTTGGTCTGCATCCGGCCGAACATCAGTTTCTAGTTTCGTGTTTCTGGTTTCGAAACCAGAAACTGGAAACCGGAAACAGCTCTTCCGGATTGCCATTCCCGCCCCGCACCGCGAGGCGCAGGATGAATTGAACACCTTGAACTACAGTTGCTGGTTTCAAATTTCCGGTTTAAAGCCGCCGGCTTGTCGCCTTTGAAACAAGAAACCAGAAACTCGAAACTGCTTCCCGAAACTATCTCTTCGAGTACTGAAACCTCTTGCGGGCGCCCTTCTGCCCGTACTTCTTGCGTTCTTTCGAACGCGAATCGCGGCTGACCAGGCCTTCCGCCTTGAGCTTTTTGCGCAATTCGATGTTGAACAGCATCAGGGCGCGGGCGATACCCAGCTTGACCGCGTCGGCCTGTCCGTTCACTCCGCCGCCGCTGACCCGGGCCAGAACATTGAAAGTGGCCGCGGTCTCGGTCGAAAGCAAAGGCTGCTTCGCGCTGGAGCGTTGCGATTCAGTCACGAAATATTGCTCGAAAGGACGTCCGTTAACCTTGAAATCGCCACTACCCGGACGCAGATAGACGCGCGCGATCGCCGATTTGCGGCGTCCGGTACCGTAATATTGCACTGACTCTGCCATGGTTTAGCTTCTAGCTCCTGGCTTCTAGCTCCTGGCCAATCCGGCTGGGAGAGAATCCGGCTATCGAACCTTTCAAAGAATTCAGATCTCGCGTACTTAGTCTCGAAACTGCTTTTGAAACAAGAAACCGGAAACTGTTCTTATGCTCTGGTCTCCAGCGTCCGCACTTCCGGCTTCTGGGCCTCGTGCGGATGCTTGTCGCCGCGATACACCTGCAGCTTGGAAATCATGTGCCCGCCCATCTTGGTCTTGGGCAGCATGCGCTTGATCGCCTCTTCGACGATCAACTCGGGCTTACGATCGAAACGCTTGCGGAATTCTTCCGTGCGCAGCCCGCCCGGATAACCGGTGTAATGCTGATACACCTTTTGCTCCGACTTCATTCCGGTGGTCTTCACCTTTTCGGCGTTAATCACGATGACGTGATCTCCGGTGTCGATAAACGGCGTGTAGCGCGGATTTTCCTTACCCATGAGGATGCGGGCGACTTGTGAAGCCAGCCGGCCGAGCGTCTGCCCCGAGGCATCCACGACGTACCACTTGCGCACAATTTCCCCCGCTTTGGGGAAATAGGTTGACATTACGAGTCTCCCTGAAAGTAAAAAAGCTAAAGAAGACCGCTGAGTATCCACTTCAACGCCGAAGGCGCAGGGTACCAGGCGGGCAACCGCAGGACTGCTAAAGACTTAAAGATAACGTACGCTAGCGGATATTGTCAACGCGGAACGCAGGCGTCGGACCTCGCTGGCTCATACTCCCTGTCATGCTGAGCGGAGAAGTCGAAGCACCCCTATTCCCTTCTCCAACGCCAGTTGCCATCGGTTCATCTGTGTCGCGAAATGAAGTCGGTAAATCAAGGCTCGCACTTGGCTGGTTCCGTTCTAGGCATAGTGGTCCTTCGACTTTCCGCTTCTTCGCAAGCGAAGAAGCGGCTTCGCTCGGATGACATTTCCAGTTTTGAATGTCGAGGTCGGATGGCTGAGGTCCGAGGTCTGAAGTCCGACGTCCGAAGGCCTACTCGTAGGCCAGGGCCTCGATGGGGTCCTTCTGGGCCGCTTTATAGGCGGGATACAACGCTCCCAGGATGGCCCCAATGATAGCGATCACGGTAGAGATTAAAATCCACTTGCCGGTCACGACCACGGGCAGCGTAGGCAGGCGGTACCGGATGCCGGCTTTCGCTGCCAGGCTGAAGATAACGCCGACCACAATGCCCCCAACCGCCAGCAGCACCGTCTCCCGCAGGATCACGTTCACGATGTAGAGTTTCGAAGCCCCAATTGATTTAAGGATCCCGATTTCCCGGGTGCGCTCCATGACCGCGGTGTACATGGCCTGGAAGATCACGATGAATCCGATCACCACGGAGATACCGATCACTACGTTGATGAACGTGGACAGCCCGGGATAGCTGCTGGTGGTCATCATGGAAAGGTATTCGCGCATGGATCGCACGGAATAGTCCTGCAACCCCGAAACGCTCTTCACTTCCTGGACCACGGCGTCCGCATTCGCGGGGTCGTCCAGCTTGACGTAGAACACCGAGGCCTTGCCTTCGCTGCCGATCAACTCCTGCAGCGTGCTCATGGGCAAAAATTTGCGCGCTCCCCGGCCATGCTCCACAATGCCCGCCACCCGGAAGGAATGGTTGAGAATCTCGAGCGTGTCGCCCACTCTCACGTGCTGCGACTGGGCAAAATAATCGTCCACCAGGCAGTCATTCGGTCCCTGGAAAGGACCGCCGTGCAGGAAGTGGAAAGGGACCAGCGCTTCGAACGTCTTGAGATCAATGCCGTAGATGACTTCCAGGTTCTTGGTGGTAGTGAGTTGCCAGATCACTGGCGAGACGGTTTTGACATGGGGCAATTGGGCCAGCACGCCCCCGATCTTGATCGACATGGGCGCGTTGCTGACGCCGGCCATGAAAGAAGTGTTGGGCGGCTGCACGATCACGTCGGCGCCGATGCCGGCCTGGCGCTGCCGGGCATCATTCAGCATGCCGACGGAGAGTCCTACAATCAGCAGAATCAGTGTCACCTCGAGAGCAATCGCCACAATACTGATCAGCGACCGGATGGGCCGGTGCACCAGGTTGGCGACAATCATCTTGTTCATCATGGAAGCAGCTTCTGGCTACTAGCTAATGCTGCGTTTTGAAGGCTCCGGCTCACTTCGGGCCGGCAACGTTCATCAAACTTGACTGCGGCTGGTCCAAATGCACCACCTGGGCGCCGGCCGGCTGCTCCAGCGCAAACTTGTCATCAGCGAGCTGTTCGTTCAACTGCAGTTTCAGGATGGTCAGGGTGATGTCATATTCTTCCTGCGGCCTCCAGATTTCAATCTGCAAGGGAAAGTTCAGCCCGTCGTAATCTTTGTAGCCTTCATAGTGCGAATCTGTGGCCAGGTTGCCGTCCTGGTCGTAAATCAGCTGGCGATGCGGCAGCAGGTCAGTCCGGCTGAAGATGATCTTGCGGGAAAGATACCAGCCCCGTTCCCCTTTTCGGATGACTTCAATTTCGTAGTCCGCCTGCTGCACCTGGTGATGCTTGGCATCGGTCACGATTTCGAAGCTGTTCTGCATGACCGCGATTTCGTTCGCGGGATCGATCTCTCGCAGTATGAGCGAGTCGTAAATCTGTTGCGGACGCAGGTTCTCCATGGGCTGATCCGGATTGTGAGACTCGATATCGTTGCGTCCCATCACGAAGCGGTTCTTGGGCGGGATCCACAGCTTGAAGTCGCGGCCGTCGCTCACCATGTCAAAGGCCTTGTTGCGCACAATGGGCAGCAGGCCGATCATCCGCAACATGGACGGCTTGCGCGCAAGTATGTAGCCCCGGATCTGCTGGTAGTCGATGACCTTGCCCTTCTTGACCCCGCCCACGGAAGTGTCAATATCGACGGTCGCCTGAAGACTCTTGATCTTGGCCGCCTGAGAGTTGATGTAATCGATCAACTCCGCCTGGGTGGCCGACTTCAGCGGGGCGGTGCTGATCTGCCTCTCCACCCGCCGCGAGCGGAACAGACACCCGGTCAGCGGAAGGACCACTAACAGAAAGCCCAGGACCCGGAAACGGGAAAGAGTACGCATCTAAAGTGGATTGGATTCCTCAGGACTCAGTTGGGTTCATCAGTAAGTCAAGTATATGCGATTAAACCACGGACATACGGCCCTGGGGGTTGTCAGATCAGCATCTGGCACGCCCCCCACCTGTTAGAAGATGCTACTTCCCCTGCACCGCCTGCCGGAGTTTGGCCACATTCTGATTGTGTTCTTCAAGGCTGCGGGAGAAACGGTGGTGTCCATTGCCGTCGCTGACAAAATAAAAATAGTCGGTCTGGGCCGGATGCATGGCGGCTTCGAGAGAAGTGCGGCCGGGATTCCCGATGGGCCCGGGAGGGAGGCCAGGATGAGCATAGGTGTTGTAAGCGGACTGAAACCCCATGTCAGCATGATGCAGACTTCCGGAGTAATTCCCGTTTAGCATTTCGGCGTAGATCACGCTGGGATCGGCCTGCAGCGCAATTTTGCGCGCCAGCCGGTTGTAGTAAACGCTGGCCACAACGGCGCGCTCCTCGGGGACGGCAGTTTCTTTTTCGATAATGGATGCCATGGTGACCGTCTTCTGTACATCCATCCCTTGGCCGCTTGGGGTGGGACCGTTGGGGATCAGGCCGATCGTCGTCAGACTGTTCGGGGTCGCGCCGGTAGGCGTCAGTCCAATCTGGGCCGCTACCTGGCGGAACTGCCTGACCATGACAGCCGCAATGTCCCTCATACTCTGAGTGCGGGTGAACTCGTAGGTATTGGGGAAGAGGTAACCTTCGAGACTCCTGGCGTCGGGGGCCAGGTCGGAAATCAGTTCGCGGTCGGATTGCGCCACGGCAAGAAAATCCTGGCTTGATCCCAGGCCGGCATCCTGAATGGCCTGCGCGATATCGAACATGGTGAAGCCTTCGGGGATCACGACCGTGTGCACATAGATGTCGCCCCGGACCAGGCGGTCGTTGACCTCCGACATTCTCGCCGTCTTGTCGAACAGGTATTCGCCGGCTTTCAGCGACTGCCGGCGGTGGAAGCGATGCCAGAGGATAAAGGCAAAGCGGCTCTTGATCACTCCTGCAGCCTGGAGTTCGACCGCTATCCTTCGGGTGGAATAGCCCGGCCGCAACATCACGAACTTCTGCCCCGCCGGCGTAACGGGCAACCACAGCGCCCACGCCAGCCAGCCGCCAATTCCGAAGACGGCAAGCAGCAGAATGGCCAGAAACTTTCGCAAGTTAGTAATAGTTTAGATGAAGATGGGACGCCAGTCGTTGGCCTTTGGTCGTTGGCCTTTGGTCGTTGGCTCTGGGCAAAATCCGGCCACGGATTTGCACGGATTTACACGGACAAGGCAAGACCGCAATTGACGCGCGTGCGGAAAATTATGGCCCCATGCTTTTGCTGACGACCGATGACTGACGACCGACGACTGACTGGCCGCTAGCTCCCCGCCCTGGCGTCCATCCAGGACTGCAGAATCAGGACTGCCGCCATCTGGTCCACCACCTGGCCGCGGCGCTTGATCGACATATCGGTTTCGCGCAGTAGGCGGTTGGCTTGGACCGAGGTGAGGCGCTCGTCCCAGAGGTGGACGGGCAGGTGAAAGCGGCGGCGGATTTCTTCAGCGAAGGCTTGCATCTTCTCAGCCTGGGTCCCCTCGGCGCCGGTCATGCGCAGGGGCAGGCCGACCACGATCTCCGCCACCCCATACTCGCGAACGACCTGCTCCAAGTGGGTGAAATCCAATCGTTTGTTTTGCCGCTGGAGGGTTTCCAGTCCCTGCGCCGTGATGCCCAGCGGGTCGGAAATGGCGAGCCCGATCCGCCTCGAGCCTACATCCAGGCCCAGGACTCGCGGGCGACGCGGGGTGGAAGCATCGGTTTGGTGGGAAGGCACCTGCCGATTATATGTCGCATACACTTTTTTGCTGTTAGGCTACGATACCCGTATGGCCATTGACGAGGCCGAAATCGACCGGCCTGAAGCGCCCATCCTTCCCGCGCCAGTCGTTTCTGCGCCGGCGCCACCGCCCAAGCCGCAGAAGCCGCACTGGGCGTTTCAGGCCATTGGAATCGCCACCATTCTGGGCCTTTGTTATTGGGGCGAACTGGTGCTGGCGGTAATGCTGGTGTCGGTTTTGCTGGCCTTCATTCTGGCCCCGGTGATGGACTTTTTCATTTTGCTTCACCTGCCCCGCGGCCTGGCTGCGGCGGTGGCCGTGATCTTGCTCTTCACACTGTTAACCGGTCTGGTGTACTACTCCTCGAACCAGGCCATAATTTTTGTTCAGGATTTGTCCCACTACACGGAAACCATTCGCCAGGAAATTACCCAGGTCCGGCTACGGGCGGAATCGCTGGGCTCCACGGAACCGGCGGGGCAGATCAAGGCAGAGCCCCGTTCCAGCACCAATTGGGAGGAAATCCTGACCCGGGGCTTCGGCTCGGTTTCGCAGGCCCTGCTGGCTGCGTCGTTCGTGCCATTTCTGGTGTACTTCATGCTGAGCTGGCAGCATCACGTCCGCTCCGCGACGGTAATGCTTTTCTCCCTGGAGAACCGCAACACGGCGTACATCACGCTGGGCCTGATTTCCGCAATGATTCGCAGCTTCATGGTGGGAAATCTCCTGATCGGCCTCTTTCTCGGGACGGTGAGCAGCATCGCGTTTGCGATTCTGCATGTGCCGTTTTTTTATTTCGTTGGTTTCATCAGCGGATTCCTGAGCCTGGTTCCCTACCTCGGAGTTGTGCTGGCCATGGGCCCGCCGATCTTCGTCAGCCTGGGACACATGAGTTCCGGAGATGCGGTCGTCATCATGATGACCGTGCTGGGCCTGCACCTGGTCGCGCTCAACGTGCTCTATCCCAAGTTCCTGGGCAACCGGCTGCAATTGAACCCGCTGGCGGTAACCATGGCGCTGCTGGTCTGGGGGTGGCTATGGGGCGCGATGGGCCTGGTCCTGGCGGTCCCCATCACCGCCGCCATGAAAATCGTCTTCGACCACGTTGAGTCGCTGAAGCCGTACGGCGCCTGGATGGGGGAGTGAGGCGGACTTCGGGCGTCAGACCTCAGACCTCGGGCGTCGGGCGTCGGACTTCGATTCTTTGACGTCCGGGCTCTGATTTCAGACCCTGGAAGTCACGCCTCGTCAGTGCCTCAGGCCGCGGACTTCCCCGATGTTTCTGGATTCTTTAGCGACGCAATCAGCGCATTCAGCATGCGGCCGAGTTGTGCGCAGACCGCCAAGAGTTTCTCGGCATCTTGCGCAACCAAAAAACCCAGTTCTTGAGCGATGAGAATCTGGGTTTCAAGTTCGAGAAGAGATCCTCGCGCGTGACAGAAGAAGGCGGAGCGATCGCGATCTGTGGATCGTCCTTTGCCTTCGGCAATATTACTTGGAACAGAGACGGCTGACCGTCTCATCTGACTTGTCAGTCCGTAAATCTCTTCCCTGGGGAAAGCTCGAGTATGTGCGTAAATCTGTACGACCAGTTCCATGGCCAGCTGCCACACTCTCAAGTCGCGGTAAGAAGCTCCCACAGTCTGTCGCCTCCAGGCGAGAGACTGACAGGTCAGGATCAAGCCGCACAAGTGCAGTCGTCACACTCAAGTCCGACGTAGCTCACACTTGATTGGTCAAGAGAACAGTGGAAGTCCGAGGTCTGAGGTCCGAGGTCCGACGTCCGAAGTCCGAGCCTAGGCCACAAAATCCGAGGCTTCCGGAAAGCGCAGCTTGCTCTTGGAAAGGGCTTTGGAGAGCATCTCTTCGATTAGGACTTCTTCGCAGTTTTTGGCCATGGCCAGTTCGCTGACCAGTAGGTAGCGGGCGCGTTCCAGCATCTTCTTTTCGCGGAAGGACAGCGGCTTTGACTGGTTCAGCAGGAGCAGGCCCTTCAGGACCGCGGACACTTCCAGCAGCGAGCCGGTACGCATCCGTTCCGAGTTTTCCTTGAAGCGGTATTTCCAGTCAGCGTTGTTGTCACACTCGCCATCTGTAAGAAAATCGACGATTTTTTGGATTTCGCCGTTTTTAACTACCCGCCGCAGGCCGACGGTGTTTACGTTATGAAACGGCACCATCACTTTCAGGCTGCTGGCTTTGATCTTCAGCAGATAGAATTTTTCCACAGTTTCGCCGATAGTGCGGCTGCTGATTTGTTCGATAACTCCAACGCCATGATTGGGATAGACGACTTTATCGCCTATGTGGAAATTACCATCGGCGCTGATCATGAGGGAACACCCACGAGGACAGGCCACCTGAGGAACTGCACCTCCTTAGTCTATCGCAGGCAGGGCCGAAAGGCAATCCAGAAGCGGACGTCAGACCTCGGACCTCGGACGTCAGACTTCGGACCTCGGCCATCAGGCCAGCTGGAAGCCTGAGGTCTGGGGGCCGAAGTCCGACGTCCGAGGTCCGAAGTCCGGGTTTATAATCCTCAAGCGCATGACTGAACAGATCAAGAGGAAGTTGCAGGAAGAGATGAACGTGCTCGAACACGAACTGGTTCATGAGCTTCCCAAGGAAATCAAAAAAGCGGCCGCGCTGGGCGATCTCAGTGAAAACGCTGAGTATCACATGGCCAAGCAGCGGCAGGAGTTCGTCAAGGCGCGGCTGCGGCAACTGGGCGCGCGCATGGCCGAGCTGGCTCTTATCAATATGGATAATATCCCGAAAGATAAGGTCGGGCTGGGCTCCACCGTCCGGGTGTATGACAACTCCAAGAACTCCGAGGTGGAATACAAACTGGTGACCAGTGAAGAGTCGGATGTGACTGCGGGCAAAATCTCCACCAGCTCTCCCATTGGGCGCGCCCTGCTGAACAAAAAGGTGGGAGACAGCGCGGTCGTGGTTACGCCCAACGGTAATCGCGAGATGGAAATACTGAGCCTGACCACCATCCACGAGCAGACCGAAGCCAAATGACCAGCGAGGTGACGGGGTTGCATGACTTGGACTAGCGCTTTCGGACGCGGCTGCGGCGTGCTGCTGGACGCAATCGTGCGCTGGCTCGCTCTGGCGCGGATCAATCCCAACGTGCTCACCTTCCTCGGCCTGGTGGTGAACACCATCGCAGCCTTCCTGTTCGGCTACGCCAACAGCGACAATCAGGCGCGGATGTTCCGCTACGCCGGGCTGGTCATCATCGGCTCCGGTTTTTTTGACCTGGTGGATGGACGTGTGGCCCGGGCCAGCGGCCAGGTGACCCGCTTCGGCGGCTTCTTCGACTCCGTCATTGACCGCTACAGCGATGCCTCCCAGTTTTTTGGATTGCTGGTGTTCTTCGCCCGCGGCGATCGCTTCTTCTACGTTGTGCTGACCGCCTTCGTCATGGTCAGTGCCATCATGGTCAGCTACACTCGCGCCCGCGCAGAATCGCTGATCGGTTCCTGCCGAGTGGGCTTCATGGAACGTCCCGAACGATTGGTGCTGGTGATCATCGGTGCCCTGTTCAACCGCATGGCGCCGGTGCTGTGGCTGATCGCAGTGCTGTCCACCATCACGGTAATCCATCGCATCCGCTATACCTACACGCGGACGGAAGGCGCAGACGCATTGCCGCAAAAAGCCGGCCAGGCGGCGTAAATTTGCTCCCTTCGACCTCGCTCAGGGCAGGCTCTGTCCGACGCTTTGATGTAGCGCCGGCATCTTGCCGGCTGTCTCCGAGGGCGTCTCGCCCTCGGCGCGGCGGGCGTGACGCCCGCCGGACAGCCGCCGGGACGGCGGCGCTACAGAGGCTTACAGCAATAGACCAAAGACGGCACCAAAACCAAATCAAAGTCAAAAGCGTTGAACAGAGCCTGCCCTGAGCGAAGTCGAAGGGAGTGCCCGACCCACACATTCTCTGTCCTGCTATCCTGATTACCTGAGGACAACCCTTCTTGCACGATCCTGTTCTAGTCATTCATGGCGGTGCCTGGGCCATCCCCGATGACATGGTGGAAGCTCACCTCAACGGCGTGCGCAACGCCATGGCGGCGGGCTGGCGGGTACTGGAACGCGGCGGGCCGGCGCTCGATGCGGTCGAGGAAGCGGTCGTCATCATGGAAGACGACGAGACTTTCGACGCCGGCCGCGGCAGCTTTCTCAATCGCGACGGCAAAGTGCAACTCGATGCCTTCATCATGGACGGCGCCACCCTGCGCGGCGGAGGCGTGGGCTGCGTAGAGCGCATTGCCAATCCCGTTCGCGCGGCGCGCAAGATCCTTAGCGACAGCCCGCACGTGTACTTCGTGGCAGAAGGGGCCGAACGTTTCGCGGCCGAGCATGGCATCCCTCTGTGCCGCAACCAAGACCTGATCATTCCGCGGGAGGTCGAGCGTCTGCGGGAATTCCAGGCACGGGCTGCCGACGCCAGAATTGATCTGTTTGCACCCACGATTTCTCACGACACCGTGGGCGCGGTGGCGCTCGATGGCGACGGCAACATCGCGGCCGCTACTTCGACCGGCGGCACGCTGAACAAAGCTCCCGGACGCCTGGGCGATTCCTCGCTCATCGGATGCGGCTGCTACGCCGACAACCAGACCGCGGCCGCCTCGACCACGGGATGGGGTGAGCCGATCATGAAGCTGGTGCTGGCCAAGTGGGCGGCGGACCGGGTCGCAACCGGCAGCCTGCCGGAGTGGGTGGCCGCCGAAGCCATCAACTATCTCAAGGACCGGGTGGACGGGCACGGGGGCATTATTCTGCTCGACGCCCGCGGGCGTTTCGGCATCGCCCACAACACGCCACGCATGGCTTGGGCGCTTAAGACATCAAAGCATGAGAGTTACGGGATCGAGCGAAAGAATTAACTTCAGTTCCCGGTTATCAGTTGACAGGTGCCAGTTGTTGTCAGGCTAACTAAGCCGATTCCGGTCAGTAATTTAGCTTGATTTCGGGACCCTACCTGATGTAAAAACCGTGCGGCGTTTGCGGGTCTTAAAACGTGCTGGTTCAATTCCTGCCTACGAAGGGTGATCGCTGCCGGCAGCGAGAACTCAGGGTTCTTCCTTTCACGGAGATGACTTCTATGGTTGTACGAAAGCTGGTCTCGGTTGCGTGTCTGATTGTCATGCTCGCTGCTCTGGGCTTCGCTCAGGGAGCCTCAACCGGCGACCTGCATATCACCATCAGGGACCCCAAGGGGAGCCTGGTGACCAACGCCACGGTCACGGCCCGGGACGAGGCCAAGGGACTGGAGCGCGCCACCAGCGAGAACACCGACGGCCAATATCACATTCTGTTGCTGCCTCCGGCCCAGTACACGGTCACGGCCGAGGCGCCGGGTTTCGCCCGGGCCACGGTACCGAACGTAGTCATCACCGTGGGACAGATGGCGGAGCTTCCCATTGTCTTGTCGGTCGCGGGAAGCCAGGAAGTGATCAATGTGAGTTCGGCGGCGGAACTGGTGGAAACGCAACGCACCTCATCCACCGACACTATTGACCAGCGCCGCATCGACAACCTTCCGATCAATGGACGCAACTACATCAACTTTGCGCTGACCGATTCGCGCCTGGCGCGCGACACCGCTCCCAGCATCGGGGCCGCGCCCACTTCCGGGCTCAACATGAGCGGGCAGCGCGCCCGGGCCAACCTGGTCAACGTGGACGGCGCCGACGCGGTGGACAATTCCACCAACGGCATTCGCTCTACGATTTCACAAGAGGGCGTGCAGGAGTTTCAGATCATCACCAACGGATATGCAGCCGAGTACGGCCGTGCTTCCGGTGGAGTGGTGAATATCATCACGCGCTCCGGATCGAATGATCTGCACGGTTCGCTCTTCGGCTATTTGCGGAATCGCAACTTCCAGGCGGTCAATCCCTTCAGCACGGTCCCCGATCCGGCGTACACGCGAGTGCAGGCGGGAGCGGCCATCGGCGGGGCGATCAAGAAGGACAAGACTTTCTACTACTTCTCTTACGAAGGCACCTGGCGGCAGGAGACCGGGTTCTCTTCGATCGGGGCCAACAATTTCGGGTTGGTGCCGTTTGACACAACGACGGTCGGCCAACCCTTCGGAACGGTTTTGCTTACGCCGCAGCAAGTCGGGTTCCTGACCAATCCGGCGGTGTTGCAGCAGGAGTTTCTCAATCCCCTCTTTGGACAGGAAGTGGGACAGTACACGGCCCTGGCGGCATCGTCTTCGGGCATGGCGTTGAAGGGGGCGTGGCCGGCGAGTCTGGGAGGATTCAGCGGCTTCCCCACGTCGTGTCCGCCACCCACTTCGACCTGCTTTGTGCCGGCTTCTTTCGTGCCCTTGAACAGCCTGATCGGCAACTTTCCGGTCTCGCAGCGCACCGATCTGTACTCGCTTCGCCTGGACCACAACCTGACCAACAATAACCGCCTCACGCTGCGGGCGGGCGTGAGTCCAAGCGACCAGACCGGCATTCAGGTGCAGGCGCAGGGCCCGCAGAATTTCGGGCAAAATTCATTTTCGCGCACTTCGCTGGAGAACTATCACGACTGGAACATCGCCGGGCAGGACCAGTGGACCATCGGCACGAACAAGATTAACGAACTGCGCTTCCAATACGCCCGCCGGGGCTTGCTCTACAACTTCTCGCGTGCCGCCGGCGGTAGCAATGTGGCGGTCAACATTCCGGGGTTCGCGTTCTTTGGCCGCGAGCCCTTCTCTTTCGTCAACCGAACCGAGGAGCGCTACCAATTTACCGACAACTTCTCCTGGTCGAAGGGTACACACAACATCAAGTTTGGCGTGGACAGCAACTTCATCCCGCTGCAGGCCGATTTCACGGTGAATTTCGGCGGTATTTACAACTTCGGCCAGCAGAGCTTGGGATTCGACAACCCGGCCATCGCGCCCCCGCCGGGCGTGCCTTTCCCGGCGTTCAACCCGGTGCAGGCCTACGGCGCGGGAATCCCGTCGAATTTCATACAGGGCGTGGGCAATCCTCGCGACTCCTTCAGCAACACCACGGCAGCTGGTTTCGTGCAGGATAGCTGGCGCATGTTGCCTAACCTGACGCTGAACTATGGCGTGCGCTACGACGTGGAATTCACTCCCACGTTCAGGGCGATCAACGCGCTTTCGCAGGCGGCGGAAAACTCGATCGGCATCACCCAGGGAATTCCGCGCGACTTCAATAATTTTGCGCCGCGCATCGGTCTGGCCTGGGACCCGCACAAAGACGGGAAGAGCGTGGTCCGGGCTTCGTACGGCATGTTCTACGACCATCCGCTGCTAGGGCTGGCTTTCGATTCCGACGTGGCCGATGGATCCCAGGCACCCCAACTGGTTCTGACTCCGGGAGCACCCGGCGGATGCAACGCGACCCTTTCAAACCTGAATGCCACGAATGCTTTTCAGGGATTGCTGGGCTGCCTGCCGGCGCCGTTCAACTACCTGGCCAACCAGCAGCGTTTCAATCCCACGCCGAACGCGCCCTCTATCTTTGTGGGACAGGCGTTCTTGAATCCCGCCGCGCCCGTACCGCTGTCATTTTTGCCTTTCAGTTTTCCCACGGCGAAGAACTTTCAATACGCCGTATCGCACCAAGCCAATCTGACCTTTGAGCAAGACCTCGGTCATGACCTTTCATTCAGCCTGGCTTACAACTTCAATGGCGGACGTCACCTGAACCGGCCGATCAACGCCAACGCGGTGAAACCGGGACCGCTGCTGGCCAACTGGCAGGTCGCGCTGGGCGATCCCACGTCGGGCGCTTCCACGCTGGGTCCGGAAGGGGTGGGCGCGGCGGGAAATCCTTGCGGATTCAACGGCAGCGGGCAGCCCTGGGTGGCGGCGGCGCTGGCAAATTTCTTCCGTCCTTCGGGACTGAATCCCGCGCTGGGCCAGGCCTTGCTGCTCTCACCCGCGGCCGGTTGCGTGGGACTGGCGCAGCAGATCATCGCGGCCGATGGTCTGAGCGCGGCGTGCGATCCCACCACGCTGAGCGGCTGCGTACCCTTCAGCGATACACCGGCTAATTTTTCCAACGGCAGCTCGGTGTATCACGGCCTGAC
>Ga0207678_10001045_pt1 | contig 25304 bp, 21 predicted proteins | sample KBSC63metaG_FD_184319 | JGI IMG/M metagenome (GOLD analysis project Ga0207678, IMG submission 184319) | Corn rhizosphere microbial communities from Kellogg Biological Station, Michigan, USA - KBS C6-3 metaG (SPAdes) (version 2) | ecosystem: Host-associated > Plants > Roots > Rhizosphere > Soil ... | reverse complement strand
GGCGAGATGCGGACGAGGCGATGGACACCGGTTTCACCACTCAGCAAGCCAAAGGCGAAGTCGCCCGAGATGGTAAAGGTGGCCGACTTGATGCCGGCTTCGTCGCCGTCCTGCACTTCGTTGATCTCGACCTTGAAGTTCTGGCGCTCGCCCCAACGGATGTACATGCGCATCAGCATCTCGGCCCAGTCCTGCGACTCGGTGCCGCCGGCGCCTGGGTGAACGACGACGATGGCATTGAGCGCATCGGTCTCACTGGAGAGCATGGTCTTCGATTCGAGTTTGTCGGCGAAGTCGATCAGATCTGGAATCTCGCGGCTAAGATCGGCCTCGGTATCTTCACCTTCTTTGGCTAACTCGAAGTAGGCCTCGATGTCGTCAGAGCGGCGCGCTAACTCGGCGTCATCGGCGAGCAGTGTTTCGAGACGCTTGCGCTCGCGCATGAGGGGTTGCGAACGCGCGGCGTCGGCCCAGATGGTGGGGTCAGCGGTCTTTTCTTCGATGGTGGCTAGTTCACGTCGCAGGCGGGCCGAGTCAAAGATACTCCCGCAGGTCACGGACTTTGTCGCGAACTGGGTTATAGGTAAATTCTAAGTCGCTCAACATGATGGTTTAAGTTTAGTGCATTTTGGGCTTCAGGCTAAAAGCCAAGGCAACGGCGGTGATGAGAGCGCAGGCGTAGGCGAAGAGGTCGCCGTGGGCAGTGTAGAAGGTAATGTCGTGCTCATACGCAAAACCGGCACGCAGCGCCGTGCGAACATGCCGCGGCACAGATGCGGTGACTCGGCCATATGGATTGATAACTGCGGTTACTCCGGTATTAGTGGCGCGAAGAACCCAACGGTGATTTTCGATGGCGCGCATGCGCACCATATCCAGGTGCTGCCAGGGAGCGCTGGTGTCGCCATACCAGCCATCATCGGAGATGTTGACGAGGACGTCCGCGCCTTTGAGAACGAAGAGGCGGACCTCATCGGCGAAGACAGACTCGTAACAGATGAAAGTGCCGTAATGATGGCTGCCGTAGGAGAACACGACGCGGTGCGTACCCGCCGATAGATCGCCCGCTTCGGCTAGGAGATCGCCGGCGAAGAAGAGGAGAGATTTGAAAGGGACGTATTCGCCGAAGGGAACGAGATGGACCTTGTCATAACGTCCGGCGAAGACGCCTTCAGGCGTGATGAACGAGGCTGAGTTGAAGCGGTCGTAAGGATGAGAGCCGCGCGGCTTGGAGGCGCGACTGACGCCAAGATCGTCGACAATAACAGGTGCATGCGCGGTGCGGGCGAGTGCAGACATGCCCGCACGGAACTCTGGATCCTCTTCGGCGAACGGCGCAGGAGCTTCGGGCCATACGATGAGGTCAGTTGGCGTCGGAGGGGCGGCTTCTTCTATTGCCTGCGGCTGCGGCGCAAAGAAAATGCAGGTTGTGGAGGGCAATTCGGGTATTCCGTTGCAATGCGACCTGGGTGGATGCAGGCTGAGTTGAGAGAAGGAGCTGACAAGCTGCTGCATCGATGGCTCGGGGCCAGTCCTCTCCGCACCGACCTTCAGATTTTCCTGTATCAGGGTGGCGTTTGCAGTCTTGGGTAAATTAGCAGGCGCATGAAAGCGATGCAGGGCGAGGACATAAAGCAGGATGATGACTACGCCGGCAAGAGTAAGTGCGGGTCGAGTGAAGCGGCGCTCGCGAATATGGATGCGGAACAGCCAGAGCGCATTGACAGCGGCGATGATGAAGGAGATACCGTAGGCCCCGGTAATTGGTGCGATGCGGATGAGGACTGAGTTGTCGACCTGCGCGATGCCAAGCTGGTCCCAGGGAAAACCAGTGATACGAGCACGGGCTAGCTCCACCGCAACCCAGGCGAAGGGAACAAGAAGCAGCGCGGCCTGCCGGCCGAAGCGGCGACGACAAGCTGCGATCAGAACGGCAAAGAGCGCGTGATAAAGACCGAGATAGAGACAGAACAGAATAAGGATGCCTGCGGCGATCGGCTTGGCGAGGCCTCCATAGAGATACATGGTCTGATAGATCCAGTAGCAGTTACCGAGATACCAGACAAATCCACAGAGATAACCAAGAACCGCTCCCTGCCGCAAGGTAAGGGGCTCTCCGGATTTGTTATTGCTGACTAGAACCCAAAGGAGCGGAAGAAGTGCAATCCAGCAGAAGGCGGTTCGCCAGAGCGGCGTGGGACCTGCAATAGGAAACGGTAAGACCTGGAGAATGCCGGAGAGTACGGCCATCATCCAGAGCCGCGTGGGAATGAGTCGCATCGCAGATGAAGTCTAGCATTGACGAGGATATTTCGAATACGCATCGTGGAATGTGCGTCTGCTATTTCGCGCAGCGATATCGGAACGTGAATAAAAGCGAGTCATTGAGAATCTTAAATGAACTGAAAAAACATAACGCGAAGTTACAGATTATTTGCAAGGTATTAGTGACTTCTGTATCGTCGAGAGAGGCATTTCACACATTCGAGTTATGTAGTTGCCACTTGGACCGAGTGATTGGATTTGAGCAAATGCCAACAGGAGGTAACACGTGGAAGTAAGCCGAATTATTGCAGAGATCGATGCACAAATAACGAAGTTGCAGCAGGCACGTGCGCTGCTCGCCGGAACAACCCAGAAGACTGCGCAGAAAGGCCCGGGCCGTCCGAGGGGACGCAAAGCGAATGCTTCTACAGCTACTAAATCGGCAGCCGGCACAACGCGGAAGCGCAAACTAAGCCCCGAGGGCCGCAAGCGTATCGCAGATGCGATGAAGAAGCGCTGGGCCGAGCGGCGTAAGCAGAACGCCAAGGGGTAACTTCAGTCGGAGATTGCCAAATAAGAAACCGCAGACGCCCTATGGAGCGCCTGCGGTTTCTTATTGATGGAGCGGGCAGAAATCCAGCCATATTGTTATCGCGTGATGATTACTTCGCGCAAACTGTCTTTGGCTAGAAAAAATCGGTAGTTGCTGAATTCGCTCAACATGTTCTCAACTTTTCGATTGGTATAGCTACGAAGCAGCGGATAGCTGCCGGCACGCTGCATCTCGACGACATCGGTTTCGGTGAGATGATACCGGTTGAAGGGGGTATCCGGCTCCGCTGTGGCATGAAAGAAGGCGAGCATAAGACCGCCGGGCTGCAGCACCTGATGGATACGAGAAAAGAGCGGGGCAAGCAGAGGTTCGGGCAGATAATCGGCAGTGTCCCAGAGAATCACGACATCGAACATGCGTCCGGAGAAGTTGAGATTCGAGGTAAGAAAGCCGTCCACATCGAAGCCGGCAGGCGTATCGCCCTCGGCGGGAATAACCCACTCTGGCTTTGCTGCTTCTTCTACAAGGTTCGCCATATAGATGCTATGGCCGAGGCTGGTGATGTAGTTGATATTTGTGGAAGATGTTGGACCAATATCCAGGACGCGCAGCGATTCGTGCGTCTGAAGATGCTTAAGTAACTCCTTCCAGCCACTCGAATGACGAGGCGTGCGGTCGCCCGCTGGCCCTTTTGCATTTTTTGTGTCGTCGCTGCTGAAGAGATTGCGCATTCGGCCGCTTCCCTTTCGTTTTATGGCTTCGATTGAAGGACAAGAGGTTCAGATGAAATGGCAGCAGGGGCTGAAGTTTTCTGTGGAGCGGAGACTTGTTGCGTTGAACCTGTCTTGAGTTCCACACGGCCTTTCAGTATGGCGCTCTCTTCGATGGAGAGCCTTGCGGCCACGATATCTCCGGTAACAGATGCGGACTGACGCAGTTCGACACGCCCCGAAGCCTGGATATTGCCGCTGAGGCTGCCAAAGACCACTAGATCGCGAACGATTACATTGGCCACGATGCGGGCTTCCGGGCCAAGGGTCAGGCAACTGTCGGACAGCGTAATGGCTCCCTCAATGTCGCAGTCCAGATAGAGGTCTTCCTTTGCGGATATCTCGCCGCGGATGACAACTGATTTGCCGATGACAGTGGAACCTTCTGCTGGTTTCATTCGATTTGTACTCCTTGGGGAGGTTTGTCTGATGCGAGTAGGTCTTGCCCGAACTATACCCAAGCCCCCGTCGAGAGGCAAACCGGGTAAACTTTGCAGCAGCTTCGTACGTCTGACTTAGGACGGGCGAGCAGGTAGCCCGAAGGCAAGGAGCACAGGTTTGGCGAGACTCGCGGCGGACAGAAGCATGGGGATCCGATGGCGTACGCTGCGACCGCAAGATTTGCAGGTGCGTCCGCGGAGGAACCACCGACTGTTAGCAGGAGTCGTGGGGCTCTGTACGTTATTAGCGGGACCATGGGCGACAGCACAAGCGCCCTCAAAAGCCAGTGCGAATCCACTCGATGTGCCTCCGCGTTCCTGGGCAGTCGATGTCGTCCAAAATGAGTTGGCGGCACTCCACCATCCCAATTCCTATTTGCGATATCGCATGCACATTGTGGATGCGAAGGGAGACCGGGTGCGAGATGTCATCGAGAGCAAGGATGGCTCGGTGGCGCGTTTGATTCTGAAAGATGGGCGGCCGCTCACGGAAGATGAGGACAAAGATGAACGAAAACGTCTGAACGATATGCTGGCGAACCCGGACGAATTCGCAAAACATATCAAAGACGACGCTTCGGGAAAGAAGCTTGCCGATCAACTGATGCGGCTCATGCCCGATGCCATGATCTACAGCTATACGCCCGGACAGCCCCAGACGGGAAAAAATGGGGGGAATTTGGAGGTTGTGATCGACTACAAACCGAATCCAAAGTTCTCGCCTCCCATTACCGCGGCGGAGGCGTTGACAGGACTTGAGGGACGGGTGTGGGTCGATGCGAAAAGTCATCACCTGGTTCGCATGGAAGGAACAGTCTTTCGCGCGGTCAACTTTGGCTGGGGCATGCTGGCGCACATCTATCCCGGCGGCCACCTTTCAATTGAACAGACGGACGCTGGAAACAATCGGTGGATCTTTACGAAGTTCAAGGAAGATATCAAAATACGTGCACTGATGCTGAAGACAGTTCATATCCAAAGTGAAGTAGAAGCAGGATCGTTTCAGACATTGCCAGGTCCGATGAGTTATCAGGAGGCTATTCGAGTTCTGCTGAATACTCCTCTGCCTTCTAAATAAATTTTCAGCTCCGGGCGTTCGCGCGCAGTGTCTGGCGACGGACCGTCAATGCCTCAATCCGTTCGCAATCCACTCTGAAGCCGCTGCCAGAAGCAGTTGGCACACTGATCTCTCCTGCTGTGCTGACAGTGACCTCGGGATCGATGATGTCGCGCGTCCAATAACGGCTGGAGGCGGAGACATCGCCGGGAAGCGAAAAGTTGGGCAGCGAAGAAAGAGCAATATTGTGGGCGCGGCCTATGCCGGTCTCCAGCATGCCGCCGCACCATACCGGAATGCCGCGCTCCGCGGCTGCATTATGGACCGCGATGGCTTCGCTGAAACCGCCGACACGACCCACCTTAATATTGATGATGCGGCAGGATTCCATGTCGATGGCGGCCAGGGCGTCGCGTCGGTTACGAATAGATTCATCGAGACAGATGGCCGTGGTCAGGCGTTTTTGCAACATGGAGTGGAAGTAGAAATCGTCATACCAGAGGGGCTGTTCGATCATCAGCAGCTTGAACGGCTCCCAACTGGCGATATGGTCAAAGTCCTTCATACGATAGGCGGAATTTGCATCGCAACTCAGGGTGATATCAGGCCAGCGGGTCCGCACCGCTTCAAAGATTTCGGTGTCCCATCCCGGTTTGCACTTCAGCTTGATGCGCTGGTAGCCGGCAGCGATCTCGATGGCTATCTTCTCCATCAGTTGCTCAACCGAGGGTTGAATGCCAATCGACACTCCACACGGAATCGTGCTGCGCGTACCGCCGAGGAGCTTCGCGAGAGGAATGTCCTGCATCTGGGCTTCGAGATCCCACACGGCATTTTCCAACGCAGCTTTGGCCATGCGATGGCCGCGAACCTGCCGGAATACATTCGGGCAATCGCCACCGCCCTGCAGTTCTGCGCCAAGCAGCCGTGGAGCCAGCTCGGTTTCTGTGATGATCCAGGCCGTGTCGATCATCTCATCGCTGAAATAGGGGTGTTCGCCGGCGACGCACTCTCCCCATGCGGTGAGGCTGTTCGATTCGATTTCAACCAGAAGGATACGGCGCGTAGTGGTGAGACCAAAGCTGGTCTCGAATGGGTAGGCGAGCGGCATGTTGATCTCGCGCAGGTGGATGGCATCGATTCTGAACATGGGCGTTTCTCTCTACGGACAAGTCAATATGTGGTCAGAGTCCGCCTTGCAGGCGCGTTATTTGTCATGCAGATCGTCCCACTGGCCAAGGAGGAATGAGCCATTGCCTTCGACGTCCCGCTCATAGCCTAGAGCGGCCAGTCCGCGGTGAAAGGCCGATTGCAGCGCTTCCCTGTTGCGGGTTTGCGCAGCCAGCGCCAGATCTCGCTGCTGTGGATCCTGCTTCCAGGCATAGATCGTATGCGGCACAGTGATGCGCTCGACTGCCTGCACCGGAGGAGCGTCTCCACGGAGCACCGCGGCTACACGTGGAGATCGCAGCCACCACTCTGCATAAAGTCTGTCGGTCGGCAAGCCGCCTTGCAAAGGAGAAGAGGAGGAACCGTAAAGGTCCGGTTGATAGCGGCGCACGATAGCTCCGAGACGGGCGATGTTGAGGTAAGCATTTTTGATCTCCAAAGGATCGAAAGTCCATTCCATGAGATCGAAACCACGTGCTATTGCATCGTCGCGCTGAGCCAGCTTAAGGCGCTGCCCGATACCGGCGTTGCGATATGGGGGAAGGACGGCCAGCATGTGCGAGTGGAGATAGGCGCGGCCGTCGCGATACCCGGGCAATGCCATGGCAAAGCCGATGATGGTATCGCCGTCGAATGCGCCGAGGACCTGACCGCCAATGTGGGGCGCAAGGACGAAGAGCTTTCGCGGAACCACATCGCCTTCGCTGTATCCCCATGTCTCCAATTGCAGCACGACGCAGCGCTCGAACTGCTCAAAGGTAGTGAGCGGGCTGATGCGGATATCGCACTGGGATCCTGTGCTCATGGCTCTGAGGACTCGCTGGCGGCGTTCTTCGCCTGGTTCCATAGCTCTTCCAGCTGCGATGGAGCAAGGGCCGCCAGTGCGTCTCTACCGCCTGCTGCGGCTTCCATTGCAGAAAAGCGGTGGCGGAACTTCGCATTGCTGGAGCGGAGCGCCGATTCCGGATCGAGTTTAAGATGGCGGGCGAGGTTGACGGCGGTAAAGAGAAGATCGCCCAACTCTTGCTCTGCTGCTGAAGAGGAGGGCTGTCCCTCCACCGGGGAGAGTTCGGACTGAAGTTCGACGATCTCCTCCTGCAATTTATCGAAAAGTCCGGCGGCATTCGGCCAATCAAAACCGACCTTGGCGGCACGAGAGCCGAGCTTGGCTGCTTCCAGCATCGCCGGCATCGTACGCGGTATATCGTCCATCATCGAGGTCTGCTGTTTTGCGGAAGCCTGCTTCTCTGCACGCTTAATCTCTTCCCAGTTACGAAGGACAGTATCGGAGTCTGCTGCTTCTACTTCGCCGAAGATATGCGGATGGCGGCGAATGAGCTTTGCATTGAGGTTTGCAGCAACATCAGCAATGGTGAAATGCCCAGCCTCGGCGGCCATCTGCGCGTAGAAGAGGACCTGCAGCAGGAGATCGCCGAGTTCGTCCTTGAGATCGGGCCAGGCGCGGCGCTCGATAGCGTCGAAGACCTCATAGGTCTCCTCCAGCGTGTGGCGCTTGATGGAATCGAAGGTCTGCTCGCGGTCCCAGGGGCAGCCGTTTGGGCCACGCAGACGAGCCATAATGGCAACGGCTTCGGCCAAGGCACTTGCGCCGGCGGGGAAAGGTGGAGGCAGTGCGGGTTCTGGAACAGGAACGCCCATTGCTCAACTTTACTCGATTGTGACCAGTTCCTCTGGTTGTAAAGGATGCGATATCCTTTGCAGGATATGGAACCGGCACCTGAAACAAAAGTCCAGTCGAAGCGTAGCAGATGGTGGTTACTGCTGCTGACCCTGCCCTACCTTGGGCTGTGTTTCCCGCAAATGTACGCACGAGCTACACCGGCTTTATGGGGATTCCCGTTCTTTTACTGGTATCAGTTTGCGTGGGTTGTTTTATCTTCCGCGCTGATGGGAATTGTTTATTGGAAGTTCAAGAGTTAGAAAAACATATAAAAGCAAACGCGCCCGAGGAACGGGCGCGTTTGCTTGATAAAAAAGACTCGACCAGAATGAGTCTTATAACTGGTTGTTTGCTCCTGCAGTCGTTGCCGTGCCGGATTGCTGGTTCGCCATGTTGGACAGCAGCTTGATCTCAACCCGGCGATTCTGAGCACGACCGGCGGCAGTACTGTTGCTGGCAACTGCCTGGTCCTTGCCAATGCCGATAAGATAAAACTTATGCGGCGGGATGTTGTACTTCGAAGCCAGGTAGGTTACCACAGCATCAGCGCGGCGCTGACTTAGCTGGTAGTTGTAGTTCGCATCGCCGGTGGAGTCGGTGCCGCCCGTTACCGCAAGAATGTAACCACGGGTCTTCGAGAGATTCGACGCGAGGTCATCGAGCTTCTTCTTGTCCGAGCGGGTAAGTACCGCCTTATCAAATCCAAAGGTGACGCTTACATCGGACAATGGCTTGTAGTTGTCCAGATTGGCGACAACTCCGGAAAGAGTGTCGACGCGGTTGAAGGCTTCCTGCGCTGACTGGTTTGCTGCATCCGCAGACTGACCGGCAGCAAGGGCATGCTGATTTGCCGTATCGGCCGCGCTCTGGGCACCAGCGATGCCACGCTGGGCGCGCTCATCCGTGTCGAGGATGTTACGGTGATCAGCGGCAGTCTTGGCATCAAGCTCATTGGTCTGCTGGATGATGGGGGCGGTTTGCGAGCGGACGTAGTTCTTACTGGAGCAACCTACGGTGAAGGCAACGACGAGTGCGCTGGCGAGAAAAAACGTGCAAGCAGAGCTAATTTTCGCTGCGGTGCGGTGATCTGGTCGCATATTGGAGCTCATGGGATTCATCTCCTATTGATTCGTGACACTCTTCAACATAAAGGCAGAAGCAATTCACCTGCCAAAGTCGTCTTTCGGCAACTTACATATTTTCAGATACATACAACGCTAAATTGGATGCATGCGTTCAGGAGCCCGTCCAAATCGGGAACTTTTGATTGATAAATGCGTCAAATCTACTGAGTAATCTGTGTGGAAGCTATTCGGCCCGTTAGGCGTCTACACTGAGACGCGAAGCTGAATTCATGGACCTCCACCAGAAAATTCGGACCATCCCCACCCAGCCGGGTTGCTACCTCTACAAGAACGCCGAGGGCGAGGTGATCTACGTCGGCAAGGCGAAGAACCTGCGCGCGCGGGTGCGGTCCTATTTTCTGGAAGCCTCGCAGGCAAACGCCAAGACCGGGTCGCTGATGCGCGAGGCCGTGGACGTGGAGTACATCACGGTCGCCAATGAGCATGAAGCGCTGGCACTCGAGAACAACCTGATTAAACAGAAGAAGCCTCGCTTTAACATTCTTCTGCGCGATGACAAGACCTATCCCTACATCAAATTGACGACGAACGAGCGGTATCCGAAGGTTTTTGTAACGCGCAAGCTGAAGAAGGATGGATCGGCTTACTTCGGGCCATATTTTCCGGGGAACCTGGCGTACCGCCTGGTGGATTTGATCCATCGCAGCTTTCTTATCCCAAGCTGCAAGGTCGATCTATCGCGCTATCATCCGCGGGCCTGCCTGCAGTACTACATTAAACGCTGCCTTGGGCCGTGCGTCGAAGGGTTCACGACTCCGGAGAGCTACAAAGAGACGGTTCGCGATGTGCAACTGTTCCTCGAAGGACGAACAGATGAGTTGGAGCGGTTGCTGACCCGGCGCATGGAAGAGGCGGCCGAAGCGGAACAGTTCGAGCTGGCAGGACGGCTGCGCGATCAGATCGTGACCGTACACCAGATGCAAGACAAGCAGAGAATCGCTACGACGGATAATGAGGACGCGGACGTCTTCGGCTATCACTACGAAAATGAGATGCTGGCGGTGAATCTGTTTCATATGCGCAGCGGCAAGATTGTGGACCGCCGGGATTTCTTCTGGGAAGACCTGCCGGAGTTTTTATCCGAGACTCTGAATGAGACAGCAGAGATGGGGGAAAGCGGCGGCAGCAATGGGCAGAATGTGCAGGAGATGGCTCCGTCAGAATCCGGCGCTTCGTTTAGTCCGGCAGCATTCTTTTCTGCTCTGCTGAAGCAGCTCTATCTCGACCAAAGCTATGTGCCGCGGTCGGTGCTCGCTCCGGTGGAGTTTCCGGATCGCGCAGTATTGGCAGAGATGCTGTCAGACCGGACAGGAAAACGGGTCGAAATCCTGGTGCCGCAACGGGGAGAGAAGCGGTCGCTTGTCGATCTGGTCTGCCAGAACGCGAAGCAGTCGTACGATCAGCGCTTTCGCGTGCTGCAGCCGGGAATGAAGGCGATTCAGGAGTCGTTGCAGGACGCCCTGACGCTGGAGGAATTGCCGCGGCGAATCGAATGTTTCGACATCTCGCATATTCAGGGCGCGGAGACGGTCGCCTCGATGGTCGTGTGGGAAGACGGCGCGATGAAGAAGTCGGACTATCGCAAATTTCAGGTGAAGACCGTAACCGGTGTGGATGATTTTGCGAGCATGCGCGAAGTAATTCAGCGTCGCTATAAACGGCTGCAGGAGGACAATAAACCGTTTCCTTCCCTGATCCTGATCGATGGCGGTCTGGGCCAGCTCCATGCAGCCTATGAAGCGCTGGAAGAGATTGGGGTAACGCTGCAACCATTGGCCTCGATTGCAAAACGCGAGGAGATCATCTACGTGTACGGACAGGAGAATGATCCGGTGGTGCTGGACCGCCGCTCTCCAGTGTTGCACCTGATCCAGAAGATTCGGGATGAGAGCCACCGGTTCGCCGTAACCTATCACCGCAAACGGCGACAGATGCGCGACCGCGATAGCGAACTGCTGGCGATTCCTGGTGTAGGCCCAAGGACGCGTCAACGGCTGATCGAACACTTCGGCAGCATTCGGGGAATCAGGCAGGCAGATCCGGACGCATTAACGGCCGTGGTAAATGCGGCTACGGCTGAACGGATTCGCAGATATTTCGATGAAGCTCCGCAGGAGACGTCCGGCAAGGTCGTGCTCCCGGTGTTGCAGTAATGCAGAGTTCCGCCTTGTTCATATACTGCGGTATTCGCGGTGGCGGACACGGAGCCGCTGCGGTTGGAGCAGCTTGACCGTAATAAATACGCCGGGCACAAGAAAGACCATCTCGCCGAAGACCCACATGATAACGGCGCCGATCACCTGGTCAGCCAGCGGCGACCAGTGCAACGGATTTGGCACCGTCAAATAATATGGGTACATGGGCCGCGTACAGAAGGCAAGAAATGCCGAAAGCGCGGTGTTGACGACATCCGCAGAGAGCAAATACAGGATCAGTCCCCATCGGTAGACGAGCTTGCCGGTAGGCCATGGCCGGATAATGGGCCACCAGAAGATGATCGAGGCAAAGAGGAAGCACAGGTGCTCGACGATGTGCCAGCCTTCATGTTCGAGAGCGAAGTCATACGCCGCCGGCACATGCCATCCCAGAAAGATAAGGTTCATCAGCAGCCAGGCGACGCGCAGGCGAGTCAGCGAGTGAAGGACAGCCTGCAGCGGCCGGCTACGGATCAGAGGACCAACCACATGCTTCAGCATCCAGTGCGGCAAACCGCGCAGCAGAGGAACGGTGGGGTTTGAAAGCAGGACCAGCGGAGGCACAACTGACATGAGCAGCAAGTGCTCGATCATGTGTGCGCTGAGCATCGCGTCCGCAAATGGATCGAGAGGCGAAGCGATGGCGATCCATAAAATCGCCATCGCCGATAAAAAGGCATTGAGCCGCCACTGGGGAAATTGTGCAGGCCGCGTCCTGCGAATCGCCAGCCATCCCCTGCAATACACCAGCGAGGGGATGAGAATAGATGCGGAGAGCCAATAGGATGGCTCCCATGAAGCGATTGTGGACTGGATATCAGCGGCCATACAACGGCATTTCTATGGTTTCCCCGGAGGATGTGGCTCGTTCAACAGATGCGGCTGACCAGATGGGTGGGGTTGACCGGGGACAGTTGCGTCTGGAGGAGGATTATTGGTCAGAGTGCGAGATGCATCCTGCGCAGGTCTGAGATCGTTGCCGCGCAGCGTTTTGAGGAAAGCCACCAACGCGGTTGTCTGAGCAGGATTCAGGGCATTGCCATAGGCCGGCATGTTGCCACCACCCTGGAGTACCTGACGCACCATCTGATCTTCCGTCAGACGGGTCGCGATGGAATCGAGCCCCGGACCTCGCTGGCCGCCAAGACCGCCGATCTCATGGCAATTACGGCATTGCTTGTCCTGAAAGACGAGAGCGCCCTCACGCTCCAGCGGTGTCCGCTCATGAAGATACTTCGGCGGCATCACATCGCCGCTCCACGCATTCATGATCGGGCTCCACGGGGTGGTGATTCCGAGGCGGGTAAAGATGCCAAGCGACACGGCGATAACCGAGACCATCAGCACCGCGATCGGGCGGCGAGCCCAGTGCTTTTCGCCTTCCCCTGCGAACAGCGGCAGCAGCAGCATGATGAGGATGGCCACAGCCGGCACGATCAGGATGAAGGGCGTTTCGAGGCTGGCGGGCAGCAGTGAAAGCACGGAAAACAACCAGAGGAAGGGAGCGTCAGGCTTGGGCGCCGTCTGGATGATGGTGGGGTCGGGCTGACCGGTTGGTCCAAAAGGACCAAAGAAGAAGGCGCAAGCCATGACCGCGAGAATGATGGCCGCGGCGAAGATCGCATCCTTCCATACAGCATCCGGCACGAAAGGCATTCCATCTTCTTCAACGAGCTTGTGGTATTCCGCTTCGTAGGTGCTCTTGCGAACGATGCGCCCGGGCATCGGCCACTCGTTGATGCCGAGCCGCAGCACCATCAAAATATGAAGAGCAACCCCGGCCAGCAGCAGACCAGGAATAACGAAGACATGGAGTGTAAAGAAGCGCGAGAGCGTAGCGCTGCCGATGATGGGAGCGCCGAGCATGAAATGGACGAGAGGCGCGCCGATAATGGGCACGCGGCTCATGATCGAAGCGCCGATGGCGAGGCCCCAATAGGCATCCTGATCGAAACGCAGCACCTGTCCGGTGAACGCCATGCCCAGGGTCAGGAGCAGAAGAAACACTCCAATGATCCAGGTGAGTTCGCGTGGGAACTTGTACGCTCCAAACATGAAGACCTGCACCATGTGGATGAGCACAATGGCGATCATGAAATCCGAACCCCAGCCGTGCAATGCACGAAGAAACCAGCCGAGCGCGACATTGTGGTTGAGGAACTGTAGGCTGTTCCATGCCTCGCTCGCCGAGGGGGTATACACAAGGGCGAGCAGGATGCCGGTCATGATCTGCAGGACGAACAGCACTGTAGCCGCGCTGCCGAAGACGTACCACCAGCTCACGCTGCTGGCCGGCACCGGATGCGACGCAGCATCGATGGTCGGCTTACCGAGGCCAAGACGAAACTCGAACCAGTGGTATAGCCCCATGCCGAATTTTCGCGGATGTTGTTTTTTTAGCTCTGGCATGATGAACACCCGATCTTATCCAGTGGTACAAAGTTAGCGTTCTGGGCGCTGGCCGGTGTTGCAAGAGTTGGCATCTCGCCGGCATTGATCAGCAGTTTGGAGCCCGCCACCCTGTACTTGTATTCAAAGAGACCGCGCTCGGGCGGTCCGGCCGCGCGTTCGCCGTCCTCGTAGTAGGCGCCGCCGTGGCAGGGACAGAGAAAGAGCTTCGATTCCGCGAACCAACGGACAGGGCAGCCAAGGTGAGCGCAGTTGATGGCAAAGACCTGAAACTGATTGCCCGATTTCCTTCGCACCCAGCACGGGACATTGCCCGTTACACCATCCCACGACGTGGTGGACGGATTGCGATAGTTGGCCAGCCGCGTCTCTCCTTCGGGAAAGTCGCTTACATTTCCGAGCGTAATCCAGGAGTGAAAGGCATTCTTCTTTTCAATAGCAGGCCCAAGCAGGTATCGAACAATGGGCACGGCGAGCACAACGCCTACCGCGCCATTCACCAGTAAAGACAACTTGAAGAGAAAGATCCGCCGGGACCGGTCCTTGGGTCCGGCCTTGGGCTCGCTCTGCAACTTGTTCTCTTCCGGGCTCAAATCGCCGGTCAGGTGTTCGCTTTCGTGTTCGCTCATCAGTGTCTCCGTATTGCCAATTACTGCTGGTGCTGGGCTGTGGCCGGTTCTGGATAGGGTTGACCGGGGTACTGCGTCCGGTGCGAGGCCAGCCAGGCCACTACATCTGTAACTTCTTTGTCGGTCATGGGGTGCGATGGGGGATCTCCGCGCCAATCAGGCATTCCATAGCCCGGCAAACCGATGATCGTGGTCGTCCGTAAATCCTGATCGCTGACAAGAGCGAGATACGACGGATCAACGATAGAGCCGTGGCTCAGAGCCGCTTTCGATCCTGCATCTTTCGCGGCAGGTCCGGTACCATCCGCTCCATGGCAGCGTGCACAATAGGTTGTGAACACCTGCTGCCCCTGCTGGGCATCGCCCTTGGTGGTTGCCGCATACGATAGAGGATTCTGGCCGGCCAGAATATTCGGCTTGCCCCAGTGAGTGATCATGCCATGCACCAGGCTCTGTATCTGCTGGTCCGTAAGCATGCCCCCGGCGCTCTTTGAAAATGGAGGCATCATGGTGCCGGAGACACCCTTTGCCGTGACGTTGAGTAACGTGCTTTCTCCAGCCAGCGCCAGATATTCCGGATTGGCGAGGGAGACGGCAGCGCCCTGCTTGCCATTTTCTCCATGGCAGGCGGCGCAGTTCTGGCTATAAAGAGTAGAAAAATCCTGTATCGAGTCGGGCCGTGCGACCTCCGGGCCGGGTTTGGGCCGACCGGGAGCGCCGTTGCAACCAAACGTAACAAGGCTCAAGCAAGAGACCGCAGCGAGAGAGAGAAGGGAGCGTACATTCATTACTTATTCTCCTCGTCCTCTTCTTTTTTGTGAGCCCCTTCAAGGCCTGCGCGGACTGTAAAGGGCAATGACCGGAACTGCTCTGTTCGCACCCTGACCTGCAGGTTCACAACAAAACCACAGACGAGTCCGAAGGCAATCTGCGAAACGACAAACCATAGCCAGTCGATGCGCTGGTTCAGAATCGGGCTGATCACTCCGAGTGCGCTATAGATGAGTCCAGTCCATAGGAACGGCGCCACAAAACCGGCGGTAAAGATCGGCTTCCAGGGAAACATGGGAAGCATGGCGCCGTAGAGCAAGCCCACCAGCACAGAGGTCACAATATGGATGGCTGACGCCGCGAGCAGCCCTTCCATATGAAAGCTCGACAGGAAAGCCTCGCTCGCATTACCCCAGCTTACGAACCCGCCCGCGGCCAGAAGGTTAACGGCATACCATATGCTGTGATATCGAACGACGCCATAGAGCACAGCCGGCACAATCATCGCAATACCGCCCGCAATGCCGCCCTTGAGGCCCGCCGTAATGGTGTAAGTCTCATATGGCAGCACTTCCCTATGGCCCTCGCTGAGAGGGATGCGGACCACATTGATGCGCCGCGTCGATATCGGCTCCATGACGACATGCACAGGCACCGCCTCATGAGATTCATGCGGCAATACCTGACGAAACCAGCCGACGATCGATGGCAGTATCAATACCAGGCCGAGAATGCTGATGATCCAATGTGTCAGCAACCCCGCAAGCAGCAGCGTGATGCCGAGAGAGAGCACCAGCGGCCACGCGGTCGGCTTGGGCAGTATCACCTCACCCGTAGAATCTTGTCCGTGTTCTGATTCAGCGACTGACATCGAGTACCTTTCGAGTCTTCAAATATCTACAACCTCTACCGTCCGAGAACATAGACGACGGTAAATACGACGACCCAGACCGCGTCGACAAAGTGCCAGTAGAGCGACAGCACGTCCATGCGATGCGCATGCTTTTCGCTTACATGACCAGTGAGTGAAAAGATCAAAGCGGCGATGAGCAGGATCAACCCGACGATCACGTGGGTGGCATGCAGCCCGACCAGAGAATAGAACGTGGTGCCGAAAAGATTCGTACGGATCGTAAGCCCGTCGACATAGATGAGGTGATGCCACTCCATTCCTGTGCCGACGATAAAGATCAGTCCCAGTCCGATCGTCGTTGCCAGCCATGTCGTGAACGCGCCGACCTTGCTCTTGCGCAGCGCCGCGACAGCCCAGTGCAACGTAAGGCTGCTGGACAGGAGGCAAATAGTGGTGAAGATCGGAAGCTCAAGCACCTGCTGCGGCGTCGGTCCACCGAGGCTTTGCCCCATGTAAAAGATATAGGCGACGACAAAGATGACGAAGATCGCGGACTCCGCCACGATCAGACACCCCATGCCTACCGTGCCGCGGTCCGGCAATACCCAGGGTTCGTCGGCTGCGTCGCGAATAATAGGAATCGTGGTCATCGAGAATCTCTCATTCGTAGTTCCAGTCCGGATCTTCCGGATGCTTGATGTCCCACAGCGGACGGCGGCTATGGACAACCGGTGTGATGGCGAAGTTGTAGACCGGCGGCGGCGAAGCGGTGGACCACTCCAACGTCCAGGCATCCCATGGATCGTTGCCTGCAATCTCGCCCTTGTAGTAGGAGCGGATCAGGTTGATCACAAACAGAATGATAGCGATCGCCTGAATGAAAGCGCCAATCGTGACGATGAGATTCCAGACATCCCACCCTCGGCCGGGTTCATAGGTATAGATGCGGCGCGGCATGCCAAGCAAACCGGGAATATGCATGAAGTCGAAGGTCATGTGGAACCCGATCACCATCATCCAGAAATGCCATCTGGCGAGTCGCTCGTTCATCATGCGGCCGGTCACCTTCGGATACCAGTAATAAAAGGCAGCGAAGATGGTAAAGAGAATGCCGCCGACCAGCACGTAATGGAAATGGGCAACAACAAAATAAGACATGTTAAGTTGCCAATCGAACGGCGCCGCGGCAAGCATGATGCCAGTGAGACCGGCGATCAGGAACTGGAACAGGAATCCCACACTGAACAGCATGGGCGAAGCAAAGCGCACCTTGCCGCCCCAGATGGTCGCCAGCCAGTTGAATATCTTAATGCCGGTCGGCACCGCAATCACCATACTGGAAAAGACAAAGAAGACATTCGCGCCCGCGCCCATGCCCACGGTGAACATATGGTGCGCCCACACGCTCATGCTGATGAATCCGATACCGACCGATGCAGCCACCATCGCCGGATAACCGAAGATGGCCTTACGTGAAAACACCGGAATAATCTCGTTCATGAACGCAAACGCCGGAAGCACGAGGATATACACCTCAGGGTGCCCAAATATCCAGAAGAAGTGAATCCAGAGCACGGCCGACCCGCCGGCCTGCGTATCGAAGAAATGCGAACCGAGATAGCGGTCGAGCATCAACATGATCTGCGCCGCAGTTAAGGGACTAACCGCGATGAAAACCATGCTCGCCATGACGAGATTGAGCCATGCCAGCAACGGCATGCGATTGAGCGTCATTCCCGGACAACGCATCGTGATGATGGTGACGACGATATTAATCGCTGTACCGATGCTTCCAATGCCGCTGAGAATGAGGCTGATTGCCCAGTAATCGGTGCTGTGCCCTGGCGAAAAGGCCTTCATCGTCAATGGTGCATAGGCGAACCAGCCAACGTCCGGGGCGCTGCCCATTCCGTACAGTCCCGATCCGCCGATATAGCTGTAATACAGCAGCAGGCCGCCCAGCGCGGATATCCAGAAACTGAAGGCATTCAGGCGCGGAAACGCCATATCGCGCGCCCCGATCATCAAGGGAACAAGATAGTTTGCAAACCCAAATAGAATCGGCATGCCCATGAAGAAGACCATCGTGGTCCCATGCATGGTGAACAGCCTGTTGAAGACATCCGGAGAGACGAAGCTGTTATGCGGTACGGCCAACTGGATTCGCATAACCAGTGCCTGAACGCCACCGACGACGAGGAAGATAAGCGCATACCCGATATACATCAGGCCGATTTTTTTATGATCGACCGTTGTCACCCAGTCGTGCAACACCTCAAGCACCAACCGCCGGGGCCTTTGATGAGACGTCAGATCAATTGTCTCCACTGACGGAAGGCTAGACATGGAATCAGCCATCATTTCCTTTCTTCAGTCATCAGGCCGACGCAATTAAATCCGGACTGCCTGGTGGTTCCCACAATTAACGAAGCGTCGTCAAATATGCCGTAACTGCGTTCAGATCGTGATCGGTCAAGTGCATGGGAGGCATCAATGATCCCGGCTTCATGGAGTCGGGATCATCGATCCATTTCCTTAGATTGTCGGGAGTATTTTCAAATGCGCCGGAGGCAATCGTGTCTCGACTGGCAAGGTGCGTCAGGTCAGGACCGAAGCGGCCGTTAGCGATCGTGCCGGAGACGGTGTGACAGTTGACGCAGGCGCTGTGCAGAAATATCTGCCGCCCTTCAGCAACACGGGGATCATTTACCGCCGGTTTCTTCTGCTGCTCGACCCATGCCGCAAACTGTGCCGGCGTATCTGCATAGACCCGCAGCAGCATCTTGGCATGTTGCACGCCGCAAAAGTTGGCGCATTGTCCTAGATAAAGGCCGGGTTGCTCGGGATCGATCCACATCGTGTTCACGCGGTTTGGAATCAGATCCGTTTTTCCAGCCAGACGCGGAACCCAGAAACTGTGGTCCACATCCGCGGACGACAGCTCGAGATAGGTCGGCATGGGATCGGCAGCAGTGCTTACTGGAACGTGCAGTTCGTTCGCAGTGACGACGCCAAGTTTCGGATAGCGGAACTCCCACCAGAACTGATGGCCAATCGTGACAACATCGACGGCGTTTTCTGGTTTTTTTGAGTCCTGTGTCGCAAGGATGATGCGCGACGAGGTAAGAAACAGCATCACGACGATCAGAGCAGGAACAACCGTCCATGCGAGTTCAATCTGGTTGCTGCCATAGATCTGTGCCGGCTCGTTATACGTTTCCAGATTTTTGTGCCGATAGCGAATGAGCGCGTAGAGCAGCAATCCGGCGACAATCAGGAAGATGGTAAGCGTGACGGCCAAAACGAGCATCGAAACACTGAAGATCCAGTGCGAGGGAGTCCCTGCTGGAGAAAACATGTTGGTCGAGCTTTGGGAAAGATATGCAGAAGAATGAGGACCGCTTCCCATTGGTGTGCCAGCGGGAACGCCATCCACCGACAGTCCGAACGCTGGATATGCGAACCATAGCAGACAACTGCTCATCCAAAAAGCGATGTGTGATGCTCTGCGACCCACGCGTCCTGACCTCTCATTTCTTGCTGCACGCCTACAGCCTGGTAGCGTACACCGTAATGGCCCGCTGAAGTCGATTTAAGGCTTGCTGAAAACCACGATACTCCAGAAGAAACAGGGGAAGCAAACCTCAATCGAATATCGGTCGCTCGCTGTAAGCCAATGCCTGCGAGGCCTAAACGAGCGACCAGAATAGACTTGCCCTGAACGTCGAAATTACGCACACGATGCCTTTATTCCTCATAGATGTACTCTCAAGTGTGCGTCGTTACCTATGACAAATGACATAGGCACCCTTGTCGTTCGAAATCCCATCACAAGAAATAGAAATGAGGTGAGTGCCTTTTCCGGCGCTTTCGACGCCAGAGGCATGATTGTGCGCTCGCTACCCTCTTGTTCATTTCCAGCGGGAGACACATATGGCGAAGCAAGTTGCGGATTTGCTGTTCGAGCGTTTGATTGATTGGGGCGTGGACACCATTTTTGGGTTGCCGGGTGACGGCATCGACGGTCTGTTTGAAGCGCTTCGCACGCGCCAGAAAGAGATCAGGTTCATCCAGGTCCGGCATGAAGAGGCCGCCGCTTTTGCCGCATGTGGTTACGCGAAATACACCGGACATCTCGGCGTGTGCCTGGCGACCTCGGGGCCGGGCGGCATCCATCTGCTCAACGGCCTCTACGACGCAAAGTGCGACGGCCATCCGGTGCTCGCCATTACAGGGCATACGTTCCACGATCTCATCGGCACGCATTATCAGCAGGACGTCGACCTCGACAAGTTATACATTGACGTCTCCGTCTATAACCAGCGGATCATGGGCGCTTCGCACGTCAACAACGTCGTCGATGAAGCCATTCGCACCGCATATAGCGAGCACGGCGTCGCGCACATCACCATTCCAAAAGACATTCAGCAATGGGAAGCTGAAGAGAGCCGCCGCTCGGAAATGAACGTTGAGCGGCACAGCGCCAGCGTGTACGCTCCCTCCTATCCTCAACCTTCGCGCGAGCAGCTCGAACGTGCCGCAAAGATCATCAACGATGGCAAGAAAGTCGCCATTCTTGCTGGATGCGGTGCCCTGGGAGCGCGTGAAGAACTCATTCAGCTCGCTGAAACGGTAGGGGGGCCGGTGATCAAAGCGTTGCTTGGCAAAGCCGTAATCCCGGATCGCAGCCCATACACAACAGGAGGCATCGGGCTCCTGGGAACTGCGCCCTCTCAGGACGCGTTTATGGAATGCGACACGCTCGTGATCGTCGGTTCCAGCTTCCCTTATCTGGATTTCTATCCCAAACCGGGACAGGCGAAATGTGTTCAGATCGACCGCGATTCCGCGCGAATTGGATTGCGCCATCAGGTCGATGTCGGCCTGGTCGGCGACAGCAAAGAGACGCTTCAACTTTTGCTCCCACTATTGAAGCGCAAGAAGGACCGCGACTTTCTTGAAACAGCGCAGAAGCGTATGAAGGATTGGCAGAAGCTGTTGGACGAACGTGGCACCCGCACGGACATCCCGATGAAGCCGCAAGTCGTGACTCATACGCTTAATCGCCTGCTCGATAACAACGCTATCGTCTCATCCGACAGCGGCACCATCGCGACGTGGACGGCGCGCTATATCGATATGCGCGACGACATGAAGTTTTCCTTATCGGGATCGCTTGCAACCATGGCCAACGGCTTGCCCTACAGCATCGGAGCGGCAGTCGCCTATCCCGGGCGTCAGGTCGTATGCATCGTTGGAGATGGCGGCCTTACCATGCTGATGGGCGAGATCGCCACGCTGGTGAAATACAAGCTCAACGTCAAGGTGATCGTCATTAAGAACAATGTGCTCGGGCAGATCAAATGGGAACAGATGGTCGAAGACGCGAACCCTGAGTTTGGAGTCGATCTGCAGCCCATCGATTTTGCGAGATTTGCCGAAGCATGCGGCGCAGGCGGCTTCACGCTTGAAAATCCTAAAGATGCCGAAACAGTTTTGAAGCAGGCGCTCGCTCACGACGGACCAGCCGTCGTCCAGGCAGTTGTCGATCCCAATGAGCCGCCATTGCCCGGCAATATCAACAGCAAGCAGGCGCTGCACTTTGCCGAGGCAATTGTCCGGGGCGAAAAGCATGGCTTGGCCATCATTAAGACAATACTGAAAGACAAGGTGCGTGAAGTCGTTTAGCAGAGCGCTACTTGAGGCTCAGTCTCGACCACCAACGGCAACGACTTCGTACGGCCGCATCATCTCGTTATCTTCGTGCTCCAGGATATGGCAGTGCCATACATAACGGCCGGTAAATCCGTGAAAGGGGACGATGATTCGCGTAATCGTCCCCGGATCGGCCCGCACCGTATCCTTCCAGCCCGCCTCAGCCGCATTGGCCGGCTCAGGCTCACCCATAAACTCAATCTTCCTGTTGTCGAAGAACGCATTGGTGTCGATGCGCTGCCGATCTAGAAGCTGAAATCGCACCAGATGCAGGTGCATGGGATGCGCATCCTCAGTCAGATTGACGAATTCCCATATCTCTGTGGTGCCAATCACCGGCTTCTCAGTAATCGGCATGTGCCATGGAGTGTTGTTCAGCATCATGTCCATCGATTGATCGGCAAGGTTCAGATGTTCATCCAAAGTAAGCAGCCGCGTTTGGACGGCCGCCGTTTCCTTGATGCGCTCCACTGTGCGCAGTTTCCGTGGTAGCGCACTCGTATCCGGAGCACCTTTGGCGGCGACACGAAATTGCATGATCTGCAGCGAATCACTGCCGAGTACTACCTGCTGCCCCAGGAACGCGCTGAAATCGACGATTACATCCGCTCGCTCTGCCGGACTGAGTTGCAGTCTGTGCAAAGTTACTGGAGCCTCAAGCAATCCCTGATCCGAGCCAATCATGTGAAACTCGTGACCATCGCCAAACGACAGCCTGTAAAACCGCCCATTTGATCCGTTCACGATACGGAATCGATACTTCCGAGGCTCGACATCGAGATAAGGCGTGACCTTGCCATTGACCGTAACAAAGTTTCCAAACGCCTCCGGCACCCACGGCTTTCCCGGAATCGCGGAGACCGGGTAATCGAGCTCTCCGTTTTTACGAAAATTTCGGTCGGCAATCAGCAGCGGCACTTCGTATTTCCCGCTGGGGAGATTCAACTCATCTTCTACCGCATCACGAATCAGGAACATTCCTTGAAGCCCAGCATAGATGTTCAGCCGATTAATCCCCATCGTATGGTCGTGATAAAACAACGCGGTCGCGTCCTGCCGGTTGGGATAAAAGTTCACCGCCGATTTTCCCGGCACATACCAGTCTTCCGGATAGCCATCGCTATCGGGTGGAGTTCTTCCTCCGTGTAGATGAATCACACTCCGGACCTGCGGAACATCTTTCTCCGATCCGTGCAGCGTGTAGTCAATCGGAAGAAAATGCTTTGCCGGAAGCGCGTTCGCCCATTCCACCAGTAGTGGCTCTCCGCTGCGCGTCTCAAATACAGGGCCGGGCGAACTGCCATTGAAACCCCAGACGCGAGTGGGCGGCAGGTCGCGATGCACCTTCATGTGCATCTCCTGCATTGCCATCTTGTAGAACGGAATCTGCTGGCCGCTATGCTCAGGGTTTGCTCGCGTTCCCACACTTCTGGCAATCGGTGGAATCGGAAGCGCGTCAACGAATGGAGCCAAACCTCCCGGTCCGATGAGATCTGAATTACCTCCCGGCATTGCGTGATCCATGGCATGGACCACCTCCGCATCTACCAGGATCAATCCAGTCGCAAACGCTCCAGCCCGTCCAAGAAAGCTCCTCCTGGTAATCAAGTGTGCTCCTCTTCCTGCTTTTCTGCGCACCGGATCACTGCTTCACCACGAGCCCTGTTGAGTCGTCAAGAATATACTGCTTCGGATTGGAATGTTTGAAGTCGAACATCCCCGTGATCGGGCCCGCAATCTGATCGAACGAGCCGTGCCCAACTCGCTCTCCGTCCAGCCAATTATCTTCGATGAATCGAAGAACTGAGGTCTGGTCAGTCAGGGTATGGTCGACGTAGTTCTGCTTCGCATAGGGCGATACGACAAGCAGCGGCAGTCGAGGCCCGTAGCCGCACCTGCCCTGCGCATGCGCCGTCTTCGGTCCCGGCAGCGCCGTCGAGCCATCGCCGCACTGCCCCACGCCGGTCAGCGCATCGGCCCGTGTTGTCGACTGGTTCACGATCGGCCCCATCTGATGGTCATACCAGCCGTCCGAGTCGTCATACGCGAGGATTACAGCCGTGCTCTTCCAGTCCGGCTGCTTCTGCAGAAAATTGATCACCTGCACCACAAACGTCTGCTCATCGAGCGGGTCGGAGTTGCCCGCATGAGCGTCCTGGTAGGATGGCGCCTTCAGAAAGCTCACTGCGGGAAAGTTACCCGCCTTTACCGCCGCAAAAAAGTCATCGGTATCGTACTGATGGTTTGCGGCGTCTCCATCGTGCCCAATCATCTGTACCGAGGTCGGCCGAACATGCTTCAGGTTCGCGGTCTCCAGATAGTACTGGAACGGCTCGTGATGCGGGCTGTAGTCATGAACCGTAAACTTCACGACCTTCGAGTACGTGCTGCGCATGCATCCAGTCGTTCCATTTGGATTCGTCTTCGTCAAATCGAACCCGCCTTCGAACCATCCCCATGTCACATGTCGCTTGGAGAGCATCTTACCGATATTGTTTCCTTCAAGTCGTGCCAACGCCTTTGTAGGCGGCGAGCAGAGATCTCCAATCGGGTCCGGATCGCCGATCATTGTAAACGTGCCATCCCCACCATCTATGACCGTATTCCCGGCATTTTCCTTGTCGCTCACCCCATTGATCTGACCTGAGACCAGCTCAATGGCTCCCGGCGTCGAAGGCCCGAACGTCGAGCCATACGAGTTGTCATTCATCGCATAGCGCTGCGCGTAATTCCACAGTGCGGTGACGGTGTTGCCGTCGAAGTAACCCATCACCAGCCCCTTTGTCTGGTGCGCATACTCCTGGGCGCCCGGTGTGCTTTTGGTTCCAAGCCGTTCTTTGACCGCCGGTGAACCGAGGATGCCCGTATATCTCGGGAACGAGTCCATCAGCCCGGCATGAAACGCGCGCTGCTCGGCTGTATAGTCATGGTTCTCGTCCGCCGTCGCTGCCTGTGCGCGAGAGAGCCGGAACGGATTGACCGCATCCTCGCCATTCACCTTACGGTTAAGAAAATTTGGATTGTGCTCCAGCAGCGTCGGAGTCAAACCATTGACCGAAGGTGTCCCCGGATTTGCATGAAACGCGGGCTCGCCCGGCGGATTCAAAGCATTAGGATAGGTTCCAAAATAGTGGTCAAATGAGATGTTTTCGCCAAAGATTACGACCACATGCTTGATCGGCGTCGCCGTAGGCTCCGCATTGTTACCTGCAGCCAGTGCAACACCCTGGCCAATCAAAGCCATCGCCAGCAATGTTCCTCGAACTGAACCCGTCAATTTATCCTCGATTCTTCTCACGGAAACTAAGTACTTTGTGGCGCATTGAGGATCACGCCGATGTATTCATCCGATTTCTGCATCAATAAAAGTCGAACTGCGACGCGGCAATGAACCTGCCAAAACGGCGGTGGCAACTACAGGCATTCTTGAGCAAGAGATCATAATAAACCGGTCGAAATCAAATTCGTCCGGCTCTTTGCTGCTGGTGTCCATCCGAAGCGGCCATATCTTCAACCTTATTGAAATTCGGTGTTAAGATGATGAAAGCGCGAAAGTGGCGAAATTGGCAGACGCACCAGACTTAGGATCTGGCGGAGCAATCCGTGGGGGTTCAAGTCCCCCCTTTCGCACCAAATTCTTTTAACACCAGC
>Ga0207678_10001040_pt1 | contig 25344 bp, 22 predicted proteins | sample KBSC63metaG_FD_184319 | JGI IMG/M metagenome (GOLD analysis project Ga0207678, IMG submission 184319) | Corn rhizosphere microbial communities from Kellogg Biological Station, Michigan, USA - KBS C6-3 metaG (SPAdes) (version 2) | ecosystem: Host-associated > Plants > Roots > Rhizosphere > Soil ... | reverse complement strand
GTGCCGTTCGCGTGGTTCGCCGCGGACGAGGAGTTCGGACAGAACCCGGGGCTGCGCACGTATCTGGAAACCGAAGGAATCGCCTATGCGATGGCCGTCTGCGCGCCGCCGCGCGATCATCGAGCGTTACCAGGCATCCTTATCGGAGTCCGGACTCATATTCCCGACTCTTTATGGACAAGTTAGTGGTCATAAAGCCATTGCTGTTCTCGACGACAGTCTTGATCGTGAACGACTGTGTACCGAGGCGCTCGCTGCCGGTGTCGCCATGGCCCGTGGGGTATACGAAATGCCGCTACATCGGCACCCTGTTTTCGCTGATATCGCGAGAGGCCGACAGTTCCCGCTTGCCGACGAGTTTGCGCGAACGCACGTCTGTCTTCCGGCCTGTCGCGTACCGGGTCCAGATTGGCTTCGTTGCTGGCGAACCCGAGAGAATCGACCGCGACGATCCTAGCGTCGAGGAGACATACGCCACTACGATGCGGGCCATGCGGCGACGCGTGTTGGCACGGTCGAGCAGCACGCCGAGCATTTCGGACCGCGTTCAGGCGGCGTGGCGGGCCGGCAACATGGCGCGACTCCTGGCGGCCAGCCGGCACCCGTCGCGCCACGACCGCGAACATGCTGACCGCGAGGTCGATCCTTTGGGCTGACGCCGCCGGCATCTAGCCAGCTGGCACTCCGGGGCGCTGACGGCCGGGGAGTGCCGAGCACCGCCTGGAACTACGCTCGGGCACTATCGATCGGACGAGCCGCTGGTGAAATTATGGACAGTGACTAACGCAGCACGGCGGGGTGATGTGTGCCACAGAGCTGCCGCTGTGGAGATTCTTGTGGGGTGACAACTGACTGTGATCCCTTGTCCATTGCCTTCAGGACACGGGCCAACAGCTCTTTGGAGGTAACTGTTCAGGTCATCGAACGGCTCGCTGTAGCCGATCGACAGACGGAGAGGGTTGTCAGTCCCGCGACGGGTCGGGCTCGAGGATGCGCACTGCGCGCACCGTGCCGGCAGCCGTGAACGACGCGGTATCCCTGAGTTCTTCGGCAAGGTTCGGGTACAGAACCCGGCCAACGACTTCTGTGCCGTGACTTCCGGCTCGCTGCCACGGGGTAGTGCTCCGGTGCGAGTGAGTCGACGGAGAGGATCAAGCCTGCGAGAAGGGGATGGCCGGTGGCCGGTGCATCATCCAGAACGCCGACGACCGCGCTCTCGCTTTCGTTCCGCTGCAGGGCGCGTTGGTCGAAGTTTCACCAGTCCCGAAAGTCCAAAAATGGGATCGGGGGAGTCCGGACGAACTCGACAACGCTTGTGTCCAGCAGGTCGGCCAGCAGCCAGAAACGAACGCAGGTGATGGACCACGCCGTCGGCGCCGCCGGCGGCGAGCGCGTAGACGTGCGGGCGGCCCGTGCCGACGGCGGTGGCCCCCATCGCGAGCGCGGTCACCACGTCCGATCCACTGCGGACACCTGAGTCGAACAGGACGGGCAACTCACCGGCGGCCTCGACGACGGAGGGCAGCATCTGCAGCGCAGGCAACCCGCTGGGTGCGCTCATCGCCGGCGCCGCCCGCGACGTAGGACAGCACCCATGGCGGCAGTGTCGCCGCGGTCGTCGCGAAGTCCGCGGGCAAGCGCGGCAGTACTCCGTCCAGGCCGGCTCGGTAGATCTCCATCTGGCGGTTGCCGAAGCGCGGCGACATCACGTCCCTCCCGGTCTGCCCGCCCCGAACCCGGAGCCGCGCCGCCGGGCCGGACCGATCGCATCCCGTTCTCCGGGACGGGCACCCGCCGCGACCGGTGGCCGTTCCGCTCAGTGGGCACATCCCGTAGGTCCGCTCCTCGTCCGGTGCGACCTTCTGGGCATGGACCACGGCCTGGCCGGCGTCGAGCCCGTCACCTCCGGTGAGCAGCTGCGTGCTGCGTTCGGCTGCTTCCCGTCGGGGATCACCGCCGTCTGCGCCACCGTCGACGGGCAGCCCGTCGGCATGGCCGCGAGCTCCTTCACCTCCGTGTCGCTGGACCCGCCGCTGGTGTCGCTGTGCATCCAGCACACGTCGACGACGTGGCCCGTGCTGCGGACGGGTCCGGCGCTCGGGCTGAGCGTGCTGGCCGAGGGCCAGGACGAGATCAGCGCGCGACTGGCCAGACGCGGCACCGACCGGTTCGCCGGCACGTCATGGGCCGAGACCGGCAACGGCAGTGTCTTCGTGCACGGGGCGACCCTGTGGCTGGACTGCACGCTGCACGCCGAGGTGCCCAGCGGCGATCACTGCATCGTGCTGCTGCGGGTGCACGCGCTGCGAGCCGATCCCGGCACCCCGCCGCTGATCTTCCACGGCAGCCGGTACCGCCGGCTGGCAGCGCTCTGACCGAAGAGGACACGATCGCAGCGCTGCTCGCGCTCACGCATTCGACCAGCGCGTCCGGCGGCCCGTCACCCATCTCTGGGCGGGTCGTGGTGGCCGAGGGTGCCTCCGGTCCGGACGGTCTCGTCGTCGCGGCGTGACGGTGACCGGCGGCCAACCTGATCTCGCCCAACGAGACCTGCGGGCTACGCCGCCCTGGCCCTGCCGGTTAGCGTGCAGTCGCATCGCCGCCTGTCCCGTGAGTTCCCCGGTGGGCGTGGCGGGTCGTTCGTTGCCGCTCCGCGGCCTGGCGAAGGGTGGTCCCTGTGGCACCGACGTCCCCTGGCACAGTGCTCCCGCACCATTTCGGCGTCACCGTCGAAGGGACGGACGTCCGGACGATCGACGACGACGGGCTGCGCCAGCTGTTCGACGTCCTGCACGAACACCGTTTCGTGGTGCTCCCCGCGCAGGACCTGACCAACGAGCAGTACGTGGGCTTCGGCAGGCGGTGGGGGACACCGGTCCAGCTGATCGCCCGGCGCAACACCCTGGGCGGCTTCCCCGAGATGATCGTCCAGAGCAATCGGGCGGAGGTCCGCACGCGCAGCCGCAACTCGGCCAACCACTGGCACTGCGACAGCTCCTACGAGGCGCAGGCAGCCACGTTCACGATGCTCTACGGGGTGGAGGCCCCGGACGACGGCGGCGAGACCCTGTTCGCCGACCTGGTCGCCGCCTACGAGGCGCTGCCTGCCGAGCAGCGCGCTCTCTACGACTCTCTGCAGGTCCTCCACGCCACGAGCGCGGCCACGCCGCTCCCGGACGAGTACATCTCCGATCCGCGGTCGCTGCCCGCCGAGCAGCGCAAGGACGTCGTGCTGCTCGATCCGGTGACCCATCCGCTGGTCGCGCGGCATCCGGTCTCCGGCCGCAGAGCCCTTTACGGGCTCGGCGGCTCCGCCTACGGGATCGTGGGCTGGTCGGCGGAGGAGGGCGGCGAGCTGATCATTCGGTTGCGCCGGCACGCGACCCAGGAACGGTTCCGCTCCCATCACAAGCTGATGCCGGGCGAGGTGCTGATCTGGGACAACTTCGGCGTGCTGCACAGGGCCACGCCGATCGAGTACACCGACGAGCCGGGCAGGCGCAGGCTGAACTACCGGATCAGCCTCAAGGGGGTACCGGACTTCCGGTAGCAGCACGGGAACCAGCGCCGCGTCCGGCGAAGCCGCCGTCGCCGAGCGCGGTGCCGCCGGCGTGGCCCACGGCCGGATGCCCTCCGGGCCGGGCTGAGGCCGACCGCGAGATCACCGGCCGGCGTCGGCTCCCGGTGGACGGAACGCCGACGTTGCCCTGCCCGCCGGCGGTGGCCCAGGCTTCGCACGTCCGGGCCGGCGATCGACGAGGAAGTGGGAACAGCATGGACGCAGCCGCACGGGAGGTCCACTCGGCCGACGGTGGTGCGCGGTGAGCGGGCACGACTTCCTGACTCTGGTCCGCGGGCAGGCGCAGGCCGACCTGCGGGCGTTGCCCGACCGCCTGCGGGCCAGGGTCACCGGCACCGGGGCGTTGGACCGCTGCCTGAGCGTGGCCGACGTGCGCAGCCTCGCCCGGCGACGGCTTCCGCGTGGCGTGTTCGACTTCGTCGACGGGGCGGCCAACGACGAGATCACCTCGAACCGCAACCAGGCCGACCTGGCCCGGTACTCCCTGGTCCCCCGGGTACTGCGCGGCCCGGGCCAGGTCGACCTCGCGACCACCGTGTTCGGCCAGCAGCTCGCCGCGCCGATCGTCTGCTCGCCCACCGGCGGCACCGGGGTCGTCCACACCGCGGCCGAGGCGGCACTGGCCGCGGCGCTGAACTCGGCCGGCCTCGGCTACACCCTGTCCAGCGCGGCCACCAGCACCGCTGGTGAGGTGGCCGCGGCGGCGCCCGGGGTGCGGTTCTTCCAGCTCTACCTCGGACCCGATCGCGGCGTGACCCGGCGGGTCATCGAACGGGCTCGAGAGCTGGACTACAAGGCCCTCGTCGTCACCGTCGACACGCCCGGGGTCGGGTCGCGCGAACGCGACGTGCGCAGCGGGTTCATGGCCCGCCGGGTCACCGCGCGCACCCTGCTCGACGGCATGCTCCATCCCCGGTGGACCGCACGCATGCTCGCCGAACCCCACGTCTTCTCCGCGGGCGTGCTCTCGGAGGCCGCGGGCCGTGCGCGCAGCATCACCAACGCGGGGCTCATCTCGGCGCAGTTCGATCCGGCGATGGTCTGGGACGACATCGCCTGGGTGCAGGAGCACTGGGACGGTCCCGTCGCCCTGAAGGGCGTGCTGCATCCGCAGGACGCCGTCCAGGCGGAGCGGCTCGGCCTTGCCGGCGTCGTCGTGTCCAACCACGGCGGCCGCCAGCTGGACCGGGCTCCGTCGGCGGTGGCGGCGCTGCCGGGGATCGTCGACGTCGTGGGCTCCGGATTCGAGGTCCTGCTCGACGGCGGGGTGCGGCGCGGCGCGGACGTGGTGACCGCGCTGGCGCTGGGGGCGAGGGCGGTCCTCGCCGGGCGGCCGTTCGTGTACGGGTTGGGAGCGGGAGGCGCGGCCGGGGTGCGCCGCGTCGCCGACATCCTCCTCGCCGAGCTGCGGCTCACGCTCACGCTCATGGGCGTGCACTCGGTCCGCGACCTGGACCCCTCGTGGCTTCAGGTCACCGAGGTGCCGGACCTGCTCCCGGCGGCCCGGCACGCATCAGTCTGACGCGCTGCGCCGTGCCGGTTCCAGCCTGCCCCCGGCCACGACCGTGCCCGAACAGCAGGGCGTGGCGCGGGCTCCCCGACACCGCGACGAGAGACGAGAACGGAGCGACGGTGCTTGCAGCACTCGGTGTGGAGCACGGACATGAGCTGTCCGTGGAGACGGTTGTCCCGGCACCTCCCGGTCCGCACGACGTGGTCGTTCGGATCGGTGCCAGCGGGGTGTGCCATACCGACGTCGCCGTGCTGACGGGGCAGCTCCCGGTACCGCTGCCGGTCGCGCTCGGGCACGAGGGCGCGGGGACGGTGGTCGAGGTGGGTTCCGAGGTGACCTCGGTGTCGGTGGGGGACCGGGTCGTCGGGTCGGTCGGTGCGGTCTGCGGGACGTGCTGGTACTGCACCCGCAACCTCACCCACTTGTGCGCGGACAGCCAGGCGCTGACCTCGCTCCCCCGGATGACCCGCGAGGACGGGACGCCGGTGCCGTCGCTGGCCGGGCTGGGCACCTTCGCCGAGCTGATGACGGTGCACGAGGCGAGCGCGGTGCGGGTCAGGACGGACCTGCCGGACGAGCAGCTCGCGCTCATCGGCTGCGCGATCACCACCGGGCTCGGCGCGGTGTTCAACACCGCGAAGGTGACCCCGGGCGCGAGCGTCGTGGTGATCGGCTGCGGCGGCGTGGGGCAGGCCGTGGTGCAGGGGGCCCGGATCGCCGGGGCGGCCCGGATCATCGCGATCGACACGGCGGAGAACAAGCGGACGGCAGCATCGGGCTTCGGCGCGACCGACGTGGTCGACCCGGCCGCCGGAGACGCGGTCGAGCAGGTCCGCGTGCTCACCGGCGGGCGCGGCGCGGACTTCACCTTCGAGGTCGTCGGAGTCCCGTCCACCATCATGCAGGCCTGGGACACCGCGCGCCGCGGTGGCACGGTCTCGCTGGTCGGCATGCCGGCCTACGACGCGACAGTCACCATGTCGGCGTTCGAGCTCGCCGCCGACGACAAGCGGCTGTGCGGCAGCTACTACGGCGGCACCCAGGCCCGCAGGGACATCCCGATGATCGTCGAGCTCGTGGAGACCGGCCGGCTCGACCTGGCGTCCATGGTGACCCGCCGGGTCAGCCTGAGCGAGGTCAACGATGCCATCCGGGCACTCGAAGCCGGCGAGCAGATCCGTTCGGTCGTGGTCTGAGACGGAGATCGCGACGGTGACGTACGACTTCAGTGGCCTGCTCTGCGACATCCAGATCGAGATCGACGTCGCGTTGTCGGGTGGGGACGGATGAGCGGGTTGACGGCGCTACCGGACGAGGTCGTGGCGACGATCGAGCGGAGTTCCGTGACTGAGTTCGCCACGGTCACCCGCGCCGGTGTCCCGATCGACACCCCGCTGTTCAGCTTCCCGAGCGACGATCTGGCGACACTCGACGTGGCCACCGGGCTGTCCTACCCGGCGAAGGCCGAACGCGCGCGGCGCAACCCCAAGGTCGGGATGTTCCTCCCCACGGGGCCCGACCAGCCTGTCGTGCTGGTCCGGGGACGTGCCGCCGTACGGGACGGTGACCTGCAGGCCAACGCCGAACGGTACGTCGCGGAGACGGGTTTCGACGCCGTCGGCTTCGGGCTGCCGTGGGCGGAGGCCCGCAAGGCGGTCTGGTACTGGACCCGGGTGATCATCGAGGTGACGCCGGAGCGCGTCCACTGGTGGGAGGGGCCGCGCGATGGACGATCCGCCCCGCACCTGGAACAGAGAGGTCCGGGACCCCTTCCCGGGATCCGACCCGCCGCCGGCCGGGCGCGAAGCGTCCCGTGGACGGGTGCCGGCCCGGCGACGGTCACGTTCTTCGGGATGGAGACCTTCGTGGGCACCGTCGTGACCGAGGGCGACGTCTGCTCCGCCACGATCGACAGGGCGCTCCCGCTGCATCCCCTCCTGCAGAACCCGCGGAAGGTGCTGAAGCCGAGCGCGGAGATCAGGGCGACGCTGTTGCGCCGTCTGGTGCACGAGGTCGTGCGGCGGGGACAGAGGGTTCCGGTGCTGCCGGAGGAGCAACCGGCCCTCACGCGGCTCGCGACGGTGCGGGCCGGGCGTCCCTTCGAGCGCGTGCCGCGGATCTCCGGTAACCGCTGACCGACGTGCGACGACGGGCGCGCCGTCCGGCTGGCCCGGATCGCCGCACGCGGAGATCACCTGCGCCGCTCCCGGCGGCTACCGCTGAGAACCCTGCTGAACACCTTCGGACCGAGGACAGATCATGGGCAGAATGACGGGCAAGGTCGCACTGGTCACGGGCGGGGCGCGCGGCCAGGGCCGCTCGCACGCCGTGCACCTTGTCGCAGGAGGGCGCCGACATCGTCGTGGTGGACGTCTGTGCCGACATCCCCGGCGTGCCGTACCCGGGCGCAACCCGCGCCGACCTGGACGAGACGGTGGCGCTGGTGGAGAAGCCGGGTCGCTGCTGCCTCGCCCACGTGGCGGACGCCCGGGACGGGGACCGGATCCGTGTTCGGTCGGTAGGCGACGCGGGAGCGACGGGGCTGCGATCGCTTCCGGTGGATGGGATCGCTGCGCCGCGTTCGCCCCGCCGGGATTCCTATGGTGGCCGTGATGGGGCGCAGCCGACTCGTTGGCACCCGGCGCTCCCGCCGACGCGAAGGGGGGCGTCATGGGATTCGATCTCACGGGCCGGACGGCGCTGATCACCGGTGGCACCCGCGGGCTGGGGCTGAGCATGGCTCGGGAGGTGGCGCTGGCTGGTGCTGACGTGGTCATCACCGGGCGGGACAAGGATCGGCTCGATTCCGTCGCCGACGAGCTGCGTTCGGCGAGCGGCCGCACGGTGTGGCCGCTGGCGAAGGACCAGGCAGAGCGCAGCCAGGTGGTAGCGCTGGCCGCCGAGGCGCTGGCCATGGCGGGGCAGATCGACATCGTGATCAACAACGCTGGTGTGAACGTTCCCGCCGCCGTCGACGAGATCACCGACGCGGACTGGGACCTGACCATCGACACCAACCTGACGTCGTCGATGATCCTGACCCGCGCGCTGTGCCCTTCGATGAAGGAGCGCGGCTGGGGCCGCTTCCTGTTCGTCACCTCGACGTTCGGCAGGGTGTCGCGGCGGGCCCGCGCCTCCTATTCCGCGGCGAAGGCCGGCCTGATGGGATTCGCCCGCGCGGCAGCGCTCGATCTCGGGCCGCACGGCATCACCGTCAACTGCATCGGCCCCGGGCCGTTCCGCACCGACATGGCGGCCCGTCACCGCGCTCCCGGCACCGACGACGAGTTCGCCGCGCGTACCGCGCTGCAGCGCTGGGGTGAACCCGCGGAGCTGGCCGGTCCGGCATTGATGCTGGTCAGCGATGCCGGTTCGTTCGTCACCGGTGCCACTTACTTCGTCGACGGCGGCTACACCGTCTCCTGACGGGCGGGATCGGTCGCCGATGCAGGTCCATCCGGTCGGGCTGGATCCACGCGAGCCTCTGAACTGGACGGATTCCACTCAGTGGGCCGGGTGTGCTGACATTCGCTCGCGCCGCCACCAGTGTTTGCCGGGGATCGGCGATCGGTCCGGCCCATGGCTCCCTGCGAGCCGGCCACGTCCAAGGGGTAGAGGTCACGATGGCGCGAGTTGTCTTCCGTAACGCGAACCTGCTCGACGGCGAGCACGCCCCGGTGCCGTCCTCGACGGTCGTCGTCGAGGACGACCGGATCGTCGAGGTCGGCGACGGATTCGGGTTCGAGGAACGCCCCGGCGACCGGGTCGTCGACTGCACGGGCCTGACCCTGATGCCGGGCATGACCATCGGCCACTTCCATCCGACCTACAGCGAGGTGGACCGGACCCCGATTCCCGGTTACGAGGACGCCCCGGCCTACCTCGCGCTCAAGGGCGCCTACAACATCGAGCAGACCCTGCGGGCCGGCTTCACAACCGGGGTCGGTGCGTCGTCGCCGTACGCGATCGATCCGTCGCTGGCCAAGGCGGTCCGGGATGGGATCGTGGCGGGGACGCGGGTGATCGCGTGCTCTGCCGAGCTGGTGACGACGGGTGACAGCACCGATCATGTGCCGTGGCACTGGGGGAGCGAGAACACCCCGGGGGTGTGCGTCGTCGACGGGCCGACCGAGTACACGCGGGCGGTGCGCCGGGAGATCAAGCGTGGCGCGGAGATCATCAAGTTCTACGCCACAGGTGGGCACGGTGTCCGGTTCGGCGGCGAGTACTCCAGCGTGACCTCCGAGGAGCTGACGGCAGCGGTGGACGCGGCGCACGCTCTGGGGGTGCGGACGCGGGCGCATGTCGCGTCGAAGGCCGGGATCATGAAGTGCCTCGCTGCCGGGATCGACGTCATCGACCACGGTGACGGCATCGACGAGGAGTGCATCGAGCGGATGGCGGAGGCCGGGGTGTCGTACGTGCCGAGCATCTACCTGTTCGGCCACGGTTCCCGGCTGGCCGGCGACACCGAGCTTCAAGGTCCCTACGGGCAGGTCGTGCGGGCCACGGCGGCGATGCTGCCCAAGGCGGCCGCGGCGGGTATCCCGATCGCGTTGGGCGACGACTACGGCGCCAGCTCGTGCGCGCACGGGCAGCAGGGTGGCGAGCCGGCGTTCTACGAAGAGATGACCGGGCTGGGCGCGTTGGAGATAATCAAGTGGGCGACGGTGAACGGCGGTGCGGTCGCAGGCCGCGCCGACCTGGGCAGGATCCAGCCGGGTTACGTCGCCGACATCGTGGTGCTCGACAGCGATCCGTCGGCCGATCTGCAGGTGCTGGCCGATCGCGAACACATCCTCGCCGTCATGCGGGACGGGGCGCTCTTCTTCGACCGGCTCGCGGAGGCCGCGGCCGATCGCGCCCCCCGCGGGGCAGTTGGCTGAGTTCCACCAGCACCAGCAGCTGCGACGGTGGGTTGCTCGTCCGGCGGCCGCCGAGCCGTGGATCAAGGGAGGATCGACATGCGCGCAGCGCGCTACCACCACTTCGGCGACGCCGAGGTCCTGCGGCTCGAGGAGGCGCCCGATCCGCACGCCGGTCCCGGTCAGGTCCGGATCGCGGTGCGCGCCACGAGCGTCAACCCGGCCGACCTGAAGTTCCGCGCCGGGCTGTTGCAGGCCTACCAGCCGACGACGTTCCCGGCGATCCCCGGGATGGACTCCGCCGGGGTCGTCGACGAGATCGGGGCAGGCGTGACCGGCGTCGCCGTGGGCGATCGGGTGCTGGGGCTCACCGCGACCGGCGGTGCGGCCGGACACGCGGTGTTGAAGGCGTGGGCTCCGCTGCCGCAGCGGTGGTCGTTCGCGCAGGGCGCCGCGGCGGGCATCGCCGGGCACACGGCTCTGCTGGCGCTCGGCGCACTCGGCGCGCTCGACGGCCGCACAGTCCTCGTCGAGGGCGCCGCGGGCGGCGTCGGCACCGCCGCGGTGGAGCTGGCCGCCGGCCGGGGCGCGACAGTGATCGGGACGGCGTCGGAGCGCAACCACGAGTTCCTGCGCTCGCTCGGAGCCACCCCCACCACCTACGGCGCCGGCCTGCCGGAGCGCGTCGCCGCACTCGCCCCCGACGGGGTGCACGCCGTGCTCGACACCGTGGGTTCCGGCTCGCTCGACGATCTGATCCTTATCGCGGGGGACGCCGCCGCCGTCGTCACCGTCGCCGACTACACCGGTCCCGCGCGCGGGGTGCGCCTCGTCGGCGGGGAGAAGAACATGCAGGAAAACCTCGCCGAGCTGGCTGCTGCGGGCGAGCGCGGCACGTTCACCCCCCACGTCAGCGTCGAGCTGCCGCTCGAGGAGATCGTGCAGGCCCACCGGCAGGTCGCGGGCGGGCACACGCGCGGCAAGGTCGTGCTGACGCTCTGAGCGCGGACGTGCCGGCCAGGACGCGCTGTTCGGGATGCTCAGCGCTCCCGGACGGTGACCGTCCGATACCTGGCCGATCGGTTCCGTTCCCCGGGATGGAGCGGCTGTTCCTGACCGATCCACTGCGGCAGGGTCTGCCCCGCACGACGTACAGCGCCGCGGATGCGGCACGGCGCCACTGGCACGGTGGAGCCCCCGCTCTTGCAGAGAGGCAGGAGAAGGATGGTCGCGTCGGATACCGTCGGTGAACGGCGGCTCGGCTGGATCTACGCAGTGCTGGGGGCCGCTGCGATCGTCGAGTACTTCGAGCTGAACATGATGTACGTCCTGTTGCCGAGGCTGTACGAGACCTTCGGCAGCCCGGCGCAGGTCGGTTGGGCCGTGACCGCGTTCAGCCTGGTCGGTGCTGCCGCGGTGGCGGTCGGCGGGCGGATCGGCGACGTGATCGGGCATCGTCGGATGCTGATCGTGGCGTTGGCGGCGTCGGCGGTGGGATCGTTCGTCAGCGCGACGGCGACGGATCTGTGGCAGTTGATCGCCGGGCGCGCGATCCAGGGGACCGCGGCGATCATCTTGCCGATGGCGATTGCCCTGCTGCGCGCGCTGGTGTCGTCGACGGACAGACAGAAGTTCGGTACCGGGGTGATCGCCGGTGTCGGCTACTCGGCGGCCGGGGTCGCACCGCTGACCGCCGGCCTGCTGGTCGGGACGTGGGACTGGCACGCCGTGTTCCTGGTCAGCGGCGGGCTGGCAGTGATCGTGATGGTGCCGGCGTTCCTGCTGCCCGACGATCGTCGCTCCGGCGGCAGCTGGGGTCAGATCGACCTCGTCGGCGCGGTCACGCTGATCCCCGGCATCGTGTTGTTGCTGCTCGGAATCACCCGGATCGCGAGCGCGGGCCTCGGCCGGCCCCTCACGATCGGGCTGCTCGTCGCAGGCGCGCTGGTGCTGGCCGGATGGGGCGCCTACGAGCGTCGTCAGCCGAACCCGGTGATCGACCTGAAGCTGTTCCGCAATCCTGGGTTCGCCGTGTCTTGCCTGTCGTTCGCGCTGTACTCGCTGACGCTGGGCGCGGCGATCCTGCTGTCACTGGTCGGGCAGAACCCGGTGTCGGCGGGTGGGTTCGGCATGACCCCTGCCCTCTTCGGTGGCTTCATGCTGCTGCTGGTGGTGGCAGGCACGATCATGAACGTCGTCGGCGGCTGGATGTCGGTGCGGATCGGGTGCCGGGCGACCTTGGTGGTCGGTGCGATCGTGCAGATGATCGGCTACGGCGTGGTCGGTGTCTTCCTCATCAGCACCGACGCGCGTGCGCTGTGGATGTTCCCGATCGTTCTGCTGTCCGGGCTGGGCAACGGCATCGTCAACGCGGTGCTCCCGGCGTTCGTGTCGGAGTCGGTCCCGGTCGAGAAGTCCGGGATGGCACTGGGCATCCAGCAGGTGATCAAGATGGCGACGCAAGCGGTCGGCCAGCAGGTCGTCGCAGCCCTGTTGATCGTGTTCCCGCTGGTCGCGGCCGTCGCGGGGGGCCCAGCGACCATCCCGTCGCAGGCGTCGATCGTGCTGATCTACTTCGCGACCGTGGCGGTGAGCCTGTTGATCGTCCCGGTGGCGCTGCTCGCCCCGGTCCGCCGGCAAGCGAGTGCGGAGGTCGCCGCCTGAGTCGCGCCGAGATTCCGCAGGACGTCCCGATGTCCGGGACGGAAGGGCCATGGCGTGGCGCACGACTCCACCACGCTCGGATGCCGGACACGAGGAGGTGGCGGGCGTGCATGCAGATGTCCTGATCATCGGGGCCGGGCCCGCGGGGGGAACCGCCGCGCTGCGCTTCGCCCGTGCGGGACTGTCGGTCGTCTGTCTGGAACAGGGTGACTGGCCCGACCGGACGCGGTACCGCGGTGGCGAAGCGGACTGGGAGCTGACCGCCACCAAGAAGTGGAGCTGGGATCCCAACGTCCGGGCAAATCCTGGCGACTATCCGCTCGATCTCGACGACTGCGCGGTGCGGATCGCGACCTACAACGCGGTCGGCGGCGGCACGAACCTCTACAACGCGCTCTGGCCACGGTTCACGCCGAACAACTTCCGGTCGCGCACGGTGGCCGGGTACGGCGAGGACTGGCCGGTGAGCTATGCGGAGCTCGCGCCGTACTACGACCAGACCGACCGCGAGATCGGGGTCTCGGGGCTGAGCGGGAACCCGGCCTACCCGGGTGGCATCGACTATCCGCTGGCACCGCTGCCGATCTATCCGGGCGGCATGCGCGCCGCCAAGGCGTTCGCCGAGCTGGGCTGGCACTGGTGGCCGGAGCCCAACGCGATCTTGTCCAAGCCCTACGAGGGCCGCAACCCGTGCGTCGCACGCGGAACCTGCATGTCAGGATGCGGCGAGGGCGCCAAGGGCAGCGCCGATCTGACGCACTGGCGCCACGTCGTCGCCGCAGGCGGCACGGTGCGCACCGGCGCGCGCGTCACCCGGATCCTGCTCGACGAGCGGGGCCTGGCCGCCGGTGCGGAGTGGTTCGACGACTCCGGCGTGGCGCACTTCCAGAGCGCGGACGTGGTGCTGTGCGCCGCGAACGGCATCGGTACGGCGCGGTTGCTGCTCAACTCGGCGCACGAGCGCTTCCGCGACGGGTTGGCGAACCGGTCGGGGATGCTGGCGAAGAACCTCATGCTGCATCACTACGCGTTCGCGACGGGGACCTTCGACGAGCCGATGCAGACCTGGCGTGGCCACGTCGGATCGTGGGTCGGATCGTGGCAGTTCTACGAGTCCGATGCGGCGCACGGCGCGCCCGGCACCTCGCACTGGACGGTCGGTGGCGGCGGGGCAGCACCCCTGACGACCGCGCTGGGCTCAGGCAGCTGGGGTCCGGGACATCAGGACGCCGTGGCCTCCGGTCTCGGCCGCACCCTGAACCTGGCGTGCTGCGTCGAGGACGAGGCGCTGCCGGAGAACCGGATCGAGCTGTCCACCACCCGGACCGACGTCGTCGGAATGCCGATCCCGGTCGTGCACTACAGCGTGCCGGAGCAGGCTCGGACACTGGGCAAGTGGCAGGCGGAGCGAGCCGGCGAGCTGATGGCGCGGGCGGGCGCGACGCGAGTGTTCACCACCGACTCGATCACGCTGAGCGGGCATCTGATGGGCACCGCCCGGATGGGCGATGACCCCGGGAGCTCCGTCGTCGATCGCTACGGGATGTGCCACGACGTGCCGAACCTCGGCATCCTCGACGCGAGCGTGTTCGTGACCAGCGCGGGCGTCAACCCGACGACGACGATCTGCGCGCTCGCCGCGCGGGCGGCCGACTCACTGCTCGCGCATCGCGCGGACATCCCCCGCCCCGGCAAGGCGCGCACGTACGCCGTCGGTCCCGACGTCGTTGTCAAGCCGGCTGCGGCGGCGGAGCCGATCGTGCTCTCCGGCGCGGAGCGGGACCGGCTGACCGCCTACGCGGACGTGCTGATGCCGGGCAGTGACCGGTATCCGGCGCCGAGCGCGGTGGGGGTCGGTGACGCCCTGGCCGACGAGGCGCTGCGGGCCCGCCCTGACGTCGGCGTGGCGCTGCGCAGGGCCCTCGAAGCGCCCGGCGAGCCGGCGGTGGCGATCGAGGCGCTGCGCGCCGACGACCCGGAGGCACGCAGGGCCGTCGAGATCATCGCGGCGGGCGCGTACTACATGAGCACCGAGGTGTGGGCCTCGATCGGCTATCCGGGCCGGGAGGCCTTCCCGGTGCGACCGGACGCCTTCCCCGCCTACGTGGCGGAGGGCCTGCTGGATCACGTCATGGCAGACACCGCGTGATGGGCGTCCCGCTCAGTGGATCGGCACAGGTCCGGCCATCGCGCCCACCGGCAGAAAGGGATTCGACATGTCAGGGCTTTTCTCCAGCGGCGAGGCGTTCGACTACGTGGTGATCGGTGCGGGATCGGCCGGATCGGTGATGGCGAGCAGGCTCACCGAAGACCAGTCCTGCACGGTGCACCTGCTCGAGGCGGGCGGGCACGACAATCACTACGCGATCCGCGTCCCGGCCGGAATGATCAACATGAAGCCGGAGTGGAACTGGAACTACCCTGGCGAGCCGGACGCTTCTCGCAACGGCCTGGTCGACTACTGGGCGGCAGGCAAGGTGCTCGGCGGCAGCAGCTCCATCAACGCGATGGTCTGGGTGCGCGGCAATCGCGCCGACTTCGACAACTGGGCCGAGCTGGGCTGCGCGGGTTGGGACTACGACAGCGTGCTGCCGTACTTCCGCCGCGCCGAGACCTGGGAAGGCGGTGCCGACGACCACCGGGGCGGCCGCGGGCCCCAGCAGGTGTCGAAGATGCGCATCGACAACAAGCTCATCGGCGCGTTCGTCGACGCGGCGCACGAGTCCGGGCTGCCTGCCAACCCCGACTACAACGGCGCCGGCCAGCTCGGTGCCTCCATCGGGCAGGTCTCCCAGAAGGGCGGCCTGCGGGCCAGTGCGGCGCGCGGCTACCTCGCACCGGCACGGCGGCGCAAGAACCTCACGCTGACCCGGCATGCGCACGTCACCCGGATCCTCGTCGAGGGCGGCCGGGCCGTCGGCGCCGAGTACGTCGTTCGCGGCCGGACGATGCGCGTGCGGGCCACCAAGGAGGTCATCCTCTGCGCGGGCGCCATCGCATCGCCGAAGCTGCTCATGCTCTCGGGCATCGGCCCCGCAGCCGAGCTGCGCGAGCACGGCATCGAGGTGATCGCCGACCTCGGGGGCGTCGGGCAGAACCTCATGGAACACCCGCACGCCACGCTCAAGTACGAGGTCACCGAACCGACGCTGAACATGGAGCTGACCCCGCTCGCGATGGCGAAGCAGGGGCTGGACTTCCTGATCCGCCGCCGCGGTGCGATCACCAGCGGGTTCAACCACGGCATCGTGTTCGCGTCGACGGCCGCCACCCGCCCCGACTGGTGTGACATCGAGATGCAGATGATCGTTCTCGGTGTCTCGGCGTCCACGGAGGAAAAGGCCGACGAGTACGGACTCGGCCACGAGGTGCACACGATGAAGCCCGACGACTACCCGGTCGTCACAGTGATGCCTGCGTTCCTGCATCCGTCCGGCCGCGGGACGATCACGCTGCGCTCGACCGATCCCTTCGCCGACCCGATCATCGATCACGAGCTGCTCGGGCACCCCGACGACATGGCAGGCCTGCTCGCCGGGGTCAAGATGGCCCGCGAGATCTTCGCGCAGCCCTCGATCGCCAAGTACGTCAAAGCCGAGCGGTTGCCGGGCGCGTCGATGCAGAGCGACGCCGAGCTCCAGGCCTACCTGCGCGTCGCGGGGTTCACGGGCAAACACGCGTCCGGCACGTGCAAGATGGGCGTGGACGAGACGGCGGTCGTCGACCCACAGCTACGGGTGCGCGGCGTCGACCGGCTGCGCGTCGTCGACGCATCGGTGATGCCGGTCGTGACCAGCGGCAACACCAACGCGCCGACGATCATGCTCGCCGAGCGGGCTGCGGACATCGTCCGCTTCGGCAACATCGCGGCCTCCGTCGCGGCGACCGCGCCCGCGGTGCCGACAGCCTGACCCGAGGTCCGCTGAACAGCCCGGCCGGCGCCCGAGGCGCCGGCCGGCGCACCCACAAGTGGCTGCTGTCAGTTCCCCTTCGGGAGCTGGACGCGATCCACCACCTGGAGTGGGCCGCCGTCCAGGATCGTGGCGAGCTGCTCGGCCACCGTCTCCGGTAGCAGTGCGGTGTCGGTGATGCCGTCGTTCTGGGCCAGTACCATCCGGTTGACCTTGCCGCCCGCGGCCATGAGCGTCTCGCCGGTGAGGGCGCAGTCGACGTGCGCGAGATAGACCACCACGGGCGCGACCAGTTCCGGTGGCATGTGCTCGCGCAGGAACGCCTTGGTCGCCTCCGGGATCTCGTTGGCGTCCGACATCCGGGTGCCGGCGCCGGGTGCCACACAGTTGGCCTTCACCCCGTAGCGCTCGCCGTCCACGGCGAGGCTGCGCGTGAAGCCGAGGATCGCGGCCTTGGCCGCGCCGTAGTGGGTGCGGTTGGCCAGCCCGAACACCGTCGCCGACGTGGTGTTCACGACCCGGCCCGCCCCGGAGGCGACCAGGTGCGGCCACGCCGCGCGCGTCACGCCGACCGTGCCGAACAGGTGCACGTCGAAGTGATCGCGGAAGTCGGCCATGGTGGTGTCGCCGAACTCCTGCGGCCGCTCGATCCCGGCGTTGTTGACGACGATGTCGAGCCTGCCGAAGGCCTCGACGGCGGCCGCCACGATCGCTTCCGGCTCGGTCGTGACCGACGCGGTGCTGGCGACCGCCCGCCCACCGGCGGCCGTGATCTCGTCGACAACGTCCTGCGCAGGCGATCGCTCTGCGCCGCGGCCGTCCACCGTCGACCCGACGTCGTTGACCACCACCGCGGCCCCTCGTTCGGCCAGCAGCCGCGCGTGCGCGCGGCCGAGGCCTCGCCCGGCACCGGTCACGACAGCCACTCGGTCGTCGAATCGCACGTGTTCCTCCTCCGTCGGGGACCGTTCACCCCACGCTGGCACGCGGATTCCGGTACTGCGGCGCTCCCGTCCCACAGGCCGGAACCGGGTCGTCGGCGACGCCGGGGTGCTCGGCGATAGTGGGCAACGGCCTGCGTTGGTGCACGGCGTGGGCGATCGGTGCGACCCCCGCCCCGATCCGGCTCGCACCCTTCTGGAGCGCCATGAGCATCGTCCGGCACGATCACTTCCACACCGGCATCGTGGTCGCCGACATCGACGCCAGTGCCGCAGAGCTGACCGCGATCGCAGGCCTGACGTGGAGCCCCCGGCTGGAGACGGAGGTGCCGATCTGGGCCCCGGGCGGCACGGTCACGATGCGCAGGATGTCTGCCAGGTACTCCGTCGAGGCGCCGCACCTCGAACTGATCACGGACGTGCCGGGTTCGCTGTGGACGGTCTCCGATCGGCCGGTCCACCACTTCGGCTACTGGTCGGACGACCTGCGGGGCGAGTCCGCCGAGCTGGAGCGGCGCGGACTGCCCCGGGTGGCGGCTGCCGTCGCGGGCGGCGAGTTCTACGGCTTCAGCTACCACACCACCCGGGACGGGTTGCTGATCGAGCTCGTGGACCGGAACGTCTTCCCCGACTGGGAGGGCTTCCTCCGTGGGCAAACCGCGTTCGCGGGGCGGTCCGCGGTCACCTCCTGACCGGGACCTGATCAGGCTGGTTCAGAGGATCCGCGCGGCGTCGAGATCGAGGGGGAACACCGCGTACTCGGCGCCGCGCTCGACCGTCCACGCCCCGAACTCCAGGTGGGCGGGATGGCCGAGGTAGGTGTTCAGCGCATCGGCGTCGTCGACCTCGAGGTAGAGCAGGTACTGGTAGCCGGCCGTGTAGCCGGTGGACAGCGGAGCGCCGAACCGGACGGCGCGCAGCACGTCGATCGTGGCGGGCCAGGCCTCGATCCTGGCCCGCATCTCCTTCTCCTCCGCGGGATCGAGGGTGCGCGGGAACTTGAAGAGCACGGTGTGCTGGAGCACGGTGACGTCCTTTGCAGCTGGGGGTTCTGGCCGGTCCATCGTGCCCGCGGCCGGGCACACGTGCCCCAACGGTGTTCCACCTGCCGGGATCGGCCGGCGTCGCCGTTGCCCCGGTCCTGCCAGTCTCGGTGTCGACCGCACCACCAACCGCGCAGGGAGTCTTCGCACGTGAGTACTGATCTCGATGCCATCGCGCTGGTCAAGGCACGCCAGCTGCGAACGATGGACACGAAGGACTGGGACGGGATGGGGCGCACGTTCACCTCTGACGTCGTGCTCGACTTCACCGCGATCGGCGGCGCCGTGACCACCGGCGCCGACGCCGTCGTCGCGAGGGTGCGCTCGGCGCTCGACGGCGCGACATCGGTGCATCAGGTGTTCCAGCCCGAGATCACCGTCGACGCGGACGGCGCGTCCGCGATCTGGGCGATGCAGGACGTCGTCGTCTGGCCGGACGGCACCTGCACGATCGGGTTCGGGCACTACCACGAGACGTACGCCAAGATCGACGGCGAGTGGTACATCGCGACGTCGCGGCTGTCGCGGCTGTACTCCGGCGCGCTGCCGGCCAAGCAGGGCGAACCGGCCTGAACGCCGGGAGCGGCACGGATGTCACTATCGGGCCGCTCGGCGTGGTATGCGGCGATCGCCCGCGCCGAGCTGGCCGAACGGGGGAAGGTCGCCGTCGTCGTCGGGAGCGTGCGGGTGCTGCTCCTCGACGTCGACGGCGAGATCAACGCCTACCGCAATCGCTGCCCGCACAACGACATCGCGCTCGACGACGGCTGGTTCGCGAACGGTATCGTGACCTGTCCTGGGCACTTCTGGCGGTTCGACGCCCGCACCGGCGCGGCCTGCGGCATGACCGGGTACGCGCTGCACCGACATCTCACCGAGGTGCGCGACGGGGTGGTGTGGGTATCGGTCTGAGCGGGCCCGCGTCAGCGGACGGCCCGCACCTTCAGCCCGGTCATCGCCCGGGTGAAGCTGTGCTTCCAGGTGGGCTCCTCGGCCAGCTCCAGCTCCGGCAGGCGGGTGACGATCGCCCGGAACATGGCCTTCGCCTCCATCCTGGCGAGCATCGAGCCGAGGCAGAAGTGCGGGCCTGCCGCGAATCCGAGGTGGCGGTTGTTCTCGCGGGTCACGTCGAGCTTGTCGCCGTCGGGGAAGACCGAGGAGTCGCGGTTCGCCGAGGCGATCGCGAGGATCGTGAACGAGCCCTTGGGCAGGATGACGCCGTCGGGCAGCTCGATGTCCTCGGTCGCGACGCGGGGCAGCGCCCACGGCGACGGGGTCTCGTAGCGCAGCAGCTCCTCGACCGCGTTCGCGACGAGATCGGGATCCTTCCGCAGCCGCTGGTACTGCTCGGGATTGCGGATGAGCGACAGCATGCCGTTGCCGAGCAGGTTCGCCGTCGTCTCGTGGCCGGCGCTGATGAGCATCTGCAGGGTGCCCAGCAGCTCGAGCTCCGACAGCCGCTCACCGTCCTCCTCCGCGCGCACCAGCTCGGACACCAGATCGTCGCTCAGGCTGGTGCGGCGGCGGGCGACGAGTTCGCGGAAGTAGAGCAGGAAGTTGCGATGCGCCTCCCGCACCGCTGCACGCGCCTCCGCCGACGGCGTCGCGGTGCGGGTGTTCGCTCCGATGCTGGTCTGGATCCAGCCGCTCCACAGCGAGTGGTCCTCGACAGGCACACCCATCATCGCGCAGATGACGGCCTCCGGCAGCGGGAATCCGAGATCGTGCAGCAAATCGAATTCTCCGCGGTCGGCGACCTTGTCGATCAATGAGCTGGTGATGGTATCGATCTGGTCCTGCCAACGGGCCACGGCCTTGGGTCGGAATACCTGGTCGATAATCCGCCGGATGCGATTATGGGCCGGATTGTCCTGGTTGATGAGCATCACGATCTGGGCCGTGTCGGCGTCGCGGTCGACCTGGTCCTGCGGGCCGCCGTCGCCCAGCAGCCGGACTTCGCGCTTGGCGGCCTCGTGTCGGCTGAACCGCGGGTCGCGGAACAGCGCGTTGACGTACTTGTGTGCTGTGACCAGCGTGACTCCTGCATGCACGCGGATCGGAGTGTGTTCGCGCAGATGCGCGTAAAGCGGGTGCGGGTCCGGGATCTGCGACCGATCGGTCATCAGCTTCCGAAGCTCGGACTCGACCCAGGCCTCGGTTTTCTCGGCCGTGACGGACATGACTCCTCCGGTATATCGAAATGGTCTTAGGTCGTTGACCGGAGTGCCTCGGAAAATCTAGCATCCCGGCTATGGATCTGAACGTGTCAGTCGATTCCGAAGTTTGCATCGGAACGGGAAACTGTGCATTCAACGCACCGGCGGTTTTCGAGCAGGACGAAGTCTCGGGTGTGGCGCACGTGATCGATGCGGCCGGTGCTCCCGAGGAGCGGATCTTGTTCGCGGCGGACACCTGCCCAGTGCAGGCGATCCGGGTTTCCCGCGAACCTGGCTGAGCCGGTGGCCCGGGGCGGGGCGCGGATCATCCGCAACGCCCCGGCCCACCGCCGGCCTGCGCCGATCACGAGGTACCCGCCCGAGACTCGTCGACGACCCGGCGCAGAGCCGCCATCGCCAGCGCCGCGGCCTCGGCGGCTCCGCGGGCTCGCAGCTCGCTGCTGAAGACCTCGACGCCGAGCGGCACGTCGACGCCGATGGCGTCGAGCGCGCGGACGAGCCCGACGAGATCGGTGTCGCCGTCGCCGGGCAGCAGCCTGCCGGAACCGGTCTCCGCGCGGAGATCGATGGGCGCGATGGCAGGGGCGTCGCTGAGCTGGACGGCGTTGACGATCGCCGCGGGCAGCGCGGCGACCTCTGCGGCCGAGGAGCCGGAGCGGAACAGGTGCCAGGCGTCCATCATCAGCCCGCCGTTGGGGCGATCGGCCGCGGTGACGATCCGCAGCCCCGCGGCGAGATCGGGGATCCCGGAGAAGGGCATGAACTCCAGGTTCACCTTCAGATCGAACTCGGCGGCGCGATCGCACAGCCCGGCGAAGGCTTCGACGACGGCGTCCGGATCGACTGGCGCACCGAGCAGTTCGACGGCGGTGATCGAGCGGGCACCGACGGTGTGCGCCATCTGCATGACCGCGCGCTCGTCGTGCCCGAGCTGCGATGCCACGTCAGCCGCCGAGTGCACGGCAGGCCCGATCGTCGGGGCCCAGCCGGCGAGCACGTCGACCTCGCCGACCGTCAGCCCTGCGTCGGCGATCACGGTCTGGATGTCGCCATCGGAGAGGCCGTCGGCGCGCGCGGCGACGTAGTCCTCGTACCAGAGGCCGATCACGTCGAACCCGGCCTTGCCGGCAACGTCGACCTTGCCCACCAGCCCCGGCGCCTGCAGCACCGTGCCGGCGCAGAGCGCCAGACCCGGCCGCGCCGCCATCATGCGACCAGCTCTGCGGTGGTGGGGACGTCGTCGTCCAGGCTCGGCATGTCGCTCCTCGGCTCCAGGTCGATGGACTCGCCATCGAGCGTTGTACACCGCCGCATCTGCAGGGGTGCCCTACTGTTCCCACCCACCGAAACCGACCGCGTCGCCCGTCATCGCAGGCTCGCGCCGGCGTCGACGCGGATCGCGCTTCCGGTGACGAAGCGGGCATCGGGGGAACAGAGCCAGGCCACGGTGGCGGCGATGTCAGCGGCGTCGACGGCCGCGACGGGCATGGCATTGACCAGCAAGCCCAGGTCGTCGGGCTCGGCGGCAGCGAAACGGGCCGCCACCATGTCGTTGCGGATCATCGGGGTGGCGACACCCGTCGGATGAACGACGTTGACCCTGATCCGGTGCCGCGCGAGCATGCTGGCGTAGTTCTGCACGAGGTTGGCCAGCGCGGACTTCGCGGCGCTGTAGCCCAGCATGCCCAGCGTCCGGCCGCTCTCCGTGCGCACCATCGGCTGGAGGCCCGCCATCGACCCGATCGCGACGATCGCGCCGCCGTCACCTTGCTCGACGAGGATCGGATAGGTGGCCTCGATCGTGTGCATGACACCGGTGAGCAGCACGTCGAGGCTGTCCTGCCAGGCCTGTGGGGTGTCCGCGGCCGCGCCCCAGATCGGCATGATCCCGGCGTTGGCCACCACGAAGTCGAGCCGTCCGAACGCGGCGACGCCCTCGGCGGTGATCGCGCGCAGGGCATCGAGGTCGCGGACGTCGCCCTGCCGGGCGACGATGCGCCGGCCGAGCGCCTCCACGGCGCCGACGGTCTCGGCGAGATCTGCCGGTGTGCTCATCGGGTAGTCGGCGGTGTCGATGGGGCCGCACAGATCGACCCCGACGATGTCGGCGCCCTCGGCGGCCAGGCGCAGCGCATGTGCGCGACCCTGCCCCCTCGCGATGCCGGTGATCGCTGCGACCCGGCCGGCGAGCCGTCCGGTCGCGGCGCGGGGAACTTCATCGCGCATGCGTTTCAGACCTCCGTTGAGCCGATGGGGCTCACACCCCAAGGCGCCAGAGTGTCGTCCGCTGACGTTGTCGTTGCGATCACAGCGGTCCCGGTGAATGAAACGGACCGCTGCGGATCGTGATGCGTTCCACTCGCCGGAACCACCCCACTGACACCGCGGCGCCCGCGGCGCAGGTTCGAAGGACCTCCAGCCCCCTATCGCTCGTGAAGGTGAGGTGCGCGTCCATGTCGCTGCCCGATGTCACCGTCGTGACCGCCGGAGAGAGGAGGCTTGCCGATCCGGTCCCGACCTGGGCGGTGGTGCAGGGCAGGCCCCGGTTCGGCGCCGACGAGGAGCTCGGCGTCGTCGAGGGGGTGCGATTGGCCAAGCCCGCGGTGGCGCTCGACGAGATCGTGTCGGTGCGCAAGGTGCCCGGGCCGGCGTTCGACGTCCCGCTCGCCGAGATCATCGAGGTGCTCGCGGCGACGGGGCAGGCGCTGCGCCGTGACGACGGCGGGCATCTCGGCGAGGCCCTGGCACAGCTGCGCGCGACCTCGACGCTGGACGCGTCGATCCTCGACAACGCCTACGCCGATCTGTGGCGGGCCTTCGATCCGGATCGCGCCCTGTTCCAGGTGCGGAACGAGCTGGGCGCCGTCGAGTTCCTCGACGGGTGGCATCCGCGGGAGGGCCACGACGGCCGGGTGACCGCGGTGCGCGCGTTCCCGCCGCGGCTGGTGCACGTCATGGCGGGCAACGCGCCGGGGCTCGCGGCATCGTCGCTGGTGCGCAGCGCGCTGACCAAGGGTGTGCACCTGATCAAACTGCCGTCGAACGACCTGTTCACCACGCCCGGGCTGCTGCGCACCATGGCTGCCGTCGCTCCTGATCATCCGGTGGTGGCCTCGTTCAGCGCGCTGTACTGGCGCGGCGGGGACGAGGAGATCGAGAGCGCCCTGTTCCGGCCCCAGTTCTTCGACAAGCTCGTCGCGTGGGGCGGGGAGGCGACGATCCGCAACGCCGTGCGCTACATCGGGCCGGGGTTCGAGCTGGTGTCGTTCGATCCGAAGAACTCGATCTCACTGATCGGCCGGGAGGCGTTCGAGTCCGAGGAGTCACTGCGGGCCGCGGCGGAGGCCGCCGCGATCGACGCGACGCTGTTCAACCAGGACGCGTGCGTCTCGGCACGGTTCCAGTTCGTCGAGGGCAGCGAGGTGGACGCCGACCGGTTCGCCGACGCGCTCCTGCCCGAGCTGGGCAAAGCCCGCCGCAGCGCGTCCGAACACGCCACGCCGGTGCCGCCGGAGCTGCGCGACGAGATCGAGGCGCTGCGTGCGATGTCGCAGTTCTACCGGGTGGTGGGCCGCTACGACGGGACCGGCATGGTGATCCGCTCTGACGAGCCGGTCGACTTCCAGCCCACCGGCAAGATCGTCAACGTGGTGCCGGTGCCGTCGTTCGCGGCCGCCACCGAGTTCGCCGACGTCTCGACCCAGACCGTCGGGATCTACCCGTCGCGGCGCAAGTCGGAGGTGCGCGACTCGCTGGCCGCCGCCGGTGTGCAGCGGGTCGTCGATCTCGGTTCGGCAGGACAGATGCCACCGGGATTTCCGCACGACGGGTTCCTGCCGCTGCACCGGTTCGTCCGCTGGGTCAACGACGAGTCCTGCGCATCCGTGGCTATCAGGAACCACTCACGAGGAGAGGCCGACCATGCCTGACCGCACAGCAGAGGGTTCGGTCGAGACGCTGCTCGGCCTGCGCACCGCGCCGGACGTGTTCCGGCCCGACATCGAGCCTGCCGATCTGGCCCGGCTGCAGCTGGCCGCCGCCGACGAGCGGTTCCAGCAGCAGCGCGCCACGATCGCCGTGCTGGATCAGCGTGCGCGCGAGTTCGGCATCGACGCGATCAAGTCCGTCGAGGACGTGGTCCCGCTGCTGTTCACGCACTCGGTCTACAAGAGCTACCCGGAGTCGTTCCTGACCGCGGGCCGCTGGAACCGGCTGGGGACCTGGCTCGGGACGGTCGCCGCGACCGATGCCGACATCGCCGACATCGCCGACATCGCCGACATCGCCGACGTCGCCGACATCGACGACTGGATCGCACGCCTCGAGGCGGCCGGGCTGCACCTGGTGGTCACGTCCGGCACGTCGGGCAAGCAGTCGTTCCTGCCGATGGACACCGACGACGTCGAGCTCACCTCGGAGCTGGCGGTGCGCTTGTTCGCCTACCCGCACGATGTCGACAGAACGCTGCGCAGGCCCGTCACGCTGCTGGCGCCGGGCACGTCCAGGATGCGTTACAGCTACAGCTTTCGCGCCTACAGCACGGCGTTCGGGAGGGACGGCGCGATCGGCTCGCTCACGACGGAGCCGATGCTGGTCGCGGACGCGATCGAGACGGCGCGGCTGCGCAAGGCCATGCTCGACGGGACCGTC
>Ga0207678_10001038_pt1 | contig 25377 bp, 20 predicted proteins | sample KBSC63metaG_FD_184319 | JGI IMG/M metagenome (GOLD analysis project Ga0207678, IMG submission 184319) | Corn rhizosphere microbial communities from Kellogg Biological Station, Michigan, USA - KBS C6-3 metaG (SPAdes) (version 2) | ecosystem: Host-associated > Plants > Roots > Rhizosphere > Soil ... | reverse complement strand
CTGACATAGCCGAGCTTCAGGGTCTTGGCGGCGTGCACCGCCGGCGCAAAGACGGCGGTGGCGGCAAGACCGGCGCCGCTCACCAGCGCGCCTTTGACCAGCGCGCGCCGATCGAGCGCGAGCTCTGAGTGCCTGGAATCCTTGCGGACACGCTGGTGCTGACCCGGGCGTCGAGTCATGGCAAACCTCCCCTGTTTCCCGCCCGGCGTCCCGGCCTCGATCGGCCGGTATTCTGATTTGGATTGACCAGCCGGGCTGAGTTCGATTATCGAACAGTAGTTCGTTATGCGCACATCTTAGATGGCGCCCGGACCGAGTCAATCGCACGCTCACCGGCAGGCCGCATGCTCACGCGCGAGAAGATGTCATCGCGATCCGACGACAAGGAGTTCATGGCGACACTCGCCAAGGGGCTCGCCGTGCTCGGCTGCTTCGGCAAAGAGCGGCCGGCCATGACGCTGTCGGAGGCGGCGGTGGCCGCCAACGTGTCGCGCGCGACCGCCCGGCGCATCCTGCGCACGCTCGCCGAGCTCGGCTACGTCGAACAGCATGGCCGCCAGTTCTCGCTCTCGCCCAACATCCTGCAACTCGGCTTCGCCTATCTCGCCACCCAGAGCTGGATCGACCGCGCCGCTCCGCTGATGAAGGAGCTGAGCGAGCGCGCGCACGAATCCTGTTCGGCCGCGATCCTGCAGGGGACCGAGATCGTCTATGTGGCGCGCATCCCGACCAGGCGGATCATGTCGGTGGCGGCGTCGGTGGGGAGCCGCCTGCCGGCGTTCCATACCGCCATGGGCCGCGTCCAGCTCGGTTTCCTCGACGAGGCCGAGATCTGGCGCCGGCTCAAATCGGTGCGCATCGAGCCGATGACCCCGAGCACGATCACCGACCTGCAGGCGCTGTTCGACCGCATCCGCGACGATCACGTGCAGGGGTTCTCGATCGTCGACGAGGAGCTCGAGCGCGGGCTGCGCGCGATCGCGGTCCCGATCGTGGATCGTCAGAAGGAGGTCGTGGCGGCGCTCAATCTCAGCACCCACGCGACGCGCACGACCCGCAACGAGATGCGCGACAGGTTTCTGCCGGAGCTGCGCGCCGCCGCCGCGCAGATCGCCGCCTTCCTCACCTGACCCCGGACCTGCACGGCCGGAAACGCCCGGCTTGTGCTGGGACGCGGGCGGTTTTAGTCTCGTTCGCACATCGTACAATCGTTCGATAATCGAACAAACGCTCCGGGGAGGGGACCGATGGCAAAAGGCGCCAATTCCAAAACTGCCAGAGCTTCTAAAACCGCCAGACCTTCCAAATCCGCCAAAGCCTCTCCTCGCGCGGACGACCGCGAAGCCTTCGCGGCACGGCCGGAAACCACCGGCAAGGTCAAGGTCGCGGCGCCGCAGACCGGCGCCGACTACCTCGCCTCGCTGTCCGACGGGCGCGAGGTCTTCATCTACGGCGAGCGGGTCAAGGACGTCACCAAACACCAGGCCTTCCGCAACACCGCACGGATGGTGGCGCGGCTGTACGACGCGCTGCACGACCCCAAGCGCAAGGACAAAATCCTGCTGCCGACCGAAACCGGCAACGGTGGCATGACGCACGCGTTCTTCAAGGCGCCGAAGACGCTCGACGAGATGATCGCGGGGCGCAACGCCATCGCCGAGTGGGCGAAGCTCACCTATGGCTGGATGGGCCGCGCGCCCGACTACAAGGCGGCGTTCCTGGGCACGCTCGGCGCCAACGCCGAGTTCTACGAGCCGTACCAGGACAACGCGCGGCGCTGGTACAAGTACAGCCAGGAGCGCGTGCCCTTCATCAACCACGCCATCATCCATCCGCCGGTCGACCGCGACCGGCCGCCGAACGAGGTCGGCGACGTCTGCTGCCACGTGGAGAAGGAGACCGACGCCGGCATCGTGGTGTCGGGAGCCAAGGTGGTCGCCACCGGATCAGTGCTGACCAACTACACCTTCGTCGCCCATCACGGGCTCATCCCGGTGCAGGACAAGAAGTTCGCCGTGGTGTTCATGGTCCCGACCAACACGCCGGGGGTCAAGTTCATCTGCCGCACCTCCTACGAGATGGCGGCGACCGCGATGGGCAGTCCGTTCGATTATCCGCTGTCGAGCCGGCTCGACGAGAACGACGCGGTGTTCATCCTCGACAAGGTGCTGGTGCCCTGGGAGAACGTGTTCGTCTACGGCGACGTGGAGAAGGCCAACAACTTCTTTCCGCGCACCGGCTTCCTGCCGCGCTTCGTGGTGCACGGCTGCACGCGGCTCGCCGTGAAGCTCGACTTCATCGCCGGGCTCCTGCTCAAGGCGGTGGAGGCCGCCGGCACCAAGGATTATCGCGGCGTGCAGGCCAATGTCGGCGAGGTGATCGCCTGGCGTAATCTGTTCTGGGCGCTCTCCGACGCCATGGTGCGTGATCCCAGGCCCTGGATCGGCGACTACCTCCTGCCCAACATGGACCCGGGCAACGCCTACGCCATCATCGCCACCATCGCCTACAGCAAGATCAAATACATCATCGAGCAGACCGTGGCGTCGGGCCTGATCTATCTCAACTCCCACGCCAGCGACTTCAAGAACCCGGAGATCCGTCCCTACCTCGACCGCTATCTGCGCGGCTCCAACGGCTACAAGGCAGAGGAGCGCGTGAAGCTGCTCAAGCTCCTGTGGGATTGCATGGCGACCGAATTCGGCGGCCGCCACGAGCTCTACGAGATCAACTACGGCGGCTCGACCGAGGAGATCAGGCGCTACTGCCTGTTCGGCGCGCAGGCCTCGGGCAACGCCGACCGCTTCAAGGGCTTCGCCGAGGAATGCATGGCCGAATACGACCTCGACGGCTGGAAGGTGCCCGACCTCACCGATCCCGGCGAGCTGAGCTATCACGTGATGCGCGGGGCAGGGCGGTAGGAGCCGCTCCCGCCGCGTTGGCTGCGAAGCTCGTGAGAGCGACATCAGCTCCAGGATGCAAGACCCGTGCGCCTACGTTTTCCACGGCGGCTGCGTGCTGAAGCGCGCGCGCAGGAATTTCACCAGCGCGTTGACCTCCGCGTCCGACAGCTGCGAGCCGAACGCCGGCATTGAGCGGCCGAGCGCGCCGGTCGGCGGCCTGATGCCGTCCCGGATGACCTGCACGACACTGTCGGAGACCGGCGCGTGGATCGAGGTTTGCAGCGCCAGCGGCACCGTGGCGCCATTGCTGCGGTGACACTGCGCGCAACGCGCTTCGAACACCTTGGCGCCCTCGCTGAATTCCTTCGGTACCGGCGGCGCGTGCGGGCTGCCCCATTCGAGCCGCAGCGCCGCGGTCCTGGCGGCGGCCTGGTCGATCGGTTTCTCTCCGGCGCGTAACGTTTCGACATAAGCGGCGATCGCGAACACGTCGATTTCATTCTGCTTGTGCAAGGCATCGACGACCGGTGTCATCGGCCCGGCCGCCATGCCGTGCTTCGCTTGCCAGCCGTCCATCAGGTAGGTGACGAGCTCGAGCCTGGTCCATGGTTGCTGCGAGAGGTTATCCTTGTTGAGCGGGGGCGCGTACCAGCCTTCCGCGCTGCCGCCGCCATAGGCCGGCGTCGTGCGCGCACCCAGGAAATTGCGCGGGCTATGACAAGCCGCGCAATGGCCGAGACCTTCCACGAGATAGCCGCCCTCGTTCCACGCGGCATCCTTCGATGGATCCGGCCGGAAGGGGGTCTTGTCGAGGAACAGCGCCTTCCAGACGGCGAGCGTGGCGCGGATGTTGAAGGGAAAGCCGAAGTCGTTCTCGCGCGTCGTCTCCCGCACCGGCGCGACCGCGGCCATCAGGTAGGCATAGATCGCATCGATGTCGGCATCCCTGACCTTGGTGAACTGGTCGTAGGGGAACGCGGGATAGAGATGATGGCCCTTGCGGTCGACCCCGTCCTTCATGGAGCGGCGGAACGCCTCCTTGGACCACGTGCCGATGCCGGTCTCGGTATCCGGCGTGATGTTGGAGGTGTAGATGGTTCCGAACGGCGTCTTGAGCGGAAAATTGCCGGCGAACGGCGGCCCATCCGGCCGGGTGTGGCATGCGGTGCAGTCGCCATAGTTGGCCAGGACCCGGCCGCGCTCGACCAGAGCGTTGTCGAAGGAACGGGGTTCCGGCCGCGCCACCGCGGCCATTTCGGGCTGGTACGCGAGGACCGCAAATCCGGCGGCAGCGGCCACCACCAGAGCGAGCGCCGCCCACAAGACGATTCGGATGATTCGCAATCGATCTCCCCATCCGGGCCGGCCTGTGGCTCGTGCCCGTGTTGATTGTTACCTCGCGCAACATTACCATCACTTCCATCAGGGAACAGAGTCACTGATCCGGCACATCGGCGCCTTTGCGGGCGCCGCGCGAGGCGCAAAGACCGCGCTGGCCTGATGAGAGGAATCGCATTCATGCAATTTACCTTGAACGTCAACGGCAAGGCCGAGACCGTGGATGTCGAGCCGGAGACACCGTTGCTCTGGGTGCTGCGCGACAATATCGGGCTCACCGGCACCAAATATGGTTGCGGGATCGCGCGCTGCGGTGTCTGCACGATCCATGTCGACGGGCAGGCGATGAAAGCATGTCAGCTGCCGGCGTCCGCGGCGGTCGGCAAGCGGATCACGACCATTGAAGGGCTGTCGAACAACAGCTCGCATCCGGTTCAGCAGGCCTGGGTGGAAATCGGCGTTCCGCAATGCGGCTATTGCCAGAGCGGTCAGATCATGGCGGCGGCGGCGTTGGTCGCCAAGCGCAAGAATCCGACCCTGGCCGAGATCGAGGCTGCGATGGCCGACAATCTTTGCCGTTGCGGTACCTATCAGCGGATCGTCCAGGCAATCCGGCGCGCCTCCGAGCTTGCGCAGGCATAGGGAGGCCGACATGACAAAACAGATTCTTTCCCGCCGTTCCTTCATCCGGGCCTCGGTTGCCGCCGGCGGCGGGCTGATGCTCGGCTTCCACATGCCCGTTGCATTGGCCGCGAGCATCGGTCCGCGGACGCAGTCGACGACGACCGCCATCGGCATCGAAATCAATGCTTGGGTCGTGATCGACAAGGACGGCACCGTCACGTTGCGGATCCCGCACACCGAGATGGGGCAGGGCGGTATCACCTCGGTCGCGATGCTGATCGCCGAGGAGCTCAACGTCGACTGGTCGAAGATCAAGACCGAGTTCGCCGACGCCAACCGGCACCTGCGCAACAACAAGGAATACAAGGTGATGAGCACGCACGGCTCACAGCTCGTGCGCCTGCAGCATCCTCATCTCATGGGCGCCGGCGCGTCCGCGCGCGAACGGCTCAAGCAGGCGGCGGCGGAGGCATGGGGAGTGGACCGCTCCCAGGTCGAGGCGAAGCTCGGGGTGCTCACGGCGGGCGACCGCACCGCCAGCTATGGCGAGTTCGCCGAGGCCGCGGCCAAGGTCAAGCTCGACAAGGAACCGGAGATCAAGAAAGATCCGGCGACGTGGTGGCTGCTGGGCAAGCCGAAGCAGCGCCTCGACATTCCCCACAAGGTCAACGGCAGCGCGCAATACGCGATCGATACCCGGGTCCCCGGCATGGTCTATGCCGCGGTCAAGGCGAGCCCGGTGCCGTGGGGAACGCTGAAGAGCTACAATTTCGACGCCATCAAGGGTCGCCCCGGCGTCATCGCGGTGGTGCCGCTCAAGGCGGTTCCCGGCAAGCGCAACCAGCCGGACTTGCAGGATGCCGTCGCGGTCGTCGCGGATAGCTGGTACCGCGCCAAGACGGCGCTCGAGCTGCTTCCCGTCGAATGGGACTTCGGCGCCAGCGCCGATACCAGCTCGGCCCGCTATTTCGCGGAAGGCCACAGGTTGATGGAGCAGAAGGGGCTCATCAACGGCAAGGAAGATCCGATGGCGGCCGAGATCATCGCCGCCGCCAAGAAGCGCGTGACCGCGTCATATCAGCGCCCGTTCGAAACCCATGCTCGCATGGAGCCGATCAACGCGACCGTGCACGTGCAGCCTGGTCGCGTCGATGTGTGGTCGCCGACGCAGGATCAGTCGGCGGCGATCACCCTGGTCGCCGACCAGCTCGGCGTCGACCCCAAGACCGTCTATGCCCACACCATGTTCCTGGGCGGCGGCTTCGGCGGCAATGGCGGCGGCGGTACCGGGGTCACGCGCCAGGCGGCCGAGATCTCCAGGCAGATCGGCAAACCTGTCAAGGTCATCTGGCCGCGCGAGGAGGATCTGGCCCAGGACAAGCAGCGCCCGCTCGCCGTGGCCAAGCTCAGCGCGGCCATCGGCGATGACGGTCTGCCCACAGCGCTGTTCACGCGCGCGATGTGGGCGTCCATGGACGGCATCAATCAGCTCGGCAGCGCCACCGCGGACTACGGCATCTACAACATGCCCTACAAGATTCCGCACCGTCAGCACGAGCGGCACAACGTAAAGAGTCATATCCCGAGCTCGACGCATCGCGCCCCCGGCGCCAACCAGCTCGGTTTCATGGCTGAGGTCTTCGTCGACGAAATGGCGATTGCCGGCGGATGGGATCCGCTCGAATGGCGCCTCAAGATGACCGAAGGGATGCCCGATTGGCAGCTCGTGCTCAGGACGCTCAAGGAGAAGTCCGGTTTCCGGACCGATCTTCCGAAGGGCGAAGGCATGGGCATCGCGGTCGTCGAGTCGCACGGCACCATCGCGGCGGCCTGCGCCAAGGTGAACGTCAGCCGCCGCGGCCGGCTCGAGATCGAGAAGGTCCTGGTGGTCCTGGACGCGGGGCATGTCATCAATCCGCATGCCGCCACCGAGCAGTGCGAAGGATCGGTCGTCTGGGAGCTCTCCCATGCCTGGACCGGCGGCCTCGAGCTCGAAGAGGGACGCTTCGTCAACACCAACTTCGATACCTACAACCTGCTCCGCATCGATCAGATTCCGCAGGTCGAGACGATCTTTGCCTCGTCCGGCGGTACTAAATGGGGTGGTCTCGGCGAGCCTGCCGGCCCGCCGGCGCCTCCGGCCGTCGCCAATGCGATCTACTACGCGACCGGCAAGCGCATCCGCGCGACGCCGTTCCGCAGCGAGGATTTGACCTGGACCGACTCGGTGTGAGCTGGCGCTCCGGACCCGAAGTTCGCGCGACATCGCGCGTAAGTTCGATCACCACATGTGTCACCTGCGGGCTTGACCACGCAAGTCGGATTTATCCGGACTTGCGCACTTGAGAATCCGAACTCGGGCAAGCTCGAGTTCGGCGGTCCATCGCTTCTTCGGAACAAGTTCTTGAGAAGAAGATGGATTGCACAGGAACGCGGCCCGCCCGCGTTCGGCGAAATTCAAGCGCGGTGTCAAGCCCGGCAAAGACGATGCGGGATGATGTTCGGCTGATTGATACGGCAGCCGTTGCCTGCGCCGTCATCGACGGCGCGCAGAACTCCAGCCTACTTGCTGCGCAGCTTGGCAATCAGCGCCTGGATATCGTTGCGAACGCTCAAGCCATGCGTGCGCATGTCGCCGAACTCGGTCGCCGTGACCAGGTCGGCGAGGCCCCGCCTGAAGCTCGGCCATTCCTGCGTCCGCGCCCACCACGCATTGATGCGCGGGCGGGTCGAGGTCCAGGCCTCCAGCAGACCCAGATAGGCCAGCCGCGCGACGAACGGCATCATGTTGATGTCGGCGAGCGTCACCTTCTCGCCGAGCAGCCACGGACCGCGTTCGGCCAGCGTCGCCTCCATGAATGTGAAGGCTCTCTCATAGGCGTAGACCGCGTGAAACACGAATGGCGACTGGACGCCAAGCTCGTAGGTCGAGCGGAACCGATCGCGCCGCCGCGGATCGCCGATATTCTGGAATCGCCGTTCGCGCATGTCAGGCGTCATGTTCTTCATGCGCTCGCGAAACATCGCCGAAAAGCTGATCTCCGTGACGCCCTCGAACAAGCCTTCGTCGACGAACTTGCTCCACAGGCGCATTTGCGCGCGCTGGGCTGCATCTCTTGGAGCCAGCGGAGGATCGGGAAACGTCTCGTCGAGGTATTCGCAGATCAGGGTCGATTCGATGACGGGGACGCCATCGTGCACCAGGGTCGGCACCACCCCCTTCGGATTGAGCTTGAGATATTTCGGGTCATACTGCTCACTGGCAAACAGGTCGACCCGGATCGCGTCCCAGTCGAGCCCTTTCTCGCACAGCGTGATCCGGACCTTCTGGCAGCAGACCGAGTTTCCATAATCGTAGAGCGTCAGCATGCAATTCATCTCTCGATAGCTTGGTGCTGGGTCGCCTGCGGTTCTTGCACGCAAGCGCCGGCGTCGACAACCTTGGTTCGAGAGGCTTGAGGCGTGGCGCCTCGCCTCCGGCCATAGCGTGTTCCTTACCCATCGCGTTCGGGCAGCCGACCAGATGCCAAAATTTGTGGCGAGACCCTCGGCGTAGTCCGCCGCTTCGGCGAAATTCTTCGACATAGATCCGGCTAGGCACGACGCCTGGCTCTTCTGATACGGACCTGCTGCGATACCAACTCGCTTGGCACAGAGGAGCTTCCCCAGTGACGATCATCGATTCTCAAGTCCATGCCTATGAGGCGAACACCCCGAAGCGACCCTGGCGCACAGTGCCGAACTGGCCCGATCACGTCACGGGTGACGAGATGGTGGCAGCAATGGACAAGGTCGGCGTCGACGGCGCGATCTTCATCTCCGCCTTTTCCATGTACCGCTACGACGCCAGCTACGCGGTGGACGTGCAACGGGCCCATCCCGGCCGGTTCGCCATCGTCAAGCCGGTCGACCCGGACGATCCGGCGGTGGCCGATGTCGTCGCTGACTGGAAGAACACGCCGGGCACGGTCGGCATCCGGATCATCCTGACGAAGGAGGCGGAGCGCGAGCCAGACGATCCGGGCCTCGACCGGATCTTGGGCGCAGCCGTTCGCCACGACTTTCCGGTCAACCTCCTGTGCTGGGGCAACCTGGACGCGGGCACCGCGCTGATCGATCGCCATCCCGACACGCGATTCATCATCGACCATCTCGGCATCCTGCAGCCGCGCATGCCGCCGGCCCCGCCGCAGCCCTGGGCCGATCTGTCGAAGGTGCTGGACCTCGCGAGGCGCCCGAACGCGGTGATCAAGGTCAGCGGCGCCTGCACGCTGTCCCGGGAACCGTATCCCTTCCCGGACATCTGGGACCCGCTCGCCCGCGTGTTCGATGCCTGGGGTTTCGACCGCTGCCTGTGGGGCACGGACTGGACCCGCGCGTTCGCAGTCGTCAACTACGAGCAGGCCGTCGAGCCTTTCCTCAAAACTGGTCGTCTGAGCGACGGGGAGCGGGCCATGCTGATGGGCGGCGCCTGCGCCGAGGCTTATGGCTGGTCGCCGAAGAAAGTTGGTGCGACTTAACGCGGCGTCCACCTGTCGGGATCCTGTTCGGCCTTCAGGGAACGCGAGCGCGCGGTTCGTCGACACCATGCCTCTTCCGCGCATGTTCGAGGCGCTTGAGACCTAAAAGAGTTTAAGATTAAAGTCTTTGCCGGCTTCGGTTGACCTGCAAGGGGACTGACGATGCGTCATCGTCTTGATGTTGCGCTTCTCTCCGCGTTCCTGGTCGCATTCACTCTCGCAACCTCAGCCCTCGCCCAGCCCGCCGATCTCGTGCTGCGCGGCGGCAGGGTCATTACGGTCGACAAGGACTGGCGCGTCGCGCAAGCCGTCGCCATAAGGGATGGGCGCTTTCTCGCAGTCGGCTCCGATGCGGCGATCGCTCCCCACATCGGCCCGAACACGCAGGTGATCGAGCTTACGGGCAAGACAGTCGTGCCCGGCCTGATCGATTCCCACCTGCATCAGCTGTTCGCGGGGCTGAACGGTCCGGCCGTGCAGCTTCTCGGCTCGCGCACCGTCGTCGACGTGCAGAACGCCATTGCCGAACGCGTCGCGCGCACCGAGCCGGGCAAGTGGGTGATGGCCTCGTCCGGCTGGCACGAGAGCATCCTGGAAGAGGGGCGGATGCCGACCCGCCACGAGCTCGATCGGGTCTCGCCCGAGAATCCGGTGTTCATCCCGCGCGGCGGCCACGTCATCACGGTGAACTCGAAGGCGCTGGAGCTTGCCGGCATCACCAAGGACACGCCGAACCCGGACGGCGGCGTCATCGTGCGCGACGCCAACGGCGAGGCGACCGGCGTGCTGCTCGAGACCGCCGCCTATCTGGTGCGCAGGATTCTCCCGCCGCCTCCGTCCAACATGGCGGAGCTCCTCAAGATTGCGATGCGCGATCTCAATTCCTACGGCATCGTCGGCGTCATCGAGCCGGGCATCGACGAGCGGCAGATGGCGCTCTACCGCGCGGTGCATGACGCCGGCGAGATGACGGTGCGCACTGACTTGCTCTATCGCGCCTTGCGCAAGGCCGACGTCGAGAAGGGCATCGCGGCAATCAAGGCACAGAAGAACGACGACATGCTGCGCTTCGTCGGCATCAAGTTCCCGCTCGACGGCGGCGTCGAGGGCGGGCGCATGAGCTGGCCTTATCGCATCGTGCCGGGCGAGCAGACGGATGCGTCCTATCGCGGCGTCCTGCTGCTGCCGCCGGGCGGCGAGGACGAATATGTCGCGGGGCTGAAGCTGATCGCCGAGGCCGGGTTGCAGGCGCAGACCCACGCGGTGGGCGATGAAACCATCGACGTGATCGTGCGCGCCTACGAACGTGTCAACGACGCGCGGCCGATCCGCGACCTGCGCTGGACCATCATGCACCTGTTCCATCCTTCGGACGCAGCGCTGAAGAAGATGGCGGCGATCGGCATCATGGCGACGATGCAGGATCATCCCGTCCTGTTGGGCCACAACCAGCGCCGCTGGTGGGGCGACGATCATGCGGGCTATGCGATTCCGATCCGCAAGACCATCGACGCCGGCGTGCTGGTCGGCGGTGGCACCGACGGACCAGTGGTGCCGGTCGATCCGTTCCTGTCGATGTGGTGGATGACGACGCGGCAGGTGCTCAAGGGCTACGCGCTGGGCACCGAGCACGCGATCACCGCGAAGGAGGCGCTGACGCTCTACACCATCAACAACGCGCGCATCATGGGCGTGGAGAAGGAGCGCGGCTCGGTCGAGCCGGGCAAGCTCGCGGACCTCGCGGTGCTGTCGCAGGACATTCTGTCGGTGCGCGCGGATGCGATCCGCGAGACGAAGGCGCTGATGACGGTGGTTGGCGGCAAGGTGGTTTATCGCAACGGGATTTGAGGCGCATACTAGGCGGAGCGCGTCCCCGGCGGTTCCAAAGCTGCGCGACAAAGCTGTAGGAAGTTACCTGCGGCGCGTCAGAAGCAAATTCTCCCGCATTGGCCCTGAACAAAACCGGCTCTGCCGCATTGCCGACATAGAGGCGAGGGCGAGGGGACGGTCCTGTTCGGAGAACAGGCATGCGCCGGACCACGTTACCTTTCGATCGAATGAATTTCCCGCTGACGCTCACGGACCAGTTGCGGGCCACATTCGTCGAAACTGTTTCGTCACCGCTCCCGCGACGGCTGTCCGCGCTCATGCGCCGATTGACTGTCGATCACGACGAACGCCAGGAAGGGGAACCCGGCAATGGAGCAAGCGGAACAGGAACATCGAGCCATATTGATCGTCGAGGACGACGCTGCACTCCGTAGCCTCGCGGCGGCACTGTTCGAAGACGAGCAGGTCAACACCATCGAGTGCGAAAGCGCGGAAGCTGCGCTGGCAATCATGCTGATCGGTGGGCGAGACATCGCCATGATCTTCGCCGACATCCGGCTTCCCGGTGCCATGGACGGCGTTGATTTGGCATGGGAGGTGAGGCAGCGTTGGCCCCTTCTTCCGATGATCCTCACCTCGGGGCATCCGCGCGAGCACGGCGGCGAACTGCCGCCCTTGGTGGGCTACATGCCCAAGCCGTGGCAGCCGCTCAACGTGCTGATTGCCGCCGAACGGGCATTAGCGTCTGCGCGAAGCGGCTAGTACGACCGGTACGAGCCGTCAGCAATCGATCTTGAATTCGCGCGCGTTCCAGCAAGCCACACTCCGCGCACCGATAAGTGACCACGATTGAACTGGGATTTTCAAAATCCGGTTCGCCCCGGATCACAGCCATGGACGCGTGACACTGTGCACATGACGGAGCGCCCAGTTCCTCCCGACGAAACGAAGAAAGGCGCGCGGCATTACGCGCTTCGCGAGGTCCGTCTGGTGATGACGACAACATCGGGCATCCATTGCTTAGGGGCCTCACGCGGCAAACTTTCATCCCGCTGTTTTGGTTCCCCGAATTCCTTATTTAAAGGTGGCGCATCCGATGTTTCGGTGAAACGATCACACCACGATGCGCCCAGCGGCGCACGTCTCCGCTTTCACTCCACCCGCAACCCCAGCTTCCGCACGATGCCTCCCCACAGCGTGCGATCCTGATCGATGGCGGCGGCATAGTCCTCCGGCGAATCCGGACGCGGCGTCGCGCCGTCGTCGACGATGCGCTTGCGGATCGTTTCGTCGGCAAGCGCGTTGCGCAGCTCCGCATTCAGCCGTTCGATGATCGGCCGCGGCGTGCCCGCCGGCGCCAGCAGGCCGTAGCGCTGCTCCGAAACGAAGCCGGGCAGGCCCGCTTCCGCGATGGTGGGCACCTCAGGCAGCAACGGCGAGCGCTCCTTGCTGGTGACGCCGATGGCGCGCAGCGCACCGGCGTTGACGTAGCCGATCATGGCGGGGATCGGCGGCATCATCATCTTGACGTGTCCGCCGAGCAGGTCGGTGATCCCCGGACCCGTGCCCTTGTACGGAACCTGCTCCACCTTGATGCCGGCGGCGTCCGCCAGCATCTCGGTCGCGACATGGACCACGGTGCCCACGCCCGACGAGGCGTAGCTGAGCTGGCCCGGATTGGCCTTGGCGTAGGCGATCAGCTCCTTGAGCGTTTTCACCGGCAGCGACGGATGCACCACCAGCACCGCGGGGCTGGTGGCGATCGAGCCGATCGGCGTGAGGTCCTTGGCCGGGTCGTAGCCGAGATTGGCGTAGAGGCTCGGATTGATGCCGATGGTGCCGGTAAACGCCAGTAGCATCGTGTAGCCGTCGGGCGCGCTGCGCGCGGCCTGGCGCGAGCCGATATTGCCGCCGGCGCCCGGCCGGTTCTCGACCACGATCTGCTGTCCGAGCGCCTTGCCCATGCGCTCGCCGACGAGACGCGCCATGATGTCGTTGCCGCCGCTCGGCGCGAACGGCACCACCAGCGTGATCGGCCGCGCGGGAAACGCGTCCGTGCCCTGTGCTTGCGCGGCGAGCGCCGTTGCGACGATCGCCAGCAGCGCGAGCGCCGCGCGTCGTGCAAGCGTCTTCAGCACCTCCGCCGTTTGGCCGCGCACACTCGAGGCGCCGCTGAAACATTTCGCTTTCATGCATTCTCCCGGCACTGAGTCGTCTCCAACGGGGGAGGGCGCAAGCGCGCCTTGCGCGCTCCGCCCAGTCGCCATCGATGTCTTGAGGGACTGTAGTAGCGATCGCGCCCGGAGGGTCAAGTCAGCCACGGTTGTGGCCGGCGGGGAGCGCCTGCAGTTCGATCACCTCGTGGAAAGGCCTCGGATGCCCGCGCCTCGATTGATTACAGCGTCCACACCTCGCCCGGCTGCAGCACGCGGAAGCGCTCCGGCGCGATGCCGGCAGCTACGCGCGCGGCCGCGAGCGCCTTGACCGGCGCATCGATCGGCTCGTCGGTGAGCTGCACCGTGCCGTAATGATGAGCGAGCGCGAGCTCCGCGCCGCAGTCACGAAATGCCTTCACCGACTCCTCCGGGTTCATGTGCTGTTCACTCATGAACCAGCGCGGTTCATAGGCGCCGATCGGCAAGACGGCGAGCCGGAACGGTCCGTGCCGCTCGCGCGCCGCGCGGAAATGGCTGCCGTCGCCGTATCCAGAATCGGCAACGTGATAAATGCGGCCCGCCGGCGTCTCAATGACGAAGGCCGCCCACAGCGCCTTGTTGCGGTCAAGCAGATGGCGCGCCGCCCAGTGCCGCATCGGCGCGAGCGTGACCGCAACGCCCGGTCCAAGCTCGACGCGATCACCCCAATCGTGGGCCTCGACGCGGATCGACGGGTCGTGGTCGCGCATGATCGTGTCGTTGCCGAGCGGCGTGACGACGCGGCACTTATGCGCGGCCGCGAGTCGCGACAACGTCGCGACATCGAGATGGTCATAATGGCAATGCGACACCAGCACCGCATCGATCGGCGGCAGCGCGTCGAATGCGACGCCCGGATCGTTCACCCGTTTCGGCCCGATGAAATTAAACGGCGAGGCGCGCTCTGACCACAAAGGGTCGGTCAGAATGTTCACGCCGGCCGTTTGCAGCAGGACTGTCGCGTGCCCGACGAACGAGATGCGCCAGTCGGCGCCCGCAATCCGTGGCGGCGGCCGATCGGCATAAGGGCTCGGCGCCCATACCGGCCATTCGGCCTTGCTGCGGCCGGTGTACCAGCGCAACAGGCTTGCAATGCTATTGGGCGGCGAGCCCTGCGGATCGAAAAACCGCACGCCGTCGAAGTGATCCGACACCGGGCCGTCGTAGTAGCGCGCCGCCGCGGAGCGAATGCCAAGACCGCCGAGGCCGGCGGCGGCGACGGCGGCGAGAGCAGTGAACACGCGGCGGCGGGTGATTTTCATATACGGCGCGTTAGCCCGGGATTCCCCCGGATGAACCCTGAAATGGCGTGGAAGGTACGCATGATCGAGCCAGGCGCTTTCTGCATCGGTCCGAAGCCTAGGCGACGTGCGGCCCTCTGTCGCCATTCCAGGTACGAAACCAGGTCGCCGTTGGGTCATTTCGATCGAGCCGGTCTGGATACCGGTATCTGGGCGGTTGCAGCCCTGAAGGATGCGACAAAAAGGCGTTCGGGCGCTATTTGCGATGTTGTAATAGAGCCCTGTCTTTTGCCATCCGGGAGCCAACCCATGCACCGTGCGCGACTGTCTCATTGCCTTGTCGCCCTGACGCTGTTGCTCACCCTGTTTCTGGCGGCGACGGCGCCCGCGACGGCGCAAAACTGGCCGACACGGCCGGTCAAGTTCATCCTGACGCTCGGTCCGGGAAGCGGCGCCGACATCAGTGCGCGGCTGCTGGCGGACAGGCTGGCCGAGAAATGGGGTCAGCCGATCGTGATCGAGAACAAGCCCGGCGGCGACGGTATCGTCGCCATCAACGCCTTCGTCAGCGCCCAGGACGACCACGTCCTGCTGTACGGGCCGAGCTCGTCGTTCATCGGCCACCCCTACCAGCACGACACTATGCCGTACAATCCTGCTGATCTTGCCCCGATCGCGCGGGTGTCCAACACGGTGGTCGGAATTTCGGTGCCGGCTTCCCTGCCGGCCAAATCGCTCAAGGAGGTGGTCGAGGCGGCGCGCGCCAAGCCCGGCCAAATGAACTGGGCCGGCTTGACCGGCGCGCTCGACATCATGTTCGAGAGCTGGCTCAAGAGCATCGGTGTCGATGTCAAGAAGGTGCCGTACCGCAATCCGGTCGAGGCCGCCAATGACCTCGCCGCCGGCCGCGTCCAGATTTACGAGTCCGCCTATGCCATCGCCCGGCCGCAGATCGAAGCAGGCAAGATTCGGATCCTCGCGGTGACCAACACCACCCGCGCGGAGACGATCCCCGACATTCCGACCGTTGCCGAGGCCGGCTTTCCGGCCTTGACCATGGACGGGCTGGTCGGACTGTTCGGCCCGCCCAACATGCCGATGGCGCTGCGTGAGCGCATCGCCGCCGACATCAAGGCGGTGATGGACAGCGACGCCATTATCAAGAACCGGCTGATCCTCACGGCTCAGATTCCCAACCCCGGCGGGCCGGCCGAGTTCGCCAAGTCGATCGACGAGCAGCGCGCAGTCCTCGCCAAGTCGGCGAAGGAGCTCGGCATGCCGGAGAAGAAGTAATTTCCAGGCCCGGTGTGGCGGTTCAGAAGTCCGCATCACTCTCGCGGCGAGTCCGAAATGCGGACTTCTGAACCAAAGCCACACCAGATCAATAGGTTTGCTAGTGTCCCTTTGATTCCGAAGTTCGCAAACGAGCGTGCCGCACAATGATGCGAACTTCGGAATCGGGACACTAGACCCGATTGAAGCAAGCTATGAAGGCGAGGCGCCTTCCTTTCACGATTGCGGCCGGGCCCGAAATGGGCGACATTGTGGCAAAGGGCGGAGTCGCACCCCGCCATGAACTCGAGGACCGGTATTAGAGGCCGGCACGGAATACGACGGATCAGCACGATGTTGCGGGCCGCCATTGTCCTCTTGTGTCTATGCATCGGCTCAGCGGCCCATGCAGGCAAGCGCGTCGCGCTTGTGATCGGTAACGCGGCGTACCGGCACGCGGGCGAGCTCGCCAACACCCGCAACGATGCGGGTGACATGGCCGCCGCCCTGCGGACGCACGGCTTTGAGGTCCTCGACGGGATTGATCTCGACAAGGCCGCGCTCGAGCGAAAAATCCGCGATTTCGCCGCTGCACTCGTCGGCGCTGATGTCGGCGTGTTCTTCTACGCCGGACACGGTCTCCAGATATCGGGCACCAATTACCTGGTCCCGATCGATGCCCAACTGCGGAACGCGTCGGCGCTCGATTTCGAAATGGTGCGGCTTGATCTCGTGCAACGGACGATGGAGCGCGAGGCGGCGACCAACATCCTGTTCCTCGACGCCTGTCGCGACAACCCGCTCGCGCCCAACCTCGCAAGGGCCATGGGCACACGCTCGGTGGATATCGGGCGCGGCCTGGCGCCGGCTGAGTCCGGGGTCGGCACCCTCATCAGCTTCTCCACCCAACCCGGCAACGTGGCGCTCGATGGGACCGACCGAAACTCCCCGTTTGCGGGCGCGCTGATCAAACACCTGCGCTCCTCGAAGGACGACCTGAGCGCGATCCTGATCGCCGTTCGCAACGACGTGATGCGGGAGACCCAACGGCGGCAGGTGCCGTGGGAACACTCCGCGCTTACCGGCCGGTTCTATTTCATCCCGAGCGCTCCCGCCATCGCGGTGACGCCGCCGGCTGCGGTCGAGCCGCCGCCCCCGCCGGTGGCGGCGCTGACGCCGCCGAACACGGTGACGCGGACGCCCTCGATCATCACCGGCGCCGGAGCGATGTTCCCCTATCCGATCTACGCGCTCTGGTCCGAGGCCTACAAGAAGGAGTCCGGCGTGGGGCTGAACTATCAGTCGGTGGGCTCGCGGGCGGGAATCCGGCAGATCCTGGCGCGGACGGTGGCGTTCGCCGCGTCCGACCTGCCGCTCCAGAGCGCTGACCTCGAACGCGACGGCCTGCTGCAATTCCCGGCCGTGATGGGCGGCGCGGTTCCGATCGTCAACATCGAGGGCGTGAAGGCGGGCGACATTGCCCTCGACGGCGCCATCCTGGCCAAGATCTTCCTCGGCGAGATCAAGTCGTGGAACGATCCGGCGATCCAGCGGCTGAACCCCTATGTGCGGTTGCCCGCGCAGCCGATCGTGGCGGTGCATCGGTCCGATGCGTCCGCGACCACCTACGTGCTCACCCATTATCTCAGCAAGGTCAGCACGGACTGGCGGACGAAGGTCGGCGCCGATACCACGGTCGAATGGCGCGGCGGTATCGGCGCCAAGGGCAATGACGGGGTCGCCAACGCCGTGGCCCAGACCAGAGGCGCGATCGGCTACGCCGAATACGCCTATGCCAGGCACGGCAAGCTCGTCTTCGTCCGGATGGTGAACAGGGAGGGCCGTGCGGTCGCGCCCACTCCCGCCTCGCTGATGGCGGCGGCGGCCAATGCGAATTGGGAAGCGACGCCCGGCTTCGGCGTGATCCTCACCGACATGCCGGGCGCGGAGTCGTGGCCATTCGCGAGCGCGAGCTTCATCCTCATGCCCAAGCGGCCCGAGGACGCGGCGGCGACCCGGGAGGCGCTCAAGTTTTTCACCTGGGCCTTCGCCAAGGGCGACAGGCTGGCGACGGAGATGCTTTATGTGCCCATGCCGGACAACGTCGTCGGTGCGATCCAGCGGCTATGGGCCGCCGAGATCAGAGATGCCGGCGGCAAGCCGCTGGTGGCGCGACCCAATTGATCCACCGGACCGCGTCCGAGGACTGTGATCTATGTCACAGAGGCGTGCAGCGGCCCGTGTTACGCGATGACAACTATTAATGCCGAAGGGAGCTTCCACATGCCCATGCGCTCGATCCACGGTGCCGCGCTCGTCTTTGCAGCCACCCTCGCCGCGACGGTGGGCAGTCCCGGCCCCGCGGAGGCATTCTTCTTCCTCCCGATGTTTCAGCAGTCGCAGCAGCCCTCGTTCGAGTCCAGATCCGGCAGGAGCCCGAGCGACAACACGCGCTGGAAGCGCGACCGGGGGACGGACGACGGCGCCGAGCCGGCCAAGCCTTCCGGCGGGACGCGCGCGAAGCGCGACGACGAGAAGTCGAGCTCCGGCTCGTCCGGCAAGAGCGGAAAGTCGCAGGCCAAATCCGAGTCCAGCTCCTCGCAGGCCTCGCGCACCCGCAGCGTTCGTCAGGAGCCGCCGCCGAGCAAGAGCAGCGGCCGCGCCAACGCCTCGGTGCGCCGGGAAAGCCCCGCGGGCGGAGGCAGTACGCCGCCCGCCGCGCCGCCGGCCCCGCCCACCGACTCCAGCGCGACCGCCGCCACGCAAGCGCCCAGCTCCGCCCGCGCCGGCGGTACCCTCGGCGATACCTTCGACGAGAAGCTCGGCGAGGTGTTCAAGGCGAGGATCGACGAGCTCGTCAAGCAGTCGAATTAGCCGGGCGCGGCCGAAGGTACCGGCCGAGCACCGGAGCCGTCATATTTGCGTCAGATCGCTCCCACGTTGGGTATATCCGACGTCATGCATTTGATGCCGCCTTCGGCGGCCGAGTTTAGCGCCACTGTTGGCAGATAAGCGGCCCCATCGGGCATTGCGAAACCGACGCTATTGATCCGAAGCGGTCATTCGCTCGCACCAAAGCCAGCGACTGAGGATGACGGCCGGAGCTGGGACACGATGCCGAGAGTGGACGTGTTCGTGGATTTCCCGCGATAACAGGGATAATATCGACCAGTCAGTCGATGTGCAGTTTCGGGCTGCGGGTTGCTGTCGTGAAAGCGAGCAGATCTCCGGATCGGCGCTTGCATCTCAATTGACGTAACCGGCAGGGACGATGACCACACACAATTTCAATTCTCCTGTGCAGGTCCAAGCAAAGCGGCGGCGATTTGATCGTTATGTCCTGGATTTGGATCGCGGCTCTCTGCTTTTTGACGGAAACGAGATTGCGCTGCGGCCAAAGACCTTCGCGGTGCTGCACTACCTGGTCGACAATTGCGGCCGCCTTGTCTCGAAGGACGAACTCTTTGCCGCGGTCTGGCCGAATATTGCCGTCACGGACGATGCGCTGGTGCAGAGCATCGGCGAATTGCGGCGCGCGCTCGGGGATGACGGAGCACGCCTGATCAGAACGATTCCGCGTCGCGGCTATCGATTTGAATCCGACGTGTCGGTTGTCGGCTCGGTCGGCCAGCCTTGGGCCGAGGCCGCATCGGTTGCGGCTGCGTCGCTCGATGCCACCCGCTCGTCGACGCCCGGCGCGCGCATCAGGTTATTCGCCGCGCTGGGTGTCGCGGTCGTGCTCGCGGGAATGCTGTGGGCCGGGGTTGCAATCGACTGGAAATCTTTGAACGCTCCGGGATACGCCAGTCGATCCGCGACCAAAAACCCCGAGATGGTCGCGAAACCCGCGATCGCCATTCTCCCCTTCGCGAATCAGGGTGGTGATGCGGCGCGAGATTATTTCGCTGACGGGTTGACGCAGGACATCATCAACGCGCTCGGCCGGTTTTCCGAGTTGACTGTGATGTCGTGGAATGCCGTCTCCCCCTACAAGGGCAGAGCCGCGAGTCCCGGGGAGATCGCCCGCAGCCTTGCGGTGCGCTATCAGGTCGAGAGCAACGTCCTGCGGACTGCCAACCGCGTGCGGGTGACCGCGCAACTCGTCGATTCGGATGGCCGGGTGCTTTGGTCGGGCCGTTTCGACGAGGCGCTTGCCGATCTTTTTGCGCTGCAAGACAAAATCACCACTCAGATCGCCGGCGCCTTGGCGATCCGCGTGACGGAAGTCGAGCAACGGCGGGTACTCGCCAAACCGACCGAGAGTCTTGAAGCCTACGAATACGTGCTTCGCGCCAGGCCGGCCTTGCAGCGCCCGACGCGCGCGGACCTCGTGGAGGCTCGCGTCCTGCTCAGACGCGCGATCGCGCTCGATCCGAACTATGCGGCCGCCTATGCATCGCTCGCAGAAACCTATCACATCGCCATGGTAATGGGCTGGGCGGAATCGCCAGCCGACACCCTAAGCCGTGCGGAGGAGTTGGCCAACAAGGCACTGAGCATCAACGATTCCGAAGTACGCGCACGCATCATCCTCGGCCGCGTCCATATCTTCCATCAGCGATACGAGCAGGCCAAAGCGGAGATGGACCGCGCGATCGCGATCAATCCGAACGATGCCCTTGGTCTCGCCGGCCACGGCAATCTCCTGATGTGGCTGGGACAGACGGATGCCGCGATCGAGGTCCTGGAGCTGGCCCAGCGCATCGATCCCGAACTCAATGCGCTTGATCGCAATGCGCTCAGCCTCGCGTACTATCTGAAAGGTCGCTATGACGCGGCGATCGAGGAGGCGAAGCTCAATCTTCGCAGAACCACGGCCGCTAATTTCAGCCGGATCGTGCTCGCGGCCGCCTACGCCGAGCGCAACCAAGCCGAGGACGCCGCGCGTGTCGTGACCGAGGTTCGCCGTCTGGACCCGACATTCGATCCGCGGGAGTTTGGAAGCAAATTCCTCAGTACCGCGGATCTCGAGCACCTACGCGACGGCATCCGCAAGGCGGGCCTGGATGCGACTCCGCCTTGGACGACCGACCGTTAGAGCTTCGGAAGCATCGGCCGGTTCTGATTTGCCTTCGTGATGTTTCCGGCAAGATCCTTCTGGAACAAAGCGGGGCCTGCCGGGGCCGGGCTGCCGAATACATAAAGCTTGCCCTCGCTGATCAGCCAGTTCTCTGGATTGGCCACGACGATCCGGCCCACGGCCAGCGCCATGGCGCAGAAGTTTCCAAATTGCGGCGCGTAGCGCACGGGTTCGGCCTTGAAAAGCTCGCGATGCTCCATACTCGCGAAGCGATAGGTGTGTTCATCCCATTGATACTCGATGTCCGGCCGGCCGGGTGTCGGCCGCCCGTCGGTGAAATAGGCGACCGGGTCATAGCCCTTGATCGCCAGCGGAACGTCCTGCGCGACTGCGGATGGGGCGGTCGCCAATGCGTAGGCTATGACCAGGGCGGTCAGACCGAGGGCGACTCGCCGGTTCAAGCGCGTATTCATGGGTATGCTCCTGCGTTTGCGTTGATTGACGCCGGCGAGGTCATCATGGTGGGTGGATTGCCGTAACGAAAGAAGCCGAAGGAAAGGCGGAGCAAACGCCGAAATTTGTAGGGACGACGGAAACCTAGGCTCTGAGCGGCGGTGCATCGGTTCAACTGCACCGGCCCCTTGCGCCGAAGGGGGTCTCTGGCCCCAAGAATGGGCCGTTAACGGGACCGAATGAGCGGGCGGTTCTGGTTTGCTTTAGCGATGTTGTCGCTAAGGTTCTGCCGGAACAGCTCCGGCCCCTCCCGTTTGCCGAAGAAATAGAGCTTGCCGTCGCTGATCAGCCAGCTTTCGGGGTCGGCCTCGACGAGCTCGCCGTTGGCCAGCGACATGGCACAAAAATTTGCGAACTGCGGCGCGTAGCGCACGGGGTCGGTCTTGAAAAGCTCACGATGCTCCGCGCGCGAGAAACGGTAGCGGCGCTCGTCCCATTCATATTCGATGTCCGGCCTACCGCGCACCGGCATTCCGTCGGTAAAATAGGCGACCGGATCATAGCCCTTGATCGCCAGCGGTGCATTTTCCGCAGCCATCGAGCGTGATGCCGGGGCAAGGCTTCCAAGCAGCAAGATGGAACCGCGAATGGCGCTTCGCCGAGACAAGTCGTGCATAACGGGCTCCACCAAGGACGCCAACATCAAACTGAGCGAATAGCAAAAATGGCTCTGAGTCGCGTTTGAAATATTTGGGTCTGGTAGGGCTCGTCCTCGGCATCAAATACGCAAGAGCCGTGGGCAATGAAGAGCGACGATGGCGGCATGTTGCTTCTGCGAACGCACCGATGATCAGGTAACGCATCTTTTGCGAGAGAGCCGTCCTGATAAAAATTCGTTATGGTTTAGTTTCTCTGACAGATCAATCTATAGTTGAAAAGTGCCATTTCTCGGAGTACTATGGCTGTGGGCGGCGACGACCGGGTGCCTTCGGGCAAACGGAGCCCAGCATGAGAGTCGACCGCAAGTGGGTCGAGAGAAATCTCGGCTTCGATCCAATCGCGACCCCACCGCCCGAGACGACCTTCGCTTCCCCACGTGCCGCCAAGGCGGCGACGCCTGAGGACTTTCAGCGCGAGATCATCGATTTCGATTCCGAGTCTCCCGCCGGCCTGCAGTTCCTGGCTTTCAGTACGGCGACCGGCCTGTCGCGCTACACCGATGTTCAATGGCCCACGGGACTGGCGCCCAAGACCGGGCGCGCGCCCGGCCGCAGCAGCAACAGCCCGCTGCCGCGTGCAGACGTGCTGGTGGTGACGTGGACCGTCGATGAAGGTCACGCGCTGAGCCGCGTGCTCACCCCCGGCAAGGATTCCCGCAACGACTACCAGTCCTACACGCACAACTTCGCGCAGATCTCCAGGAAGATGCGCAAGGGTAGCCCGGCGCTGCAGGCAAAGCGTCTGGGCGCGTACTGGACCACGACCATCGGCGACAAATCGGTCGTGATTTTCAAGTCGGACTCGCACATGTCGCAAGACGGTCCGCAACTGCCGAACATCGACGTATGGCGCCAGATCGTCCTCGAAGTGCAACCCAAGCTGGTCATCACGACCGGAACCGCGGGCGGCATCGGCAAGCAATTCGAAGTCGGCGACGTGATCGTCAGCCCCATCGTCCGCTTCGATTGCACGGCTAAGTTCAATAAGGAGCCATTCGCACAGGCGCATTTCGCCAGCTCGGCGGCGAAAGCGACGCACTTCGCCACCGCACGATCGCTGTTCAAGGCGAATTCGGCGCAGCTCCCGAAGGAAAATCAGCGCCTGCCGAAGATCATCCGCGTGCCGGTGAAAGGGCTGGGCTCTTCCGTTGTCACGACCGACTTCTTCGGCTTCGACACGTCGAACGACCACTACAAGCTGCAAGGGCTCGGCGACGTTTGCGAAATGGGAGATGCGATCCTCGGATTGGTAGCCTCAGACATGGGGGAAAGCGCGCCGCGCTGGCTCGCCATCCGGAACGTCTCCGACCCGCAGATCAAGGCCGACGGCCTGACGCTCAGGCAACAAGCGATGGTGGCGGCGCAGATTTACAAGGGCTTCGGCCGGTGGAGCTCGGTCTGCAGCGCGATCACGTGCTGGGCGAGCATCGCGACGGAATAATTCGGCTTAGTAACCCGACGCAGCAGAATGTCACTCAACTGAACAGGAGGCACTCATGAACACCATCCACGCGGCCCAAGCCGGGCAAGGAGGCCCGGTCACCATCGCCTGCATCAACAAGGCGACGGTCGACCTCGGCGTACCCTTCGACCGGCTCACCGTGACACTGCAGAAATGCTACGACGAGCAATTTCTTCCGGTCTGGGGCTACCCGGTAAAGCTTTACAACGCCAAGGTCGCAAAGCCCTCTGATTGGCAGTTCGTCTATTTCGATGATGCCGACACGGCGGGCGCGCTCGGCTATCACGACCTGACCAAGGACGGGCAGCCGGTCTCGAAGATCTTCGTCAAGACCACGCTCGCGGACAATCAGCTCGTGAGCGTCACCGCATGCCACGAGTTGTTCGAGATGGTTATCGACCCGATCGCAAACTTGTGGGCGGAGGCGGCCGACGGCACGGAATACGCCTATGAAATGTGCGACCCGGTCGAAGAAGACACCTTCCTGGTCGACGGGATCGAGATGTCGAATTTCCTGCACCCGTCATGGTTCGAACCGTTCAAGCATCCGCCCGGCACGAAATACGATCATCTTGGACTGCTCAAGAAGCCCTTCAGCATGACCAAAGGCGGCTACGTGATTATCAAGAAGAAGGGCAAGGTCAGCGAACATTTCGCCTCCAAGGCGAAGGAGAAGCGCTTCGCGAAGGAGGATCGACTCGGCCATCGCAGCGAGTATCGCAAGCCGCACGGCCTGGTCATCAAGCCGATCCGGGGTCGAACCTCAGTTGAGCGCCGGGCCGCTTGACCGCCTGGGAAGCCGCGTGAGGCCCGCATGATCTCCGCCCGCGCGAAAGCGGCCTTGGCTGCCGTCAAGCGGCGCGGCGTGAAACTTGGCGGGGATCGTGGAAGGCTGACGGCGAAGGCCCGTTTGGGCGGCAATGCGGCCCAGCGGGCAAAAGCGCAGGCGCGGGCGGGGTGGGGGACGCCTGCCACCGTGGCGGCCAGGAATGCGAGCGGGACCATTCCCATCGTCATGACGTCGACCGCCGATCCGTTTGCCGTGGTCGGACATATTGCGCGGCCAGGCGGAAATGTGACCGGGATGGCCAGCCTACTGGTTGATTTGACTTCGAAGCGGCTTGCACTACTTACCGAGATCGTGCCTGGTCTCGCCCGCGTCGGAATCCTGAGCAATCCGGATAATCCGAACTACGCGCGCACCCGCAAGAACTACGAGACAGCCGCACAGTCGCTGGGCATGCAGCTTGTGCTGTTTGATGCGAGGACACCCGAGGACATTGCGGCTGCCTTCGTTGCCGCGGGCCGTCAGCGACCAGACGCGCTTAGCGCCGCGACCGAAACGGTCACCCAGGCAAATCGAAGCCTCATCGCAGGCCTAGCGACCGAGCACCGGCTGCCAGCGGTCTACGGCTCGCGAGAGTTCGTCGATGCTGGCGGATTGATCGCATACGGCGTGAGCTGTCCCGACCTCTATCGCCGCGCGGCGATCTTCGTCGACAAAATCTTCAAGGGTGCGAAACCGGCCGATCTGCCGGTGGAACAGCCGACGAGGTTCGAGCTGATTGTCAATCTCAAGGCTGCCAGAGGGATCGGCTTGAGCATCCCCGAGACATTCCTAGCCCGCGCTGACGAGGTGATTGAATGATGCGGCGAGAGTTCATCACGCTGCTCGCCGGCGCGGCGGCTGCGTGGCCGCTCGCGGCGTGCGCGCAGCAGGGCGAGCGAATACGGCGCAACGGCGTCCTCTCCTGCCCACACACGGACATCCGAAAGTTCAGGCCCGCATGCAGGGCTACC
>Ga0207678_10001036_pt1 | contig 25399 bp, 24 predicted proteins | sample KBSC63metaG_FD_184319 | JGI IMG/M metagenome (GOLD analysis project Ga0207678, IMG submission 184319) | Corn rhizosphere microbial communities from Kellogg Biological Station, Michigan, USA - KBS C6-3 metaG (SPAdes) (version 2) | ecosystem: Host-associated > Plants > Roots > Rhizosphere > Soil ... | reverse complement strand
ACCGAGCCGAAGACGTCGAGCTCCAGCACGCCGTACTCCCTGCAGAGCGCGGCGATGCGGTCCAGCGGAAGGTCCAGCGCCATGGTGCCAGGTTACGTCAGGAGTTGTTCTTGATGTAGGTGTCGGGGTCCTTGTCCTCGATCGGGACGCCGGCGACGTTGGTCGCCTCGTAGGCGACGAAGGCGACCGCGATGCGGTGGCGGGTGTCGAGGTCGACGTAGCGGCGGAAGTCGGCGAGGCCCTCGTGCTCCTCCTCGCCCATGTGCTCGTCGTTGGCCTTGCGGGCGGCGGTGACGCCCGCCCACCACCCGTCGGTGCCGACCTCGTGCCGGCTTGCCTGCAGGATGCCGTCCCGGATGTCGTTGTGGTCGCCGATGGCGTCCCTGGTCTCCTCGGTTTCCTCCTCCTCGTGCCGCCGCTCGCCCAGCCTCAGCAGCTCCGGGTAGAAGTAGATCTCCTCGGCCTGCGCGTGCACCTCGAGCATCGCCGACAGCCGCGTCCACAACGCGGCGAGCGTCGCGGTGTCGGCCCGGTCGACGTCGTCGAGCAGGGCGAACATCCGCCGCTGCTCGTGATGGTCGGCAAGAATCACGTCGGTGATGTCCACCCGGTCATCCTCCTCCTGCCGCCGTCCAGGCGTAGAGCGCCACGGCCACCGACGTCGCCAGGTTGTACGAGGAGACGCGGTCGCGGATCGGGATCGCGACCAGCCGGCTGGCGCGGGCACGGACCTCGGCGGACAGGCCGTGGCGCTCGGAGCCGAAGGCGAGCACGGCGTCGGTCGGCAGCCGGACGGTGCGCAGGTCGTCCCCGGCCGGGTCGAAGCCGACGACCGCGTCCGGCAGGTCGGTGATCCGGCGGACCGGCACGGCATAGTGCAACCCGGCCGCAGCCCGCACGACCGTCGGGTGCCAGGGGTCGACCGTGCCGGTGGTGAGCACCTCGCGGGCCCCGAAGCCGGCCGCCACCCGCACGACCGCGCCGAGGTTGCCGAGGTGGCGCGGGTTGTCCAGGAGGACCGTCGGGCCGCGCCCGGGCGGCACGGCTGACGGCCGGCCGGCCAGCCCGACCAGCTCGACCGGCGCGCCGGCCAATCGGACGACCTCCTCCACCGGCGCCGGCGAGACGTTCACCGTCACGTCCGGTGCGACCGCGGCCAGCAGCCGCAGCGCCGCCGCCGGGTCGGCCGAGACCACCCGGTCCAGCCGGGCGCCGAACCGCACCGCGTGCTTGACCGCGTGCACCCCGCTCAGCACGACCGGCTCGGCCACCCGGGCAGCGTAGTCACGGCCGCAGGTCGGTGGCCGCCTCCCGGACCGCGTCGGCGTCGGCCGGGTCGGACCGGTCCGGGAAGGAGTGGTGCTCGTGCGCGACGACCCAGCGCCCGTCCTCCTTCCGCAGCCCGAACGTGATCCGCAGCCGTACGTCGGGATCCTGGTCAGCCGTCCCGCACCGCAACAGCGCGTACGCGAAGGCGACGTCGTCGCCCGCGACGACGTCCAACGACAGGATGTCGAACGACGCGCCCGACGCCTGCCAGGCGAAGAAGCCCGGCCAGGTCTCCCGGTAGGCGTCGATGCCGTGCACCCCCTCCTGCGGCGGTGGCACGTCGAACATGACGATGTCCTCGGCGTGGTCGGCGAGTACGCCGGCCATGTCGCCGCGGTGCACGGCCTCGGCCCAGCGCTCGATCAGCGTGCGGATCTGCTCCGTGTCAGTGCTCATGCCCGTCTAACCCTCCGGCGCGGCCAGAATCATCGGCAGCCCGAACATCGGCGCATACTTCCCGTCCAGGAACGAGACCACCTCGGCCACCTCGCCGCCATGCAGCGTCAGCACGTCGAGGCCGCCCCACCGCCAGGCACCGTCCGCCCACAGGTACGTCCCGAACGCGAGCTGCCCGTTCGCCCGGGTCGGCACGAACCGCCAGCGCTCGGCCATCGGCCCGGTGACGAGGAACGCGCGGATCGCGTCCCGGCCGGCGTACCACTCCGGCAGCGGCGGCATCGCGTACCGGGCGTCGGTGGCGAGCATGGCGACGATCGCGTCCACGTCGCCGGCCTCCCAGGCCGCCGCATACCGGGCGGCGAGCGCGCGGACCGCCGGGTCGTCCGGGCTCGGCTGCGCCGCGACGCCGTCGCCCAGCGCCCGCCGGGCCCGCTGCAGCGCGCTGGTCACCGCGGCCGTGGTCGTGTCGAGCATCTCGGCGACCTCGCGGGCCGGGAAGGCGAGCACCTCGCAGAGCAGCAGCACGGCCCGCTGCCGCGGCGGCAGGTGCTGCAGCGCGGCCACGAACGCCAACTCCACCCGCTCGCGCGTCTCGTACGCCTGCGCCGGGTCGGGCCACGGCTCCAGCCAGACCGGCTCGCCGCCCGGCGTGAGGTCGGTCGGCAGCTCCCGGCGGCCCCGCCCGGCCAGCAGCGTGAGCACACGGTTGGTGGCGATCCGGTAGAGCCAGGGCCGCACCGGCCCGCGCCCGTCGAAGCCGCCCAGCCCGCGCCAGGCCCGGACCAGCGAGTCCTGCACGAGGTCCTCGGCGTCCTGCACCGAGCCGACCATGCGGTAGCAGTGCGCCACCAGCTCACCCCGGTACGGCTCGACCAGCCGCTCGAAGGCGGCCTCGTCGCCCGCCTGCGCCGCCGCCAGGTCGTCCACCGCCGGCCGACCCAGGGCTAGGCGAGCCCGAGGTCGACGAGGTCGTAGGCGGCGCGGTAGGCGAGGCCGGCGGCGCGGATCGCGTCCCCGGCGCCGCGGTCGACCACCACCGCCACCCCGGCCACCTCGGCGCCGGCCTCGCGGAGCGCGTCGACGGCGGTGAGCACGGACGATCCGGTCGTCGAGGTGTCCTCCAGCGCCAGCACCCGGCGACCGGTCACCTCCGGCCCCTCGATGCGCCGCTGCAGCCCGTGCGCCTTGCCCTCCTTGCGCACGATGAACGCGTCGATCGGCCGGCCCGCGGACGCGGCCGACGCGTGCAGCATCGCCGTCGCCACCGGGTCGGCGCCGAGGGTCAGCCCACCCACCGCCTGGTACGACCAGTCCGCGGTCAGGTCGAGCATCACCCGGCCGATCAACGGGCCGCCCACGTGGTGCAGCGCCAGCCGGCGCAGGTCCAGATACCAGTCGGCCTCCCGGCCGGAGGACAGCGTCACCCGGCCGCGGACGACGGCCAGCTCGAGGATCAGCGTGCGCAGCTGGTCGCGAGAGGTCACGGAGGGGAAGCCTACGGGCCATACCCGCCGGTAGGGTGCGGGGAGGCACACCGGTAGGAGGAGGTCGCCGTGGACTTCCGGGACAGCCCCGAGGAAGCCGCGTTCCGGACCGAGCTGCGGTCCTGGCTGGCCGGCGAGCTCCCGCCGGACTGGCGCGACCGGCAGCCGCACGTCGGCCGGTGGGACTTCGCCGCCGCCCGGCAGTGGACCCGGAAGCTGTTCGACGCCGGCTACGCGGGGTTGACCTGGCCGAGGGAGTTCGGCGGCAAGGGCCTGCCGCCGACCTACCAGGCGATCTACCTGGAGGAGATGGCCAGGGTCGACGCGCCCGACCACGTCGGCGTGATCGGCCTCGGCATGGCCGGGCCGACGATCATCGCGCACGGCACGCCGGAGCAGAAGGCGATCCACCTGCGGGGCATCCTGTCCGGTGAGACGATCTTCTGCCAGGGCTTCTCCGAGCCGGGCTCGGGCTCTGACCTCGCCAGCGTGCGGACCCGCGCGGTCAAGGAGGGCGACGAGTTCATCGTCACCGGCCAGAAGGTCTGGTCCTCGTACGCGCACGTCGCCGACTGGTGCATCCTGCTGACCCGGTCCGAGCCGGGCTCGGAGAAGCACCGTGGGCTGACCTACCTGCTGGTGGACATGCACTCGGACGGCGTCGAGGTCCGGCCGCTGCGGCAGATCACCGGCGACCCCGAGTTCAACGAGATCTTCTTCACCGACGTCAGGGTGCCGGCGACCAACGTGGTCGGCGAGGTCGGCGGCGGCTGGCGGGTCGCGATGACCACGCTGCTGCACGAGCGCGGCACCCTCGGCTTCGCGCTCACCGCCCGGCTGGAGTCGCTGCTCGGCCGGCTGCTCACCACCGCGCACAAGACCGGCGCCGCCGGCGACCCGCTGGTCCGCGACCGCATCGCCGACCTTTACGTCGACCTGCAGGGCCTGCGCTACACGAACTACCGCGCGCTCACCACGCTGGTGAAGACCGGCGTGCCCGGCCCGGAGGGGTCGGTGGCGAAGCTGCACTGGTCGGAGACCAACCAGCGGCTGACCAAGCTGGCCATCGAGCTGCTCGGCCAGGACGGCCAGCTCGACGGCGAGGGCGGCTTCTGGAACGGCTACTGGCAATACCAGCAGCTGCGCAGCCGCGGGAACACGATCGAGGCCGGCACCTCCGAGATCCTCCGCGGCATCATCGCCGAGCGCGTGCTCGGCCTGCCCCGGTCCCGCTGACCGCACCGTCGCGTTAGGAGCGTCCACAGTGGACTTCGCCTTCTCCGAGGAGCAGGAGATGCTGCGGTCGGCGGCCCGCGACTGGCTGGCCGACCGCTACCCGATCGACCGGGTGGTCGCGCTCGCCGACGGCGACGGCTGGGACCCCGGGGTGTGGCAGGAGCTGACCGAGCTCGGCTGGCTCGACCCCGACCTCGGGCTGCTCGAGCACGCCGTCCTGGCCGAGGAGTCCGGCTACGCGCTGCTGCCGGCGCCGTGGTTCTCCTCGGTCGCGCTGGCCGGCGCCGCGGTCGGCGCCCCGCCGTCGAAGCCGGCGACGCTGGCGTGGGCCGACGACGCGGCCCGGACGCTGCGCGACGCGGAGACCACGGTGGCCTGTCGCGCGGACGACGACGTGGACGGCTGGCGGCTGACCGGCCTCAAGCGGGCGGTCCCCGACCTCGCCGTGGTGGCGACCGCGGTGGTGGCCGCGCGCGAGCACGACCGGGTCGCGCTGTTCCGGGTCGACCTCGCCGACCACCCGGAGACCGTGCACCCGCTGTCCACGCAGGACCGCACCCGCCGGCTGGGTGAGCTGCGGCTGGACGGGACCCCGGCCGAGCGGCTCGACGTGGACGCCGGTGTGGCGCTGCGGGCGGTACGCCGGACGGCGCTGGCGCTGCTCGCCTGCGAGGCCACCGGGGTCGCCCAGCGGGCGCTCGACCTCGCCGTGGAGTACGCGAAGACCCGTACCCAGTTCGACCGGCCGATCGGCTCGTACCAGGGCGTGTCCTACCGGCTGGCGAACGCCTACATGACGCTCGCCCTGGCCCGCTCGCTGGCCTACCGGGCGGCCTGGTGCGTCTCCGTCGACGACCCCGCGCAGGACGAGGCGGTCGCCTCGGCGGCGGTGGCGGCGGCCCGCGCCGCGGTCGGCGGCTGCGAGAACGCGATCCAGGCCATGGGCGGGATCGGCTTCACCTGGGACCACCCGCTGCACCGCTACTACAAGCGGGCACAGTGGATCGCCGGTTTCGACGGCTCGCCCACCCGGCACCGGGCCGAGCTGGCCGACCTGGTCCTCGGCTGAGCCGGCCCCTCACAGGGTCCGGCGCCGGAACCGCTCGGTGACCAGCCGGTTCACCGACGGCGGCACCAGCCGGGACGCGGCGACGATCACCTTGTACTGGCTGCCCGGCACGCTGAGCACCTTGCCGGCCCGGTGGTCGCGCAGCGCGGTCGCCGCCACGCTCCCGGCGTCCAGCCACAGGAAGCCCGGCACCCTGGTCATGTCCAGCCCGGCCCGGCCGTGGAACTCGGTCCGGACGAACCCGGGCGCGACCGCGGACACGTGCACGCCGGTGCCGGCGAGCTGACCGGACAGCGACTCGGCGAACGCCGTCGCCCACGCCTTGCTGGCCCCGTACGAGCCGCGCACGGTCGGCGCGAAGCCGGACACCGACGAGACCACGATGATGTCCCCATGGCCGCGCGGCACCATCGCGCCGAGCGCCGCGTGCGACAACCGCAGCACGGCCGTGCAGTTCAGGTGGAACATCCGCTCCTGGTCGGCCAGCGGCGTCTCCCAGAACTTGCCGGGCAGCCCGATCCCGGCGCTGTTCACCAGCAGGTTGACCGGACGGTCCACATCGGACAGCCGGGCGCGGACGGCGGTGGTGTCCGCCTCGACCGCGAGGTCCGCCGGCAGCACCTCGACGCCGACCCCGAAGGCGGACCGCAGCGAGGCGGCGGTGCCCTCCAGCCGGTCGGCGTCCCGGGCCACGACGACCAGGTCCCGCCCCTCGGCCGCGAGCTGCCGGGCGAACGCCGCGCCGATGCCGGAGCTGGCGCCGGTGACCAGCGCGGTCACGCCGCCACCGCCGGCCCGGCCCGGAACAGGTTCGCCGGGTCCCACTCGGCCTTGATCTCCGCCAGCCGCCGCCTGGTCCCGGCCGGCCACACCTCGTCGGTGTGCTCGGTGGGCGTGCTGATCCCGTACAGGAAGCCGAGCGAGCGCCCGAGCGTCTCGTCCGCCACCACGTCGAAGATCTCCGCCAGCGCCGGCCTGATCTCGTCCAGGGGAAGCTCGCCCTCGCCCGCCGCGATCATGCGCAGAACGTACGCCGCCTCCCGGTACGGCACCGCGCCGCCGCCGGTGCGCAGCGCGCCGCCGAGCTGGCGCAGGTCGGCGACCAGCGGCACCCGGGAGTTCGGGCCGGACAGCTGCACCACCCGGCGCAGCCCGAGCTCGGTCAGCCCGGACACCATCGCGTTGGAGCCGTAGTAGGCGTGCGGGAAGTCCGGCTCGGAGTAGATCGAGCCACCCTCGGCGTACGGCAGCTCCCGCACGCCGCCGAGCAACACCGGCCCGGCGTCGTGCCAGGGGGCGACCAGCTTCTCGCCCTCGGCGGCCGGGCCGGCGTACGCGAACCGGACGTGCACGACGTGCCGGCCGCGGATCGGCTCCGGCAGCGCCTCCACCGGCGGCAGCGGGAGCATCCCGATCGAGCTGGTGAGCCGGTCCGGCAGGTCCGCCGACCACTCCCGGTAGCGCTCGAACAGGCCCGGCGCGAACTCGGCGTCGAAGTAGAGCCCGCCGCCGTAGATCGTCCCGTACGGCGCCAGCGCGATCTCCATCCCGGTGACGACGCCGACCGCGTCCCGCCCGCCGCGCAGCGCCCAGAACAGGTCCCCGTCGGTGACGTGCCGCAGTTCGCCGTCCGCGGTGACCAGGTCGAACGCACGCACCGAGTCGGACGCGTAGCCGACCGTGCGGGCCAGCAGGCCGACCCCGCCGCCGACCGTGTAGCCGACCGCGCCGACGCTCGGCGCCGACCCGCTCGGCGGCGCCAGCCCGTGCGGCGCGGCCGCCTCCACCACCTCCCGCCAGCGCGACCCGGCCGGCACGTACGCGGTCCGGGCGGCCGCGTCCACCGTGACCCCGGTCAGCCCGCGGGTGGCGATCAGCACGCCGCCGTCCAGCGGCACCGCGAGCCCGTGCCCGGTCGCCTGGACCGCCACCGGCAGCCGCCGGGCCGCGGCGTACCCGACCGCGTCCTGAACGTCCCTCGCGGAGCGGACCGCCGCGACGACCGCCGGCTCGTGCCGGAAGGCGGTCTGCATCCCGCTGCGCGCGTCGTCGAACTCCTTGTCCGTGTGATCGATCATCTGCACCCGTCGAACGTATCCCCGTACCGCGGCCGCGGTACGGGCAGAGCCGACCCGGAGCCGAAGCGGTCGTGCGTCCCGGCGTTCTACCGTGGCCGGCATGGGACTGCGGCGCGGCGAGGTGCTCGGCGCCGTCGTCGTCGCGGCCATCCAGGTCGCCGGCACCGCCGGAGCCGCGCACGGCCGCGCCGCCACCGGCCGCCCGTACGAGCCGCTGGCCTGGGGGCTGCTGGTGCTGTCCGCGGCCGGGCTGCTGCTGCGCCGCCGGTCGGCGGTGGCGGCGCTGGTCGCGACCGCGGTACCGGTCTGGGTCTACCTCGCGCTCGGCTACCCACGCGGTCCGATCTACCTGGCCGTGATCGGCGCGCTGATCGGCGCGCTCGCCCGCGGCCGGCGGGTGGCGGCCTGGGTCGCGCTCGCGGTCGGCTACCCGATGTTCGTCTGGGTCGCGCCGCTGGTCGCCGGCCAGCCGCCGCCCCAGCCGGCCACCGCGGTCGGCACGGCGGCCTGGCTGGTCGCCTGCGCCGCCATCGTCGAGCTGGTGAAGTCCCGGCGGGAGCGCGCGGTCGAGTTCCGCCGTACCCGGGCGGAGGAGTCGCGGCGGCGGGCCGGCGAGCAGCGGATGGCGATCGCCCGCGAGCTGCACGACGTGCTCGCCCACCACATCTCCCTGATCAGCGTGCAGGCCGGGGTGGCGCTGCACCTGATGGACGAGCAGCCGGAGCAGGCCCGCACCGCACTGACCGCGATCCGCCAGGCCAGCCGCGAGTCCCTGGGCGAGCTGCGCTCGGTGCTCGAACTGCTCCGGCACGGCGCGGACGGCGCGGACGGCGCGGACGGCGCGGACGGCGCGCCGCGGGCTCCGGCGCCCGGGCTGGACGCGCTGGACGCGCTGGTGGAGCGGACCTCGGCGGCCGGCCTGCCGGTGACGGTCGAGGTGACCGGCGCCGCCCGACCGCTGCCGGCCGCGGTCGGGCTGGCCGCGTACCGGATCGTGCAGGAGGCGCTGACCAACGTGACCCGGCACGCCGGCCGGCCGGTCACCGCGACCGTCCGGCTCGACTACGCGCCCGATCAGCTGACCGTCGAGGTGACCGACGACGGCCCCGGCGCCGAGGACGCCTCCGGCACCGGGTCGGGGCTGCTCGGCATGGCCGAGCGGGCGGCCGCGCTCGGCGGGCAGCTCGACGCCGGCCCGCGCCCGGGCGGCGGCTTCCGGGTGGCGGCCCGGCTCCCGGTGCGGGCGCGGGTGCCGGCGTGATCACCGTGTTGCTGGCCGACGACCAGGCGCTGGTCCGGGCCGGCTTCCGGGCCCTGCTCGACTCGCAGGACGACCTGCGGGTGGTCGGCGAGGCCGCGGACGGCGCCGCGGCGGTGCGGCTGGCCGGCGAGCTGGTCCCGGACGTGGTGCTGATGGACATCCGGATGCCGGTCGAGGACGGGCTGTCCGCGACCCGGCGGATCGTCGCCGACCCGGCGCTGGACGGCGTCCGCGTCGTCGTGCTCACCACGTTCGAGCTGGACGAGTACGTCTTCGCGGCGATTCGCAACGGCGCGTCCGGTTTCCTGGTCAAGGACACCGAGCCGGTCGACCTGCTGCGCGCGGTCCGGTCGGTGGCCGCCGGCGACGCGCTGCTCTCGCCCGGGGTGACCCGGCGGCTGATCGAGGAGTTCGCGCTGCGGTCCCGGGAGCCGGCCGCGGCCGGCCAGCTCGCGCCGCTGACCGAGCGGGAGCGGGAGGTGCTCGGGCTGGTCGGCGAGGGGTTGACCAACGACGAGATCGCGACCCGCTGGGTGGTCAGCCCGGCGACCGTGAAGACGCACGTCAACCGGGCGATGGCGAAGCTCGGCGCGCGGGACCGGGCCCAGCTGGTGATCGTCGCGTACGAGACCGGGCTGGTCCGGCCCGGCTGGAGCTGATGTCAGAACCTCGCCCTGACCTTCCTCGAACACTGGTCCGGGACGCTGGCCCGCATGTCGGACGTGTCCCTGTTGCTGCGGCGTACCGGCTTCGGCACCACCGGCGCCGAGATCGAGGCGGCGACGCGGCGCGGGTACGAGGCGACCGTCGACGCGCTGGTGCACCCCGGCGCCGACCCGGGGGCGACCGCGACCCCGCCACCGGACCTGTCCGGCGAGCCGGCCCGGCCACCGGCACCGGACGACAAGGACGCGCGCAGGGCGTACGCCCGGCAGCTGCGGTCCCGGTCGGCCGCGCTGACCCTGTGGTGGCTGGACCGGATGGTGCGGGTCCGGCATCCCCTGGTCGAGCGGCTCACGTTCACCTGGCACGGGCACTGGGCCACCTCCATCCAGAAGGTGCGCAGCCCCGCGATGATGCTGCGGCAGAACCAGACGCTGCGCTCGCTCGGCCGCGGCGACTTCCGCGAACTGGCCCGGGCGATGGTGCGCGACCCGGCGCTGCTGGTCTGGCTGGACGGCCAGAAGAACAAGAAGGGCAAGCCGAACGAGAACCTGGCCCGAGAGCTGATGGAGCTGTTCACGCTCGGGGTCGGGCACTACTCGGAGACCGACGTGCGGGAGGCGGCCCGGGCGCTGACCGGCTGGCGGGTCGACCGGACGCACGCGACCGCCGCGCCGCTGGCCCGGCACCACGACGACGGCAGCAAGACCGTGCTCGGCGTGACCGGCGAGCTCGACGACCGCTCGCTGGTCGACCTGCTCACCGCCCGGCCGGAGTCCGCGGCGTTCGTCGCCGCCAGGCTGTGGAGCCGGCACGGCTCCGCCGCGCTGCCGCCGGACACCCTGCGCCGGCTCGTCGCCGCGTACGGACCGGGGCGGGACGTGACCGCGCTGCTGCGGGCGATGTTCCTGGAGCCGGCGTTCCGGGCCGACAGGTCCTCGCTCGTCGCGTCGCCGGTCGAGTACGTCGCGGGCGTCTTCCGGGCGCTGGACGTCGCCGTACCCCGGGACGGCCGGGCCGGCCGGGCGCTGCTGGGCACGCTCGACGCCCTCGGCCAGGTGCCGTTCCGGCCGCCCAGCGTCGGCGGCTGGCCGAGCGGGCTCGCCTGGCTGTCGACCGCGGCGACCCGGGAACGGCTGACGTTCGCCGCGGCGATGGCCCGCACCGCCGACCTCGACGTGGTCGCCGGCAGCGAGGACCGGCCCGGAGCGGCCGCGTACCTGCTCGGCGTCGACGCCTGGACCGACCGCACGCTGGCCGCGCTCAGGGACGCGGCCGCCGACCCCGTGCGGCTGGTCACCCTCGCCCTGGTCAGCCCCGAATACCTGGCCCGGTGAGTACGCCCCGCCCGACTGACCCAACCCCTCGACCTCCCCACTACCGAGGACGGCAATGGTGGACACGCTGACCCGTCGCAGGTTCCTGCTCGCGTCCGGAGTGACGGGCGCCGCCGCGCTGGCCGCCGGCGCCGGCACCGTCAGCTGGCGGGAGATCGCCGGCCGGGCCGAGGCCGACCCGCTGCCGGCCGACGCGAACGTCCTCGTCCTGGTCACCCTCTACGGCGGCAACGACGGCCTCGGCACCGTCGTGCCGTACGCGGACCGCGCCTACCACGACGCGCGACCCGAGCTCGCGTACGGCCCGGACGAGGTGCTCGCGCTCGACGGCCAGCTCGGCCTCAACCCGGCGATGAAGGGCTTCAAGTCGCTGTGGGACGCCGACCGGCTGGCGATCGTGCGCGGCGTCGGCTACCCGAAGCCGGACCACAGCCACTTCCGCTCGATGGACATCTGGCAGAGCGGCTCGCCCGACCACCCGGCCGACACCGGCTGGATCGGCCGCTGGCTGGACGCGACGCAGCCCGACCCGCTGCGGGTCGTCTCGGTCGGTGCCACCCTGCCGCCGCTGGCCGTCGGCGCGAAGGCGGCCGGCGTAGCGCTGCCGCTGACGTCGTTCGACGCGCCGGCCGGGCCGGTCGGCGCCGGCGTGAGGCAGCTCGCCGCCGCCGACCGGGCCGACCCGCCGAGCCAGGCGATGGCGGCCAGGGCCACCGGCGCTCTGCTGTCGGCGACCGCGACCTTCGGCCCGCCGCTGGACGCCGCGAGCGGCTCGTCCGACGACGACGATGACGACCTGAAGACCCGGGGCGCGTCCGCGGGTGGGCAGGGCGGGCTGGCCCGGCAGCTGGAGATTGTCGCCCGCTGCGTCAGGGCCGGCGTCCCGACCCGGGTCTACGCGGTCAGCCTCGGCGGCTTCGACACCCACGCCGACGAGAAGGGCACCCAGTCCAGGCTGCTCGGCGAGCTCGACTCCGCGGTCAGCGGCTTCCTCGCCGGCATGGACTCGGATCCGCGCGGGTCGAAGGTGGTCGTCGCGATCTACTCCGAGTTCGGCCGGCGGGTGGCCGCGAACGCCAGCCAGGGCACCGACCACGGCACCGCCGGCCCGCTGCTGGTCGCCGGCCACCCGGTGCGCGGCGGGTTCTACGGCGACCAGCCCAGCCTGACCTCGCTCGACGCCGGCGACCTCAAGGTCACCACCGACTTCCGGTCCGTGTACGGCACGCTGCTGGAGCAGGTCCTCGACACCGAAGCGGGCCGGGTGCTCGACGGCACCCGGCCCACCCTCGACTTCCTCTGAGTCAGTACTGCGGGTATTGCGGCTGGCGCATCCGGGCGAAGAACTCGTTGGACGGGCGCATCGCGAGCAGCACGAGCGTCGCCGCATTCGCCAGCAGCACGATGATCCCGAGCACGCGGGCGAACGCCGGGGCGTCGTTGCCAAGGCCGAGCAGGCCGAGCAAGGTGAAGATGCCGACGATGACCCACGTCGTGATGCGGGCCCAGTTCTTGCCCTTGCGCAGGTTGATCGCGAGGAACACGTAGAGCGCCGCGATCAGCAGGGTGACGATCACCGCGAACACGACCGCCGCCGTGTAGACCGCGTCGACGTCGACGGTCCGGTTGGGGTCGGCGTCCCGGATCGCGTTCTTGTAGCCGGTGGAGTCGGCCAGCGTCACCACGAGGTTGATCAGGCTGAACGCGATCGACGCGTACATCGCGTATGTCGCCCAGACAACCTCCTTCGGCGTCGGCAGGCTCGGCCGGGTGGGCGGGGCACCGAAGCCGGGCGCCGAGTAGGGGTTGTAGGCCGGGGCGTTGCCGTAGGAGCCGGCGCCGGACGGGCCGCCCGCGTACGGCTGGCCCGGGCCGCCTTGCCCTGGCCCGGGGCCGTCCTGCCCGGGGCCGCGCTGGTCGCCGTAGCCCGGCTGGCTGCCGTACCCCGGCGCGCCCTGGTTGCCGTAGCCCTGGTTGCCGTAGCCCTGACCGCCTTGACTGCCGTATCCGCCCTGACTGCCGTACCCGGGCGCGCCCTGGTCGCCGTACCCAGGCGTGCCCTGGCTGCCGTATCCCGGCGCGCCCTGGTCGCCGTACCCAGGCGTGCCCTGGCTGCCCGGGGTGCCCTGGCCGCCGTACCCCGGCGTGCCCTGGCTGCCGTACCCCGGCGCGCCCTGGTCGCCGTAGCCAGGCGTGCCCTGGCTGCCCGGGGTGCCCTGGCCGCCGTACCCCGGCGCGCCTTGGTCGCCGTATCCAGGCGTGCCCTGGCTGCCCGGGGCGCCCTGGCCGCCGTACCCCGGCGCGCCTTGCTCGCCGTACCCAGGTGCGCCCTGCTCGCCGTACCCAGGTGCGCCCTGCTCGCCGTATCCGGGCGCGCCCTGGCTGCCGTACCCCGGCTCGCCGTACGCAGGTCCGCCCTGGCCGCCCCCAGGTGCGCCCTGACTGCCGTACCCCGGCGCGCCTTGGTCGCCGTAACCGGAGGTGCTCGGCTCGCCGTAGTCCGGCGCACCCTGGCTGCCGTAGTCCGGTGCGCCCTGGCTGCCGTGGTCCGGCGCACCCTGGCCGCCGTACCCCGGCGCGCCCTGGCTGCCGTAATCCGGCGCGCCCTGTTCGTAGTCGGGCGTGCCGCCCTGGGTCGGGTTGCCCTCGTAGCCGGGCGCCGACGGGTAGTTCTGCTGGCCGGCCTGGCCGGAACCCGACGGGTAGCTCTCGGACTCCGGCGGCGGTGGTGCGTCCGGGTATCCGGACTGCTCTGGTGGTCGATCCTCCGACCGACCCGGGTCCTGCGGCGTGCTCATCGGTCCCTCCTGGGCTAGCTATCGATGTCAGCGTGCGTCGAGTCCCGAGGAGTAGCGTGCCCCGCCTCGCCGGCACCGTACCGCCCCACGCCTACCCCGCGATGATCTTCCCGGCCGCGGACACGCCGTGCGCAACGCCCGGGAACGCGACCGGCGAGCAGGCACACTTGTGCCGTGTCGATCGAGGCTGATCCGGAGGCCGGTGCCACCAGGGCGCCGCACTGGCCGCGGCAGAGCCGGCTCGCCACGGCCGCGCTGGTGCTCGGGATGCTCGCGATCCCGTTCGGGCTGCTGGTCTACCCGGGCGTGCTGCTCGGTGCGGTCGCGGTGGTCTGCGGTGCCCTCGGTCTGTTCGCCACCCGCCGCGACCGCGCGTTCGGCCGGGCCAGGGCCGGCATCGGCGTGGTCGCCGGCATCGTCGCGCTGACGATCGCGCTGTGCCTCGGCTGGCAGGGCCTGCGTACGGTCCGCGACTGCCAGGACCGCCTCGGCCACCGCCCCGACCACGCCGAGATCCAAGCCTGCATCCGAGCCGGCCTCTAGCCGAGCCGGCCAGGTCGTCAGAGCCAGAGCCAGCGGCGGAACCAGCGGGCGACGATCCGGTCGACCGCGGCGGCCTCGGCGGTCTGCGGAGCGGGGTCGGTGCCCGGCTCCGCGGCGAGCGCGTGCTCCAGCCCCGGCACGGTCTCCAGCACCGAGCCGGGAAGCGCCGCGTGCAATGCGGCCGCCGGTTCGAGGATCCCGTCCGGGCTGTCGTTCTCGCCGACCACGATCTGCGTCGGCGCGGTGAGCGACCCGGCCCTGGCGACGAAGTCCACCCGCGCGGCGATCTCCTCCGAGGCCGGGCTCCACGCGTAGTCGAACCCGTACCGCCGGCTGTTGGCGACGACCAGCGGCCGCAGCCGGATCACCGGGCTGACCAGTGCGACGGCGTCCACCGCCGTGGTCGCCGCGACCTCCTGCGCGACCAGCGCCCCGATCGACCCACCGAGCAGGCCGAGCCGCCCGCCGCCGAGCCCGTGCTCGGTGCGCAGCTGCTCCAGCGCGGCCGGGAACTCCTCGGCCGCACCGAACACGATCGGCCCGTAGACCTTGAGCACCGCGTCCTCGTAGCCGAGCTTCTCCAGCCCGCCCGGCGGCGTGCGCGCCCCGGACAGCGGCAGCCCCAGGTAGACCCGCCAGGCGTCGAGCCCGGCCAGCGGCAGCGCCGCCGCCATCGCCCGCTCGGTGCGCGGTGGGTCGTTGAGATGCCAGGCCACCACCGTCGGCGCGTCCGGCCGATCGGTCTCCGGCGGCAGCACCACGTACGGAACGCCGGCAGCAACGCCCTCCATCGCGACCTCCCACCCTCTATTGGACACCGTCCAGCTTAATTGGACGACGTACAATTGTCGACCGTGCGAACCCCGGGACAGCGCGCCGGTCTCAGCCGGGCCGCAGTGCTGACCGCCGCCCGGGAGCTGGCCGCCGAGCAGGGCGCCGACGCGCTCTCCATGCGGGCGGTCGCCCGCCGGCTCGGCGTCGCCCCCAACGCGCTCTACTCGCACGTCGCCGGCCGCACCGACCTGATCGACCAGCTGCTCGACGACCTGCTCGCCGGCGTCCGCACCCCGCAGCCGGGAGCCGACCCGGTGGCCGGTATCGAGACGATCATGACCAGCACCTACCGGACGCTGACCGCGCATCCCGAGCTGGTGCCGCTCTACCTGCAGCGGCAGGGCGCCCGCGGGCCGAACGCGGTCGCCCTCGGCGAGGTGCTCGACGCCCTGCTGGCCCGGGCCGGCGTCGAGGATGTCCCGGACGCGCGACGGGCGCTGATCGTGCACGCGATCGGGTTCGCCGCGTTCGCCGGCAGTGACGTGCTGCCGGCCGACATGCCGGTCACCGCGTTCGCCAAGAGCCTGCGCTGGCTTCTCACCGGCATGACGAAGGCCCCCACCCCACAACGGGATGAGGGCCTTCGCGACGGCGCTATACCGTGAGCGTGTTCGCCGACTGCACGGACAGCCCGCTCCGGTCGTCGAGCAGGTCGACCACGACCGTGTCGCCGTCCCGGATCTCGCCGGCCAGCAGCGCCTTGGCCAGCCGGTCGCCGATGGCCGACTGCACCAGCCGGCGCAGCGGCCGGGCGCCGTAGACCGTGTCGAATCCGGTCAGCGCCAGCCATTCCTGGGCCGCGTCGGTGACCTGCAGCGTGAGCCGCCGCGCGGTCAGCCGGTCGCCGAGCGCCGCCACCTGGATCCCGACGATCCGCGACAGCTCGTCCATGCTCAGCGCGTCGAAGACGACCACGTCGTCGAGCCGGTTGAGGAACTCCGGCTTGAAGTGCTGGCGCACCACCGACAGCACCGCGTCCCGCTTGGACTCCTCCGGCTGCATCGGGTCGGCGATCAGCTGCGAGCCGAGGTTCGAGGTCAGGATCAGGATCGTGTTCCGGAAGTCGACCGTACGGCCCTGGCCGTCGGTCAGCCGCCCGTCGTCGAGCACCTGCAGCAGCACGTCGAAGACGTCCTGGTGGGCCTTCTCCACCTCGTCCAGCAGCACCACGCTGTACGGCCGGCGCCGCACCGCCTCGGTCAGCTGACCGCCCTGCTCGTAGCCGACGTAGCCGGGCGGGGCACCGACGAGCCTGGCCACGGAGTGCTTCTCCGAGTATTCGCTCATGTCGATGCGGATGATCGCCCGCTCGTCGTCGAACAGGAAGTCGGCCAGCGCCTTGGCCAGCTCGGTCTTGCCGACACCGGTCGGGCCGAGGAAGAGGAACGAGCCGGTCGGCCGGTCCGGGTCAGAGACGCCCGCCCGCGCCCGGCGCACCGCGTCCGAGACCGCGATCACCGCGCGCTGCTGGCCGACCACCCGACGCCCGAGCTCGTCCTCCATCCGCAGCAGCTTGGCGGTCTCGCCCTCGAGCAGCCGGCCGGCCGGGATGCCGGTCCAGGCGGAGACCACGTCGGCCACGTCGTCCGGGCCGACCTCCTCCTTGACCATCGCGGTGGCGGTGGTGTCCTCGGCCTCGGACGAGGCCTCGGCCAGCTCCTTCTCCACCGCCGGGATCTGCCCGTAGAGCAGCTGCGACGCGGTGGTGAGGTCGCCCTCGCGCTGCGCCCGCTCGACCTGCCCGCGCAGGTCGTCGAGCTGCTTCTTCAGCTCGCCGACCCGGTTGAGGCCGGTCTTCTCCCGCTCCCACCGGGCGGTCAGCGCGGACAGCTGCTCCTGCCGGTCGGCGAGGTCGCGGCGCAGCTTCTCCAGCCGCTCCTTCGACGCCTCGTCGGTCTCGTGCGAGAGCGCCAGCTCCTCCATCTTCAGCCGGTCGACCGCGCGCTGCAGCTCGTCGATCTCCACCGGCCGGGAGTCGATCTCCATCCGCAGCCGGGAGGCGGACTCGTCGACCAGGTCGATCGCCTTGTCCGGGAGGAACCGCGCGGTGATGTAGCGGTCGGACAGCGTCGCGGCGGCGACCAGCGCGGAGTCGGCGATCTGCACCTGGTGGTGCGCCTCGTACCGGCCCTTCAGGCCACGCAGGATCGCGATCGTGTCCTCCACCGAGGGCTCGCCGACCAGCACCTGCTGGAACCGGCGCTCCAGGGCGGCGTCCTTCTCGATCCGCTCGCGGTATTCGTCGAGCGTGGTCGCGCCGATCATCCGCAGCTCGCCGCGGGCCAGCATCGGCTTGAGCATGTTGCCGGCGTCCATCGCGCCCTCGGCCGCGCCCGCGCCGACGACCGTGTGCAGCTCGTCGATGAACGTGACGACCTGCCCGTCGGACTCCTTGATGTCGTTGAGGACGGCCTTCAGCCGCTCCTCGAACTCGCCGCGGTATTTCGCGCCGGCGACCATCGCGCCGAGGTCGAGCGCGACCAGCCGCTTGTCCCGCAGGGACTCGGGCACGTCGCCGGCCACGATCCGCTGGGCGAGGCCCTCGACGACCGCGGTCTTGCCGACACCCGGCTCGCCGATCAGCACCGGGTTGTTCTTGGTACGCCGGGACAGCACCTGCACGACCCGGCGGATCTCGGTGTCCCGGCCGATGACCGGGTCGAGCTTGCCGTCCCGGGCCGACGCGGTGAGGTCGACGCCGTACTTCTCCAGCGCCTGGTAGGTCCCCTCCGGGTCCGGCGATGTCACCCGGCTCGAACCGCGGACCTGCTGGAACGCACCGAGCAGAGCGTCCGCGGTGGCGCCGTGGCGGCGCAGCAGCTGGGCGACGGGACCCCCCTCGGCGGCCAGGCCGACCAGCAGGTGCTCGGTCGACAGGTAGTCGTCCGACAGCTCCTCGGCCTGCTTGACCGCGGCGGTCATCACCTTGTGCAGGTCGCGGCTGAACTGCGGCGCGGACACGGTGGCCCCGCTCGCGCTCGGCAGCCGGCCCTGCAGGGCGTCGTTCTCGGCGCGCACGTCGGTCAGGTCGGCACCCACCGCGCGCAGCAGCGGGCCGGCGGTGCCGTCGGTCTGCTCCAGCAGCGCGCCGAGCAGGTGCGCCGGCTCGACCGCCGGGTTGCCCCGGTCGACCGAGTGCCGGACGGCTGCCGACAGCGCCTCCTGGCTCTTGGTGGTGAGCTTGTTGGCTTCCATCTACTCCACTCCGTGTTCGTTCCCTACGGAGTCAACGAGCCAGAAGTTGAGCCTGTTCCACTCAACTTCTGGCTCGCGAACCTTTCTCTACCGCCGGCGGCCGGGCTTCCAGACCACCAGCGCCGTGGACGGCTTGCGGGCCTGCTCCAGCTCGGACAGCAGCGACTCGACCTGCCCCTGCAGCGCCTCGACCTGCTCCTCGAGCGCGATGATCCGCTTGATCCCGGCCAGGTTGACGCCCTCCTCCTGGGACAGCCGCTGCACCTCGCGCAGCAGCGCCACGTCCCGGGCCGAGTAGCGCCGGCCGCCGCCGGGGGTCCGGCTCGGGTTGACGAGCCCGAGCCGGTCGTACTGGCGCAGCGTCTGGGCGTGCATGCCGGCCAGTTGCGCCGCCACCGAGATCACGAAGACCGGCGCGTCCTCCGGGAACTGGTTGACCCGGTGGTCACGCACGACCGTCCACCGCCGCGGTGATCTGCGGCCGCGGGTCGTCCGGCTGGGCCGCCGCGTACTTCTCCAGCGTCTCCTTGGCGTCCGCGGGCAGGTTCTTCGGCACCGCGACCTCGGCCGTCACCAGCAGGTCACCGGCACCGCCCGACCGCTTCGGCACGCCGCGCCCGCGGACCCGGAAGGTCCGCCCCGACGCCGTGCCGGCCGGGATCTTCAGCGTCACCGCGCCGTCCAGCGTCGGCACCCGCACGGTCGTGCCGAGCGCCGCCTCCGGGAACGTCACCGGCAGGGTCAACGTGAGGTCGTCGCCCTTGCGACCGAACAGCTCGTGCGCCCGGACGTGCACCCGCACGTACAGGTCGCCGGCCGGACCACCGCGCTCGCCCGGCACGCCCTTGCCGGCCAGCCGGATCCGCTGCCCGTCGGCCACGCCGGCGGGGATCTTCACGGTGATCGTCCGGGTCTGCGTCGTCACGCCGGTGCCCCGGCAGTCCGGGCACGGGTCGTCGATGACCGACCCGGTCCCGCGGCACTCCCGGCACGGCTCGCTGAACGCGAACGCACCCTGGTTGCGGGTGATCAGGCCGGTGCCCAGGCAGGCCGGGCACTGCCGCGGCGCGGTGCCCGGGCGGGCGCCGTTGCCACCGCAGGTACGGCAGGCGGCCGGGCTGGCCAGCTGCAGCGGGACGGTCACCCCGTGCACGGCCTCCGGGAAGTCGAGGGTCACCTCGGTCTCCACGTCGGCCCCGCGGGACGCCGCCGCACTCCGGCCGGCCCTGGTGTTCGCACCACGGCCACCGCCGAACAGACCGCCGAACAGGTCACCCAGACCGCCGCCGGCACCCGGGTTCGCCCTGGTGGCGCCCTGCCCGAACAGGTCGTTCAGGTCGAAGGTCGTGCCACCGGCGCCGCCGCCGCCCGGACGGAACCCGCCCGGGAAGCCGCCGCCCGGCATGCCACCGCCGAACAGCGACCGCGCCTCGTCGTACTCGCGCCGGCGCGTCTCGTCCGAGAGCACCCCGTACGCCTCGGAGACCTCCTTGAACCGGGCCTCCGCCTTGGCGTCACCCGGGTTCTTGTCCGGGTGCAGCTCGCGGGCGAGCTTGCGGTACGCCTTCTTGATGTCCGAACTGGAGGCGTCCTTGGCGACGCCCAGGGCCTTGTAGTAGTCCTTCTCCACGAAGTCCTTGGTGCTCACCGGGCGCCTCCTCTCCTACTCCGTGCTGTCGTCGTCATCGACCCGCGCGTCCGGGGCCGCGGTCGGGTCCTGTGTCGGGTCGGCCGGCTCCGGCGCCGGCTCGGCCACCGCCACCAGCGGCACCCGCAGCAGCCGGTCGCCGAGCTTGTAGCCGCGGCGGAGCACCGCCACGCAGGTCGGCTCGGTGACCTCGGCGCTGGTCTGGTGGGCCACCGCCTCGTGCAGGGTCGGGTCGAACCGGTCGCCGACCTCGCCGTACGGCTGCAGGCCGAGCTTCTCCAAGGTCGCCACCAGCTGGTCGGCGACCGCCTTGAACGCGCCGGTCAGGTCGCCGTGCTGGTTGGCCCGGTCGAGGTCGTCCAGCACGGGCAGCAACGCGGCCAGCACCGCGCCGGTGGCGGCCTCGACGGTCGCCGCCCGGTCCCGGTCGACGCGCTTGCGGTAGTTGGCGTATTCGGCGGTGACGCGCTGCAGGTCGGCGGTCCGCTCGGCCAGCGCCTGCTTCGCCGCGGCGAGCTCCTCGGCCGCCGGGCCCGCCGCCGGGGCGGGAGGCCCCTCGGCGTGTCGAGGCCCGGCCGGGCCGGCGGGGCCGGGCGCGCTGCCCGGCCCCGCCGCACCCGGGGAGGCGACGCGCGGGGCGCCGGTCTCCGGGTCGATTCGCCGCCGGTCGTTCACCACGACCCGCCGCTCCTCAGGGTGCTGTTCGGTCACTTGCTGTCCTCACCGGGCTCGTCGACGATCTCGGCCTCGACCACGTCGTCGTCCGCCGCCGCCTGGCCGGTGGTGTCACCGGTCGGTCCGCCGGCGGCGCCGTCGGTGAACTGGCCGCTCTGCGCCGAGGCCTGCTGCTGCGCGTACATCGCGCCGCCGGCCTCCTGCGAGATCCGGGCGACCTTCTCCTGCGCGGCCTTGATCGCGGCGATGTCGCTGCCGCCCAGCGCCGACCGCAGCTCGACGAGCGCCTCGTTGAGCTCCGTCTTCTTGTCCTCGGGCAGCTTGTCGCCGTTCTCCGCGAGGAACTTCTCGGTCTGGTACTGCAGCGACTCGGACAGGTTGCGGGTCTCCGCCTCCTCGCGCCGCCGCTTGTCCTCCTCGGCGTGCTCCTCGGCGTCCCGCATCATCCGCTCGATGTCATCCTTCGGCAGCGCGGAGCCGCCGGTGATGGTCATCGCCTGCTGCTTGCCGGTCGCGGTGTCCTTGGCCGAGACGTGCACGATGCCGTTGGCGTCGATGTCGAAGGTGACCTCGATCTGCGGGATGCCCCGCGGCGCCGGCGGCAGGCCGGTCAGCTCGAACATGCCGAGCTTCTTGTTGTACGCGGCCATCTCGCGCTCGCCCTGGTAGACCTGGATCTGCACCGACGGCTGGTTGTCCTCGGCCGTCGTGAAGATCTCCGACCGCTTGGTCGGGATGGTCGTGTTGCGCTCGACCAGCTTGGTCATCACGCCGCCCTTGGTCTCGATGCCGAGCGACAGCGGGGTGACGTCGAGCAGCAGGACGTCCTTGACCTCGCCCTTGAGCACGCCGGCCTGCAGCGCGGCGCCGACGGCGACGACCTCGTCCGGGTTGACGCCCTTGTTGGGCTCCTTGCCGCCGGTCAGCTCGCGCACGACGTCGGAGACCGCGGGCATCCGGGTGGAGCCGCCGACCAGCACGACGTGGTCGATCTTCGAGACGTCGATCTTGGCGTCCCGGACGACCTGCTGGAACGGGCCCTTGACCCGGTCGAGCAGGTTCTGCGTCATCCGCTGGAACTCGGCCCGGGTGAGCGTGACGTCCATGTGCAGCGGACCCTCGGAGCCCGCGGTGATGTACGGCAGGTTGATCGTCGTCGACTGCGCACCGGACAGCTCGATCTTGGCCTTCTCCGCGGCCTCCTGCAGCCGCTGCATGGCCATCTTGTCCTTGGACAGGTCGATGCCGTTCTGGGCGTTGAAGGTGCGCACCAGGTGCGCCACGATCGCCGCGTCCCAGTCGTCGCCACCGAGCTGGTTGTCACCCGCGGTGGCCTTGACCTGGATCAGGCCCTCCTCGATCTCCAGCAGGGAGACGTCGAAGGTGCCGCCGCCGAGGTCGAAGACCAGGATGGTCTGCTCGCGCTCGCCCTTGTCCAGGCCGTACGCCAGCGCCGCGGCGGTGGGCTCGTTGATGATCCGCAGCACGTTGAGGCCTGCGATCGTGCCGGCCTCCTTGGTGGCCTGGCGCTGCGCGTCCTCGAAGTATGCCGGGACGGTCACGACGGCGTCGGTGACCTCCTCGCCCAGGTATGCCTCGGCGTCCCGCTTCAGCTTCTGCAGCACGCGGGCACTGATCTCCTGCGGCGTGTAGTTCTTGCCGTCGATCTCCTTCTTCCAGTCGGTCCCGATGTGTCGCTTGACCGACCGGACGGTCCGGTCGACGTTGGTGACCGCCTGACGCTTGGCGACCTCGCCGACCAGGATCTCGCCGTTCTTGGCGAAGGCAACCACGGACGGAGTGGTCCGCGAGCCCTCCGCGTTGGCGATGACCGTGGGCTCGCCGCCCTCCAGGACGGCGACCACCGAGTTGGTGGTGCCGAGGTCGATGCCGACCGCTCGTGCCATTATTGGTCCCTTCCCTGATGTACGTGGGTGGATCAGCAGAGCTGAGCGTACCCAACTCAAGCTTCCTGCTCACCCCAACGGGGTGCCGCCGGCCGATGTTCCCGGCGGGACCATTTCTTCCGGATCGGCGCGGGGCCGGTGGCCGGGACCGACCGCCGGACGCACCGCGCTGCGGGAGGATGGCGGGGTCCTTTACCCGCGGGAGGGGAGCCCCCGGTGCAGGTCCAGGTCCGCCACCAGCCGTCGTTCGCCGTCGCCCGCTGCCTGCTCGCCGCCGGGGAACCGCTGCGGGTGGAGTCCGGCGCGATGCTCGCCACGTCCTGGGGCGTCCAGATCGAGGCGAGCATGCAGGGCGGCCTGTTCCAGGGACTGCGCCGAGCCGCGCTCGGCGGCGAGTCACTGTTCGTCACGACGTACACGGCCCCGGAAGGCGGCGGCTGGGTCGACGTCGCCGCCAACCTGCCCGGCGACATCGTCATCGTGACGGTCACCCCGGACCGGGCCTTCTACATCACCCGCGGCTGCTGGATCGCCAACGCGCACGGCGTGGACATGCAGACCCGCTGGGGCGGCTCGCAGAACCTGTTCGGCGGCGAGGGCGGCTTCGTCCTGCAGGCCACCGGGCAGGGCGAGGTCGTGCTCGGCTCGTACGGGGCGGTCGACACCCTCGACCTCGGCCCCGGCGAGGCGGTCACGATCGACTCCGGCCACGTCGTCGCGTACGACGCCGGCGTGCAGTCCAGGCTGCGGCGTGCGGTCGAGGGCCGCTCGGTCCAGTCGCTGAAGTCGGGCGAGGGGTTCGTCTTCGACTTCACCGGTCCCGGCCGGGTGATGATCCAGACCCGCAGCCTCCGCGCCCTGATCGACTGGCTCACCACCGAACTGCCGTTCTCCCGGAACTAGGGCGGCCCGGGTCCCTCCTAGGGTGGCGACCATGGACATCGGCATCGGACTGCCCACGACCCTGACCGTCGACGGACCGACCGTGGTCGCCTGGGCCCGGCGGGCGGAGGAGCGGGGGTTCGCCACGCTCGGCACGATCGACCGGCTCGTCTACCCCAACTACGACACGATCACCGCTCTGTCCGCGGCGGCCGGCGCGACCACCCGGATCGGGCTGTTCCCCGACATCCTGCTGGCGCCGATCTACGAGCCGGTGTGGCTCGCCAAGGCGACCGGCAGCCTGCACGCGATCTCCGGCGGCCGGCTCACCCTCGGTCTCGGGGTCGGCGGCCGGGCCGACGACTTCGCCGCCGCCGACCGCCCGTACGACGAGCGCGGCCGGCTGATGGACGAGACGCTGGAGCTGCTGCACCGGGCCTGGGCGGGTGAACCGGTGGCCGGGGGCCAGTTCGCGGTCACGCCGCCGGTGCCCGGCGGGCGCGTCCCGGTCATGGTCGGTGGCAACGGACCCGCCGCGATCCGCCGGACGGTCCGGTGGGCGGACGGCTGGACCGTCGGCGGCGCCTCCGCGGCGCAGGCGGGCGAGCTGGCCGGGAAGGTCGCCGCGGCCTGGCGGGAAGCGGGCCGGTCCGGCGAGCCGCGGCTGGCGGCGCTGATGTACTACGGCCTCGGCGACGACGAGGCGCTGGCCCACTCCCTGCGGACCTATTACGGCTGGCTCGGCGACACGGCCGAATACATCGTGCAGGCGGCGGCCCGCACGCCGGACCAGATCACCGAGCGGGTCCGCCAGTTCGCCGACGCCGGCTTCACCGACCTGGTCCTCGACCCCACGGTCCCGTCCCTCGACCAGGTCGACCGCCTCGCCGACGTCGTCCTCTGACCCGCCGCCCCGGCCGGCCGGGGTCCGCTCGTGGACCGTCCAGGACGAGGGTGTCGAGGTGTGACGCGGGGTACGTCGTCATGGCCCGCTGACGTGGGAGGCTCCGTGCGGGGCTGGCCGCGCGAGTGAAGTTACTCGCCGGTAGAGTATGCGTCCTCGTAAGTGGAGGAGGGTCCGTGACGGTTCGGCTTGTCCTCGGGTTGCTGTTCACCGTGGCGGCGTTGGCGATCGCGGGGCGGCGGGTGTGGTGGCTGTCCCGGCTGGTCCGCACGGGGCAACCGGCACCAGGGCGGATGGCCGGCGTCCCGGCCCGGCTGCGGGCCGAGCTGGCCGAGGTGCTCGGCCAGCGGAAGCTGCTCACGTGGTCGGTGCCCGGAGTCGCCCACTTCCTCACCTTCTGGGGCTTCATCGTCCTGATCCTGACGATCATCGAGGCCTGGGGCGGGCTGTTCGACCGCAACTTCCACATCCCGGGGATCGGCCGCTGGGCGGCGATCGGGTTCATCGAGGACCTGTTCGCGGTCGGCGTGCTGGTGGGCATCGTGACGTTCGCGATCCTGCGCATCCGGCAGGCGCCGGCGCGCAGGCAGCGGGACTCGCGGTTCTACGGCTCGCACACCCGCGCGGCCTGGGTGATCCTCGGGATGATCGCGCTGGTCATCATCACGCTGCTGATCTACCGCGGTGCCCAGATCAACACCGGCGTGTTCCCGTTCGGCGACACCCCGTGGGCGTTCGCGTCCTGGACCGTCGCCAAGGTGCTGCACCCGCTCGGCGAGAGCGCCAACGACGTCATCGAGACCGTGTTCCTGCTGGGCAACGTCGCGGTGATCCTCGCCTTCCTGGTCATCGTCGTGTATTCGAAGCATCTGCACATCGCGCTGGCCCCGCTCAACGTCGGCGCGAAGCGGGTGCCGGACGGGCTCGGCCCGCTGCTGCCGGTCACCGACGCCGCCGGCAAGCCGATCGACTTCGAGGATGCCGAGAACCTCGACGAGGACCAGGCGTTCGGCCGGGGCAAGATCGAGGACTTCACCTGGAAGGGCATGCTCGACTTCGCGACCTGCACCGAGTGCGGTCGCTGCCAGTCGCAGTGCCCGGCCTGGAACACCGGCAAGCCGCTGTCACCCAAGCTCGTGATCATGGACCTGCGCGAC
>Ga0207678_10001033_pt1 | contig 25420 bp, 20 predicted proteins | sample KBSC63metaG_FD_184319 | JGI IMG/M metagenome (GOLD analysis project Ga0207678, IMG submission 184319) | Corn rhizosphere microbial communities from Kellogg Biological Station, Michigan, USA - KBS C6-3 metaG (SPAdes) (version 2) | ecosystem: Host-associated > Plants > Roots > Rhizosphere > Soil ... | reverse complement strand
TAGCCATCAATGAAGTATCGGGCGTAGAGGTTGTTCTTCGCGTTGATGGTCCAGTCGACGCGGGTGGCGAACTGGTTATCCGAGACGATAGAGGGGATGGCGTAGGATACGAGGCCGCATCCCTGCGTGTCGACGGCAGGGTCGATGGCAGGAAGGTACTTCAATAGATTGAGCGCTTGCGGATTGTAGGTTGGAGGCGTGGCATATTTATTGCCCACGAGGGCGACACCTGTGAGAGGGTCGACCAGCTTTATAGTCTTGGTTGTGCAGTTTGGACCGTCGGTGACGGAAAAATCTCCCAATAGATTCGCAGCTGTGGGAATGTGAGCCTGTGTCTTCGACTGTTGCTCCGTCGTGTGCCAACGCTGGTATCCGGCGAAGGCAAAGAGCTTGTCCTTGATGATGGGTCCACCGAAGGTGCCTCCGAACTGGTTCTGGTGCAAGACGTCTTTCTTGGTGGAGAAGAAGTTGGTAGCGTTGATGACGTTGTTGCGGATGAACTCAAAGGCGGAGCCGTGGAATTGGTTGGTTCCCGAGCGGGTGACGACGTTGACGAGGCCTCCGCTGTGCATGCCGCCGTTCTGGGAGCTGAGCGCGGTGGATTCGACGCTGAACTGGCCGACCGCATCGGGGAAGGGGAAAGGGAGGTTGGTGTTGGCCATGTAGTCGTTGTTGTCGCCGCCGTCGAGCCGCCACATGGTGGTGTTACCCATGCCGCCGGCGATGGAGACGGAGATGGTCTGGTAGGAGTACTTGCTGCCGGTGAAGTCGCCGCCGGGCGCGGGGGTGGAGCCGCCGGAAAGCCCAATGAGGTCGGTCATGCGGCGACCATTGAGGGGCATTGCGGTCATGGTCTGCTGGTCGATGGTCTGCTTAAAGGTGGGGTCCTCGGTCTGGAGGGCGAGGCCTTCGGATTTGACTTCGATCTTCTGGTCCGTGCTGCCGACCGTCATCTTCACATTGACAGCGATACTGGCGCCGATCTCGAGGACGATGTGGGTCTGGGTGTAGCTCTGGAAGCCCGGCATCGTGACCTGGACGGTGTAGGTGCCGACGGACACGTTGGGAAAGGTGTAGAGGCCGCTGCCGTCGCTGGTTGCGGTGCGCTGGACGTGGGTCGCGTCATTCGTGAGGGTGACGGTTGCGCCTGGGATGACGGCGCCGGTCGCATCAACGACGGAGCCCTGCAGACTGGCGGTACCGGCTGCCTGCGCGAACGCAACGGGCGAACAGGCACACAGCAGGAAGGCTGCGAGCGCGGCAAGCTGAAAGATTCCCTGGGAGAGTAGGCCTCGAAGTTTTGAAGATGTCATGATGCTCCTTGCAAATAGTAGCGGTACTCCCTAATGCTTTGGGAGCTGCAAAAGTGGTCGTACCAAGTGTGACGAGGAATATATGTCTTGGGTTAAAGGACTGTCAATCGGAATTATTCCTCATTGGAGTCATTCGTTTGACTTCTGAGTAGGGGAGAGCTCGATCTCGCTGGACTGCGCTGGACTTACGGGTCATTTGCCGGGTCGGGGATGGGGTGGAGAGGTAATGGCTTTGGTTCGCGCCAGGGCGACGCGGGGGGTTTGCTGGAGGTCATTGAGGAAGGAGACGCTTTGCCAGGAGATGAGCAGATCGGCGAGGGCGGAGCGCTGTCCATGGCCGATTTCAAGGGCGAGAAGGCCTCCGGGCTTGAGAGCGGCGTGGGCCTGGGGGATGAGGCGACGGTAGATGTCGAGGCCGGTGGGGCCAGCGAAGAGCGCAGTGCGAGGCTCGTAGTCGCGGACTTGTGGGTGGAGTTGCGGGGCGTCGGCGTCGGGGATGTAGGGGGGGTTGCTGACGATGGCGTCGAAGGGTCGACTGGTTTGTTCTTCGGGGGTGATGGCAGAGAGGAGGTCGGACCTAAGGAAGCGGATACGATGGGCCAGATTGTGCTGGCGGGCGTTGGCTTCCGCAACGTGGAGGGCTTCGGGAGAGAGATCGAGGGCGGTGATTTCGGCTTGGGGGAGGTGCGCAGCGAGGGCGATCGCGATGGCTCCAGAGCCGGTGCCTACGTCTGCGATGCGGAGGGACTGGTTGGCGAGAGGCTTGAAGTGGGAGAGGACGGCTTCGACGAGGTGCTCGGTCTCGGGGCGAGGGATGAGGACGGCGGGAGTGACGCGGAGGTCGAGGCCGTAGAACTCCTGGTGGCCGGTGATGTATTGGATGGGCTCGTGGAGGAGGCGGCGAGCTACGGCAGATTCGTAGGCGGCTTGCTCAGAGGGGGCGAGCTCGCGGGTGGGGTGCGCGAGGAGGGTGGCTCGAGAGATCTGGAGAGTGTGGAGGAGAAGGAGTTCGGCGTCGCTACGGGCCTGGTCACGGAGATGCGGGTCGGCATCGAATTGATGCGCGGCGAGTGTGAGGGCTTCGCGGAGAGTCATGTTTGCGGCTAGCGGGACTCGATGCGAATGATGTTGCCGTCGGGGTCGGCGAGGGTGAGGGTGTTGTCTGCTTTGGTGGCGGCGATGTGCTGCTTGCGAAGAAGGCGAGCAGCTTTGCCGAGGCTTTCGGTCTGGAGGGTGATGCGGGCTTTGGCGCCGAGGGTGGCGGCGGGAACGATCTCGACCTGCTCGCCGGAGTCTCCGGGAAGGTGGAAGAGCATGGGGCTGCCGGGGAGGGATTTGAATTCGAGCTGGTTGATGTAGAAGTCGCGGGCGGCCGCGGGGTCTTGCATGGCGAGGGTGACGGTGACGAGCTTGTCGGCGACGCGATTGGAGCCGAGGTGCTGGCCGCGATCTTCAAAGTGACGAGAGCCGGGCTGGTACTGGGTGTACTCGATGTTCTGGGGGCCGGAGGGCTGGAGGGGGCCGTTCATAGTAAAGAGGAGGTTGCCTGCGCCAGCTTTGCGGACGTTGGAGCGCGGGGTGAGGCCACGAGAGACGTAGTCGTCGTGGATGGCCTGCAGGTCGACGCCTTCGAAGCAGAGATGGAGGAAGGCGGTGTCGGGATTTTTTTCGGTGGTGGGGTAGAGCTCGATAAACTGGTGGTCGTTGATCTTGATGAAGGCCTCGTAGACTGCGCCGTTTTTGCTAAGGCTAAAGGGCTGATCGAAGCCTAGCTGCTGGTAAAAGGCCGTTGCGGCGGCGAGCGAGTGGACGCGGATGGCGACATGGGCGATACCAGCAAAGGGAGGAGGAGCGTCGGGTGGAGTGATGGCCGGGGCAGCAACGACGGAGAGGCTGAGCGCGAGGAGGGCCAGGGCTGATCGGAGATGCTGCTTCGGCATGTGAAGGATCCTTTGTATTGATGCAACTTGATTTTCGTTGATGGAAGGGCGAACTGCCAAATCGTCGAGGCTGAAGCAAAACGCCGGGTGGCACAAAAGGATGTCGAGAAAGCGTAGCTAAACACAGACGATTCACGATCCTCGCCAGAACAGCGGGCCTGAGATATCTTGCAAAGGATGGACTTCGACCCCATGCGGTCCCCGCAGTCGAAGAGTTCAGGAAGGCAATCGCTGAAGCGGAGAAAGCCGCAGCAACGAAACACCCTTAGGAGAGGACGCTTGTGGCTCAGGTCCCAGGAGGAATCGCGTGAAGTGGTACAACTACCTCGCTTGCTTTCTTGCCGGTGTATTTCTCATCCATATCCTTCCGCATGTATTGAATGGGATGAGTGTGAAGAACGTTCTGGGTGTGCTGGTCAGCTTAGTCGGAGGTTGTCTGCTGCTGTGGGTGGGAAAGTTCTCACTGCGCAATCCGCTGGCGGTTGTTCTAGTGGTGCTGGGGATGGTTTCGGTGTGGATCTTTGTCACTTTGCATCCGCATTACCATGACCACGCTGCGGCGACTGTGGTGTCTTCGGCTGCACCCGCTGTTTCTTCTTTCGAGTTCGCTGAAAAATCTTCTCTGCAAAGAAAGATGTACCCCAGCGGCTAAAGCCGCGTTGCCAGGGAACACTTACGGCACGGCCGAAGCCGTGCCCTTAAGCAAAGCTCCGGCATCAGAGCGCGGTTCAGGCTGCCGTTTCTGCCTTGAGCTTTTCTGCGGTGTAGTGGGCTATGAGGGCGTCGATGGTGGGTTGGAGCTGGCCTTCCATCACCATGGCTAACTGGTGGTTGGTGAGGCCGATGCGGTGGTCGGTGAGGCGATTCTGGGGGAAGTTGTAGGTGCGAATCTTTTCGCTGCGGTCGCCGGTGCCGATCTGCTGCTTTCGGTCCTTGGCCTGGATCTGATGGATGCGCTCAGCTTCGACTTCGTAGAGACGGGCGCGGAGGACACGCATTCCCTTCTCGCGATTTTTGATCTGGGACTTTTCGTCCTGACAGCTGACGACCGTGTTGGTGGGCAGGTGCGTGATGCGGACGGCGGAGTAGGTGGTGTTGACCGACTGGCCGCCGGGGCCGGAGGAGCAGAAGGTGTCGATGCGGAGGTCTTTGGCTTCGATCTTGATGTCGACCTCTTCGGCCTCGGGGAGGACGGCTACCGTGATGGCGGAGGTGTGGACGCGGCCTTGCGTTTCGGTGGCGGGGACGCGCTGGACGCGATGGACGCCGGACTCGTACTTGAGCTGGGAGTAGACGTTGTCGCCTTCGATGATGGCGGTGACGTCCTTCAATCCGTGGCCGATGCCGGATTCGGTTTGCGAGAGGACTTCGACCTTCCACTTGTGCTGCTCGGCGAAGCGGAGGTACATGCGGAAGACTTCGGCTACGAAGAGGGCGGCTTCGTCGCCGCCGGTGCCGGCGCGGAGCTCGAGGATGACGTTCTTCTCGTCGTTGGGGTCTTTTGGGAGGAGGAGGACTTTGAGCTGCTCCTCGACTGGCTCGAGGCGAGGTTCGAGGGTGGACAACTCTTCCTGCGCCATGGCCTTTACGTCCGGGTCGGGGTCAGCGAGCATGGCTTTGGCTTCGGCGATTCCCTCTTTAATCTTGCGGTACTCGCGGAACTTTTCGACTGTGGGCTCCATGTCGCGGTGCTGCTTGGCGACGGACTGGAACTTCTTCTGGTCGTTGACCAGGGTGGGGTCGGACATCTGGCGGCCGAGGTCTTCGTAACGGGCTTCGAGTTGGTCGAGGCGATCGAACATATAGAAAAATCCTTATAACAAAGTCTTTTGTCGTTGCAATTGTTCTGGGGGTAGAAAGACAGAGGCAGGCGCAGCTAGGCAAAGTCGTGACGGTCGGCGCTCAGGAGAGCGGACTCGGTCACGCGGGGGGTCGGCACCGGATTTGCGGCTGCGTTCATGCTATTTAGATGTTACTCCCTGCGCGCGGGATGCGGTGTGCATCTTTAGATAGAGGCTTTCGGGATGGCTTTGTTTGCGGCAGTGGCGAGGTTGGCGGAGGAGCTGGCGGGTGAGGCCGGGCGGCTGAAGAAGCGTGCGGCGATTGTTGCGGCGCTTCTTGCGGTGCATGAGGCTTCGCCGGAGGGTCAGGAGGCTGGGCTGTTTGCGATGTACCTGGCGGGGATGCCGTTTGCCGAGGCAGACTCCCGGAAGCTGAACGCTGGGGGAGCTTTGTTGACGAAGGCTTTGCTGGCGGTGAGCGGGGCTTCGGGAGTTGAACTTACGGCGGCTTATCGGAGACATGGGGATTTGGGGGCGGCGGGGTTTGATTTGTTGTCTGCCTCGGCGAAGGAAAAGAAGAACGGTCGTGCTGCGCACGATGCCCACCTTAGCGCGATGAAGCCACGCGAAGATGGGGCACCCGATTCTTTGGCTGGGTTGACGCTGGGTGAGGTGGCGGAGGCTTTTGCCGGGATGGCTGTGGCTAAGACTACGGCTGTTCGCGCTGGGCTGGTGGAGGGGTTGCTGCGGCGTGCTTCTGCGCTGGAGGTGAAGTATCTGCTGAAGCTGATGCTGGGGGATATGCGGATTGGAGTGAAGCAGAGCCTGGTGGAAGAGGCGGTTGCTGTGGCCGCTGGGGCTTCTGTGGCCGATGTGCGGCGGGCGGTGATGCTGGAGGCCGATCTGGCGTGGGCGGTGCGGCGGGCATTTGCGGGGACGCTGGGTGAGGCACGGATGCGGTTGTTTCATCCGCTGGGTTTTATGTTGGCTTCGCCGGTGGAGTCGCCCGAGGAGGCGGTGGCGCGGTTTGCGGGGAAAGGTCAGGAAGACGGGCTGGCTGAGGGGATTGCGGTGGAGGCGTTTCTGGAGGATAAGTATGACGGGATGCGGGCTCAGGTGCATTGTGGAGATGCGGCACAGCCGGGGAGGGTCGCGATCTATTCGCGGAACAGAGAGGATGTGACGGAGAGCTTTCCTGAGTTGGAGGAGGCGTTTGCGCGGGTTCGGACGGAGGTGGATGGAGCGCTGATTTTCGATGGGGAGATTCTGGGGTGGGATCTGGAGGCGGGGCAGGCGCTGCCCTTTACCGTGCTGGGGACACGGATTGGACGGAAGCGGGTTTCGAATGCGATGAGGGCGCAGGTGCCGGTGGTGTTTATGGCGTTTGACCTGATGTTTGCCGGGGGGGATTTACTGCTGGAACTTCCGCTGCGGGAGAGGCGGAATCGGCTGGAGGCCGCGGTGGAGGTGCTGGTGGAGAGGGTGACTTCGCCGGTGAGGGTGGATGAGAGGGCGCGGGGTGCGCAGGCGGTGCTGTTTGCGGGGGCTGAGAGTGAGGCCGTGGAGCGGTTGATGATCTCACCTTCGCGGCTGGTGGAGAGCGCGGAGGATATTGAACGGGCTTATGGGGACGCGCGGGCTCGAGCAAATGAAGGGGTAATGGTGAAGGCGGCGGGTTCGAAGTATGAGCCGGGAAGGCGCGGATTGGCATGGGTGAAGTTGAAGCGGGAACTGGCGACGCTGGATGTAGTGATTACAGGAGCGGAGTTTGGGCATGGGAAACGAGCTGGGCTGCTGAGCGACTACACGTTTGCGGTACGCGGGCCGAACTATGCGAAGACAGGCGAGCTGCTGAATGTGGGGAAGGCTTACTCCGGCGTGACGGATGCGGAGATTGCCGAGCTGACGGAGTGGATGAAGGCGCATACGCTGGAGGATCAGGGGCACTTCAGGACAGTGGAGCCGCTGGTTGTGCTGGAGGTGGCATTCAATAACATCATGCGCAGCGGAAGACATGCGAGCGGGTTTGCGATGCGGTTTCCGCGGATTCTGCGGATCAGGACAGATAAGCCGGTGAGCGAGATCGATACGGTGGAGCGCGTGGAGGAAATTTATTTGAGCCAGGTGGATCGCCCGGTGGAGTAGTTGGCAGGGAGTGCCTGTATCGAATACAAGGGGATGTGCATCTGAATGATGCGTTCGGATTCTGGAGGATGTGTGGAATATCGACAACTTGGCAGGTCGGGGTTGAAGGTGCCGGAGCTTTGCTTCGGTGCGGGGACGTTTGGCGCGGCAAACGAGTTCTTCAAGGCGTGGTCGGAGACGACGCAGGAGGAGGCGAACCGGATCGTGGGGATCTGCATGGATGCGGGGCTGAATTTCTTCGATACGGCGGATGTGTACTCGGATGGGAGCAGCGAGACGGCGCTGGGGAAGGCGCTGGCGCATTATTCGCGCGAGGATGTGCTGATCTCGACCAAGGCTACGTTCCGGCTGGGCAAAGGACCGAATGATGTGGGGTCTTCGCGGTACCACCTGGTGCAGTCGCTGGAGCGGAGTCTGAAGCGGCTGGGAACCGACTATGTCGACGTGTATCACCTGCATGCTTTCGACGCGACAACTCCGGTGGAGGAGACGCTGAATACGCTGGATAAGTTCGTGCGCGAGGGAAGGGTGCGGTATATCGCCGTCTCGAATTTTTCCGGGTGGCACCTGATGAAGTCGCTGAGCGTGAGCGAGAGGTATGGGTGGGCGCGGTATGTGGGACACCAGGTTTACTACTCGCTGGTGGGGCGGGACTATGAGTGGGAGTTGATGCCGCTGGCTCTGGATCAGGGCGTGGGCGCGCTGGTTTGGTCGCCGCTGGGTTGGGGGCGGTTGACGGGGAAGATTCGGCGAGGACAGCCGCTGCCTGAGGGGAGCCGGTTGCGGTCGAAGGCGGTGGTGGAGGGCGGGCCGAAGCCTGCGGAGGAGTATCTGTATAAGGTGGTCGATGCAATTGACGAGGTAGCGAAGGAGACCGGGAAGACGGTGCCGCAGATTGCTCTGAACTGGGTGCTGGGGCGGCCTACGGTTTCGACGGTGATCGTGGGGGCTCGGAATGAGGAGCAGCTGCGGCAGAATCTTGGGGCGGTTGGGTGGAAGCTGACGGCGGAGCAGATCGCCAGGCTGGACGCGGCGAGTGAGGTTCCGCTGGCTTATCCGTACTGGCATCAGCGGCAGTTTGAGGAGCGGAATCCGCGGGCGGTTTAGGCGCCGACCACGGATTGCGCGGATTGACACGGATTGAAGGCGTAACAGTGATAACTGGGATAAAGACGGATAAGAGCTGAACGACTACTCTTGCGGCTTGCGGTTTATCTTCACCGTTCTGCTCTAGAATGGCGATGGCTTGAGTGCTTGAGCCTGAGGGTATCTGCGTGCGTCTTCGACTCTTTCTGTTGCCGTTGCTGTTTTGTTTTGTCACCGGTGGTTATGGGCGTGCGCAGGGCGCTGCGGGGCATCACTTTGGGGTGGAGGGTGGGCACTTTGTGCTGGATGGGAAGCCGTTTCAGGTGATCTCGGGTGAGATGCACTATCCGCGGATTCCACGGGCTTACTGGCACGAGCGCTTCAAGATGGCGAAGGCGATGGGGCTGAATACGATTACGACGTATGTGTTCTGGAACGAGCATGAGCCTCGGCCTGGGGTGTATGACTTTTCGGGGAATAACGATGTTGCGGAGTTTGTGCGGGAGGCGCAGGAGGAGGGGTTGTATGTGATCCTGCGGCCGGGGCCGTATGTTTGCGCGGAGTGGGAGTGGGGTGGGTATCCGGCGTGGCTGCTGAAGAACCACGACATGAAGGTGCGGACGAGCGATCCGAAGTTTATGGAGCCTGCGAAACGGTGGCTGATGCGGCTGGGGAAGGAGCTGGCTCCGCTGCAGATTGGCAACGGCGGGCCAATTATTCTGACCCAGGTGGAGAACGAGTATGGGTCGTTTGGCAACGACCATGCCTATATGGAGCAGATTCACAAGGCGCTGGTGGATGCGGGATTTACGCAGTCGCAACTGTATACGGCGGATGGGCCGGAGCAGGTGCCGGATGGGTCGCTGGCGGAGCTGCCGGTGGGGATCAACTTTGGTGGGAGTGATGCCGATGCGGCGCAGAAGGGATTTGCGACGCTGAAGAAGTTTCGCCCGGATGGGCCGTTTATCAATAGCGAATACTGGGCGGGGTGGTTCGATCACTGGGGCGGGAAACATGCGCATACCAATGTCGAGAATGAAGCGGCGAATCTGAAGTGGATGCTGGAACAGGGATATTCCGTCAGCTTCTATATGTTTCATGGGGGGACGAGCTTTGGGTGGATGAATGGCGCGAACAGCAATGGCACGAACTATGAGCCGGATGTGACGAGCTATGACTACGACTCGGCTCTGGATGAGAGCGGGCGGCCGGCACCGAAGTACTTTGTGTTTCGCGATGTGATTGCGAAGGCGACCGGGGTGACTCCGCCTGCTGTGCCGGAGGTGGCTGCGCCGATTACGGTGCCGGAGGTGAAGATGGTGGAGGCGGCTTCGCTGTGGGCGAATCTGCCGAAGCCGATTCGGTCGGAGCAGGTGTTGAGTATGGAGGATGTGGACCAGGCGTATGGGTACATTCTTTATCGGACGACGCTGAAGGGTGGGGCTCCGGGGGAGCTGGTGCTCGATGAGGTGCATAGCTATGCGCAGGTGTATCTGGATGGGAAGCTGGTGGGAACGGTGGACCGGCGGTTGAAGGAGGATCGGGTGACGTTGCCTGCGGCGAAGCGTGGGGCACGACTGGATATCCTGGTGGAGAATACGGGGCGGGTTAATTTCGGGAAGTCGATTGGTGGGGAGCGGGCCGGGATTACGAAGCAGGTTACGCTGGCAGGTTCGGTGCTGAGCGGGTGGGAGATTTATCCGCTGCCTATGGACCATGTGGATTCGATGGCGTTTTTCAGCAAGGCTTGCGAGGGGGCTTGCTTCTATCGGGCCAGCTTCGATTTGAGCGCTGTGGGCGATACGTTTCTGGATACGAGCGCGTTTACCAAGGGGCAGCTTTGGCTGAATGGGCGAGCACTGGGACGGATATGGAATGTTGGGCCGCAGAAGGCGTTGTACGCTCCCGGGCCGTGGCTGGTGAAGGGGAGAAATGAGGTGGTGGTGTTTGATTTGCGGGGGAAGATGGGGGCTTCGGTTCGCGGGTTGGATCATCCTGAGTTGGGTGCGGGGATGCCGTAGTTTATTTTTGGGCCTGAGAGAAAAACAGACAACGGCAGGAGCTGGCCGGGCAAGGTCTTACATTCCCACCCATCGCAAAAGCGCGATGGATGGGTCACCCGATCGTTGATGACTGGGCGAGGAGAACAGGCAACGGCAAAGGCGAAATACAGGGGTTCTTCGCTCCGCTCAGAATGACAAACGTTTTTCCTATCTCTACAGCATTAGGGAAACGGGTTTAGTGGCCGGCGGAGGGGCTGGCGTGTTTTGGCGGGCGGGGGATGAAGAAGATCAGTGGGATCATGCAGGCGCAGAAGAGGGCGAGGTACTGGATGATGTCCAGATAGGCGAGCATGGAGGCTTGGCGGTGGAGCTGATTGTAGATAAAGGCCTGGGCGGTGTGGACGGCTTGCTGGCCGTGTCCGAAGGCGTGCTTGAGGGCGTCGACCTGCTCGTTGAAGGCTGAGTTGGCGGTGGTGAGGTTGCGCACCATGTTGGTTTCGTGCGCGGCGGTGCGGCGGGTGAGCATGGTGGCCATGAAGGCCGTTCCACAGGAGCCGCCGATGTTGCGGGCAAGGTTGGTGAGGCCGGAGACGTCGTTGTTCTCCGATTGCTTTACGCCGATGTAGGCGATGGTGTTGATGGGGATGAAGAGGAAGGCGAGGCCGGAGGCCTGGAAGCAGCGCAGGAAGACGAGGTAGCTGTAGCTGACACCGAGGTTGAGGGTGTGCATCTCCATGAGCGCGGAGGTGAGCATGAGGAAGCCGAAGGCGATGAGCTTGCGCGGGTCGACGCGGCCGACGAGGAAGCCGACGACGGGCATCATCGCCATCATCATGAAGCCTGCGGGGGAGAGGACGAGGCCAGCGAGCTCGGCGGTGTAGCCGAGGAGGGTCTGGACGAAGAGTGGGATGAGGATAGTGGTGCCGTAGAGGGCGAAGCCGAGGACGAACATCAGGGAAAAACTGATGGCAAAGCTGCGGCGCTTGAAGAGGGTGAGATTGAGGATGGGGCGGTGGCCGGTGCGGAGCTGGCGCAGCTCCCAATAGATCATGAAGACGAAGGCCAGGACGCAGGCGACGGTGAAGAAGGTGATGAGATGCGAGGAGAACCAGTCGTCCTCCTGGCCCTTGTCGAGGATGAATTCGAGGGAGCCGAAGGTGAGGGCGAGAAGACCGAAGCCGAGGAAGTCGAGCTTGATGCCGTGCTTTTTCGATTCGGCGACCTGCTTTTTGACGTAGGGCGGGTCTTCGACGATGCGCGAGCTGAGGTAGAGAGAGAGGAGGCAGATGGGGACGTTGAGGAAAAAGATCCAGCGCCAGTCGAAGCGGTCGGTGATGAAGCCGCCGAGGGTGGGACCGATGGCGGGGGCGACGACGACGGCGAGGCCGTACATGGCGAAGGCTTGACCGCGTTTTTCCGGGGGGAAGGTGTCGGCGAGAATGGCTTGTTCGGATGGAGCGAGGCCGCCGCCGCCGATACCTTGCAGGACTCGACAGAAGACGAGGAGCGGAAGAGTGGGGGCGAGGCCGCAGAGAGCGGAGCTGATGCCGAAGAGGGCGACGCAGATCATGTAGAACTTTTTGCGCCCGATGAAGGTGGTCATGTAGGCGCCGGCGGGGAGGATGATGGCGTTGGCTACGAGATACGCGGTGAGAACCCAGGTGGCTTCGTCCTGAGTGGCGCCGAGGCCGCCGGCGATGTGTGGCAGGGCGACGTTGGCGATGGAGGAGTCGAGTACCTCCATGAACGTGGCCAGCGTGACCGTCATGGCGACGATCCACGGGTTGATGCTAGGACGCCAGGGGCGTTCTACGTGCGCGGACGCGTCGGGTAATTCTATTGCGGTGGCGGCCATTTAGCTGATGATTGGATTGTATTGGGGGGGTGGGGATTCAGAGATTTCCATGGGTAGGCGGCTTTTTATTTTGGGGCCGCTACGTGATGCTAAGTCTCACTATTTTAGGGGTTTATCTGGGCGGAAGGAGGTGACTCGCCGAGAAGGAACAAGCACCGCCAGTGACAATAACAACTACAACGGCAAAGACAAATTCCGAGCGGGAAGAGGTTTACATTCCCACCCAGGTCGCGATAAAGCTGCGCCATGGATGGGGCACCCCGACCGCTTATGGCCGGTCGAGGAGAACAGGCAACTGCAACTGCAACTGCAACTGCAACTGCAACTGCAACTGCAACTGCAACTGCAACTGCAACTGCAAAGACGATAGGCTAGTTCCCATGTTGAGGCGTTCTTTTTGCGATTGGCTGGCTGGAGCTTTTTTTCTGTGTGTGGGCGTGGCAATGCCGCTTGCCGCGCAGACGTCTGCGGCAACGGCCGCCACCGCACCGCCTTCGGTTGCCGCACCCACAGCGGCTGATATTTTGCGCGGCGACTATGGACCGTATCGCGCTAATAACGATCTGCTCTTCTATCACCTGGATCTTCGAGTGGACCCGGAGAAGAAGTTCATTAGCGGAAGGAATACGATTCGCTTCAAGATGCTGGAGGATGGGACTCGCATCCAGCTTGAGCTTTTTCCTGCGATGCAGATTGACAGGATCGTGCTGGGCCACTCGGCGCTGAAGTACGAGCGCGATGGGGATACGGTGTTCGTCGATTTTCCGAAGACGCTGCGAAAGGGAAAGACTTATTCGATCGACTTTTACTACTCGGGACATCCGGTGCAGCAGGGGCGGTTCGGGTGCTTCACGTTTGGGAAAGATGCTTCGGGGCATCCGTGGATCTATACGGCTTGCGAGGAGACGGGCGCGAGTGTGTGGTGGCCGAACAAGGACCAGTGGCGAGACGAGGTCCGGGATATGCGAATCAGCGTGGCGGTGCCGAACGGGTTGATGGATGTTTCGAACGGGAAGTTCGACGGGAAGAGAGATCTGGGGGATGGATATACGCAGTGGAACTGGAGAGTGCATTACCCGATCAACAACTATGATGTGGCGCTGAATATCGGGAACTATGAGCACTTTTCCGATAAGTACGGGAAGCTGGCGCTGGACTTCTACGCTCTGCCGGAGGATCTGGATAAGGCGAAGCGGCAGTTCGCGCAGGCGAAGGGGATGCTGGAGGCGTTCACACACTACTTTGGGGAGTATCCGTTTGTGAAGGACGGGTACAAGCTGGTTCAGGTGCCGTACTCGGGCATGGAGCACCAGAGCGCGGTGTCCTATGGGAACCTCTTTGTGAATGGGTATCTGGGACGCGACTGGACCGGGGTGGGCATCAGTCCGCGATTCGACTTCATCATAATTCATGAGAGCGGGCATGAGTGGTTTGGCAACAGCATTACGGCGGCGGACAAGTCGGATATGTGGATCCACGAGGGATGGACGACGTATCTGGAGAGCCTGTATGTGGAGTATCGGTGGGGTAAAGCGGATGCCTTGAAGTATCTGAACGCTTACAAGCTGAAGGTGAAGAACCTGAAGCCGATTATTGCGGAGCGCGGCGTGAATGCTGAGCCGCCGCCGGACCAATACTTCAAGGGTGCGCTGTTTATCAATACGCTGCGGAGTGTGGTGAACGATGATACGAAGTGGTTTGCGCTGCTGCATGACTTCTATCAGCACTTCAAGTATCAGAACATCATGACGGAGGATGTGGCTGCTTACTTCAGCCAGCAGACGGGAATGGATCTGACTCCGGTGTTCGATCAGTATCTGCGGCATACGGCGATTCCTATGCTGGAGTTGAAGTTCGATGAGGGCGCGGGGACGGTGGCGTATCGGTGGAAGGCAGATGAGAAGGGATTTGCCATGCCGGTGCGCGTGGGTTTGAAGGAGCACTGGGAGGTGATTCATCCGACGACAGAGTGGCAGACGATGAAGACTTCGCTGGGGAAGGACCAGTTTGAGGTGGCGACGGAGCTTTATTACATCGACGTGAGCAAGTCGTAAGAGCGCCTGTTTGGGCGACAATGGGAGATGACAGTGCACGGGCTGGGCGTTGGATGTTGGGCGTTGGAGCGAAATGAGGACGTAGATGCATCCTGATCTTGAAAAGCTGATTGTGCTGCAGACGCATGACGTTGAGGCGAAGCGGCTGCGTGAGGAGATGGTGGCTCTGCCGAAGCGCGTGGCGGAGCTTGATGCCAAGGCCAAGGCTACGCGAGGACAACGGGCAGTGGTGGTCGACCTGATTGCCAAGGAAGAGGTGCTGCGACGACGGCAGGAGCTGGACGTCAAGGGCCACCAGGAGAAGATTGCGCGGGTGCGCAAACAGTTGGACCTGGCGACGACGACGGTGCAGGTGTCGGCGTTCGAGCACGAGATCGGGTTTGCGCAGGCGGAGGTGAGCCGGCTGGAGGATGCGGAACTTGAAAGCATGGAGCGGAGCGAGGCTCTGGAGGCACAGAAGGCTGTGGCCGATGAGGCGGTGGCTTCTGACGAGATGATTCTTGAGCGGGAACGTGCACGTGCAGCGGAGATGATTGCGCTGGACAAGGCGGCGCTGGCGGTAGTGGAGCAGCAGCGGACAGCGGTGCGGGCGGAGGTTGGCGAAGACGCGCTCTCGATATATGACCGGATTGCGAAGTCGAAGGGGACGGCTGTGTCCGAGGCCGTCAATCAGAAGTGCTCGGCGTGCCAGATGATGCTGCGGCCACAACGGTGGAACGATATGCGCGACCGGAGCAACGACGAGACGATGATGACGTGCGAGAGCTGCGGGCGGCTGCTGTATTACGATCCGGCGCGGGATGCTCCGCAGCGGAAGACGGTAGCGGTGGAGAGTATCGCGGCTTCGATTATTCGGTCACTCTAAAAAATATGCTTCGGTTCGTGGTGAGGAGTTTGTGAGACGGTGAAGAGGATTTGCGTAGACATGGACGAGGTGATGGCGGATGCGCTGGCAGAGCATCTACTGCGGTACAACCGCCATTATGGAGAACAGGTTACGACCGCCGACCTTGAAGGAAAGTGGCTGTGGGATGTGGTTTCGACAGACCGGCATTGGGTGCTGGATAGTCACCTGAGGTCGCCGGATTTCTTCGAGGTGCTACAGGTGATGCCGGAGTCGCAGCGGGTGATGCGGCGGCTGCAGATGAACTATGAGGTGTTCATCGCGACGGCGGCGATGGAGGTGCCTACTTCATTTGAGCAGAAGTTTCGGTGGCTGGAGCGGCACTTTCCTTTTGTACCGGCGTCGCACATTGTGTACTGCGGGGATAAGGGAATTCTGCGGGCGGATTTTTTGATTGATGACAATCCTCGACAGTTGCGGCGATTTGAGGGCGAGGGGATTCTGTTCAGCTCTCCGCATAACCAGGGCGTGAAGGGATATCGGCGAGTGAAGGATTGGCTTGAGGTGGAGGCGATGTTCCTGGGGTGAAGGGAACAGGCTTAACATCGATTTACACCGTTGACACCGATCAGGAGCAGATAGAGGAGGGTTTTTCTGTTCCCTGTTTCCCGTTCCTGGCTTTCAGGCGTAGAGGCTGGATTCGAAGCGCTGGAGGGCTGCTTCGGACCAGGCGTGGGTGACCTTGCGCCAGGTGTCGCCCTTCTCTTCGAGGAAGTTGGGGAAGTTCATGCGGCAGTAACCGACGCGAGCCTGGAAGTCGTAGAGGGCCTGGGCGGAGCCGTCGAGGTAAAGGACTGCCTGGAGGCCGTCGCGGGACCACTCGACGCTGGCGATGCGCTGGGATTCGGGGCGCTGGAGCTCGGCGTCGCTCTTGGCGAGGGCTTCGACGTTGTAGATGAGCATGGCGTCGAGGATGCTGTGTTCGTGCTTCTCCTGGGAACGGTCGCAGGCGTAGAAGTAGCCGGCGATGCCTTCATCTTCGAAGACGACGGTCCAGGGAACGGCAGTGGAGTTGGAAGAGAGAAAGGCTCGGCCGGGAGTAAAGGAGAGCGACTGCATATCTCTCACGATACGATAAAGACAGCGGTTAGTGGTTAGAGTTTTGTGAGGGTAACGTGGAGGTTTGGTTGGTGCGCAGCAGATGAGGCTCTTGAAGATTCAGATTGGCCGGCCACAGCGACTTGCTGCGCTGCTGCTGTTGTTTTTTCTGGCGGAGTGTCTGTGGGTGGTGAACAGGCAGGGGCTTTCGCAGCAGGATTATCGGTACGCGCAGTGTGGACGTGAGATGTGGGAGAAGCCTTCTCCGCTGGCCGGATACTTTACGACGTGCGGGAATCTGAACGGGGATGGGACATTTGCTTATCGCGTGGCGGGACTTCCGCTGACGGTGGAGCGGCTGGTGATGCTGGGTGCGGACAAGCTACGGAGTCCGGAGAATCGCCTGTATGCCGAGGGGACGCTGAATGGGTCGACGTGGGAGGCGCGGCATGAGTTATTCAGCGTGAAGTATCTGCTGCACTTGCCGTTTATCTTTTTTGCGCTGTGGCTGGGAGCTGGGTTGTGGTGGGTTTCGCGGCGGCTGTTTGGAAATGAGGGCGCCTTCTTTGCGCTGGGGTTGTACTGCTGCTGTCCGGAGGTGGTCCGGTTTGCGGTGACGCCGAATAATGACGTGCTGGCGATGTGGGGACTCTATGGGTTGGTGTATACAGCGATGGGAGTGGCCCATGCGATGCAGGGACCGACACGGAGATGGCGGCCACGGATTGCGCTGTTGACCGTTGCGATGGGCTTGACGGCGGCGGCGCATCTGCTGGCGGCAATGGTCGGGTTTGGGGTAGCGCTGGTGGTGATGCTGTATCTGGCAGAGCGGCGGCGGAGCTATGTGATGCAGATCCTGATCTTCTCGGCGATTGGCGCACTGGTGATTCTGTTTGGCTTTTATGCGTTTCGGCCAGCGCCGTTCAGCTACGTGTTTACGGGCGGCGGAGGGCGATTCTGGTTTGCGTTGGATGGGGCGCAGCGGTTCCTGATGGACCTGGCGAATGCGCCGATCGCTGTGGCAACCGCCGTGGCGCTGACGCTTTACGTTACGGTGAAGCGCTGCCGGTACTTTGGCAATACGGCTCCACTGGTGATGGTGCTGCTGCTGTTTTCGCTGGTGACGACTCAGGTGATTTCGCAGCCGTGGCTTTGGGCGCTGCCGTTTCTGTTTACGTTTCTGGGGGGAGTGTTTTCGGATGCGCTGGAGTCGCGGTACAGGAAGCTGTTTCTGGGGCTGTCGGGTGCGGTGCTGTTGACGCAGGCGGTGGTATCGATGGCGGCGCTGCCGGGGATCGCGCGGTAGCTGGACTGATTCGGTGACGTGGCATTTGTTTTGCATCAAACGGTGAGGATTGCTGCATACTAGTTGCGCACCTGAAGTAGTCCAGCCCTGAAGGATGGTCTCCCTCCGAATGATGAACGTTTCGCTACGCACTTTCGCTGCTGTGTGCGCCTTGAGCCTGCTTGTGTCGGCGAGCGGATGCCGCAACAAACATCGCAGGACCAGGTCCGCACCGAACACGGATAAGTACGCGGGAACCTTGCAGAAGCTGGTGGCGAAGCCCCAGTTGCCGAAGGGGCTGCTGGATGCGAAGGAGCTGCCGAGCCTGCGGTGGCCGAACTTCTCGGACTATCAGCCTATGGTGGCGAAGTTCTACGATGACCGGAACTATGAGATTGCATGGACTCGCGATGGAGCGCCTACGGCTTCTGCGAATGCGTTCATTAAGATGTTTGAAGAGGCTGGCGCGAAGGGGCTGATTCCTGAGGACTACGATGCTTCGCGGTGGCCGGCCCGGGTGCAGAAGCTGGGAGAGAAGTCCGCGGATGCGCTGTCGGCGTTCGACGTGTTGATGACGGTGAATGTGATGCGGTACATCTCCGACCTGCGGGTGGGGCGGGTGAATCCCTCGCACTTCAACTTCGAGATTCCTGTGCAGGACAAGAAGTATGACCTGGCTGGATTCGTTTCGGACAACGCGGTGGATTCAACTGATGTGCCGAAGTTGATTGCGAGCGTGGAGCCGGACTCGGAGGAGTATCGGCAGACCGAGGCTGCGCTGGGGCGCTATCTGGAACTGGCGAAGCAGCAGGAGCAGATGAAGAGGGAGCCGCTGCCTATGGTGAGGAGGCCGTTGGGCCTGGGAGATGCATATCCAGCCGGGAATGAACTGGAGCAGAGGCTCGTCTTCGAAGGCGATGGTCTGGCGACGGCTGGGGTCGCGGGCGATGGCCTGAACCGCATTACACCGGCGGCGACCGAAGGGTTGAAGCACTATCAGGAGCGGCATGGCCTGACAGCGGATGGGAAGCTGACACCGCAGACGATTCGGAGCCTGAACGTTCCGATGACGGAGCGTGTGACGCAGTTGCAGAGCTCGCTGGAGCGGTGGCGATGGTTGCCTGAGCCTTATCTTCATGCGCGTTTGATGGTGAATCTGCCGGAGTTTGTGCTGCGCGGATATACGCCGGAACACAAGCTGGACTTCAAGATGAAGGTGGTTGTCGGCAATGTGGTGGGCGATCACGAGACGCCTGTGTTTACGCACATGATGAAGTACCTGGTGTTTCGGCCTTATTGGAATGTTCCGGTCGATATCGCGAAGAAGGAGCTGGTTCCGCATATCGCAGACGACCACGGATATCTGGAGTCAAAGAATTTTGAGGTGACGGACCGCAAGGGCGTGGTGCTGACCCGCTACACAGCGCGGCAGGTTTCTCAGGGGGCGGCGATGGTGCGGGAGAGGCCGGGACCGAAGAACTCGCTGGGGCTGGTAAAGTTCATGTTTCCGAACCAGTACGACATTTATCTGCACTCGACGCCGGCGGTTGCCTTGTTTGGACGGACGCGGCGGGACTTCAGCCATGGGTGCATCCGGGTGCAGAAGCCGGAGGATCTGGCGGTGTGGGCTCTGGATGGGCAGAAGGACAAGGACGGGGAGGAGTGGGATCTCGACAAGGTGCACGAGGCGATGACGGAGGGTCCGGACAACCACACGGTGGGCTTGAAGACTCCGCTGCCGATTGTGATCTTTTACCTCACGGCCATCGTGGAGGAGGACGGCCAGGTCCACTTCTTCGACGACATTTATAAGTACGACTCGGACATGCAGGAGGTGCTGGCCAAGGGGCCTCCGTATCCGGTGAAGCCGGAGCCGATTGTGCCGAAGACGAAGCAGGGCGATACGCTCTGAGGTACCCCCTCCCCCTGCCTGATTTGTGTAAAGTCTTCATTTCAGCTTGTTTAGGTCTGGACCTCGATGAGAGGGCCTCCGCAAAGTATTGATTTTGCAGGTCTTGTGGAGGACCTCCCCGGTAAAGTATTCATTCTATTTGATTTAAGTTGCCGACAAAAGAAAAGGCCCCGGTATGGGCCGGGGCTGTGCTTTTGGTTCTGCTTCTATTTTAGCTGGCGGAGGGAAACTAAGACGCCAAGTTCGGAGTAAAAAGAAGGCGTTTATTTACAGTTAGTTGCTTGAATTGGAAACTTTCGAGGGCTTGACAGGCGAGTTTTCGGCTGAATTTCTTATTTTTTCTTTTTGGTGTTCGTAAGTGATTGATTTATGAGGAGTTTCTCCGACGGAGGAAATTCGCCGGGCAAGGGTGTACATTCCCACCCTTCGCAGAAGGCGCGAAGGATGGGGCACCCGATCGTTTGTGTCTGGCCGAGGAGAACAGGCAACGGCAAGGGCTTGGGGGCTCTGGAAGTCTGGTCTAGACTGTTGGGCATGAGCGAGAGCGGATTCGACCAGAGAGTAGACGTTTATATCGCAAAGGCGGCTCCGTTTGCACAGCCGGTGCTGGAACATCTGCGAGAGCTGGTGCATAAGGCTTGTCCTGAAGTAGAAGAGACGATCAAGTGGAGCATGCCGTTCTTTATGTATCGCGAACAGATTGTGGCGAACATGGCGGCGTTCAAGGCGCATTGCAGCTTTGGGATATGGGGCAAGGAGATCGTTGCCGCGATGCGGCAGGATGGGTTGCTGGTGAAGGGCGGGATGGGTTCGCTGGGAAAGATCGCCAGCGTGAAAGACCTGCCGCGAGACAGCGTTTTGCTGGGGTATCTGCGGCAGGCGACGGTGTTGGTGAAGGATGGCAGCAAGACGTTTCCGAAGCGGGTGAAGGCGGCAAAGCCTGAGGTGCAGGTGCCGGCGGAACTGGCCGCTGCTTTGAAGAAGAACAAGACGGCGGCGAAGGTGTTCGCGGAGTTCAGCCCGAGTTGCAGGCGGGAGTATGTGGACTGGATTGCGGATGCCAAGCGGGCGGAGACGAAGGACAAGCGAGTGGCGCAGGCGGTCGAGTGGATTGCCGAGGGGAAGCAGCGGAACTGGAAGTATCAGAACTGCTGATGCGTGGCTGCTGGTACCGACGATCGATGAGTCTCGGTTCTTGCAGTCATCGCATGGCCAAAAAAGCGTACCCCAGCGGCTAAAGCCGCATGGCAAAATTCGTGACTTGCGGCACGGCTGAAGCCGTGCCCTTAAGCAAAGCAGACTTATTCAGCATCCTCTAAAGCCCACCTCAACTACAGCACTTGCGGCACGGCTGAAGCCGTGCCCTTAAGCAAAGCAGACTTATTCAGCATCCTCTAAAGCCCACCTCAACTACAGCACTTGCGGCGCGGCTGAAGCTGTGCCCTTAAGCAAAGCAGACTTATTCAGCATCCTCTAGAACCCTGTTTTTGCTGAGCTGGGATTATGCCTTCAGCGGCGGGCCGAGGAGCTCCATGTCGTACTTGCGATAGAAGGCTGCGTCCTGCTGTGGATTTGCGGCGTTGCGGAAGAACTGTTCCATCTTGCCCGCGGGGGAGAAGGCAATGATCATCTTGCCGGGCGTGGTTCCCACGGCGCAGAAGGTGTGGGGAACTTTGCGAGGCCCGAGGATCGAGTCACCGGACTTGAGCCGTATCCGCTCTTCGCCGACCTGAAAGAGGAATTCGCCTTCGACGACGTAGAACCACTCCTCCTGCTCCAGATGGAGATGCAACGGCGGTCCTCCGGAGACCATGTTGTCGTGCTCGATGACGAGGAGGTTGCCGCGGGTTTCCTGAGTGGGGACCTTGAAACGGAGACCACCGAAGCCGGCGTGGGTTTCGCCGGAGCTGTCCTGGCCGGAGGGGACGACATGAGCTTCTTTCGCGGGAGAGCCGGATGACTGTGCGTCAAGGGTGAAGGGTTGGGTGAGCAGGATGGGAAAGGCAGAGGTTGCGGACTTGAGAAAGCTGCGACGCTTCATTCGTGATCTCCTTGCTTGCTGGAGGGCTCCCGAAAGTTTATCGCGAAAGCGTGGCCTCAGAAGAAAGAAGGATCAAAGTTGTTTGCTGAGGCGGCGGGTGTAGTCGAGGTAGACGAGGGCGGCGGGCGAGTAGCCGCTGGGGTCGGCCTGAGTGAAGTCGCCGGTTTGCGGGTCCATCTGCTGGCGGAATTCGGTGTGGCGGCTGATGGCTTCGGTCCACTGCTGCATCATCTTGTTCAGCTCGGCCTGCTTGCCGTAGTGGGGCATCCAGCGAGGGGCGCGGAGGGCGGTGAGGGCTTGCGTGGCTCCGCCCCAACTGTTGCGGGGGATGGGACGGACGAAGGTGGGGTCGTCCTGGGCGATGCTGGTGAGCGGGTAGGGCGCCCAGAAGGCCTTGGGGTTGTGGATCTGGCGGGTCCAGATGGCTTCGAAGATGGCTTTGTCTTTGGCGTCGTAGCGGTGGAGGACATGCTCGCCGAGGACGCGGGAGATGACGTCGGAGCGGACACGGACGAATTTGTTCTGGGCGTCGAGGTCGTAGAAGGCGGCGTCTTCGGGGCTGTAGAGCTTTGTGAGGATGAGTTGGCGGATCTTTTCGGCGTCGTCGTGCCAGCGGCTGGCTTCGTCGCCTTTGCCGAGGGCGGTGGCCATGTGGGCGAGAGCGATGCGTCCTCCGTAGACGGTGGCGGAGAGGTCGGGGCAGAGGCGCGGCATGGAGGGGATGTCGGGGCACTTGCGGGCGTCGGCGTCGGGGCAGCGGTTGGGGATGCCGGCCCAGCGGGGGCTGTTGTCGTGGCCGGTGTCGTAGGTGCAGAAGCCTTCGACGAGGCCGGTCTTGCGGGTGTCGCGATATTGGCGGAGCCAGGCGTCCCAGCGCCCGCAGGCTTTGTAGGCGGTGACGAGGAGCTCGTCGTCGCTGGTGAGCTGGGAGAGCTCCCACGCGGTGGCGGCGATGGGGACGACCATCTGGATCTGGCCGTAGCCTGCTTCGGTGGTCTTGATGGAGGCAGGTAGCTGGCCGTCTTCCTTTTGCAGGGCGAAGAAGGCCATGTGGTTGTTGCGCGCGACCTGGAGCGGGGTGGGCTGGCTGGGCTGCTCGGTGATGAAGGGCGCGAGGGTTCCGTAGACGAGGCCTTCGTGGGGGCCGCACTCCTGCCAGATGCCGGGATAGACGGCGCCTTCGATGAGGACGGGGTTGGGATAGCGAGGGACGATGCGGATGTTTCCGGCGAGGGTGGCGAGAGCGGCGTCCCAGGTGCGCTGCCAGCGGGGATCTTTGCTGGGGAAGGCAGGGGTTTTGACGGCTGCCGCAGGTGTGGATTGGGCGTGGGCCGAGTGCGGGAGAAGGGTCGCGCCTGTGGTCATCGCGGCGAGCTTGAGGAAGTCTCGGCGTTCGAGGGTGCGAGGGATTGGGTACTTTTGCGTGGACATGATCTGGGATAAGTGTAGACGGTGGGCGTGAAGACGGTAGACTGGCAGCGATGTGCGCTCAGGCCCGAACGAAAGCCAAAAAACAGATGCAGCCGGTCCTGTCTACGGATGAGGAGCTTGACGCCGCTTCGTTCCGGCGGAAGCTGATGGGCTGGTACAGGAGCCATGCGCGGGAGTTGCCGTGGCGCGGCGTGAATGATCCGTACCGGACGTGGGTGTCCGAGGTGATGCTGCAGCAGACGCGGGTGGCGGCGGTGGTGGAGCACTACGAGGAGTTTCTGCGGCAGTTCCCGACGATCCTGTCGCTGGCGCTGGCTCCGGAGGCGACGGTGCTGGCGGCGTGGTCGGGGCTGGGGTACTACCGGCGAGCACGGATGCTGCATAAGGCAGCGAAGTTTATTACGCAGGAACGTGGCGGCGTGCTGCCGAGTACTGCCGCCGAGCTGCGGACGCTGCCGGGAGTCGGCGAGTATACGTGCGCGGCGATTGCGAGTATCGCGTTTGGCGAGAGCGTGGCCGTGGTGGATGGCAACGTGGAGCGCGTGCTGCTGCGGGTAACCGGGCGGGACGAAGCGGGGACAGCGGCGGGACGAGCGTTTGTGCAGGCGCAGGCCAGTGCGCTGGTTCCGAAGCGACGCGTGACGGAGCGCGTGAATGCGGCGGGTGACCACAACCAGGCGATGATGGAGTTGGGCGCGACGCTGTGTTTGCCGCGGGCTCCGCTGTGTCTGCGTTGTCCGGTGTACTCGATGTGCAAGACACGAGGGGAGCACCTGACTCCTGCACGGGCTGCGCAGCGGAGTATGCCGGCGGCTTATCTGCTGAGTCTGCGAAAACGGGGCACGATGACCGAGGTTCTGCTGGAAAAGCGATCGGCGAATGCGAGTTTGATGGCGGGAATGTATGAGCTGCCGCCTTTGCCGCAGGACGCGGTGCAGGGGCGTGAGCCTTTGTTACGGCTCAGGCACTCGATCACGAATACGAACTACTACGTGCAGGTGTTTGCGGCGCGAGGGCCGGGGGATCGCGGGCTGCGGCGAGCGGTTCCGGCGGCGCGACGCGATCTGTATTGGGTGCGGACGAATCGGCTGGCGCAGGAGCCGCTGACCGGGCTGGCGCGCAAGGTGCTGCAGCGGCTGGATGTGATGGCGGTGAAGCCCGTGGCACTCCCAGAGGTTTTAGGAGAGGCTGTGGCGGGCTAGAGCAAATTCGGAGATGGTGTTGAGGGTCAAAGAACAAGCAACAGCAAAAGCAAAAGCGAATGCAGGGGTTCTTCGCTGCGCTCAGAATGACAAACATTTTTGACGACTCTATACCATCTACAAAACGGCTCTAATGTGTGTGATGTCCAGCATAAATTCAGGCTTGAGCACTGTCGCCATAGCGAGCAAACCACAGGTCCTTCGACTCCGTTTGGCGCAAAAAGCGCGCCAAACTCCGCTCAGGATGACACATCTATTTATTTATGTGGCGAACTTACGGGATACGCCATACTAGTTGATCCGGGTGGGGAGTGTGGGTTGTGGATGCGGGAGGGTCACGCTTTCGACGACGACGCCTGCGGTTTCGAAGTGGGTGACGCGGTGGTTGGTGCTGTGTCCCATGAAGATGGCTTTGGCCAGGAGTTGGATGAGGGGGCGGGAGTCTTCCGCAAACCATCGTCCGGTGGATTGATCCCAATCGACGATGAGGCTGTAGGTGGCGTCGCACTTGGGGCAGATCAACTGGGCTTCGAGCGTACGGGGAAAGGAACCGCCGGAGAGTTTGCGTACCGGGTCGGTGCCCGATCGGATGGCTGCAATCCTCAGATTCATTGCTCTGAGGCTATCACCGGAATTGCGGTCCGTTCGAGGGGTAAAAAGAACGCCGCGTCCGGCGGCGCAGCGTTCTTTTCGGCTAACTTGCACAATCTTTGTGAGGGATCTATTGCGGAGGCGTCGTGCCTGGTGTCATTGCATCCGGGCTGGTTGTCTTGGTTTTTTTATGCGCCTTCTTGTGGGCCTTTTTGGCGGTTTTGGCTGTCGTGTCTGGCGGGGGGGTGGTTGGTGCCGCCTCTTCTGGAGGCGCCTTCGGAGCCTCTTCGGCATCGGGCGGGGCTGTGGGTGTCGTAGGTGTCATGGGAGGGGCTGCCTCAGCGGGAGGTAACGGCTTCTGGGCTGGGGCCTGGTTGGCTGGGGGTGACTGGTCCTGGGGAGGAGTTGATTCCTGAGCGAATGCCGCTCCTCCGGTAGAGAGAAGAGCCAGAAGCGTGAACTGGGCTACGAGATTTTGTTTGCGGTTCATGTAGAGATCCTCCTTTGCCGGATTCTTTCGTGGTTAGGATGGCGAAAGATGGGATGGAGATTGCTGCAAAACGGGAGGAGATTGCGGGCTGCGGACGTGCGGAGACGGCTTTTTGGGGCAAGTGCTTCTGAGGATGGATGTTCTGCTTGTGCGGCAGGATCGGTGGCCGAATTAATAAAAAAGCGGGGTCGTGAAAACGAGGGGAGCGCGTGGATTCAGCCGGTGGCTTGCAGCTCTTCCATGGTGCGGCCTACGCCGAGGAGCCAGGCTTTCTGGAAGACTGTGAACCAGATGCCGCCGAGTAAGAAGTATGGAATTGTAGGCGAAGTGATGGGGGGATGGCTAAGGA
>Ga0207678_10001032_pt1 | contig 25428 bp, 25 predicted proteins | sample KBSC63metaG_FD_184319 | JGI IMG/M metagenome (GOLD analysis project Ga0207678, IMG submission 184319) | Corn rhizosphere microbial communities from Kellogg Biological Station, Michigan, USA - KBS C6-3 metaG (SPAdes) (version 2) | ecosystem: Host-associated > Plants > Roots > Rhizosphere > Soil ... | reverse complement strand
TCCTGAGTCCGGTTTCTGGGACCTGCCGGCCGGCCCACGGGCCACGGGCCCACGGGCCACAGCCCGGGTGCACGCCTTACTCCGGGGACCTCTCGGGCTGGTCCGGAAGGCAGGCGCGGCAGGGAGTACAGCCTGCTTCCCGGGCGGCGGCGCGGGTCATCTTGTCCAGGTCGCTGTCGCCCATGAAGCGGATGAGGATGCAGCTGGCGTTGTGGTACCTAGGGACGCCCGGGACCACAGTTACCTCCATGCTGGGGTCTGGGCATGCGGGTCCGCCCTGGCCGGTTTGGCCGGCTTGGCCGGCTTGCTTGTCCTGCTCGGGCTGCCTGGTCGCGGGAGCGCTGGCGGCAGGGGTGGTGCCGGGGACGAGCGTCATCTCTGGCTCGGCCGCCGGGTCGGCTTCGGAGACCGGTTCGGGGCCGCCAGACGGCTTGAGCTCGGGAGCGGGCTCCGGCTCGGGCTGGCTCGCGGCGGCAGGCTGGCTCGCGGCGGCAGGCTGGGCCGCGTCCTGAGCACCGGCCGACGACTGCTCCGTGACCGGGGGTTGCTCGCCGGGTGGCGGAGCGTCCGGTGACTGGTCGCGCCTGGCGGCCGGCGCGGGTTCGGCGCGGGACGGGGCGGGCTTCTGGATCGGCTGAGGTGAGGTGGCAGGCGCGGCCGACTCGACGGGCTTGCGGGAGGCCGGAGGCACGGGCGCCGCCGTGCCGGACGCCGGGGCACCGGACGCCGGGGGCGCAGGAGGCGACGGCGCTGCGGGCCGGGGAGGAGCAGAGGGCTGGCTTGGGGCAGGAGCCGATGGGACCTGGATCGAATCGTCACGCCACTCCCAGACACCGCGCGCGGCGTCCTCGCGGTGCGGGGTGAACGCGGCCGGGGCAAGCGGCGCGTCAGCCGGGCGCGAAGCCGGCGTCGGGGCCGGCGCCTGGCCCGCGGCCGGCGCCTGGCTGACGGCCGGCGCCTGGCCGGCGGCTGGCGCCGCAGTCGGCGGTGGGGCCGCTGGGGCCGCTGCGGGCCTAGCCCACGGCGGCTCGCTGACGGGCAGGTAGCCGGCCCGGGACGGGCCGGACCGGGCTGAAGGGACGGTGGCGGGCCAGCCGGACCCGGTGGCCGCCGGTGCGCCGGCGGCCGCCGCACCAGTGGCCGCTGCACCAGCGGCGGCCGCAGACGGCTGTGACGCGCCGGCGGGTGACGTCACGGGCTCGGGGACCGCGGCCTGCGGGGCGGGCCCCTGCGCGCTGAGTTCTTGCGTCCTAGGCTCGGCCGTCTCAGGATGAGCCGTTCCGGGTTTGCCGGTTAGCTCACGCCAGTTGACGGCCGCGCCTACGCCCAGCGCCAGCAGGGCCACACCACTCACGCCGATCGCGATGTAGACGAGCAGCAGTTTGCTCGTGACCACACCGGCGACCAGCAATCCGACCGCGACAACAACGAGAAACGCACTGAAGCGAATCACAACGCGTTCTCTCCCCGCGGTCCCCGCTCAAGGTCCTTGTGTGCCTACCGGCGCTCGCGCGAGGGCGCTCCATCGTTCGTGCGGAAACCACCGGAGTGCGGCACTACCTCGGGGACTCCGTACTGACCCGTGCCCTGGCCACCGTTGCGCGCGCCGCTCGGTGCCAGCGCGGGCGGCATCGACGGCTGCGAGCTCGACCCCATCGACGGGAAGGTCCCGCTGTCGGTGACGCCGGCTTCCAGGTCGCGGAGCTGGCCTTCTAGGTACGCCTTCAGCCTGCTGCGGTACTCGCGCTCGAACGCGCGCAGGTCGTCGACCCGGCGCTCGAGTTCCTCGCGGGTCTGGACCAGCGAACCCATGGCCTGGCGGTGCCGCTCCTGCGCGTCGCGCTCCAGGCTCTCGGCCCGGGCTCGCGCGTCGCCGGTGATCTGCTCCGCCTGGCGACGGGCCTTGGTGAGCACCTCGTCCGCCTCGCGGCGGGCGCGGCCCAGGGTCTCGTCGGCTTCCCGGCGAGCGTCGGCAATGGCCTGGTCGGCCGTCTGCTGCGCCAGCGAGAGCACGCGGGCGGCCGTGTCCATGTTGTCCTCGATGTGCGGCATCCCGCCCATCATGACCGGCTCGGGCTGCCTGCGCTCCGGCTCCATCCGCTCGGGCGCCATCATTTCAGGCTTCGGGTCCGACAGCGGAGAGCTCAGCGCGGGTACCGCAGACTTGCCACCGCGCAGGACTTCCGCCAGCTTGGCCCGGAGCTCTTCGTTCTCCTGGATCAGCCGGTCGAGCTCAGCCTCGACCTCGTCAAGGAAGGCGTCAACCTCTTCCTCGTCGTAGCCCGGCCTGAGCCTGGTCGTACTGAACTGCTTGTTCCGCACATCCGCGGGCGTCAGCGGCATCTCGTCTCCTCGGCGCACTTGGACCGTGTTCCTCACGACGGTACCCGAATCAAAGGCGCGGCACGACCACTTCCAGCAGGATCAGAATCACGATGAACAGAACCATGAAACTGAGGTCCAGGGCCACCATGCCGAGCCGGAAAGTCGGGATGAACCGGCGCAGGAGCTTCAGGGGCGGATCTGTAATCGTGAAGATACCCTCAGCTATCACCAGCAGTATGCCTGACGGACGCCAGTCGCGGGCGAAAACCTGCACCCAGCCGAAGATCATCCTGCCGATCAGGACCACAAGGTAGATCGTCAGCACATAAGTGAGGACTTCCCTCAGGTACTGCACGAATCCACCCTGTCTCTATCTTCCCGCGGGGCCGCCGACCCGACCGACTAACTCTGGTTGAAGAAGCCGCGCTCTGCGATGCGAGCCTTGTCCTCCGCGGTCACCTCGACGTTCACCGGCGACAGCAGGAAGACCTTGTTCGTCACGCGCTCGATGCTCCCGCGCAGGCCGAAGATCAGCCCCGCCGCGAAGTCGACCAGACGCTTCGCGTCGCTGTCGACCATCTCGGTCAGGTTCATGATCACCGGAGTGCCTTCGCGGAAGTGTTCCCCAATAGTACGCGCTTCATTGTAAGTGCGAGGATGCAGTGTTGTGATACGGGCGAGATCGGTCGTCTGCGACACGTGCTCGGTACGCCAGTCGGCGGGCTGGTAGCCGGCGTAGCCCCCGCCCACCTCCGCGTCCCGCCCCGCTCCACGGACGTCGGGCTCATCGATCTGCTCGGGCCGGTCGGCCTGATCGTCGTAGTCCTCGTACTCACCGTAGGAGTCGTACTTGTCCTGGTAGCGGTGATCGTCCTCAACGAGGCCGAGGTAGACCGCCATCTTCCGCATGGCACTGGCCATCCTTCAATCCTCCCAGCCTGCACCCGTCGTCGCCTGCCGCTTCGGCCTCACGCGTGGGACATTACCGGACACGCGGCCCCCGATCGCCGAGCAACGCCGTACCGATTCGCAGGTGTGTCGCGCCGGCTTCGACGGCGGCCTCCAGATCGCCGCTCATGCCGGCCGAGATCACCGTGGCATCCGGCCTGACCTCGCGCACGGCGGCCGCGCTGACCCTCAGCCGCGCGAACGCGTCAGCCGGCGGCATGGATAGCGGCGCGATGGCCATCACGCCGCCGAGCACCAGCCCTTCCTCGGCCGCCAGCGCCTCGGCCAGGGCCGGAACGTCCCCCGCGACCGCCCCGCCGCGGGCCGGATCGCCGTCCAGGCTCACCTCGACCAGGCACTCGATGACCCGCCCGGCCCGGCGCGCGGCCTTGCCGAGGGCCCCGATCAGCCGCAGCCGGTCCACCGAATGCACGACGCTGGCGTACCGGACCACGCTGGCGCACTTGTTCGTCTGCAGCTGCCCGATGAAGTGCCAGGTGAGATTCAGATCGGCGCACTCGGCGGCCTTCGGCGCCGCCTCGGCGTCGCGGTTCTCCCCGATGTCGGCCACGCCCAGCTCGCTGAGCAGCCGGACGTCGGACGCGGGCCTGGTCTTGGTCACCGCGATCAGCGTCAGCTCGCTGGCCTCCCTCCCGGCCGCCTCGCACGCCTTGGCGATACGGCCGCGGACTTCGGCCAGCCGCAGGGCGAGTTCTTCCCGCCGGCCGGGGTCGGTCACTTCAGGAAGTCGGGAACATCAAGGTCGTCGTCCTCCTCGAAGACGACGGGGCGGCGGCGGGTGGTGGCGACGTCGAAGGTCTTGCCCGCCGCCTCGGCGTGCGCCGGGCGGTACGAGGCAGAGTCCCCGGCGTCCGAGGTCACGGCGACCCGCTCCGGCTGGCCGGGGCTCTTGGAGCTCTCCCGGTGCGCCGGCTCCGTCTCGGGCATCTCGTACGCGGGGGTGGTGACCTCCGCGGCGAAGTCGGAGGACGCCGTGAACCCGTCGCCGGTCACCGGCGCACTAAGAATAGAGCCAGCCGCCGACGCGATCCTGGCATCGGGGACGGCCGGAGCGCTCCCGTTGCTGCCAACCGCGGGCGGAGCGTTGTCGCCCGGGGTGACCGGGCTGGCGGGCGCGCTCGAAGCGGGCCGGGGCGGGGTGAAGACGGAGGGGGCGGGCGAGGGCGCCGGCGCGGGGCTGGCCGATGCGCTGACGCTGAACGAGGAGCCGCCGGCGTCGGCGGAGCCGCGGCCGGCCCGCTCCTGGTCCAGGCCCGCCGCGATGACCGTCACCCGCACCTCGTCGCCGAGGGCGTCGTCGATGACCGCGCCGAAGATGATGTTCGCATCGACGGCGGCCGAGTTGGAGACCAGCTGAGCCGCCTCGTTGATCTCGAACAGGCCGAGGTCCGAACCGCCCTGGATAGAAAGGAGCACGCCGTGCGCGCCGTCGATGCTGGCCTCGAGCAGCGGGCTGGAGATCGCCATCTCGGCCGCGGCGACCGCGCGGTCGTCGCCGCGTGACGAGCCGGTGCCCATCAGCGCCGAACCCGCGCCGGACATGACCGACTTCACGTCGGCGAAGTCGAGGTTGATCAGCCCCGGCGTGGTGATCAGGTCGGTGATCCCCTGGACACCGGAGAGCAGCACCTGGTCGGCGGCCTTGAACGCGTCGAGGACGCTCACGTGCCGGTCGGAGATGGACAGGAGCCGATCGTTCGGGATGACGATCAGCGTGTCGACTTCGCTGCGCAGCTTCTCGATGCCGGACTCGGCCTGCACCACGCGGCGCTTGCCCTCGAAGCCGAACGGCCTGGTCACGACGCCGATGGTAAGGGCGCCCAGGGACCGCGCGACGTTCGCGACCACCGGCGCGCCGCCGGTGCCGGTGCCGCCGCCCTCGCCGGCCGTGACGAAGACCATGTCGGCGCCCTTGAGCACCTCCTCGATCTCCTCCCGGTGATCCTCGGCCGCCTTGTTGCCGACATCGGGATTGGCCCCGGCGCCCAGTCCCCTGGTGAGCTCGCGGCCGACATCGAGCTTGACGTCGGCGTCGCTCATAAGCAGCGCCTGCGCGTCAGTGTTGATCGCGATGAACTCGACGCCCTTGAGTCCCTCTTCGATCATGCGATTGACGGCGTTGACGCCGCCACCGCCGATTCCGACGACCTTGATAACCGCCAGATAGTTCTGCGGTGCTGCCACGAGGAGGGTACCTTTCCGCTGGTTTTAAACGCTGCCATCCCGGCTGGCGGGCGGCGTTTTTCGATACTTCCCTGATTTCACCGCCAGGGCATTCGGCCACCATCAGGTTTCACCTTCAGGTTAAGATTTAGAGTTTTTCCCGTCCGCATGATTGATACGGACAGTAGGGTCGGACGGGACCCGGGTCAACTAACCACGCGCGAACTGCTCAGCGTGTCGCGGATTGGCGGGTCTTGGTCATCCGCCAGTCACCTGGCCGTGACGGATCCCAGCCCACTCACGTCGTAATAGCGCGAGTGCGACCGCATGAGGACGGAAAGTTCCCGCGCTTTGATCCCGGGCCGGCCGGTGTCACCCCACAGCACCGTGACGCCACCGGCCAGCCGCAGGGTCACCTGGTCCGGGTGCGGTGCGGTGATCGATTTCACCGAATGCCGCAGCCGGGCAGGCAGTTCGCCGAGGACGGCGGTGGCCGCGGTTAGGTCCGGGTCGCCGCGCAGCGCGCCCTCGGGGGCCACGGTCGGATAGAGCGGCAGGCCCGCGGGGCGCCGGGTGACCCGCTGCAGCACCACGCCGTGCGCGTCGGCCAGGTCGTACCCGCCGCCGTAGGCCGGCAGGACCAGCACCGGCGTCCGCTCCTGCACCACGATGACCAGGCGGTTCGGCCAGGATCTGGTGACCTGCACGCTGCGGACCTGCGTGATCTGCTCGATCCGCGCTGCCGCCCGGGCGGTGTTCACCCGGATCAGCGGCGTGCCCGGCACCACGCCGGACACGGCGAGGACCTTCGATCGCGGCACCAGGCGCGTCCCGCTCACGGTCACCGAGCGGACGACGAGCAGCGGCGAGGCGAACAGGACCCAGACCGCGGCCGCGACGATGCCGGCCGCCGCGAGGGCGAAGAACGCCGCGCGCCAGCCGCGGCGCCTGCGTCTGGCCTTGGCTCGAGGAGTCAGGCTGTCACCAGCGGCTTCGTCAGGAGAGGCCACGCCGTCTCCCATGATGCCGCTGGGCCCGGTCACTCCTGTGACCCCCGGAGGTTCTCGACCAGCCGCGGCCCGAGCGCGGTGATATCGCCCGCTCCCATGGTGAGCACGAGGTCGCCGGGCTCGGCGATCGCGTCGATCAGCGCGGCGACCCGGGCCGTCTCCGGCACGAACCTGGCGTGCCCGCCGGGTACGGCGTCCACGATGAGCTGGCCGGTGACGCCGGGTTCCGGGTCCTCCCTGGCGGCGTACACGTCGAGCACGATGGCCTCGTCGGCCAGCGCGAGCGCGGCGCCGAACTCGGCCGCGAAGATCCTGGTCCGGCTGAACAGGTGCGGCTGAAAGATCGCGATGACCCGGCCCTGGCCGGCATGCTGTGAAATGCTCCTGGCCGCGCGCAGGTCGGCGGCGAGCTCGGTGGGGTGGTGCGCGTAGCTGTCCAGGACCCGCACCCCGCGGGCCTCGCCCTTGAGCTCCATCCGGCGCCGCGCGCCGCGGTAGCCCGCGATGGCCGCAGCCACCCGGGGCGGGGCGAAGCCGAGCTCGATGGCGGCGGCGAAGGCGGCCGTGGCGTTCAGGGCATTATGGTGACCGGGCACGTCCACGGTCATCTGGGTGAAGATTTCACCGAACGGTCCGTGGTCGGCCGCCACGGTGAAGCTGATCGCCATCCCGTGGGACGTCACGTCGGTGAGCCGGTAGTCCGCATGCCGGGACTCCCCGTACCTGCGCACGCGCGCGGGATCCAGGCGCGCCGCCACGGCTTCGGCGCCTGGGTCGTCTGCGCAGGTCAGAACGATGCCGCTGACCCGCAGGCCGAACGTGGTGAACGCGACCTCGATGTCCGCCAGGCTCGCGTAGTTGTCCAGGTGATCGGCCTCGACGTTGGTGATGATCGCGAGGTCGGGCGACAGCAGCAGGAATGACCCATCGCTCTCGTCCGCCTCGGCCACGAAGTCCAGGCCGGATCCGTCCTCGGCGCCGAGCCCGGTCTCGGTGAGGATCCCGCCGATGACGTAGCCGGGGTCGGCCCCGCACTCGCGCAGGACCGTGGTGAGCATGGAGGTGGTGGTGGTCTTGCCGTGCGTCCCGGCGACCGCGATCACCCGGCGGCCGGCCATCACCGAGGCGAGCGCCGCCGCCCGGTGCACGACCCGCATCCCGCGCCTGGCCGCCTCGGCCAGTTCCGGGTTGTCCGGCCGGATGGCACTCGATACCACCAGCGTGTCGCCGGGGCCCAGGTGGCCGAGATTTCCGGCGGCGTGCCCGACGTGCACGCTGGCACCGAGCTCGCGCAGCTCGCCGAGCAGCGCGGAATCCCTCGCGTCGCTGCCGGACACGCCGATGCCGCGGGCCAGCATGATGCGCGCGATGCCGGACATGCCGGCCCCGCCGATGCCAGCGAAGTGCACCCGGCCGAGCCGGGCCGCGGGCACGGGCTCAGATGGGGTGATGAGGTTCTTGAGCATCTGCCTTGGTTTCGTTCAGGACCGCGATGACCGCCTCGGCCAGCCGGCGGTCCGCGTCGCCGCGGCCGAGCGAGTGGGCCGCCTCCGACATGTCCGCCACCTGGTCGATGTTGACCAGCACGGGCAGCAGGGTGTCGCGGATCCACTCGGCGGTCAGGTCGGCGTCGGTCACCAGCATGCCGCCGCCCCGCTGCACGATCGGCAGCGCGTTCAGCCGCTGCTCGCCGTTGCCGATGGGCAGCGGGACGTAGGCGGCCGGCAGCCCCACGGCCGTGAGCTCGGCGCAGGTCATCGCGCCCGCCCGGCACAGCGCGAAGTCCGCCGCCGCGTAGGCGAGATCCATCCGGTCGATATAGGGCGCGGCCACGTAAGGCACCCCGGAGGACGCGACGGGGGCCTCGTGGCCGTTGCGCGGGCCGATGATGTGCAGCACCTGTACGCCGGCCTCGCGAAGCCATCCGGCCGCCCCGAACACCGCCTCGTTCAGCGAGCGCGCCCCCTGCGAGCCGCCGGTCACCAGCAGCACGGGCAGGTCGGGGCGCAGCCCGAAGTGCGCGCGCGCCTTGTCGCCCAGCCCCAGCCGGTCCAGGTCGGCAATCTCGCGGCGGATCGGGATGCCGATGTACTTGCCGTTCCTGAGCTGGGTGTCCGGGTGACCGGTGAAGACGTGCGTGGTGAACCGGGCGCCGAGCCGGTTGGCCAGGCCGGGCTTAGGGTTCGCCTCGTGCACCACGATCGGGATCTTGCGCCGCCGCGCCGCGAGGTAGGCCGGGGTAGCGACGTAGCCGCCGAACCCGACCAGTACCTGGGCTCGGGTCCGGTCGATCGCGGTGGCGGCCGCGTTGACGGCGCTGGCCAGCCGTCCCGGCACCGTGAGCAGCTTGGGCGTGACGGACCTGGGCATCGGCACCGCGGGGATGAGCTCCAGCGGGTACCCGCGCAACGGGATGAGCCGTGTTTCCAGGCCGCGTTCCGTGCCCAGGCAGGTCACTTCGGCGCCGGGGTCGATCCGGCGCACAGCGTCGGCCAGAGCCAGCGCTGGCTCGATATGGCCGGCGGACCCGCCGCCGGCGAGCAGTACCCTCATGCCTCGCCCCTGAACTGTGCCGTCTTTACTGGCGGCGCTTTGACAGACCGAGCCAGCTTAGAACGCGCCGCGGCCAGCCGGGGCCACGTGCGGCCAAAGCCTCGCGGGCACCGGGCTCCAGCCGGGCGAACGACATGAGCATGCCGAGCCCGACCAATGTCACCAGCAAGGATGATAGCCCGGCGGAGACGAGCGGCAACGGGACTCCGGTGATCGGCAGGACACCGATCACCGCGCCGATATTGATGGCCGCTTGCACCACGATCCAGGCCGTGATGGCGGTCGCACCCAGGCGGCAGAACATGTCCGGCACCCGCCGGGCGATCCTGAGGCCCGCGAAGGCAAGACCGCCGTACAGGACGGTCACGCACAAGGTGCCGACGAGCCCTAGCTCTTCGCCGATGATGGCGAAGATGAAGTCAGTGGTCGATTCCGGAACCCAGCCCCACTTGCCTCCGCTGGCGCCCAGGCCCACGCCGAACCAGCCGCCCGAGCCGACCGCGTACTTGCCCTGGATGGCCTGCATGTTGGCGCCGGTGGCGCTGCCCTGGTCCGCCAGGTAGCCGGTCAGGCGCTGGAATCGGTACTTGGCCGAGACGATCATCAGGACCATGGCCAGGGCCATCAGGATCAGCACGCCGCTGTACACCCGCCCGGGGGTGCCGATGACCCACAGCAGGGCGAGGAAGATGACCAGCAGGATGAACGTGGTGCCCAGGTCGTCGCCTTCCATCACGAGCAGGCAGAGCACGCCCGCACCGGGCATGAGCGGCACCAGCATGTGCCGCCAGTCGGCCAGATGGCCGAACCTGTCCTTGCGGGCCAGCAGGTCGGCTCCCCACATGGCCAGGGCGAGCTTGGCGATCTCCGAGGGCTGGACCTGCTGCCCGCCGATGTTGATCCACCGCGAGGCGCCGTTCTGGGTGACGCCGACGCCGTGGATGAGCGTGAGGCAGAGCCCGACCACCGAGATTGCGAGCAGCGGGTAGGCCAGGGCGCGGAACAGCCGCGGCGACGAGCGCGCCGCTACCCACATCAGCGGCAGGCCGACGCAGGCGCCCAGCAGCTGCTTCTTGAAGTCGGAGTAGGGCGACAGGCCCGCGGTCAGGTCGGCCACCGACGCGGTGGACTGGACCATGACCAGGCCGAGCCCGAGCAGCAGCAGGGTAATGCCCAGCACGAGATAGTAGGACGTGAGCGGCCGGTCGAGCAGCGATCGCCACGTTAGGAGCTGGACGCGGAAACCCTGCTGGGGCAGGTCAACCTCCGCGAGATCGGAGTGCATAATTCCAGTGTGTTAGCCGGCCCATGGCAAGACCCGGACATCCGGCGCGTGTCGCGGATTTCAGCCCGAGCTCGTGCCGCCGTCGGATGAAGTTGGATCCAGAATCTGGCATGATGAGATCCGATGAGCAGGTCAGAATCTTCGCGCTTCCCGGTGACTGTCTCCCGGCTTCCCGTGACACGCTGCGAGGTGTGCGGACGCACCCTCGCCTACCGGCCCGGCCAGGCCAGCGCGGTGCTGACCCAGCACTACAACCGGATGCACCCCGAGGCGCTCACGGGCGCGCCAGACACAACGCGTTAAAACGGCCTACCCCCGGTTGGGCAATTGGCAGGCTTGTCAGGCAGTCTGGATTCATGGCAGAAACGCTGACAATGATGGCCGTGCACGCCCATCCGGACGACGAGGCATCGAGCACGGGCGGTGTGCTGGCGGCCTACTCCGCCCAGGGCATCCGGACCGTGGTCGTGACGTGCACCAACGGGGAGTTCGGGGACGCGCCGGGCGGGGTCAAGCCCGGGCAGAACGGGCACGACGAGCAGGCGGTGGCCCAGCAGCGCCTGGCTGAGCTGCGCGAATCCTGCGCGATCCTGGGCGTGACGAACCTGGAAATCCTCGGCTACCACGATTCCGGCATGCCGGATTGGGACTACAAGGACCGGCCGGACGCCTTCTGTAACATCCCGGAGGCGGACGTGGCGGCCCGGATCTCGGAGCTGATCGACAGGTACCGGCCGCAGGTGCTGATCACGTACGACGATCAGGGTGCGTACCAGCATCCGGACCACGTGCACGCGAGCCGTTCGGCCCAAAAGGCCTTTGCCGCCAGCGGCAGCGTGGCCAAGCTCTACCTCACCGCGATGCGCGGCAGCGACTGGCGGAAGATCTGGGCGGCCCTGCGCGAAGCCGGCGCCGACGTACCGGACTGGGAGGAGCCGGATCCGGAACGGCAGCGGCGGTCGCTCGCCTCGGAGGAGCGCATCACCACCACCGTCGACATCAGGTCCGTCCTCCCCCGCAAGCGCGAGGCCCTGTTCGCGCACGGCAGCCAGATCGGCGGCGAGTCGTGGTTCAGCAAGATCCCCGAGGACATCGCCGAGGCCACCTTCGGGCGCGAGAGCTTCATCCGGGCCAGCGACACCACCGGCGCCCCGCTGCCCGAAGACGACCTGTTCGCGGGCCTGCGGCCGTGACCACCGGGTCCTACGCCGACGCCGCGGGGCTAGTCGAGCGGTCAGCGGCCGCGTACGCGGCCGCCGTGCCGGTCACGCCGCAGGACGACGGCTTCTTCGGGCCCGCGAGCGTGGCCTGGCGGGTCAGCACCGACCTGGCCGCGCCGGTGGCGGGGCTGAGGTCGCTGCTGATCCAGGCGCTGCACCCGCTGGCGATGGCCGGGGTCGACCAGCACAGCGACTGGCGCACCGATCCGGTCGGCAGGCTCGCGGCCACCTCCGCCTACGAGGTGACGGTCACGTTCGGGGACGGGGCCAGCGCCACCCGGGCCGCGCAGCGAGTGCGGGCCGTCCACGAGCATGTCCGCGGTGTGGACCCGGTGACCGGCCAGCCGTACGCGGCCGGCGATCCGGCGCTGCTGCTGTGGGTGCACGCCGCCCTGGTGGATTCGGGCCTGGCCACGAGCGCCCTGTTCGGCACGCCGCTGACCGCCGCGGACGCCGACCGCTACGTGGCCGAGATGACCATCGCGGCCGAGCTCCTCGGGGTACCGCACGAGATGATCCCGGACAGCGTGGCCGCCCTCGACCGCTACTTCGACGGCGTCCGGGCGGACCTGCGCCGCACGCCCGCGGCCGGGGAGTCGATGAGCTACCTGCTCGACCCGCCCGGACTTGACGTGGACATCGCCGAGCTGTGGCAGGACATCAGGGACGCCGCGGTGCTGGCGCTGCCCGGCTGGGCCGTCCAGATGTACGGCTACGCCGAGCCGCCGCCGCTGACGGCGGAGCGGCGGACCGAGATCCGCCAGGCCCTCGGCGTGCTGGACGCGGTCTTCCTGGGCGAACCGGGCGTGCTCGAGGCCCGGCAGCGGATCATCGCGCGGATGCGCTCGGCAGGTAAGAAGCGGGCGGGCGCGACGTGAGGGCGCGGCGCCTGGCGATCGCCGCGGGGATCGGCGCCGTATCGGTCGCCGCGCTGACCCTGCTGCGGGGCAGGCGGAACGGGCTGCCGGGGACCCGGAGGCTCCGGCTCGAGCGGGGCCTGGCCGCGGTGCGGCTGGCGGCGCGCGGGGGCGCGCGCTACGCGACCAGCGCGCCCCGGCTGTTCGCCAGCGCGGGCGAGCACCGCCAGGCGCTGCGCAACGACCTGGCCCTGCAGACCGCCGAGGACGTCACCGCCACCCTGGGGACGATGAAGGGCGTGCTGATGAAGCTGGGCCAGATGGCCAGCTACGTCGACGACGGCCTGTCCCCCGCCGCCCGGCGTACGCTGAGCCGGCTCCAGGACAGCGTGCCCCCCATGAGCCCGGAACTGGCCGCCCAGGTCATCACCGAGGAGCTGGGCCAGCCGCCGGACCAGGCCTTCGCCACCTGGGATCCCGAGCCCATCGCGGCCGCCTCGATCGGGCAGGTGCACCGCGCGATCACCCGGGACGGCCGGGCCGTCGCGGTGAAGGTGCAGTACCCGGGCATCGCCGAGACGATCGAGGCCGACCTGGGCAACGTCGCGCTGCTGCGCCGGATGCTCAAGATCACCGCGCCGATGCAGGACGTCGACGCGCTGCTGGCCGAGCTGCGGGAACGCGTCACCGAGGAACTCGACTACCGCCGGGAGGCCCGCAACCAGCAGATGTTCGCGCGCTACTACGCCGGCCACCCCACGATCGGCGTGCCCGGCATCGTGCCCGAGCTCTGCACCCGCCGGGTGGTGACCAGCGACCTGGCCGACGGCGCACGGTTCGCCGACCTTCTCACCTGGTCGCAGGCCGAGCGCGACCTGGCCGCCGAGACGATCTACCGCTTCGTGTTCCGCAGCCTGTACGGGGCGCAGGCGTTCAACGGCGACCCGCACCCGGGGAACTACCTGTTCCGCCCCGGCGGACGGGTCACCTTCCTGGACTTCGGGCTGGTCAAGTACTTCACCGGCGACGAACTCCGGCCGCTGGTCGCGATGGTCAAGCACCTGTGCGTGGACAACGACCCGGAGGGCTTCCGCCGCGCCATGGAGGACGCGGGCTTCCTGATGCGCGGCGCACCGCTGCCCACGGACATGATCGTCGAGCACATGGCGGTGTTCTACGACACGGTCCGCGAGCGTGGCCCGCGGACCATGACCGGGGCCTACGCCTCGGCCGTGACCAGGCGCTTCTTTGACTTCCGCAGCCCGCTCGCCGCCTACGTGCAGATACCCAGGTCGTACGTGATCCTGCAGCGGATCAACCTGGGCCTGTTCGCGCTCCTCGGCGAGCTGTCCGCGACCGCGGACTGGCGCTGCATCGCCGAGGAGATCTGGCCCTTCGTCCAGGGGCCGCCGTGCACCCCGATGGGCGTCGCCGAGGCCGGGTGGCGCGCTGGAAAATTATCGCGAGACCAGGTTGAACGGCCGCAGGTACCTGGCCGGTGAGTAGCTGAGGAACGCCGGCGGGGTCGCTGCCACCGCCCCGCCGGCGGAGAAGATGTTGAGCTGCGGGCCCAATGCCGCGGCCTGGGCGTTCATCGCGGCCGGGCTGGGCACGTGCCACCGCCCGGTGGCCAGGCGGTTCTCCAGCGTCTGCACCGCGGTGACCGTCTCGGCCGGGGTGAACGCGCAGTGCCCGGCACGGTGCACGAAGACCTGGCGGAGCAGGTTGGCCCGGCCGGCCTGGTCGACCGCGCTGCGGTACGCCTGCTCGTTCTCCGGCACGACCAGCCCGTCGCCCGTGGTGTGCATGGTCAGCACCGGGACCGAGATCCTGCCGTTGAAGGCGATGTTCTTGACCAGGTAGGCCTCGGCGTTCGGGCTGGCCTTGACCCGCGGCGCGCTGTTCAGCGTCAGCAGGTCCTTGGTCAGGCTCAGACCGGCCGCCCGGTAGAGCGCAACGACCTCCTTGAGGTCGGCGGACTTAGCCAGGTCGGTGAGGTAGTTCACGCCGGTGTTCCAGGACGGGTTGCCGCCGGCCCTGGCCTCGAGTTCGGCCCGGAAGGCGAAGACGAACGGGAAGGTCACCTGCGAACCCCACTCGAACTGGTTCGCCTCCTGGGTGGCGTAGTCGGTGGCGGCGGGTTCGGGGGACAGCGGCGTAAACCAGCCGGGCGTGTCACCCAGCGCCGAGACCAGGGCGAGGCGGGCCCGGCCCTGCGGGGTCGCCTGGGCCTGAGCCCCCGCGGCCTCGGCGGCCTGCAGGTTGGCCGCGGGGTTGGTGATGTTGACGATCTGCACCGCGGGGTCGATCAGCTTCTGGAAGGCGAACTCCGCGTCGAGCGCGGTATTCCAGGTAGCTACGCCGCCGGACAGCACACCGCACATGGGCAGCGCGGCGTCGAACCGCTTCGGGTAGTCCTGCAGCAGCCCGGCGGTGATGATGCCGCCCAGCGAGTGCCCCCAGGCGACCGTCGTCCTGGGCTGGCCGTAGAGGCTGCCGAAGGCGTTCAGCGTGTTGATCTGGTCGGGCAGCGCCTGCGCGATGGCCCAGCCGGTGCTGGCGTAGGACGAGCCCGCGAGCGCGTAGCCGTGGCCGAGCATCCAGGCGCGGGTGACCGGATCGCCCACGTCCTGCGCCGGGTTGCTGGTGCTGTTCGGCGAGACGTAACCGTGGCTGTAGAGGTACAGCGTCCCGTTCCAGGCGCCCGCCGGGCACTCGAGCAGGTACGTCGCCCCGTCGGCCAGCGTCCCGTTGACCGTGGTCACCGAGCCGGAACCGCCGCAGCCCGACGACGAGGCGGACGCCGCGCCCGCGCCCGCGGTGAGCCCGCCGGCGGCCAGGCCCGCGGCGAGCACCAGCCCGGCTATTTTCCTCGCTCGCACCATCAACCCCACGCTCCCCAGCGCAGCCGATTTGGACGAACGGTAACTTACCGGTAGGTCAGGCAAACGGGGAGATATCGCCCTGGGTTGACTGAATTTTCACGGAAACTAGGCTGAAGCGTGTCCTTGGCGACGGGGGCGTATGGCCTGCAGCGGGGCGGCCTGCTCAGCGGGCAGCCTGCGGACGGCCTCCCGGAACGTCACGCCGGACATCTGATCCAGGTGACCCCGCGTCCACGCGGCCACGTAGGCCGGATCTTTCTTCGCGGCCTCGCGCAGCACCCATCCGATGGCCTTGGAAATGAAGAACTCCTTCTCGGCCAGCATCGGCGTGGCGTACCGCTCGAACCGCTCGTGGTCGAGGCCTCCCCGCCTGATCCCCGGCAGCAGCGTGAGCAGGGCGGACCGGCGGACCCAGAAGTCATCGTCCGCCGCCCACGCGTCGATCAGCGGCCAGGCGTCCGGGTGAACCAGTGCAATCGGGCCCGCGATATCGCCGGCGAGCGGGTCGACGTAGGCCCAGCCGTGCGCCTCGCGGATCCACGCCTCCACCAGCGCGAGGTCGGCGGGCAGCAGGCGCCGGGTGTACCAGCGCAGGACCTCGATGGCCGCGGTCCGCCGCTCGTGCACGGGCTCGCGCCACAGCGCCCGTGCCCAGGCCAGCGCGCCGTCCCGGTCCAGCTCGCGGCGGGTGCGGGCGACGTCCCTCACGGCCGAACGGATGGCCGGCACGCTGACGCCGAGGAAGTCCAGGTCGCTCTTGAGGTACCGCTTGGCCTGCCCGGCCCGCTCGCTATCGGCCTGGGGCAGCAGCGTCGTCACCACCTGGCTGGCGGCCGCGGCCGCGTCGAAGACCGCACTGGTCACCATGAGGGAGGATTGTCCCATGCCACGACAGAACCGGGTCACGCCGTACGGCGAGCTGATCGCCGTGCCCGATCGCGGCATGTTCTGGGGTAACCGCGGCCCGCTCCTGGATCGCGAGGGCCGGCTGGCCCGCTACTCCCGCGGGCAGGCGTGGGTCATCTGCGTGCTCTCGTTCAAGGGCCGGCGCCGGCAGCAGTGGACGCCGGGGCGGCTGACCGAGCTGTACTTCCTCGACGAGGCCACCGGTCTCGCCGCCGGGCACCGGCCCTGCGGGGAATGCCGCTACCGGGATTACCAGGCGTTCAAGCGGGCCTGGGGCGAAGGCGGTGTGCCGGACGGTGGCCTGCCGGGCGACGGCTTGCCGGGCGCTCCGGAGATCGACGCGCGGCTGCACGCCGACCGGCTCGCCGGGGCCGGCGTGCGGCGCACGTACCGGGCGCCGCTGGCCGGGCTCCCGTCCGGGACCATGGTGGACATCGGCGGGGCGCCCTGGCTGGTGCACGACGGCCGGCTGCTGGCCTGGACGCCGGGCGGATACCGGCAGCGCCCGGTCGAGGCGCCCGGCGGCCCGGTGACGGTCATCACCCCGCGGGCCACGGTGGCCGTGCTGGCGGCGGGGTACCGGCCGCTCCTGCACCCGAGCGCGCTGGCGGCCTAGCGCTTCCGGGGTCATGTCAGCGACGACTGATGCGCCAGTTCATCGTGAGACGCTAACCTGCGAAAAGATCGTGGTGGATCGGGGTTTCGGGGTTGATCTGGTGCACTATAGACCCCCTAATCCACCACAAAGCCCGAATCAACCACGGTAGCAGCCAGAATTATCGTACTGGCGGGCGAATATAGGCGCTGGGATGCGGACGGGAAAACGTGCGGGCACGCTGCACTCACATATACCAGGAGTCATACCTGCAGGACCAGCCCGTCGTGTGCCGTCTCGCAGCAGGCCTGCTGCTGGCGGCCGAGCATGTCGGCGGACATGTGGGTCAGCACGGTCCGCCGGGCCGTGAGTTCGCCCCGGCGGGAGGCGAGATCCGCGTGCCGCAGGTGATGCGGCACGGCCTTGTCCCAGTAATACGCCTCGGCGATGAGCAGGTCCGCGCCGGCCGCGGCGCCGGCGATCGCGTGCGTCCAGGCGGTGTCGCCGGTGTAGGCGATGATCCTGCCGCCCAGGGTCAGCCGGAGGATCAGGGCGGGGGCGCCACTGGGGTGGCTGGCCTGGAAGGCCTGGGCCCGCACCCCGGCCGTGGTGGCGGAGCCGCCCGGGTGCAACTCCGTCACCTCGACCGCGAACCGGCGCCGGACCCGGGAGGAACCGGGGAACAGGCACTCCATCGCCTCGGCCAGCCGCTGGCCGGTACCGGGCGGGCCGGCCACGGCCAGGGGCGCGGTGCGCCCGGCAAACTGGGCGTCGAGGATCAAGAACGGCAGCCCGCCGAAATGGTCCCCGTGCAGGTGCGACACGAACACGGCCGCGATCGCACCCGGGTCGAGACCGCACCGCCGCAGTGCGGGCAGCGACGTCGCGCCGCAGTCGAGGAGCACCGGCGCCTGGGGCCGGGGCGGCTGCAGGTGAATGCAGGCCTGGAGGCGGCCTCCGCTGCCGAAGGCGTCGCCGGAGCCGGCGAATGTCACCGTGACCCCGTCCGGGTTCCGGCTAACCACCGAACCAGCCCGGGACGTCGAGCCGGAACTTCTCGCCCGGCACCATGGTCCGCAGCCCGTCTTCCAGGTCGGACAGGCGGCCAGCGCCCAGCGTGCCCGCCCACCGGGAGCGGATGTCCTCGAAGATCATCGCGGACAGGGCCAGCACCTCGACGCCGCGCGGCGTAAGGCGGGCCAGCTTGCGCCGCCGGTCAGCGTCGTCGCCGGAGCGGTGCACGTAGCCGAGCTCCTCGAGCCGGTCGATCGTCTTGCCCGCGGCCTGCTTGGAGATGCCGAGCCGGCGGCCCGCCTCGGTGGCCGTGGCCCCGCCTAGCCCGATCGCCTGCAAGGCGAAGCCGTGCGCCGGGCGCACGTCGGGATGGCCGCGGCGGGCCAGCTCCGCGTGTAGCTCGTCGATGATCGACCGGAAACCGCCGAACAGCAGTAGCGGCAGCTCGAAGCCATGGGTGTCATTTGACATAGATCGACAACCTTGTTTACTGTTTTAGACAACCTAGTTGTCTACCTTACCCGGAGATAGATCATCATGTCCTTCGCTGAGCACACAATCGAATCCGCGCCGCCGGGCGCCCGCCGGTTCCTGACCGCGACCAGGGACCACCTGGGTTACCTTCCGGCCGCCATGGCCCGGATGGCGGCCTCGCCGCAGCTCATCGACGGTTTCCTGAAGCTCACCGCGATCTTCGAGAACACCGCGCTCGAGCCGGTGGCGCGCGAGGTGCTGGTCATGACGGTGGCCACCAGGAACCGCTGCCACATCTGCGTGGCCATGCACACGGCCAGGCTCACCGCCCTCGGCGCCGACCCCGGCCTCATCGAGGCGCTGCGCGATCCAGGCCGCGCGGAGCCGCTCCCGGACGAACGCCTGGACGCGGTCCGGGTGTTCACGCTGCGGGTCCTCGACACCGCGGGCGACGTCGGCGATCGGGCGCTGCGGGACTTCCTGGCGGCCGGCTACACCACCCAGAACGCGCTCGAGATCGTGCTCGGCATCGGCACCTATACGATGTCCACCCTGGCCAACCGGCTCACCGGAGCGCCCGTGGACGACCAGCTGGCCGCCTACGCCTGAGCGTTATCGTGCAGCATGACGCAAAACGATGGTGACGCGCGGGTGAGGCTGCGCCCGCTGGTGCCGGATGACCAGGACGAGTTCATCGCGCAGGCGCGGGCCAGCATGGGACTGCACCATCCCTGGTACACGATGCCCACGACACCGGAGGCCTTCCAGACCTACCTGGCCAAGTACAGCCAGCCGACCGCCGAGGGATGGCTGGTCTGCCTGCGCGACGGCGGCGCGCTGGCCGGCATGATCACCATCGACTCGATCGTCCGGGGGCGCTTCCAGTCCGCCACCTTGAGCTACGCGGCGTTCGCGCCCGCGGCCGGGCGCGGCTACATGTCCGAGGGCCTGGCCCTGGTGCTGCGGCACGCGTTCTGCGAGCTGCGGCTGCACCGGCTCGAGGCCAACATCCAGCCGGCCAACCAGGCGTCGCTGCGGCTGGTGGGCCGGCTGGGGTTCCGCCAGGAGGGCTACTCCCCCGCCATGCTGTTCATCGACGGCGCCTGGCGGGACCACGAGCGGTGGGCCATCACCCGGGAGATGACAGCTTTCCCTCCGGTGGACTCGCACCCCACCCTGCCCGCCCGCTAGCCGACGTAGAAGATGCCGAGGCCCAGGGCTACGCAGATGCCGGCGATGATCCAGAAGCGGACGACGATGGTGGTCTCGGCCCAGCCGGCCAGCTCGAAGTGGTGCTGCAGCGGGGCCATCCGGAACACCCGCTTGCCGGTCAGCTTGAACGATCCCACCTGGATGACCACCGACAGGGTGATGATCACGAACAGGCCGCCGAGCAGGAGGAGCAGCAGCTCGGTCTTGGTGGTGATGGCCAGCCCGGCGAGCGCGCCGCCGAGCGCCAGCGACCCGGTGTCACCCATGAAGATCTTGGCGGGCGGCGCGTTCCACCACAGGAAGCCGGCGCAGGCGCCCATCACGGTAGCGGCCACGATCGCCAGGTCCTGCGGGTCACGAACCGCGTAACACGCCTGGGCGAGGAAGACCGTGCAGTCGTTCCGCAGCTGCCAGATCCCGATGATCATGTAGGCGGCGAGCGCCAGGATGGCGGCGCCGGTGGCCAGACCGTCCAGGCCGTCGGTGAGGTTCACCCCGTTCGAGGTCCCGGCCACCATGAAGATGACCCAGACCACGAAGAGCACCGGCCCGATGGAGATGCCGAAGTCGGCGTAAAACGACAGGTGAGTGGACGCCGGGGTGAGGTCGTACCCGTCCGGGAACCTGATCGCCAGCAGGGCGAACACCCCGCCCACCACGGCCTGCCCGGCCAGCTTGGCCCCGCTGCGCAGGCCCAGGCTGCGCTGCATGTACAGCTTGATGAAGTCGTCGGCGAAACCGACCAGGCCCAGGCCGGTCATCAGGAACAGCACGAGCAGCCCGGACGCGGACATGGCGTTGCCGGTGACCACGTGGCCGATCAGGTAGCCGGTGAGCGACGCGACGATGATCACGGTGCCGCCCATGGTCGGCGTGCCCCGCTTGGACAGGTGCCCGGCCGGGCCGTCGGACCTGATCTCCTGGCCGTAGCCGCGCCTGCTGAACGTCTTGATCGCCAGCGGGGTGCCGAACAGCGCGATGAACATCGACACCGCGGCGGACAACAGGACGGTCTTCACTGGCCGGCTTCCCCCTCCAGAGCAGCGGCCACACCTTCCAGGTGCGCCGCGCGGGACGCCTTTACCAGTACGACGTCCGAGGGCTTGAGCCGGTTCGCAAGCAATTCGAGCGCGGCCGCGCCGTCCGGCGCGGCCAGCGCCTCACCGGTCCAGGAGCGCACCCGGCGCGCGCCGTCCAGCAGCGGCGCGGCCTCCTCGCCCACCGCGATGAGCCCGGCGAGACCGGAGTCACCGATCCGCGCGGCGTACTCGCCGATGTCCTCGTGGCTGGCCCGCGAGGTGCCGCCGAGCTCGGCCATGTGACCGAGGATGGCGAACGCACGGCCACCCTGGGCCAAGTGGGCCAGGGCGTCGATCGCCGCCCGGACAGACTCGGGGTTCGCGTTGTACGCGTCGTTGATGACCGTCACCCCATCCGGCCGCTGGTGAACCTCCATCCGCCACCGGCTGCGCGCGACCGCCGCGCCGAGGCCGTCCGCGATGCCGTCGAGATCCATCCCGAGCTCGCGCGCCAGGGCCGCAGCGGCCAGCGCGTTCGGCACGTTATGCGCGCCGTGCAGCCGCAGGGTCACCGGTGCGGAGCCTTCGGGTGTCAGCAGGGTGAAGCTCGGCCGTCCGAGGTCGTCGAGCCGGATGTCCACCGCCCGCACCGGGGCGTCCGAGACGGGCGCGGAGGAGAACGTGACGACCCGGGCCTCGGTGCGTTCCGCCATGGCCAGCACGCGGGGGTCGTCGGCGTTCAGGATGGCCACGCCGTCCGCGGGCAGTGCCTCGGCCAGCTCGCCCTTGGCCCGCGCCACCTGGTCCAGGCCGCCGAACTCACCGGCGTGCGCGTGCCCCACGTTCAGCACCACGCCGTAGCGGGGCGGCGCGACGCGGCACAGGTAGGCGATGTGCCCGATGCCCCGGGCGGACAGCTCGAGGACCAGGTACCTGGTCGCGGCGTCGGCGCGCAGCACGGTCAGCGGATGGCCGAACTCGTTGTTGTACGAACCCGCCGGGGCGATCGTCGGGCCGAGCCGCTCCACCAGCTGGGCGGCCAGGTCCTTGGTCGAGGTCTTGCCCGACGACCCGGTGATGCCGGCGATCCGCACCGCGGGCAGCGCGTCCACCACGGACCTGGCCAGCGCGGCCAGCGCGGCCGGCACGTCCGCGACGAGCACCGATGGCACCGTGACCGGCCGGGTGGCCAGCACCGCCGTCGCGCCCGCGGCCACCGCCGCGGCGGCGAAGTCGTGCCCGTCGGATCGTTCGCCCGCGACCGCGGCGAACAGCCCGCCCGGGCCTGCTCGCCGGGAGTCGATCACGACCTCGCCGCTGACCACGGCATCGGGGTCGCCGTGGCAGAGCTGCCCGCCGGTTACCCGTGCGATCTGCGCCAGCGACAGGGGGATCACCGGTTCACCGCCCAGGGTTCAAGCGCCGGCGCCCGTGCGGCCAGGGCGGCCGCGGTGACCTGGCGGTCGTCGAACGGCAGCACCGCGCTGCCCACGTACTGGCCGGTCTCGTGGCCCTTGCCGGCCACCACGATCACGTCACCCGGCGCGGCCAGCGCGGCGGCCTGCCCGATGGCCGCGGCCCGGTCCGGCTCGATGATCACCCGGCCGCGCTCGGCGACCGGCACGCCCAGCACGCCGTCCAGCATCGCCGCGAGGATGGCCAGCGGGTCCTCCGAGCGCGGGTTGTCGCTGGTCAGGATGGCCACGTCGGCCAGCGACGCGGCGGCCGCGCCCATCATCGGGCGCTTGGCCCTGTCCCGGTCGCCGCCGCAGCCGAGCACGATGATCAGGTTTCCCTGGGTGACCGGCCGCAGTGAGTGCAGCACGGCCTCCACCGCGCCCGGCTTGTGCGAGTAGTCGACGAACGCGGTCACCCCGAGCCCCGGCGCGGGCACCCGCTCGAGCCGGCCGGGCACCCCCGGGCAGGCGCCCACGCCCGCCACCGCGTCCTCCAGCCTGACGCCCGCCTCGACCAGCGCGACCAGGGCACCGAGCGCGTTGGCCACGTTGAACACCCCGGCCAGGCCGACCGACACGTCCGCCTCGACCCCGCCCGGTCCGATCACCCGGAACGTGCTGCCGTCCGCGCCCGACCTGACGTCGGCGGCGCGCCAGTCCGCGTCGTCCTGGCCCGCCGCCGAGAACGTGGTCACCGGCACCGGCGCGGACTTGGCGAGCCGCCGCCCGTACTTGTCGTCGACGTTCACCACGCCTATGACGGGCGGCATGAACAGCGACGCCTTGGCCCGGAAGTAGTCCTCCAGGTCGGCGTGGAAATCCAGGTGGTCCTGCGACAGGTTGGTGAAGACGGCCACGTCGAAGGCGGTGCCGCCGACCCGGCCCAGGGCCAGCGAGTGACTCGACACCTCCATCGCGGCGGCGCTCACCCCGCGTTCCACCATGACCGCGAACAGGGCCTGCAGGTCCGGCGCCTCCGGCGTGGTCAGCGAGCTGGCCAGGCATTCGTCCCCGACCCGGAGCTCGACGCCGCCGATCAGGCCCGTCTTGTGGCCGGCCGCGCGCATCCCGGCCTCGATCAGGTACGTGCTCGTGGTCTTGCCGCTGGTCCCGGTGACGCCGATGAGCCGGAGCCGGCCCGACGGGTCGCCGTACACCCAGCAGGCGATCTCGCCCAGCTTGCCGCGCGGGTCGGCGAGCACGAACACCGGCACGCCGCTGGCTACCGCGCGCGCCCGGCCGTCCGGATCGGTCAGCACCGCGACCGCGCCGGCCGCCACCGCGTCCGCGCAGAACGCCGCGCCGTGCACGCGCGCCCCGGGCAGGGCGACGTACAGGTCACCGGGTTCCACCGAGCGGGAGTCGAGGGTAAGGCCGGACAGGAAACCCAGCTCGTTCGGCGGCATTGATGTGCCCACGGCGACCAGCCGGACGCCGAGCAGCGTGCTGAGCGCGGACAGCGGCCGCTGCGGCCGGGACGCGGGACGGATCGCCACGGGCTGAGGGTACCTCCATCACGGGGCGTTCAGGCGTACCTTCGCAGGTCTGGACCCGTCCGGCGGGATCTGCAGTGTGGCGAGCGCGTCCTTCATGACCTGGTAGAAGACCGGGCCGGCCACGACGGCGCCGAAATGGCCGCCCTTGCGCGGGTTCTGCACGTTCACCGACACGACGAGCTGCGGCTTGTCACCGGGGGCCTCGCCGATCCAGCTCGAGCCGTAGATGCACAGCGCGCATTTTCCGTTGGACTCCTGGGAGGTCCCGGTCTTGGCGGCGACCGCGTAACCGGGGATGACCCCCCACGGCTGGTTGCCCTCCGCGTCGATGCCCGGTACCTGCTGCATGATCTGCAGCAGTTGCTTCGCCGTCTTGGCCTGGATGACGCGGTGCGACGGCGACGGGGCGGCCGGGGTGTACGTCCCGGCCGAGTTGGTGGTGCCCTCGACGAGGGTCGGCTGCACCCGCACGCCGCCGTTGGCGATCGTCGCGTACACCTCGGCCATCTGCATCGCGGTTGCGGCCACGCCCTGCCCGAACGCCAGCGTGTACCTGGTGTCGCCGTACCACTGCGACACCGGCGGCAGATCGCCGTCGCTCTCGTCCGGCAGGCCGACGCCGGTGGGCTGGCCGAGGCCGAACGCCCGCAGGTAGTCGTACTGCGTCTGCTCGCTGATGTGGTTGGCGACCTGGGACATGCCGATGTTGGAGGAGTGCGCGATGATGCCGGCGATGGTGTAGTGCTCGCCCGGCGCCCATTCGGCGTCGTGGATGAACTGCCCGCCCTCGCGGATCTGGTACGGAATCTTGTACGCGCTCATCGGCGTCTGGCCGCCGCGCTCGAGCGCGGCCGAGGCGGTGATCACCTTGGCCGTGGAGCCGGGCTCGAACTGGGCCTGCACGGCCAGGTTGGTGGTCTGGTCCACGTTCGTGACGTCCGACGGGTTGTACGTCGGGTACTGCGCCATGGCCAGCACGGCCCCGGTCTTCGGCTGGATGATCACGACCGTGCAGTTGTCCGCCCTGGTCTTCTTGACCTGGCTGGCGCACGCCTGCTCGGCCGCGTACTGCAGCGCCGGAACGATGGTGAGCCGCAGGCTGCTGCCGTTGACCACCGGCGTGGTGCGGCCGCCCGCGAGCGGGATCTGCTGGCCGTCGGTGCCGATCTGCACCTGCTCGCTGCCCGACCGGCCGGCCAGCAGCGCGTTGTGCTGCAGCTCCAGGCCGGCCCCGCCGGTGATGACGCCATGGCTGGTACCGGTAAAGCCGATGATGTTGGCCGCGACGCTGCCCTGCGGGTAGGACCGGGCGTAGCTGGCGGACTGGTGGATGCCGGGCAGGCGCATCGCCGTGATCTGGCCGCTCGCCTGGGCGGGCACGCCCTTGGCCAGCACGACGTACCCCGGCGAGGTCGGGTGCTGCAGGAGGCCGAGGACCGCGGCTGGTGTCATGCCGAGCGGGACGGCCAGCGAGCCGGCCACCTGCTGCAGCTTGGCCGCCGGGATCTGCGTCGGGTCGGCCCATACCAGGTAGGTGGCCACGGTCATCGCCAGTACCTGACCGTTGGCGCCGGTGATGCTGCCGCGCATCGCGGGCAGCGGGATGGTCTTGTCCCGCTCGTGCAACGCCAGCTTGCGATAGTTGCCCGACTCCATGCCCTGCAGCTGGACCAGGCGGCCGGCGAACAGCGACAGCACGAAGACGATCGCGAGCAGGGCGATGCCCAGCCGCCGGGTCTGGTTGCCGCGGGCGGGCTGGCGACGGGCGGGCCGGGGCGGGCGGGCCGACTTGGGGTTGGCGGGCCTTTCCCTTGTTATGGTGGCCGAACGGGCCTGGCCGGGGGTTCCGGTCCGGCCACTTTGCGGCGGCGGTCGCCGACGCGGGTCCGGGCTGGGAGTTCGTCCTGGCCCTGGGGGGCGACGGCCGAGGGGTCGGCGGTCATCCCGCCGGCCTGCCTGCGGCCGGCGGGGAGGGTTTTGTGGGGTCA
>Ga0207678_10001027_pt1 | contig 25460 bp, 43 predicted proteins | sample KBSC63metaG_FD_184319 | JGI IMG/M metagenome (GOLD analysis project Ga0207678, IMG submission 184319) | Corn rhizosphere microbial communities from Kellogg Biological Station, Michigan, USA - KBS C6-3 metaG (SPAdes) (version 2) | ecosystem: Host-associated > Plants > Roots > Rhizosphere > Soil ... | reverse complement strand
CAACGAGCGCCAAAGTCGAAGAGCCCGGAGGGTTGCCGAGAATGGTTCTGTCCGAATCTGACTGCGCGCGCATTCAAGAGCGGCACGAATGACGCCTATTCGTTCCATCGAGCGGACGTCCTACGGCGAGTTGCGCCTGCCAGCGGCCGCCGCTCGTGTCAAACGTTAGGCGGTCATGACAAAGATCGTAAGAATGCGCGAGGAGTCTTTCGAGCGGTTCCTCGAGCTCGCGGTACACGGCTACGCGGCGGACAACGTCGCTTCGGGTCGCTGGTCTTCGGAGGATGCAGTACTCCTGGCGCGCGCCGAGACGGCACGGTTGCTTCCTCAGGGGTTCGCGACCAAGGACAACGACCTCTTCGAGATTCAATCGCCGATGTCCGGCGAAATCGTCGGCTATCTATGGGCAGCAGCGCTCCATCGTGGCGTAAAGAGGGTTGCCTACATCTACCAGCTATACGTACTGCCGGAATTCAGGCGCCAGGGCCATGCTCGCAGAGCGCTCCAGCAATACGAGGCAACGGCCAGGCAGGGTGGCTTTGGCAGCGTCGCTCTGAATGTCTTCGGCAGCAACACCGGTGCTCAGGCGCTCTATCGCTCGCTTGGGTTTGCCGTCACGAGCATCGGCATGCACAAAGATCTCGCGAGCGATGACGCCTAGCCCTTCCGCCGAGCGGGCGTCCTCCGGCAAGCTGCGCTTGCCTGCGGCCGCCACTCGGGTCAAACGCTAGACAGCACGAGCGAAGCCGAGGACAGAAGGCCAAGCACCAGCGCAAGCATCGATCCGAGCGCAAGGGAGAGCCAGATGGAATTTCAAGAGGCCGTGCGTGTTTGTTTCGCCAAGTACTTCGATTTCGAGGGCGAAGCATCGCGTCCGGAGTTCTGGTGGTTCTTCCTCTTCGTCGGCGTCGTGAATTTCGCCCTCGCCCTGGTCAGCAGCAAGCTGAGCGGCGTTTTCTCACTGGCCGTCTTGTTGCCGTTTCTTGCGGTCGCTGTGCGCCGGCTGCACGACACCAATCGAAGCGGATGGTGGCTGTTGATCTGGTTCCTGCCAGTGGTGGGCCTCATCATCCTGGCATTCCTGCTCGTGCAGGAGGGAGAGACGCCGCACACCATGCAAAGCGCGTCCAAATAGATGTCGCCCAACCAGGAGCCCCGATGTACACAGGCTCATGCCACTGCGGCGCGGTTCGATTGACCTTGCCCTCCAAGCCGGAGGTCGCCACCGCTTGCAACTGCTCGCTGTGCCGCCGCATAGGCGGGCCTTGGGTCTACTTCGAGTTCGGCACCGTCAAGATCGAAGGTCACCCAGAAGCGACCGCAGAATACATCCAGGGAGACAGGACGCTGCGCACGATTCGCTGCAAAACGTGCGGATGCGTGACGCACTGGGAGCCGTTGCAGGCAGCACCTGGCGCGAAGCACGGCGTGCACCTCGGGAGCTTCGATCCAGAGCTCATTGCGTCCGTGCGGGTTCGTCGGTTCGACGGAGCGAACACGTGGAAGTTCATCGACGAGTCATGAAAGGGAAGACGATGTGTTCGCATCCCCTGGTCACCGCCGCTCTCTCGGCTGTCATCCTCGCCTTGAGTGGTTGCGCCGGAGGCCCGACTGCCAACCCGCCAGACGTGCCGGCGCCGTTGCGCCCTCCGGCCGATCAGTCACTCTTCCTGGTCGCCTTGGCTTCCGGGGTGCAGATCTACGAGTGCGCACCGAAGGCAGATCAGCCGTCCGTCTTCGAGTGGGTCTTCCGCGCTCCAGAGGCGACTCTCACCGATCGCTCGGGACGTGCAATCGGAAAGCACTACGCTGGCCCAACGTGGGAGTCGATCGATGGGAGCACCGTCGTCGGCGAGGTGAAGGCTCGTGATCCCGGGCCGACCCCGTCCGCCATTCCGTGGCTTCTGCTCGCAGGCAAGTCCACTGGCGGTGCCGGTGTGTTCACTTCGACGAAGAGCATTCAGCGCGTGCAAACCACTGGGGGAATCGCACCGTCTTCTCCATGCATCTCGGCAAATGCAAAGCAGGTCGCACGGATTCCGTACACGGCGACCTACTATTTCTATCGCGGCGCTCCATAGGTCCGCCGGCGGCCACTCTCTTCTCATGCAGGCGAAGCACCGAGCCGATTCCCAGCGCGACTTGCGGTCATCCCCGCCTAGCGCATGAGGTATTCGTTCTTGGCGCTGGCCGTCGCGTTCAATGTCGGCTCCTATGTCATCTTCAAATTCATCTCCGGCAAGTCTCACGACCTGGCGTGGGCTGGCCTGTTTGCTTGCGGCCTGGCGCTGGGCGCAGTGAACGTCTTCCTGTTCACGACAGCGCTTCGCGACCTCAGGCTTGCGATCGCGTACCCCGTATTCGCCGGAGCCAGCATCTCCTTTATCGTCCTGGTTTCTGCGTTGCTTTTCAACGAGAGGGTCACCTCCTTGAATCTCGCCGGCGCGGCGCTGGTCGTGCTCGGCATCGCCCTTCTTTCCCGCTAGGCGGCACTGGCACAAGTCGGCTCGCGGCGCCGAACCCCTTCAGCGAGCGGACGGCTCGCCGCTCATGCCAAACGTCAGGCCACAGAAGGCCTACAGTCGTCGCTTCCCAGAGAAGGAACCCATGGTCACTCGTCGAAATCGCGCCACCCGCTCACTCGCCGCCAAGGCTGCCGAGCTTGCATTCGCCGTCCCGCAGGTCGTTGCCCACCGCGTGACGCGTATGGCTCTCTCCAGCCCCAACCCGTCGCCGCGCGATCGCAAGGAGTTCGCACACATGGTCGCCGAGAAGAACGCTGCCTTCGGCGAATCCTGGATGGCGATGGCGGCCCAAGCGGCGCTGGCCAACCAAGCGCTCGCGGCCTCGTTCTTTCGCTCGTTCCTGTCGGCCGCCACGGGCAAGAAACCTTCTGCCGCGGCATCGGCAAAGCAGCTTCACAAGGCGGCTCTAGGAGTTCTCGGCAAGGGCCTCGCGCCGGTTCACCGCAAGGCCGTTGCCAACGCCAAGCGCCTTTCTCGCACCAAGCTTCGCTGACTTGTGTCGTCTGATCGCGCACGGCCTTGAAAATCTTGGGGCTCCCGTGAATCGCTTGACGATCTACTCTGGCCCGCTGAGCATGTTTGGTGCGAAGGTGGAGATCGCCGCGCGCGAGAAGGGAGTCGAATTCGACCTGGTGATGGTGCCGTTCGACTTTGCGCGCGGCTATGCACCGAAGCATCCGGAAGTGCTGCGCGTCAATCCCAAGCATCAGGTGCCGGTCCTCGTCGACAGCGACGTCGAGATTTTCGATTCCACGCAGGTCTTCGAGTACCTGGAAGATCGTTTTCCTGCACCGCCGCTTTGGCCTCGCTCCATCGCCGCGCGAGCGGAGGCGCGCAAACTGGAGCTCTGCTCGGACGAAGTCTTTTTTCCTCATGTCATTCGTCTGATGGGCCTGCGCGGAAATCCCGACCCTGTTGACGCGCCAGAGTGGAAAACGGCAAGAGCAGAGATCGAGAGGCACTACGGCTCGATGAACCAGTTGCTCCGAGATCGCGAGTACCTGGCGGATCAATTCAGCTACGCTGACATCGCGTTCTACATGGCGCAATTCTTTGCGGCGCGTCACACCGTACCGATGACTGCGGAGCACTCGAGTCTGCTCGCATGGCGAGAGCGCATGATGGGTCGGCCGGCAGTTCGGATGGTCGTCACGGCCATGGCGGACTATCTCCGCAGCGAAGGCCGAGCAGTCCCGGAGCTTGGTGGCAGAACCGACTAACGTCGGCCCAAGTTCGGCAGCTCGATCACCTACTTCTGGGAGTCCGGCGCCGGTTCGAACAGCTCCACCAGGTTTCCGGAAGGATCTTCGAGCAGGATCTGGCGGCCGCCGGGACCGGACACGACCTCGTTGCGAAACGAGGCCCCTGCCCTTCTCAGAACGTCGACCTCGCCGTCGAGGTCGCTGGTGCGCACGACGATTCGATTCCATCCCCCCGGCTCGGGTCTTCGGCCATCGGGCATCGGCTGCGATCCTCCTCCCGGCCCCTTGGGAGGGCTCAGCACGAGTTGCATGTTTTCGCGCTCCAGAAGTGCGAAATATGGACCCGATTGACCAGCGACCCGGAATCGCAGGTGCTTCTTGTAGAACACGACCGCCTCGTCGACGTCGTTTACGATGTATCTGACCATAAGTGCGCTTAGCTTCATGACGAGATCCTCCGGCGCAGCTTTCAATGGCGAGCCTGCCACGCGGCAATCTTCATGCCGGTCGCCGAAGGCGCGTTGAGCGCCCCCCTGGCTCGCCATCTCCGAGATCCAAGGGGAGAACTTCTTTGACTGCAACACTGCTGTACCGCATCGCTGCCGCCGTTTTGGTGTTGTTCGCCGCAGGTCACACCTTCGGGTTCCTGTCTTTTCGCCCTCCGTCTGCCGAAGGTCTCGCTGTCTACAGCGCAATGAACAGCGTGCACTTCGAGTTCAACGGCGCTGCGCGCTCGTATGGCGAGTTCTACACAGGCTTCGGTCTGATGGTCACCGCCTACCTGCTCTTTTTCGCGTTCCTGGCGTGGCACCTCGGCGGTCTCGCCGCAAGCCGGCCGCAGGCCATCGGGGCGCTGTCCTGGGCCTTTGCGACGGTGCAGTTGGCCAGCCTTGTCCTGAGCATCGTCTACTTTTTTGTCGTCCCTGCCGTAATGTCCGCAGTCATCGTCGTTTGCCTGCTCTGGGCGGCGTGGCTGGTCCGCCGAGCCGCACCGGGCGACGACGCATCGCACCTCGTTCGTGAATCCTGAAGCCGCACACGTTAGGCCCCTTGTCGCCTGAGCTCATCCGCGTCGTCGTCATCGGCTCGAGTTGTTGCGGCAAGTCCACCACAGGCGCACGCCTCGCTGCCAAGCTCGGACATCCGTTCGTCGAGCTCGACGAGCTGTTCTGGGGCCCGAACTGGCAACCCAAGCGGCCGGAGCAGTTCGCTTCGCTGGCGCGCCTAGCGGCGGCAGGGGAACGCTGGGTGATGGCCGGCAACTACAGCGCGGTGCGTGGCGAGGTCTGGCCGCGGGCGACCGCGGTCGTATGGCTCAACGTCAGTCTCCCGGTCGCACTGTGGCGTGTCGTTCGCCGAACGGCGACGCGGCTCGCGTGTCGCGAGGTCTTGTGGCACGGCAACCGCGAGTCGCTGTTTCGCACGCTCTTCACCCGCGAGTCCATCGTCTGGTGGGTGCTCACGACGCACCATCTTCGCAGGAAGCAGTTCGCCGCCCTGCGCAGCTCAGGTCAATATCCGCACTTGCGCTGGTACGAGTTCAATCGAGCGTCGCAAGTCGAGCGCTTCCTTGTTGAAGAAGCCTAACCTCTCATCGAGCGGACGTTGCAAAGGCCGCTGCGCGACCTTTGGCCCGCGCTCGTGTCGAACGTTGGGCACGGCAATTTCCCCCACCCCACACCTGGAGCGCTCGCTTGAAATTCCCTCGGTTCGATAAGACCCGTCGTCTGCACGTCGCACTTCTATGTGTCGGCCTGACAGGGGCGGCGCACTCACAAACAGCGGGAGACGACGCCGCGATTCGAAGCTTGGAAGATCAGGAACGGCTGGCAGTGCTGGCCGGCGATGTTGCCGCGCTAACGAACATCTGGTCCGAGAGAATGATGGTCAACAGCCCACTGGGCCGGGTTTCCGAGAATCGCGCCGAGACTTTTCGGCTCATGCAATCGGGTGTGATTCGCTACAAGGCTTTCGAGCGAAGTATCGAGAGCTTGCGCGTCAACGCGGACTTGGCCGTGGTGATGGGGTCCGAGACTGTTGTACCGGACGGCTCTGCGCCCGGCGCGGGTCAACAGATCAAGCGCAGGTTCACCGATATCTGGCAACGAGAAGGCGGTTCAACATGGCGAATGGTTGCTCGCCATGCCAACAACTCAATTGAATGCGCTCCAAGATAGGCTGTCTACACGCGGCGCGGAGCTAGCCGTGCCTAACCCTTCTGTCAAGCGGACGCACTACGGTAGGCCGGCTTGACCCGGAGAATGTATGAAGTACGCATGACAGGCGAACCTATGCTGCTGGCGGCGGTTGCCTCTCCAGACGCGGCAGAGCTGCATCGATGCAAGCCCAACTCGGCGCACTCGACGTCCAGATCGTCATCGCCGGGTTGGCAAGATTCGGATCGTCGAACGTCCCCGCTCTGACGAAGATCAGGTGCGGCCGTGCCTCGGCCTCGCTGAAAAGCGGAGTGCCGCATTCGGGGCAGAACCGGCGGTGCATCCGATTCCCGCTATCGGCCACACTCGAGAAGTCTTTCATCCGCCCTTCGATCCTGAACGTTGAGGTGCGAAAGCAGGCACCGACTGTTCCACTGCCTGCGCCCAGATACTGGCAATCGCGGCACCAGCAGACCCGGGTCGTGATGGGCGGTTCCGCGCTCTCCCAGCGAACCGCACCGCAAAGACACCTGCCTGTGACCGTCATTGCGCTCTCCAAGCCCACGCACGAGGGAATGCCGCGTCGCACATCGTACCCTCGCTCCTTGCGTCAGATGGCTGTCACCGAGAGGAGAAATCATGAGCAACGTATTCGTCAACATTGGACTGAGCCTCGATGGCTACCTGGCACCGGAAGGAATGACCATGGGCAAGCCCGAGTACAAGAACTGGGGCGCCAAGTGGGGTGCGCTGATGGGCTGGATCCTCAAGCAACAGTCCTTCCGCGAGAACCTCAAGCTCGGACCAGGGGGAGAGACCGGTCCGGTCAACGACCTGCTTCGCAGCACGACGGAGCGGACCGGCGCCAACGTCATGGGCAAGCGCATGTTCGACCAAGGCGAGGTCGCCTGGCCGGAGGAGGCTCCGTTTCACACGCCGGTCTACGTCCTGACCCACGAGAAGCGCGAACCCTGGGTGCGACCAGGCGGGACGACGTTCTACTTCGTCAATGACGGGCCGGAGCGTGCCCTGGAGCTGGCTCGGGAATCCGCAGGCGTTCGCGATGTTCGGATCGCGGGTGGGGCGGATGTGATCCAGCAGTACCTGAACCTAGGCGTCATCGACGAGTTGGAAATCGCCTTGGCACCCGTGTTGTTCGGCGGCGGGCGGCGTCTCTTCGAGAACGTGCGCGATCCCGGTCCGCGGTTTCGCATCGACCGGGTGCTTGATGGTCCGGCCGCGACACACTTGCGCTACGTGGGTCAGTGAGGGGCTCCATGAATCCTCAGCTCGTTGGAACCTGCCTCTGTGACGCGGTCTGCAGCGTCTGCGGATCGTTCCTCTTCTCGGTCGTTCGGGAGGGAAGGTTCGTCCACGTGACCCTCGGTTCGCTGGTCGACGAGCCGAGCATCAGGCCGAGTGCCCACATCCACGTCGGCTCCAAGGCGGCGTGGGAGCCGATCCTCGAGGATCTGCCTCAGCATCGGGAGCTGCCATGACCGTGCTTTCGGGAAGCTGCCGTTGCGGGCAGGTACGGATCTCTGTTCGCGACGAGCCGCTTCGCGTGGGCATCTGTCACTGCAAGGACTGCCGAGAAGAGAGCGGTTCGGCCTTCACCTTCTACGCGGTCTGGCCCGCCGGCCACTTCGAACGAATCGGTGAAACGAGTGCGTTCCGCGGCCGGCACTTTTGTCCTCGCTGCGGGTCACGGCTCTTTGCCATCGATGACCGCGAAGCGGAGATCAAGCTGGGGATTTTGTCCGAAGCCCCCACCACCTTCGTCCCGAGCTATGAGCTGTGGGTCAAACGCCGCGAGCCGTGGCTGCGACCGATCGAGGGAGCCGAGCAGTACGAGGAGAATCGAGCGTGACCGTCGCCACCCGCTTTCTGGCGCGCCACGCCAAGAGGTGATCGCCATGCCCCACGCGAGCACGCTGGAACGCTTCATCGCTCGGGTCGAGTCCAACGCCCACGCCGAGGCCATTGCGGAGTTCTATGCCGAGCACGGTCAGATGCGCGAGAACCAAGGTGCTCCGCGGGTCGGTCGCGCCAACCTCGTTGCCCACGAGCAGAGCGTGCTCAGGCGCGCCAAGTCGGTCGAGTCGATCTGTGTTCGTCCGGTGCTGATCGGCGAAGCGGCGGTGGTCATTCGCTGGATCTTCCGCTTCGAGTGGCTCGATGGCTCGTTCACGCAAATGGAGGAACTGGCCTACCAGCGGTGGGAGGGAGAGCAAATCGTCGAAGAGCAGTTCTTCTACGATCCTGCGCAGCTAAAGCCCGTTCCCTCGCGGGCCTCGCATGTCGAACGCTAGCCCGCAGGAGGTCCGCTTGAAGCCTTCGTTGAAGCCCGGCATCACGTATCAGCACAGGTTCGTCGTTCCCGTGACGAAGACGGTTCCCGCCCTCTATCCCGAGGCCGAGGAGTTCCTCGCCATGCCCGAAGTGTTCGCCACGGGCTTCCTGGTCGGCTTCCTGGAATGGGCCTGCCTCAAAGCCGTCAACCCGCACCTCGACTGGCCCCGGGAGCAGACCGTCGGCACCCACATCGATGTCAGTCACTCCGCGCCGACGCCGCCCGGGATGGAGGTCACGGCGAATGTGGAATTGATCGCCGTCGAAGGCAAAGCGCTGACCTTCGCCGTGCGCGCGCACGACGGCGTGGATCTCATCTCGGAAGGCCGGCACGAGCGCTACGTCATCGTCAAGGATCGCTTCGATGCGAGGGTCCTTGCGAAGAGCGGCGGCGCCTGATCCCCGCGCTGACCCACTCATTTTCAGGAGAACTCGTGTTTGACCACGTCGTATTCGGAGTGAGCGACTATGCAGCGAGCAAGGCGTTCTATCTCCAGGCGCTCGCACCGCTCGGCGCCGCTGTTGTCCTGGAGGGGCCGCTCGGCCTCGAGATCAGCGCAGACGGCAAGACCTCGCTGTGCATCGGCCCGAGCGACGAGAAGCCGGCCCACCTTCACCTGGCGTTCCGGGCCGAGAACCGCCAGCAAGTCGAGGCGTTCTATCGCGCGGCGCTGGCGGCGGGTGGCAAGGACAACGGCGCGCCCGGTCTGCGACCCAAGTACCACGCGAACTACTATGCGGCCTTCGTGATCGGTCCGGACGGACACAACATCGAAGCGGTGTGCCACGAACCCGAGGCCTGACCTTCCGCCGAGCACATGGCGTCGAACACATGGCTCTCCTCTTCGTCTACGGGTCGCTGAAGCAAGGCTTCCCCAACCAGCACGTCAACACGGGTCGTCGCGTGGCCGGCCAGTACCGCACGCAGGAGCGGTACGGCATGTATCTCCTCGGCCCGGGCGAAGTTCCTTGCCTCGTCGCTCCATCCGGAGCCGGGCACCAGGTCATCGGCGAGCTGTACGAGGTCGACGACGACGATCTTCGTCGCATGGACCGGCTCGAGCGGATCGGCGAGCCGCAAGGGTACGAGCGCACCGAAGTCGACGTGGAGCGGTTCGACACCACCCCCGTCGCCCGGTTGCGCGTCCTCGTCTATCTCAAACAGGAACAGTCCATCGCTGCGTCGATGGAGCGCATCGGCCCGCTGCAGGAGTACATGCCGGAGCATGCCGCCCGCTTCCACTGGCGCGGTGCAGCCTAGGCCGGTGCGTGGGAACGAAGGGCCGCCGCTGGCAGCGGCCCTCATCTCACTCCCAGTGCCCCTTGACCCAATTCCAGCGGTCGCCCGAGTAGCTCCAGTAACCCGGCACCCAGCGCGAGTTGCTCATCGGCGCCGCCGGGATGGTTTCCGTGACAAGGGCCGGCATCGGCGGGACAACGCCCGCATGCCACGAGCCCGACTCCCATTGCCACGTGCCCTCGCGGAACGCCCAATGGCCCGGGACCCACGTGTAGCCCGTCGCTGCAGGCGGCGGCGTCATGGTCTCCTGCGGCGCCGGCGGCGGCTGCAGGACGATGGTGCGCTCGACCGTGGTCGGCGGCTGCTGTGCCACCGGCTGCTGCTGCACGACGGGCTGCTCGTGCACGATCTCTCGAGTCGTGGTGTGCGAGCACGCGGCGGCGATCGCGGCGGCGCTGATCGAAGCGAGTTTCCAGATGGTGTTCATGCATTCTCCTCGTCCGCCGGATCACGACAGGGATGCCATGAAACGGCGGTTGTGAATGCATGCTGCCCCGACCGCTGGCGAGGGGGTGTAGGACGGTGCTGTCGGCGGCTGCCGGAGGCGATCACCCACCTGTGAGCGACATCGGCCACACTGTCTGCTTCGGTTCAGGTTGCCTCGTTGCCAAACATCGCTGAATACGTCACCGGCATCGGCGCGATATCGATTGCGCCATGGGCCGGCCTGCAGCCGGAAGAGCTCACCGCACAGGCGGCGGCATCGTCGAAGCGCTGCTCTCGTCGCTTGCCGGGAGCCAATGCGGTGCTTGCGCCGGCCACCGTTCTTCGGCCCAATTCGACCGTGGGAAGGCTCGAGCTTGTCGACCAGCAGCGCCAGTGACGTGCGCTGGACCTGCCCGACGTGCAGAGTGACGGTCACGACGCCGTTCTGCGCCCGTTGCGGCGAAGAGCCGCTACCACCGCGTGACTTGACGCTGCGCGGGCTCGCCGAAAAGAGCCTGCATGCCTTCACCAGCATCGATGCACGGGCGGCACGATCGGCGTGGAAGCTCCTGCGCCATCCGGGCGAGCTCACTCTGGCCTGGGTCACTGGGATCCGCAAGCTGTACGTGGCGCCCTTCCAGCTGTTCCTGATCGCGAACGTGCTCTTCTTTGCCACCCAGTGGGCGACCAAGGAGAACGTCTTCAGCTCTTCGCTCGACTCTCACCTCCACCACCAGGACTGGAGCGAGCTGGCCCGATCGGTGCTCTCGCGCCGATTGGAGCAAACCCACATGACGGTCGCGCAGTACCAGCCGATCTTCGACCGCTCCGTGGTGTTGAACGCCAAGTCGCTCGTGCTCCTGATGACGCTGCCGTTCGCGCTGGTGTTGCCGCTGGTCTTCCTGCGCGAGCGGCGGCCGTTCATGACCCACGTCGTCTTCTCGCTCCATCTCTACACGTTCCTGCTGCTGCTGTTCTGCGTCGCCCTGGCGGCAGCCAAAGCCAGCGCGCTGCTCGGATTCGGCGGGCTCGCCGTGCCGCTGGTCGACGACGTCTTGAGCGTGGCGAACCTCTCGGCGTGCGCGCTCTATCTCTACCTGGCGATCGGCGTCGTATACGGCACCACGGGGGCGCTCCGGCTCGCCAAGACGATCGCATTGGCGCTCGTGGCAGGCGCCATCGTCATCGGCTACCGGTTCGCTCTCTTCTTCATCACCCTGTACGGAACGTGAGGCCTTGAAACACGATGTCGCCCGCCCTCATCGCCGCGCTCATCTTCACGGTCGTCCTGCTGGTCACGACGGCGTACTTCCTGATGGGATCCGTGCCGCTCCTGGTCCTCAAGCACGACGTTCCGATGGACGCTCGCTTCGTCCGCGGCTTCTTCAATACCTACTATCTCGCGGCGATGGTGGCCGCCGGCGCCACGGCAGTCAGCTACGCGATCGCCGGCAAGCCGGCGTTCGCCGCCGGGGCGGCAGCGCTCGTCGTGATCGCGATCGTTCTGCGCCGCAACATCATTGCCAGGATGGACTCGCTGGGGTCGCAGATCCAGCTCGGTGGAGACGCTGCGGTCAGGGAGTTTCGCAACACGCATTTGACGGCGATCCTGATCAATCTGGGACAGCTCGTCGTCATCGTCTGGAGCCTCACGCGGCTGTCGCTGCAGTGAGCTCTCGCCGCGCAGTTCCCGTCCACGAACCAGGGGCCGCAATGTTCGATCTCACGTCTTGCGTCGCTGTCGTCACCGGCGGAAACGGTGGTATCGGTCTGGGCATGGCCCGCGGGCTGGCGCGTGCCGGAGCCCACGTCGTCGTCGCGGCACGAAACATGGACAAGGCCGACGCCGCAATTCGAGAGCTTTCGGCCCTCGGCCCTCCCGCGCTGGCGATCCGCACCGACGTCACGGTCGAAGACTCCGTGGTCGGGCTGGTGCAGGAAGTCGATCGCCGCTTCGGACGCGTCGACATCCTGGTGAACAACGCCGGCATCAACATCCGCGCTCCGGCCCAGGACCTTTCGTTTGCCCAGTGGAACGAGGTTCTTTCCACCAACCTGTCGAGCGCCTTCCTCTGCGCGCGCGCCGTCTATCCGCTGATGAAGCGAACGGGCGCGGGCAAGGTGATCAACGTCGGATCCATGCTCTCCATCTTCGGCGCTTCGTTCGCACCCGCGTACGGCGCCAGCAAGGGCGGCATCGTGCAGCTGACCAAGTCGCTCGCCGTGGCCTGGGCACCCGACAGGATTCAGGTAAATGCCGTGCTGCCGGGCTGGATCGACACCGAGCTGACGACGGCAGCGCGAGCACAGGTCGCCGGCTTGAACGAGCGGGTCCTGGCCCGCACGCCTGCCGGCCGTTGGGGAATGCCGAGCGAGTTCGAGGGAATCGCCGTCTTTCTCGCGAGCTCCGCTTCCGACTTCATCACGGGCGCGGCCATCCCTGTGGACGGGGGCTACTCGACAATGGCATAAAGCCATCGCAGGGTCATCAACACCGAGCACGACACCGTGGCTCCCTACCTCGGCCAATGTCTTTGCGGCGCAGTTCGCTACCGCGTCCATCGAGAGCCGCTGGCGGTCTACGCATGCCATTGCACCGACTGCCAGAGACGCACCGGCAGCGCATTCGCGATGTCCATGATCGTTCGACCCGAGGATCTGGAGCTCGTGGCCGGAGAGACGACGAGCTACCTCGCCCGCCTTCCCGATGGGCGCACGAAGTCTGGACAGATGTGCCTGGCGTGTGGCACAAGGCTGTGGGGGACACCGGTCAAGCATCCGGAGATTCGCGTCGTCCAGCCCGGCACGCTGGATCGGCCCTGTCGGCTTGCTCCGGCGCTGCATCAGTGGGTCAGCGAGGCGCAGCCGTGGCTCACACTTCCGCCCGGCGTTCCGACGTACGACCGGGATCCTCCCGATCCTCGCGACTATGTTCGCCTGTGGCGAGAAAGGACCAACCCATGAACGCCAGCGTCATCCAGGTCGGCCAGCTCGGCATCGACTACATCGTCGACGGCGCGGAGACAAAGAGTCTCGGCATGTTCGAGCTGACCGTTCCCCCGGGATCGAACGTTCCGCCGCCGCACAGCCACACGAACAACGAAGAGTGCGTGTACGTGCTGGCAGGCACGCTGCGCTACACGGTCGGCGCCGAGACACGCGACCTGACGGTGGGCCAGACCATGAGCACGCCGAGGGGCGCGGTCCATGCGTTCTCGAACCCGTTTGCGGAGACTGCGCGCGCATTGATCGTGAATTCTCCAGACATCGGCGCCCAATACTTCAGAGACGTCGCCGCCGTGGTCAACGCCGGCGGACCTCCGGACAAGGCGGCATTGGTGTCCGTCATGGCGCGGTACGGGCTGGTGCCGGCGCCGCCGAACTGATGATGAGCCCGGCTACGCGATACTGACGGCCCGCACGCTCTTTCGTCCGCCATGAATCCCACCAAGCTCGTCGCCGTCGTCCTCATCGTCGTCGGCGCTCTCATGCTCGGCTATGGAGGCTTCTCGTACACGAAAGAGGAGACCGCCGCAAAGCTCGGGCCGCTCGAGCTCTCGGTCAAGGAGAAGAAGACCGTCAACTTCCCGGTCTGGGTCGGCGTCGGTGCCATCGTGGTGGGCGGGCTGTTGCTCGTGCTGGGCGGGAAGCGCTAGGCGGGAGCAGGGCCGGCGTGAAACGTCGCGCTTCCGTCGCTCGCCATGGATGAAGACGTCTGGGGCGTCGCCGTCTTCGCCTGCCTGCTGGCGTCATCGCTCGGCAGCCTGGCGCTCCATCGACGCTATCCCTCGCATCGCGCCGACGACGAGACGATCAATGTCGTGCGGTTGACGGCCAACGTCTTCGTCGTCATGACCTCGCTCATCCTCGGCCTCTTGATCAACTCGGCCAAGAGCACGCTCGATTCGGTCGACCGCAACATCCATGCGTTTGCCGCGGGCCTGATCATGCTCGACCGGTGGCTGCAGCACTACGGAGCGGACGCGGACGGCGCGCGCCAGCGCTTGCTGGCGTACACGAAGCACGCCGGGCTCGTGATCCAGGACTATCAGGGGACGTCGTCCGACCGCGAAGGCGAAAGGATGCTGAACGACGTCGGGGCCCGCATCAACGCGCTGAAGCCGCCGGACGCCGAGCGGCGCGCCCTGCTGCAAAGCGCGCAGCAGGAGTTCGTCAGGATCTCGGAGCTGCGCTGGCTCATCGTCGGCACCACCCGCGGGACGATTCCTGCGCCGCTGGTCGCGCTCGTCGTCGCCTGCCTCATGCTCGTCTTCGCGAGCTACGCCTGGCGCGCACCGAGCAGCGCGGGGGTGATCGCGAGCTTCCTCGTGGCGTCGCTGCTGCTCACGGCCGCTGTCGTTCTCATCCTCGACATGGACCGGCCTTTCACCGGGCCGGTACGAGTGTCGGCCGATCCGGTGCTGCGCGCGGTCACGGAAATGCGGCCCTGACCATGGCAAAGATCGAACAGCGTCTGCAAGCGCTCGGGCTGGTCCTGCCGGCTCCGTTGCAACTGCCTCCGGGCGCGGCGCTTCCGTTCCCCTGGGTCCGGGTCGTCGGATCGCGAGCGCTCATCTCGGGCCACGGCCCGACGAACACCGACGGCTCGCTGGCGCAACCGCTCGGCAAGGTCGGCGCCGAAGTCACGGTCGAGCAAGGCCATGTCGCGGCACGGCTGGCGGGCCTTGCGATCCTCGCGAGCCTGCAGCGCGAGCTCGGCGACCTCGATCGCATCGCACGCTGGGTGCGCGTGTTCGGCATGGTCAACTCGGCGCCGGGCTTCAACCGGCAGCCGGCCGTCATCAACGGCTTCACCGAGCTGATCGTCGAGGTCTTCGGCAACGAGGTCGGCGCCCATGCGCGCAGTGCCGTGGGCATGGCCGAGCTGCCGTTCGACATTCCGGTCGAGGTCGAAGGCGAGGTCGTGCTCGTCGACGGGGCCTGACGTTGCGGCACCTGTCCACGGCCGCCGAGATCGTTGCACATCGGCCGTCGTGGGCGGCCGACTTCGTCGCCATCCGCGATCGGGTGCGGTCCGCGATGGGCGCGGACGCGCTGCGGATCGAGCACATCGGCTCCACGGCGGTGAGCGGGCTCGCAGCGAAGGACGTCATCGACATCCAGATCAGCGTTGCCGATCTCGACGCGTGCAGCGCGCGAGCGCTGCAGTCGGCCGGATTTCGCCCGGCCCCGGAGATCACCTGCGACCACGCACCGCCGGGTCCGACCGCCTCGGCGAACGATTGGCGGAAGATGTGCTTCGTCGAGGCGGCGGGCGAGCGGCGGGCGAACGTCCATGTACGTCGCGCCGGCAGCGCAAACGAACGTTACGCCCTGTTGTGTCGCGACTACCTGCGAGTGCACCCGCTGGTCGCAACGGCGTATGCCGAGCTGAAGCGCAGGCTCAGCGCTTCGCTTGCGGATGTGGATGCCTACGCGGACGTCAAGGACCCGGCCGTCGATCTGATCTACCTCGCCGCGGAACAATGGGCCTCGGCAGCGTCGTGGACACTGGCTCCCGGGCCTGTCCCGGCGCATCTGTCGGCGTTCTGGGGCCGCTTCGTCGAGTCGACCGGCCGGGCGGGCGAGGATCGCTTCTACGAAGCCTTCTTCTTCAGCGACCGCGAGGACGTGGCGAACGAGCTCGCGGAGCTGGTGCTACGCGGCGTCAAGCGAGCGACCGCGGCATCGGTGTGGTCGCACGATGAGGAAGGAAAGCCGCTTCCGCGACCCGGCGATCTCAGCATCGTCACCGACTGGGCGGGCAAGGCGCTCTGCGTCATCGAGACCGAGTCGGTCGAGGTCGTCCCGTTTTGCAAAGTGACGGCGGAGTTCGCGGCCTTCGAGGGAGAAGGCGACGGCTCGCTCGCGTTCTGGCGCGACGCCCATCGCGAGTACTTCGCTCGCGAGTGTGCCAAGGCGGACCGCGAGTTCAGCGAGAGCATGCTCGTCGTCTGCGAGCGCTTCGAGGTCGTCCATCGACCATGAACTGACCACGGAGGCCGCATGAAAGAGCATCCCATCGCGATCTGGCATCGCCTGGTCCGCGAGCAGGACGCGGGCGGGCTCGACACCTTGCTCGACGACGACGCCGTGTTCTTCTCGCCGGTCGTCCACGCACCGCAGCGCGGCAAGCGGCTCGCCGCCGCGTACCTCTCGGCCGCGTTCCAGGTCTTCTTCGACCCGACGTTTCGCTACGTGCGCGAGATCGTCGGCGCCAGCGATGCCATGCTCGAGTTCGAGACGGAGATCGACGGCGTGCTGGTCAACGGAGTCGACATCATCAAGTGGAACGAGGCCGGGCGCGTCGTCGAGTTCAAGGTGATGATCCGGCCGCTGAAGGCGATCCAGCTCATCCACCAGCGCATGGCCGCGATGTTGCAGGCGGGTCGGTGACGCGCCGACGCACAATCCGTCGATGACCTCTTCCGCTCTCGAAGCGTTCGTCGCCCAGGCCACTGCGCGCAGCCGCTCGCGGCCCGATCCGGCCGATTGCGTTCTCGCCCTGGCGCCGCTGATGCTCGACCTCATCGATCAGGCCGGCACGTTCCTCGAGCCGGGACACTATCGATCCAGCGCCACGGGCTACACGCGCAACCTCGTCTTCAACGCCCCCGACGCGAGCCTCTCGCTGTACGCGATCGTCTGGCTGCCCGGCCAGTGGACACCGGTGCACGACCACGGCAGCTGGGGAGTCGTCGGCATCGTCGAAGGCGTGCTCGAAGAGCGCAGCTACGTGCGCCTGTCGCCCGATCGCGGCGCCGACACCGACATCGACCTGGCACGCGGCGGCGTCATCCTCCTGCGGCAAGGCGCGGTGACCAGCTTCGTACCGAACCCCGACCATATCCACGTGACCGGAGTTCCCGCAGAGCGTTCGCGCGCCGTGAGTCTCCATCTCTATGGCCGGACGATGAGCGACTTCAACATCTACGACGTCGATGCGCGCACCCGCCGGCGCATCGCCGTCGCGCACAACGAAAGCTAGGCGAGCGTCCGTCGCCTGAGCATCGGCGTGCGACCCGATCCGGCAAAGGTCCGCGTCTGGAAGGCACGCGCGCCCGCGTACGACCGCATCTGTCGGCGCTGGCCGATCTTCCCCCTGCTCTCGCGCCGCATCGTCGACCTGCTGCCCGCCGACCTGCACGGCGCGGTGCTCGACATCGGCGCCGGATCGGGCCTGACCTCGGAGCATCTGCTCGGCCGCTTTCCGCACTGCCAGGCGATCCTCGTCGAGCCTTCCGAGGCGATGCTTGGTCTCGCGCGCCGCCGTCTCGCTGGCCGCAATGCGCGATTCCTCGCGATGGGACTCGACGGCGCTGCGGTGCGCGGGCTGCGCGCAGCCGCGGCGATCGCGTCCGCCTCGATGCACTTTCTCGACCTCGAGCCGGCATTCGCCACGCTGGCGGAGGTCATCGTGCCGGGCGGACACGTCGCGTTCAACCTCTGGTGGCACCACTGGGAAGACACCGCCGGCCTCAAGTGCATGACCGGATGGCAGGCCGTTGCCGAAGCGGCGTGCCTCGAGGCCGGGTTGCCACCGCCGGCGCAACCCGCGTTCCCGGCGCCCGTCGCAAAGACGCGAGCAGACCTGATGAACGCTTCGCGCGAGCACGGCTTTCGGCTGCTCTTCGAGCATCGCGACGAGGACCTGACGCCGGTCGCCTACGGCGTCGACTACCTGACCATGGATCCGGCCTGGCCGGTCGAAGGCCTCGCGCTCGAGGACCGGCGGGCCGTGCTCGCGAAAATGGACGCGCTGGCGCAGGGCAAGCTCGAGCTCTTGGTCTCGACGCGCTTCCTGTTTCAGCGGGCCGACGGCTGACCCGTCCTTGCCGTCGCCGACAATCAAGGCGCACCAAACCGCTTGCTGCCGATGTCCTTGCTCGCCTTCTTCGCCGCGGCCATCGTCCTTGCCGTCACGCCCGGGCCGGGCATCGCCTACGTCGTCGCGCGCACGGTCGCGGGAGGTCGCGCGGAAGGCCTGGCGTCGTGCCTGGGCACCGCCATCGGCGGGATGCTGCACGTCGCCGCCGCGGCGACGGGTCTTTCGCTCGTCGTCGCGCAATCGGCAACGGCGTTCGTGATCGTCAAGGTCGTCGGTGCCGGTTACCTCGTCTACCTCGGCGTCCGGCTGCTGCTGCAGAAGGACCGCGATGCGCCATCGGTCGCGGTGGCGGCGCAGGGTCCGCGTCGCGCGCTGCTCGAAGGCATCGTCGTCGAGGCCCTCAACGTCAAGACCGCGTTGTTCTTCCTCGCCTTCCTGCCCCAGTTCGTGCACGCGACGGAGGCGGTCGTTGTCCAGCTCGTCGTCCTCGGCACGATCTGCGTCGCCCTCAACGCGCTGGTCGACGTCGCCGCCGTGCTGGGGTCGGCGCGGCTGCTCGCGTCGCGCGCTGCGCGCGCAGCACGCGAACGCCTGCTCAGGCGTACGTCGGGGGCGACGATGGTGGCGCTCGGCACCCTGCTCGCCCTCTCGGAGCGCGAGGCCTAGTCGACCGCGCGGGCGACCCTCGTTCGATGCCGCGCTACGTCGCCTTCCTTCGCGGCGTCAGCCCGATGAACGCCAGCATGCCGGCGCTGAAGGCGTGCTTCGAAGCGGCCGGCTTCACCGACGTGCGCACGTTGCTGTCGAGCGGGAACGTCGCCTTCGACTCCCGCTCCGCGTCGCCGGCGGCGCTCGAGCGCCGCGCCGAGAACGCGATGCAATCCGGGCTCGGTCACAACTTTCGCACGATCGTCCGATCGGCCGACTCGCTGCGGCGCTTGCTCGACGCCGACCCGTTCGCAGAGTTCGAACTGCCGCCGCACGCGAAGCGCGTCGTCACGTTCCTGCGCAACCCCGCGCCGCTCGCGCTCGAGCTGCCGATCGAGCGCGACGGCGCAAGCATCCTGCGCTGCTCCGGCGCCGAAGTCCTTTCGGCGTATGTGCCGGGTCCCAAGGGCCCGGTCTTCATGAGCCTGCTCGAGCGGACGTTCGGCACCGACATCACCACGCGCACGCTCGACACGGTGCGCAAGTGCGCGTCGGCATGAGCGGATGAACGACGCCGGCGACCGTCGCGAGGCCGGAGCCGGCACGCTCGCAGCGGCGGCGGTCGGCGCGGCGGCGGTCGCGCTCTGCGACGCGTTGCACGAGCTCGGGCATGTCGCCGCAGCGCTGCCGCTCGGGGTCCCGGTCCTGATGATCTCGAGCGTCGGGATCAGCACCGCCACGAGCAGTCCCGCCGTCGCGCTCGCGGGTCCGCTGGTCAATGCAGTGCTCGCCGGAGCCTTGCTCGTCGCTCGATCGCCTGCGCTTGCGGCGGAATCGCGCTGCGTCGCGTGGCTGTTCGGCACCGTCAACCTCTTCGACTGCGTCGCCTACCTTCTGTATTCGGCGCTGCTCGGGAGCGGCGACTGGGCGACGGTCTTCGCTGCGTTCAGCCCGCCGCTGCTGTGGCGGCCGGCCGTCGCGCTCGCGGGCGCCGCGCTCTATGCCGGAGCCGTCTTCGGGTCGCTGCGCGTCCTGCGCGCGCTCGTCGCCGACGGCGCCCTGTCGTGCGCCGACGCGAGACGCTGGTGCCTCACCGCGTACTGGGCGGGCGGGCTGCTGCTGACAGCCGCTGCTGCGCTCAATCCCATCGACGCCTGGTTGATCCTGACTTCCGGCGTCGCGACCGGCTTCGGCGCGATGGCCGGACTCACCTTCATTCCGTCGCTCCTGAAGGATGACGATGGCGCGTCGGCCCGGAAGGCGTCGGCCGCTCGCTTCGGCCTCGCGTGGCTGCTGGTCTGCGTGGCCGTTTCGCTCGCCTTCGTCTTCGTCCTGGGTCCCGGCATCCGCCTGTCCGTCGCCGACGCTGGCGGCGAGCGCCAAGGCCTATCCTCGTCGACCGGAGGATCGCATGCAGCGCTACTACGCCGACCGAGCGCCTGAGTACGACAGCATCTACGCGAAGCCCGAGCGGCAGGCCGATCTGCGGCTCATCGAGCGCTGGCTTCCGGAGGTCTTCCGCGGCCGCACGGTGCTCGAGATCGCATGCGGAACCGGCCATTGGACGCAGTTCATCGCACCGGTCGCAGCCGGGGTGGTCGCGATCGATTCCGCTCCGGAGACGATTGCCATCGCCAGGGCCCGAGTTCCGCCCGCCAAGGTCGACTTCGTGATCGGCGATGCCTACGCGTTGCCCGACACCGGTCGCAACTGCTCGGGAGGCTTCGCCGGCTTCTGGATTTCGCACGTCCCGAAGTCGCGCGTGCGCGAATTCCTCCGCGGCTTCCATGCCAGGCTCGAAACCGGCGCGAAGGTCGTGCTGCTCGACAACCGCTTCGTCGAGGGCAGCAGCACGCCGATCGGCGAGCGCGACGCCGAAGGCAACACGTTCCAGTCGCGAAGCCTGCGCGATGGCACGACGCATCGCGTGCTGAAGAACTTCCCGACCGAAAGCGAGCTGCGGTCCGTCACCGAAGGCCTGTGCAGCGAGCTCCGCTATCTCGCCTGGCAGCACTATTGGGCGGTGGAATACGTGGCCATCGCAGCCTGACCTCGCGACGAGCAGGAGATTCGAAATGACAACGACATTGACGTACGCCATCAAGTTCGTCGCCGACATGGACGCCGCCGTCCGCTTCCACACCGCGCAGCTCGGCCTGAAGCTGCGGTTTCAGTCGCCGGAGTGGTCGGAGTTCGACACCGGGCCAACCACCCTGGCGCTTCACCAGGCGTCCGCGACGAATCCCGCCGGGACGTGCCAGCTCGGATTTCGCGTCGACGGGCTCGATGCGTTCTTCGCCGAGCGAACGCGCCAGAACGTGGCGGTCGTCTCGCCGCCGACGAGCCTGCACGGGCAGCGCATCGCGAAGCTGAGAGACGCGGACGGCGCCGAGTTCAGCGTCAGCGGCGACTAGCCGTGCGGTCGCCTGCGGCACATCCATCGCCCTTGCATCAGGAGCCACCGTGATTCCTCATCCTCTCGCCGTGGTCGCCGCCGATGCGCCGCTTCGGGCCAAGCGGTCGAACTACCCCGAGCCGTTCGCAACGCGGATGGAAGGGCGGCAGAAGCGCCCGCTCGGCGAGCTGTTCGGGCTGACGAACTTCGGCGTCAACCTGACGCGGCTGCTGCCCGGCGCGTCGTCGGCGCTGCGCCATGCCCACTCGAAGCAGGACGAGCTCGTCTACATCCTCCAAGGCAGACCGATGCTGCACACCGACGAAGGCCTGACCGAGCTCGGCCCCGGAATGTGTGCGGGCTTTCGAGCCGGCAGCGGCAACGCGCACCGGTTGGTCAATCACAGCCAGGAAGACGTGCTCTACCTCGAGATCGGCGACCGCACGCCGGGAGACAGCGCGACCTATCCGGACGACGACCTACGCGCGCAGGCGGTCGATGGCCGCTGGGTCTTCGTGCACAAGGACGGCACGCCGTACTGAACGTCGCATCATGCGTTGCCACGCCACCGCTGTCGCCGGGTCGAGCCAGCCCGACGCTGCGAAGCGGTTGATCGGCTTCATCGCGTCGGCAGGCGCGGCCACGGCCATCCGCAGCAGTGGCATGGACCCGATCGGCGTGCGCCGGCCATAGGGAGCGACTGATGGGCCCGATCTTCCGCGGCCGCTACACCGCCGACATCGACGGCCCGTTCGTCGTCTTCATCATCGGCATGCGCATCAACCGCCTGTGGGCGCTGCACAAGTGGCTGCCGGTCGCCTTCGCCATGCCGAGGATGATCCAGCAGCTCGAAGAGGAGCGCGAGCGCGGCCTGCTCCACGCCCACCCGTTCCTCTACTGGCGCGGCGCCGCGGTCGTCCAGTACTGGCGGTCGTTCGAGCAGCTCGAGCGGTTCGCGCGCGACCCGTCGGCGAGCCATCTCGAAGCGTGGAAGCGCTTCAACCGCGCGGTCGGCGCCGGCGGCAGCGTCGGCATCTGGCACGAAACGTACGTCGTTTCCGCCGGCCAGTTCGAATGCGTCTACGGCAACATGCCGAGGTTCGGCCTCGCGATCGCCGGCGCGCACGTCCCTGCGGTCGGAGCCAAGGAGACCGCGAAGCGGCGCCTCGGCCTGAAGGGCGAGCCGGCGGTGCAGTCGTACGAGAACCCGTCCGACACGTAGGCGATGGCACGCGCGACGTTCGCGATCAAGACCCGGGTCGACCGCCCAGAGGCGCGCCGCTACGCGTTCGCCGAGCAGAAGACGATGTACGACGGCAAGCGCATCGCGGTTGGCGACGCGATCTTCGTCTTCGCGAGCGAGAACGATGGCGGCAGCGGGCTCGTCGCCAAGGGCGTCGTCGGCGCGGTCGAGCCGACGCCGCGCAAGGTCGGCATCGAGCGGCAGACGCCGCGCGTCAGCATCGTCGTCGAGCGCACCGCGCTCGCCACGCGGCGCCTGGGCAGGAGCGAGCTGAAAGGCTGTTCCGACTGGAACGACGGCCGGCCCGAAACCGAGCTCAACTTCAAGTTCTACCGCCAGGCGACCGACAAGATCATCGGCATCTCGGAAGGCACGGCACGGTTCCTCGATGGCTTCTTCTAGCGCGATCGCGCTCGCCGACGCCGTTCTCGTCGTCCATTTCGCCATCGTCGTCTTCATCGTCGGCGGGCTGGCGTTCATCGTCATCGGGGGCGCACGCGGCTGGCCGCTCGCCGCCAACGTCTGGTTCCGCGCGGCGCACGTCGCGGCGATCGCGATCGTCGTCGTCCAGGCGTGGCTCGGCGAGGCGTGCCCGTTGACGACGCTCGAGTCGTGGCTGCGAAGACGAGGCGGTGCCTCTGCCTACGACAAGAGCTTCGTCGAGCACTGGCTGCAGCAGATCCTCTTCTACGAGGCACCGAGCTGGGTCTTCGTGCTTGCGTACTCGCTCTTCGCGCTGGCCGTCGCCTGGGCGTGGTGGCGCTACCCTCCACGGTCGCCACGAACGCGAAGCCCGGTCCCGTGAACTTCCGCCCCATCGCCGACGGCGACGTCGGCGCGCTCTTCGACGTGCGCACCCGCACGCGAGAGAACAGCTACACGCTTGCCGAGCTGCACCGGCTCGGCATCACTCCCGAGAGCGTCCGCGCCAGGCTGGCGACGACGTTCGCGGGCTGGCTCTGCGCCGACGGCGATCGCGTCGTCGCGTTCGCGATGGCCGACCGCTCGGCCGGAGAGCTGTGGGTGATCGCCGTCCTGTCCGAGTACGAAGGCAGGGGAATCGGCGGCGAGCTCATGCGCCGCGCCGAGGAGTGGCTGTGGACGTCGGGGTGCGAGCGTGCATGGCTGACGACCGACGTCGACACGTCGCTGCGCGCCTACGGTTTCTATCGGCACCGCGGCTGGACCGACTGGAAGATCGACGACGGCCTGCGCTGGATGGAGCTGCGTCGACCCGAGCGTCGACGGCGAGAAGGCGACGAGCGCATCCCCTGATGGGCGTGACGCCGCGGCGGTGCTAGCTTTCGCCGCTTCTTCACCAGCTGCCGCCGCCATGAACACTCCGGTCCACCTTGCCGCCCTTGCCGCGCTGTCCGCGGCGCTCGCCTCGCCCGCGCTCGCCCAGACCGTCAAGGTGACGCCGCTCGGCGGCTTCGACGGCGAGTTCTGCGCCCAGGACCGCGCCCTCGTCTTCGAGGACCCGAACGGCACGCGCCTCCTCTACGACCCGGGTCGCTCGGTCGTCGGCGCCGCCGACCCGCGGCTCGGCAAGATCGACGTCGTCCTCGTCAGCCACACCCACGGCGACCACCTCGGCAACGCCCACACCAAGGCGGTCGGCGCAGGCACGTGCGCTGCGCCCGACTTCTCGGTCTCCGACATCCCGAACGGGAACGCCGTCAACATCGCGGTCGCCAAGAAGGCGCTGATCGTGACAGGCTCCGACATGCCTGCCTTCTTCGCCGCCAAGCTGAAGGCGAACGGCGGCAACCCGGCCGACTCGATCCTCGCGCGATTCGGCGGCAGCGTGGCCATCGGCGGCGTGCGCATCGCGACCGTGACCGCGATGCACAGCAATGGCCTCGATCCCGACTACATCGGCGGCGAGCTCGGCAAGGCGATGAAGGCCGCCGGCATCTGGGGCGACGTCGGTCTGGCCACCGGCTACGTGCTGCGTTTCTCCAACGGCCTCGTCGTCTATCTGTCGGGCGACACCGGCATCACAGCCGACCAGGAGTTCGTGGTGCGCGACCACTACCACGCCAAGCTCGTCGTCATGAACATCGGCGACGGCTTCACGACCGGGCCGGCGGAAGCGGCGTACGTCGTCAACGAGCTCGTCCAGCCGGCGTCGGTGATCGCGTCGCACGCCAACGAGGCGGGCACCGAAGGCGGCAAGGTGCGCGCGGGCAGCAAGACCGAGGCGTTCATCAAGGCGGCGAAGATGCCGGTGCACGTGCCGCTGTCGGGCAAGACGATGGAGTTCGATTCCGGCGGCAAGTGCACCGCCGGCTGCTGAGGCACTGAGCAGCGACCGTCCACTGCGCAGGGGCGCATCGGCCGGCGTATGCTGGCGGGCGGCACGACAGGAGTCGTCATGCGCGCCCACCTTCTTTTCGTCCTCGCGGCGACGTTGGCGTCGCTACACCGGCCGGCGCTCGCCGAGTCGCTGCGCTGCGAAAACGGGATCGCCGCCGAAGGCGACTCGCGTCTCGCGCTCGCCTACAAGTGCGGAGCGCCGTCGATGCGCGACAGCTACTGCGCGCCGGTCTTCTACACCGGAACGCCGTACCTCGTTCCCGATCCGATCGCCGGGCTCTCGGTGCCGTGCGTGCTGAGCGAAGACTGGGTCTACGAGCGCGGCGCCGGCAATCTCGTCGCGACCGTTCGCATCCGCGGCGGCCGCATCCAGGCGATCTTCTACGGCCGCGCCCCGCAGTGACGCGGGAGGAAGAACGGCAATGCACTACCGGGGAAGCTGCCATTGCGGCGCGGTCGCCTACGAGGTCGAGGGCGAGATCGAGAGCGCGATGGCGTGCAACTGCTCGATCTGCCAGCGCAAGGGCTCGCTCCTGTGGTTCGTTCCGCGCGCCTCGCTCAAGCTGGTGACGCCGGAGAGCGCGTCGCGCGCCTACGAGTTCAACAAGCACGTCATCCGCCACCGCTTCTGCCCGACGTGCGGGATGCATCCCTACGCCGACGGCACCGACTCGAAGGGCAACGCGATCGCCGCGATCAACGTGCGCTGCCTCGAAGGAGTCGATCTCGACAAGATCAAGGTCACGCACTTCGACGGCCGCTCTCGGGCGTGACCGTCGACACCAACAACGGGAGGGAACCACGATGAAGACCGAGCTGCTCTACCTGACCCTCGTCACTGCGTTGACGGGCTTGCTGTGGGTGCCGTACATCCTCGACCGCATCGCGACGCGGGGCCTCCTCGACGCGGTCGGCTACCCCGCGAACCCGAAGCCGCAGTCGCCGTGGGCGGTCCGCCTGATGCGCGCGCACGACAACGCGGTCGAGAACCTCGTCGTCTTCGCCGCGCTCGTCCTCGTCGCCAACGCCGTCGGCGTGTCGAACGGCACCGTCGCCGGCGCGGCGG
>Ga0207678_10001025_pt1 | contig 25479 bp, 24 predicted proteins | sample KBSC63metaG_FD_184319 | JGI IMG/M metagenome (GOLD analysis project Ga0207678, IMG submission 184319) | Corn rhizosphere microbial communities from Kellogg Biological Station, Michigan, USA - KBS C6-3 metaG (SPAdes) (version 2) | ecosystem: Host-associated > Plants > Roots > Rhizosphere > Soil ... | reverse complement strand
GAAACATCCGAGGAAAAGCCCGTCGGGCTTGAGCGAACGCCGGATCAGCGCGAGCGCGCCGGGAAGATCATTGACCTGATCGAGCACCCCTGCCGAGATGACCAGATCGAAGCTTTGGTCAGCGAACGGAAGACGGTCCTCGTCACACTGAATTCCTGCGGCCATCTTTGCAAAGCGCAGGCCGGCATCGCACGAGACGACGTTGATCGACCGCTCGGCAAGCGCGCGCGCTAGCCGTCCGTCGTGGCAGCCCAGATCGAGTGCGTGCGAGAAGGGGCGAGTGACGATATCCAGCCGATCGAGCAGACCTTCGATCATGTAATCGAGCAGAAAGGCGTGATCGGCGAAGCTGGCGGCGGCGCGATCCCGCCGCGCGCGGCGCGCGCGGCGATCGAAGATTTCGGGGGCGATCATGAGGGGCTTGTGCCGCGCGGCGCCGCCGTGGACAAGCAGCCATGGCTGCAATGGCTCAGACGCTGCTCCACAGGCTGCAATCGCCCTTGCGGCGCGTGCTGGATCTTGCGCTGCCGCCGCGTTGCCCGGCCTGTGGCATCGTTACCCTGGCTGATCATGTGTTCTGCGTCGAGTGCTGGCAAAAGCTCGAGTTCTTGAACGGCCCTGCCTGCCGGGCATGCGGCGAACCGTTCCCGCTTGATCCCGGAGGTGAGGCGTATTGCGGCGCCTGCCTCGCCGATCCGCCGGCCATGGACGGTGTGCGCGCCGCGGTCGCCTATGGCGACATCGCTCGCGCGCTGGCGCTCCGGCTCAAATATGCCGGGCGGACCGGCGTCGCGATCACCTTGTCGCGGCAGATGCGCCGGCTCATTGAGGACACGGGGGACGTCATGCTCGTGCCGGTGCCGCTGCATCGCTGGCGGCTGTGGCGGCGCGGCTATAACCAGGCGGCGCTGATTGCGCGGCAGCTCGCAAAGGATACCGGCCTGGCGTTCAGCCCCGACTTGCTCCAGCGCATCAAAGCCACGCCATTGCTGCGCGGTTTGGGACCGGCCGAACGGCGCAAGGCCGTGCGCGGCGCATTTCGCGTCGATCCAACGCAAAAAGCGAACGTCGATGGCAGGCCGGTCATTCTGATCGACGATGTTTATACGACAGGTGCTACCGTCAACGCCTGCGCAAAAGCCTTGAAGCGTGCCGGCGCAACACAAGTCCGGGTCTGTTGCTGGTCGCGCGTGGTGCACGGCATTGACAATGCCGGGCCGCGATAACAACTGAGTAAGCAGGATGTGAAATGAATGGGCGGCAATGGCCAAGGTTGAAATCTATACGAAGATGTTCTGCCCTTATTGCACGCGGGCAAAATCGCTGCTTTCCACCAAGGGTGCGGCCTTTGAGGAGTATGACATCAGCCTCGGCGGTCCGAAGCGCGCCGAGATGCTCGAGCGCGCCAATGGCGGCTATACCGTACCACAGATCTTCATCAATGACCGGCACGTAGGCGGTTCCGACGAACTCGCCGCGCTCGATCGCGCCGGCAAGCTCGATGCATTGCTGGGAGCCTGATGCGCGCAGCACTTTTTCAATCCCGCACCGGCATCGATCCCGCCGCCAACGCCAAAGCGATTTCATCGGCAATTGCCGATGCTGCGGCGCAGGGGGCGGACATGCTGTTCACCCCCGAAATGAGCAATTTGCTCGATCGGGATCGGGGGCGCGCGGCTCAGCATCTTTGCTCTGAGGCGGACGATCCGACGCTTGCCGCTGCCAGGAAAGCAGCTGCCGAAGCCGGGATCTGGGTGCATCTCGGATCGCTGGCGCTGAAGGGCGAGCGCGCGGACGGCCGGCTGGTCAACCGCGGCTTCGTGATCGACGGCAGCGGCGAGATCCGCGCGCGCTACGACAAGATCCACCTCTTCGACGTCGATCTCCCGACCGGCGAAAGCTGGCGCGAGTCGGCCGCTTATGCCCCGGGCGAGCGGGTCGTGGCAGTCGACACGCCCTGGGGACGGCTGGGCCTGGCGATCTGCTATGATCTGCGATTTCCGGACCTGTTCCGCGCGATGAGCGATGCCGGCGCGTCCATGCTGGCGCTGCCGGCGGCATTCACCGTCCCGACCGGCAAGGCGCATTGGCATGTCCTGGTGCGTGCGCGTGCGATCGAATCGAGTTGCTGGGTGATCGCGGCTGCGCAATCCGGCACCCATGAGGACGGACGCGCCACCTATGGTCACTCGCTCGTGATTGATCCCTGGGGAGACATCGCGCTCGACATGGGCGAGGCGAATGGGCTCGGCTATGCCGAGATCGATGCGGCCAAGACTTCGGACGTGCGCATGCGCGTGCCGTCGCTCAAGCATCGCCGCCCGATCGGCGCGGTTGAGGTGGCATCATGATCGTGTTCGATCTTGGATGCGCCAATGGCCATGTGTTCGAGGCCTGGTTCGGATCGACCCAGGATTATGACGATCAGCGCGCGCGCGGTCTCGTGACGTGCCCACTTTGCAATTCGGCTGAGGTCGACAAGGCGGTCATGGCGCCGCGGCTGGCCCGCAAGGGCAATCAGCAGTTGCCGGTCCCGGCCCATTCCAACACAGCCATGCCGGTGGCGAACGAGCAGATCATGCCGGAACAGGTAAAGGCGGCGCTTTCCGCGCTCGCCGAGGCTCAGGCCGAGGCGCTCAAAAGCGCGGAATGGGTCGGCCCGCGCTTTGCCGATGAAGCGCGCTCGATGCATTTGGGCGAACTCGAGCATCGTCCGATCTACGGCCAGACGACGCCTGACGAGGCCAAGGGTTTGATCGAAGATGGCATTCCAGTGGCGCCATTGCCCTTCCCGATCCGGCCGCCGGGAACCGATAACTGAGCCGCGAACGGGCGCGGGGCTCCACACGTCCCGTTGCGGCCCGCATAATTCACGCCGGAGTTGCGGCGATGGCCGTGGCGCGTCGCAGCCTTGGCTGCGGAGCACTATGACGGCTGCCGTTGCCCAGCTATGGGGCAGGCACGCATGGACGCGCCGATCTCGTGCCCGTGGTCCCGCGTTGAGCATCGCTCAGTCCATCGCACGCGCTTTGCCGCGGCAGCCGAAAACGAACAAAACCACCCTTGCCGCCACTCCCCATGCACGCTATGAGCGCGCTCCTATCGTTGCCGCCGTGCAGCGAAACGCCAGAGCGGGCGTAGCTCAGGGGTAGAGCACAACCTTGCCAAGGTTGGGGTCGAGGGTTCGAATCCCTTCGCCCGCTCCAGATTTTACAGATCAGATTCAGGAAAATTCTTGCTTACCCAGCCGCATTTCGTTGGTCGGGTACGCAGGGGGTAAGCTCTCCTTATCCGACTCAAGCGTAGCGTGTGGCATTTCGCGTTTTGGCCGCTGGCTGCCGAATTGTCCTCAGATGTCCCTTGGGTTCCCCAGCCAGACCGTGTCGCGACCGATGTGATCCGCATATTCAATGCATCGGAGGATACGCCATGATCAATCCGAAGCCGACGCCACAATTTTTGTCCAATGTGCAGGCTGCGAGCTATCTTAACCTGTCGCCGCGCACGCTCGAAAAAAAAGCTTCGGGTAGTGGGCGGAGGGCCGTTGTATCGAAAGCTCGGCCGACGGGTAATATATGCCATTTCAGATCTCAATGATTGGGCTGACGCCCGCGCTTGCGCTTCAACTACAGAAGCGGCCCACAAATTGCGCAGGTAAAGCCTGGTCGAGGCCGTGGCAGATCGGCACGGATTTCAAGGTTGCGCGGGAGGGATTCGAAAGATGGTCCATTACTGGCCGAATTTAGCCAAATCCTCTACTATATCGCCCTTCGGTGCCCCCATGGGTGTCCCCAAAAAAAAGTGAGATAGGGTGACACAGGTTGGGGGCGGAGACTTCGGTAGCGAGCGCCCGAATTCCACCTATGGAAAGCCCAGGAGAACACTCCCATCGGGCACCCAAGAGGCTGATTTTCCCTGCAAATCGGCAGTGGAAAATCACCGGCACCATCAATAGCACCAACACATCGTCTGGAAAAGGGTGGACGCCCCCGGACATGGACAAAATTACACTGTCCGACGACCGCTTAGTAGTAGCCATAGGGCGGGGGAAAGGCTTGATCATCATCGTCGCCGAATAACTTGTTTTTCTCGAAACGCTGCTCGTCAGCGGAAAGCGCTGCTTCGCGTGATGCCAGCCGGCGCTCGGCCAGTCCCAGGAATTCGGTGACGCGGCCGGTGCCCCCCGACATTTCCTCACCGCGCAAATTCGCCACCATTCTCCTCAGCCGATCGAGCGAGGCCATCTCTTCGAGCACCTCGTCCTGCGCCTTGCCGCGGCGCTCGGCGATTTGATCCTGCGGACGTGGCCGCGATCCTCGATCTCCAGCTCCTCCATTAGTTTTTCTCGCCGAAGGGAAGAGACAGCAGACGCCCCTGCGCCGACTGGACGGCCGTCCCCAGCGCGTCGATGATCCGGCTACGGCGCGGTTCCTCCAGCCGCGCCGAGGTGCTAGACAGGCTGATAGCGAGACGGACATGGGGCGAGGCGAGCGCCATGCCAATGGCACTGATCCCCTGTTCCTCCCGTTTCACGAAGGCGAAACCTTGCCCTCTGGCGTCGCCGATCCTGCTCCACATCGCCGCCGCGTCGAAGGCATAGCGTGAATGGCTCGATCCGGTGATAGCCAGAAGCGCCTCTATCTCGGCATCGTCGTGCTGGGCGAGCATGGCAATGCCCCCCGCGGAATCGGTGAGCGGGCGCCGTTCGCCCACGTCGAGCGTAATGACCCGGACGATCCCCTTGCCTTCCACCCTGTCGAGGCAGAGGCCATCACTGCCCGACTGCATGATCAGGAAGACGGTTTCCTCGGTCTGTTCCGACAGCATGTGCATAGCCGGGTTGCAGGCTGCGATGACGACGTCGCGCGAATAGGTCGCGATGCTGAGTTCCGCCATCAGCGGCCCCAGCGCATAGTCGGAATTCTTCCGCTGCACGATCGCACCCTGCTGGACCAGCTGCTGCAACATGCGATGCGCAGTTGCGGGGGTGAGTTCATTGGCGCGCGCAATCTCCCGCAAAGGCATGCCGCGTGCCCCGAACCTCGACAATGTACGCAGGATCGCAAAGGCTCTCGCGATGCTCTGGGTTCCGGCGATCTTCTCCAGCGTTCCACGTCCTTTTCCCGGGGGCTTCGGAACGGGCAATGAATGGAATAGACAAAGGCGACAAGCTCAATTGCATCGGGATCCTCCTTTCACGGCCCTCTCAATCCTCCTTGGCGGAGATTTTCTTGATCGAGGCAGCAAGCCCCCCGCGCGCCAGACTGCCGTATTCCGCGGTGACGTGGCTGAGTTGGTGAATATCGAAATGCGCGGACAGAGCTTCGCGAAAGCCCTGGCTGTCCTCGGAGCGATTAAGCGATTTCTTGACCAGGCGCAGGGCGAACGGCGGCGCCTTCGCGATGTGGAGGGCGAGCTCCATTGCGGCATCTTCCAGCTGCGCGGCGCTCACGACGCGGTTGACCATGCCGAGCTCATAACCGCGCTGCGCCGACATGCGATTCCCGGTGAACAGGAATTCCTTGGCGATGCGCGAGCCCATCACCCACGGGTGAATCAGCACTTCGGTCGCGGCCGCGCCCATCATGTAGGTGACGGGATCGCTGAAAAACGCATCGTCGGCTGCGACGACCAGATCGCACATATTGGCCAGCATGAACCCGGCGGCGATGGATCCGCCCTGGACCTGGGCGATGGTGGGCTTCGGAAAGTCGCGAATACGCAGGCAATAGTCCAGATACCGCCTGCTTTCATATTTCCAGCGATCTTCGACCGTAAAGCCGGCCCGCTCTGCCTGTGCCTGCTTGAGGTCATGTCCTGACGAGAAATGTTTGCCCTTGCCTGCCAGGATCACGACATGGATGTCCTCGTCATCCGTCGCCTCGGCAAAGGCCTCGTCAAGCTGGTCCAGAAGCTGCCTGCTCTGTGCGTTGCGCGCGTCTTCGCGGGCGAGCCAGATGCGCAGGACATGGCTGTTGCGTTCCAGCAGGATTTCCGGTTCGTTCATTCACTTGGCTCCGTTTTCATTTCCCAGCGGCGCTCCGCAATTCCCCTCACCCCCAGCCCACGGACGGTGACGATGCGACCAGCATCGGGATGATCCGTCCTGAGGTAGCGGCCTGAATCCGCGATCGTCGTTACGAACAGCGTGTCCAGATCCTTCCCACCGAACGCAGGGCAGGACGGAAAGGGCACCGGCATGTCGACGCGGTGCAGCAACCGGCCGGTGGGCGATAGGCAGACGACCGCCTGCGACTGAACCAGTGCCACCCACAAATTGCCGTCGCTGTCCACGGTCGCCCCGTCAGGGATGGAGCCGAAGCGAAGGCAGTCGATCGTCCCGATACGGGAGCCCAGCAGGCCGCGATCCGCATCATAGGCGTGGGCCCGAATACAACCTTCCGGACTGTCCGCGAAATAGATTATCACATTGTCGGGCGAAAAGCAGATCGCATTGGCCAATCGCAGCCCGCTTTCCAACGTATGTGTCAGCCCGTTGCGGGACAGGCACCAGAGGGCAGCCTTTGGTGTTGTGCCTTCGCGCAATTCCATCTGGCCCGCCAGGAAATTGCCGGTGCGATCCGCCTTCCCGTCATTAAAGCGGATCGCCCCGCCATGGGTTGAGCAGGCGACCCACTGGCGCGCCTCTCCCCGCTCATCCACAAGGTAGAAGCCGTCCGCCATCGCCGCCACCAGACCGTTTTCGGTCAGTCCGATGCTGCCCACGGCCCGCGCGAACCGCCAGCTGGCATGGGGCGTCCCATCCTCATGCGCGGCGTGAATCCAGCCTTCGCAGGGCGCGACCGCTTGCGCGTCGATCCACCACAGGCATTGGCGGGCCTCGTCCCACAGCGGACTTTCCCCCAGCCTGTTCCGTGCCGTACCGAAAAAGGAACAGGACAGGCTCATCGGCTGATCGCGTAAATGGCGTTGGTTTCGTCTGCGGCGATATAGACGGTGCCGGCAGCATCCATTGCGATTCCGCCGGAGCGGGGATAAGGCTTGCGTAGATGGCCAACGGGAAGGTCGTGCGCGATTATCCGGGCCTTGCCCGTCGCCCTGTCCACCCACCACGCCTTGCGCCCGCCGACGTCGAGCACCGCAAATCCCGTCCTGCCGATCGCCACGGATCGCGGCGTACCTAGGCCGCCCGCGATGGTGTGCGCCTTTCCATCGGCAAGGTTGATCGAGAGCAGGGACCCGCTGCCACTTTCCGCGACGATCACCGATCCGTCGCCCATGTCCTCCAGGCCGACCGGAGCATACAGGCCGCTGGTCACGATGCGCTGTCGATCACCCATCAGTTCGACCAGTTCGCCCTTGGCGGGCAATAGCGCGAAGAGCTTGCCATCGTTCGTCCGGACGGCGTCCACGGCCCCCTCCGCCCCGCCAACGGTTCTTTCGATGCGGCCGCTTTCAAGATCGACGACCTGGACGGTGCCCAGCATTTCGCTAGTCAGCGCAGCCTTCCCGTTCGCCACGGAAAGCGCGGTTGCGGGATAGATGCCGGGATCGACGGGGTGAAGAACGCCGCCGATCGCGCCGCTGCGCCGATCGACGGTGCGCAGGGCGAACGTGTCGCTCACGATCAGCCGGGATCCGTCGACCGCGATATCCGAGGGAAAGGCGAGCCGCGCCGAAATCAAGGTTTTGTTGGCGCCGTTTGCAGGATCGACCGCGGTGATGCTGCCGTCGCGCATGTTGCTGACCAGGATGCTGCCGTCCGACCTGACCAGGAAGTTGTCCGCGCCTGCCGGCAGCTTCGCCACGATATGGCGCTTTCCACTGCTCAGGCTCCAAATCGTGCCGGTGGGAGATTCCAGGACGAGCAGCGAACCGTCCCGCCCGATCCTGACGGAGGTGGGATGCTCAAATCCCGCCGCGAGAATATCCACCCTGCCCCTGTCCGGATCGATGCGCGCGATCTCACCCTTCAGATATAATGGGGCGTAGAGGCTGCCATCGTCGCCGACCGAGAATCCGTTCAGCCATCCTACCCCTTCGACCAGCCTGCGCGCGGGCCGGCGTCCTTCGGGATCGACTTCCCAGAGGCTGTCGCCATGCAGCATCTGCCCGACGAAGAGGCGCTTGCCGTCGCGCGTCATGGCGATCGGGTTGACCCCCGGAATGCCGGTGGCGATGTCCCGGATCGTTCCGTCCGGATCGCGGCGGCGCACGGCGCCCTGCCCCATGGCGGTCCAGATTATCGAACCGTCATGCGTCACTAGAAGATCGTCGGCCTCGCCAAGCGGCGGCCCGACAACGGTTTCGATCGCCTGGAAGTCACGCGTCCTGAAAACGGATTGGCCGGCGACGCTGCCAGCATAGAGATCGCCGCGATCGTCGAGCGCCACGCCGTTCACGGTGTGAAATTCCGAAGCCGGCACGAGCAGGCGGATATGCCACGGCCGCTCCGCGAAAGCTTGCACATGCCCGTCAATCGTCCGGTGCGGCCGCGGTGCGGAATCGGCCGCACCGATCGCCGCAAATAAAGCGCTGCCCGCACCAACAACCAAGAGGGCTACCACCCGTCGCATGGCAATTCCCTTCTTAAGCGCCAGCTTGAAACCCCGGCCGACCGGACCCCGCCCTTCGCAAAGGCGGCCGACCCGTTCTGCCGCCCGGATCGCGGCGATCGCCCGCTCTACCGCTCCTAGTCCCCGTCGGTCACCAGAACGTCGACGCCGCGGCGAGCGAGGGCAGGGGCAATCGCCTCGCCCGTCCCCATCGCCCCGCCGGTGACGATCGCACTCCTACCCGACAGTCCGGTCATCAGAATTTGACGGAGCCAGTCATGCCGTAGAGGCGGGGTTCGCCCCAGCGGCAGTTGGCGAAGCCCAGGCTCGCAAGCGAATCGATGCAGGCAAGACGATAGTGCTTGTCGGCGATGTTCTGCATCCAGAATGCCAGCGAAAATGGGGTTCCGGCAAGATCGTTGAAGCTGATCCGGCCGTTGAGCAGGCCGAAACCGGCCGCTTTCAGAACACCGAGCTGCGCAAGCCCCTTGCTGCCGCCGCGATAGGCGTAATTCATGCTCACGCTGGTCCGGGCGAAGGATTCGGGGATGAAGGACAGGTCCAGCGAACCGGCAATCGAGAGCGTATGACGCGGAATACCGGTGAACCCCTGGCCCTTCAGGGGGAAGCCGCCGTTCAGATCGACCACATTGTCATTGGATATCGGCCCTGGCTTCGCCGGCGCCGGGATGAACGAGCCCGAACCATATCGGCCGGTCTGATACGCATAGGCGACGTCGAGCTGAAGTTCGGGGATCGGCTTGACCGTGGCGTCCACCTCCACGCCCTTGATGGTCGCCTTGCCCAGGTTGACGATGATCAGGTCCGTATAGCGCACCGGGCAGGTGGCCGAGAGCTGCGTGGCGTCGGAGCAGAAGCTGAGGATCGACTGGGTCTGGATGTCCTTATACTTGCCGATGAAGCTGGCGACGTTCAGTCGATAGGCTATGTCACCGATCGAGCCCTGGTGTTTCAGGCCGATCTCGTAATCGGTGAGATGCTCGGGATTGTAGAAGACGAATCTGTTGGTGACCGTGGTCGGATTTGTGCCGCCCGCCTTGTAGCCGCGGCGCGTGGCCGCATAGAGCAAGGTATTGCGGGAAGCCTGATATTCGAGCGACGCCGTGTAGGTCGCCGCCTTCCACGATCTCCCGCCGGTCAGATTGCATGCTGTCGCGCTGTTGACGGCGGTTACGCCGCTCGATGTTCCGGCTATGGTGTTGCAGACGGCGTTCGCAACCGGCCAATCCTGCTTCAGATCATTGATGTTCGAATAGAAATTCTCGTTGGTCGCGCTCTTCTTGTCCCAGGTGTAGCGCCCTCCCAGCGTCAGCCTCAGCCCTTCGAGCCCCACTGATCCGAAATCATATGTTCCCTGCGCGAATATCGCCTTCGAAGTGAAGGTCTGCCGCATATCCGCATGCCGCGTCGGCCGCGGGCGGAACGAGACCGGTCCGACGGCCAGATAACTGTCGACATCATAGCCATTCTTCTGGTGGCTGTAAAAACCGCCGACGATGAACTTCAGATCGGCAAGCTCTCCAACGAGTTGCAATTCATCGGTGAGGGTCTTGAACGTGTTGAGGTAGTTCGTCGTATTGAGCGCGGTCTGGCCCGTTCTGCCGTTCGGCCCGAGCACCGGCGTGAGATCGAGAGTATAACCGCTGAAACCGGACGGTGTCTGCTCGTCGATCGCCTTTTCGTAGCGGTAGCCGAAAATATTCCGGATCGTCAGGGCATCGTTCAGTTTGAACGAAGTCTTGTTGGCAATGCCGTAAGTCTTGACATAGCTGCCGTTGGTATTGAGCACGCTCCCTCCACCGAGCGCGCTGGTACGGCCGATGCCAGTAGGCATGCTCACCCTGAAGGGCGTGCCGGCGCGGACCAGAAGGCCGCCGTCAAGAATCGGCTGGGCGCCGCCCTCCTGACTCTGCAGGGTCACACCCTGTCGCGCAAGCGCCGGGAGGCCCGGCGTGGTTGCCAGCGCCGCTTCGATCACGCGCGGACCGCCGACTTCGTTGCGGTGGATAAAATCCACGGTCGTCAGATTTTCGAATCTGTCGCCGGGGGTCAGCAGCAGAGTCGCGCGGACACTTTCATTTCTGCGATTATCCATGTCTTTGGAATCGACGAAGCTGTTCTTGAACACGCCATCGCGACGCTCGATGCGGCCGGCAACGCGCACCGCAGCCATGTCGGCCGCCAAGGGCAGGTTCAGGACGCCGGTGAACTGTCTGCGGTCGTAATTGCCCAGTTCGACTTCGGCCGAGCCTTCAAGGTCGAACGTTGGCCGCTTGGTGGTGAAAACCATAGCACCGCCCAGCGAATTCTTGCCGAACAACGTGCCCTGCGGGCCCTTGATGGCCTGAACATTCTCCATATCGTAAAGCAGCAGCGCTCTTGTACTGACCGGAACGTCGTTGAGATAGGTCACAACGTTTTCATCGGTGAACAGCTGCTGGCGCTGGCCGCGCATCGTGAATTCGGGCACGCTGACATAGTTGATGCTTGGCGCGATCTGCAGGTTGGGCACGCTGAACTGGATGTCGGACACCGTCCTGACGTTGCGCTTCTGCAGGGCCTCATTGGAAATGGTGGTGATCGCAATCGGAACGCGCTGCTGACTTTCCGAGACGCGGCGGGCCGTCACGACAATATCTTCCAAGCCGGCGGGCTCGCTGTCCGGCGCCCGGGCTCCGGCCTGGGCATGGGCCGCAGCCGTGCAGACCCAGGATGCGCCACAGACCAGCAGCCCGGTGATGATGATTCGCGTGGATGATGAATTCGGCTTCATGGCCATGATTTCTCTCTCCCCTAAGTGGCGACCGCCATCTTTGTCGCCCTGCCGTGGACGCCCTTGGCCCGCCTCACGATGTTCCATTTAGTGGAATAAAAACTCATGTCAATCGCCTTCCGCTCTTCACGGTAGAACTAGATATTACGGGAGAACTCAGCAAATTTCTCCGCCAATTCGCAATTGGCGGTTGACAGAAGTCTCGATCGCAGCAATTTCATTATATCAACATGTGGAACAGGTGGAGCGGGTGGCAAGCCTTGTGGCAACAGATGCTCAGCAGGAACTGGCGCACAGCGTCGCGAAATTTCTGGAGGCCGAACTGCCGGTCGAACGGCTGACCGGAGCGGGCCTCGATCCGGCCCTCGATTCGCGGACGTGGCACCAAATGGCGTCTCTCGGCTGGCTGGGCATTGCCACCGCCGGGGTCGCAGGCGGATCCGATCTGCCGGTAGGGGATCAGGTGCTAGTGGCCCGGGAATTCGGCCGCGTCCTTGCGCCGCTCTCGATGCTCGCGAGCTTGCTGGGTGCGCGCGTCGCGCAGGCGGCAGGCAATGCGCCCCTCGCCGAATCGATCATCGCGGGCATCAGTCGGGTGGCGACCGCCGTGCCGACAGACGCACCCGGAGCCGGAGATGGCACCCCCGCCTATCTTCTCGACTGCCGCGATGCGACGCTGGCTCTTCTCGTTACGCCGGAAGGCGCGGCTCTCCACGGGCTCGGGGAGCTGCCCGAGCTCGATCAACGAGAGGCGTTTGACGAAGCCATGGCGCTGGCTCTGGCAGATCTTGCCGCCGCACCGGTCCTCTGTCGGGTACAGGATCCCGGCCTACACGACCTCACGCTCATTCTGTCGGCCGCCTACGCCACGGGGATGTGCGAGGCGATTACCGGGATGGCGGTTCGCTATGCATCGACGCGTGAACAGTTCGGCCGCCCGATCGGCGGCTTCCAGGCGGTGAAGCATCGCTGCGCCGATATGGCGATCCGGTCGGACGCGGCCTGGGCGCAGGTAGTCTTTGCGGCGCTGTGCTTCGGTCAGGACAATGGCCGCGCTCGCTATCAAGCGCTCGCTGCGCGGCTGGTTGCATCCGCCCATGCGATCGTCAATGCCCAAGCCAACATTCAGCTCCATGGCGCCATCGGCGTGACGGACGAACTGGTTGCCCATCGCTTTCTGAAGCGCGCCCGTGTGATGGACATGTGCTTCGGCACGGCCGTGACGCATCGGGACGCTCTGCTGTCCTGCTCCGATGTGCTGGAGCAGGCGGCGTGAATCTCGATTTCTCCCCCGACGAGCAGGAGTTTCGCGAGCAGGCCCGTGACTGGCTGGCGGAAAACAGCCCAGGCCGCGCCCCGCCGGTCGGAACCGACGAGCGCATGGGTTTCGACAAGCGCTGGCAGCGCACGCTCCACGACCATGGCTGGGCCGGGCTCTCCTGGCCGAAGGCCTATGGCGGGCGCGAACTGACGCTGATGAAGCAGCTCATCTGGTTCGAGGAAGTGGCTCGCTCCGGGGCGCCCGGCGAGGGAATTTTCTTTATCGCCCTCAATCATGCCGGGCCGACGATCATCGCCCGCGGAACCGAGGAGCAGAAGGCGAAATTCCTGCCCCCGATCCTACGGGGCGAAACCCCCTGGTGCCAGGGCTTTTCCGAGCCCAATGCCGGATCGGACCTTGCCTCGCTGCGCACGTTCGGGCGGATCGAAGGCGACAGGCTGATCGTCAACGGGTCCAAGATCTGGACGACCAACGGCCATCAGGCGGATTATCAGGAAATGCTGATCCGCACCGAACCGGGTTCGGTGCGCCATCGCGGGCTCAGCTGGGTGGTCTGCGACATGCACCATCCCGGCGTGGAAGTGCGCCCGATCCGGGCAATGGACGGAGACCTCCATTTCTGCGAGGTCTTCTACACCGATGTGGAAATCCCGCTGGCGCATGTCGTAGGCGGCCTGCACGACGGCTGGAACGTGGCGATGACCACGCTGGAATTCGAGCGGGCGACCGCCAGCCTTGGCGAGAGGATAGAGATCGGCCGGGTGGTCGAGACCCTGCTGCGGCTGGCCCGGGAGACCCGGGATGCGAGTGGCAGACCGGTGATCGAAACGGGCGACATCGCCGCCCGGCTGGCCATGGCGCGGGCGGAAACGGCGGCCTTGAGGGCCATGAGCTACATGACCATTTCCCGCTTCGAGCAAGGGCCGGTGGGGGCCGAGGGGATCATACCTGCCGTGTTCGGCACCGAGCTGGTCCAGCGCGTCCATGAGCTGGCGTTCGAGATCATGGGCAGCCGGTCGCTGGAAATGCACCCGGTCTGTAACTGGCCCAAGCGCTACCTGGCCTCACGCCTTCGCACGCTGGCAGGCGGCACGGCCGAGATCCGCCGCAATATTATCGGTGAGCGGCTGCTCGGGCTGCCCAAGGGATGAAAAAAGCGTCCATGACATCTTCAGTGCAAGGCAACAGGGCCGTGGATCCAGACTACGACGCGCTGGGGCTGATCGTGCCTCGGCACCGCGAGCAGCCTGCTCACCCGACCATCGGCCAAGCCATGCTCGAGGTTGCGCGACTCCAGCCTGGCAGGGAAGCGCTGGTCGGCCGTTATGCCCGCTATGACTTTGCCGGCTTCCTCCGGGCGGTCGATGCGGCGGCAAACGCCTTGCTCGCGCGGGGTATCAAGCCGCAGGACCGGGTCGCCGCTACGTCGCGCAACGATCCCGACATGGTGATCGCCTTTCATGCGACCCAGAACATCGGTGCGGTCTGGGTCGGCATTTCCCGTCACCTGTCCGCTTCCGAGAAGGTCTTTCAGCTGAAGGATTGCGGCGTCTCGGTCTATTTGGCCGACGAGGCATCCCGTGCCGAGATCCTTCCTCAGCGTGGTGACTTGCCGGATCTACGCGAAGTGATCGACATGGAGCCCTCGCGCCCCGACAGTGGATGGCGGGAGTTGCTGCGTCAGCATGAAGGGTGCCCGCCCCCGCATGTCGCGGTCGACCCCTTCCTGCCCGCCATCATCGGCTATACCAGCGGGACGACAGGCTTTCCCAAAGGCGTCGTTCACAGCCAGCACAACATGCTCGTCGCCACCGCCGATTCGGAGGAGGAACGGGCGGGCGTGACGCGACAGGGCTGCGTCATGCAGCTCACCGTCATGAACGTGATGATCAACCACGGGCTTGGAACGCTGCGGCATGGCCACACGCTGCTGTGCGTCGATCGGGCCGACGCGGGCGGCATTTTCCAATGGGTGCGGGCCGAACATATTGACGGCTTCCGCGCGCCCCCGCCCGTCATTTACGACATGCTGATGAGCGCCGATCTTGCCCGGGAGGACATGTCCGGCCTTGTCTATCTCGCCACAGCCGGCGCAGGCGCTTCGGATCGGTTGCGGACCATGTATCGCGAACGCTTCGGGAGAGAGATGCGCGATGGCTATGGCTTGACCGAGGCGCCGGGCGTGGTGACGCGCTTCAATCCGGACGACCAGCCGGTCGAGGGCGCCATCGGTCGCCCCTTGCCGCATCTGGAGGTGGCGATTCTGGACATGGCTGGAAACCGGGTCGCCGACGGCACCGATGGCGAGATCTGCGTCCGCGCCGCCCGAGACGGCTCCCATGCGGGCATCTACACGCCGATGCTGGGCTATTGGAAGAATCGTGAGGCGACGGAACAAGCCTTGCGCGGCGGCTGGCTGCATACCGGCGACATCGGGCATGTCGACAAGTTCGGTATCTTTCATCTGACTTCTCGCGGCACAGATATGATATTGCGCGGCGGCGCGAACATCTATCCGCGCGAGATCGAGCGGGTGCTGGAAGGCGTCGCCGGGGTGCGATCGGCGATCGCATTCGGAGTGCCCCACGATCGCCTGGGCGAGATCGTTGCGGCGGCGGTCGAGTTCGAAGCCGGGGTGGACACCGAAGAACTGCGAAGCCGGCTTTACGACGCAGCGGCCGATCGGCTGGCGAAATACAAGATTCCGGCGGTGTGGCTCATCGCCGAGCAACTCCCGCGCAACACCATGGGCAAGGTGGACCGCAGCAAGCTTCGGCTCGCGGCGATCGCGGAGCCGCGCGGAAGCTGATCGACTTCCGAAGAGGCCCTGAAGACAAGATGAGAGGATGTACCGATGACCTATAACAGTCCGCCGCCGCTCGATTGGCATGCCAGCAGATTGAAGGACAAGGTCGTGCTCGTGACGGGTGCTTCCAGCGGCATCGGCGCCGCAGCCGCCGAACTCTTCGCGCGCGAAGGCGCCAAGGTGGTGCTGGCCGCCCGTCGCGAGGATCGCATCACCCATATCGCGGCGGATCTCCGTGCGGAGGGGCTGGAAGCCACGGCCGTCCTGTGCGACGTCACGTCCGAACAGTCGATTTCCGATGCGGTCGATGCCTGCGTCAGCGCTTATGGCCGGCTGGACGGCGCGCTCAACAATGCCGGACTGGGCGGGATCCATGGCGCCATCCATGAGCTCAACCTGGCCGATTTCGACAAGATCATCGATACCAACCTGCGCGGCGTTTTCGCCTGCGTGAAGCATGAGGCCCGGGCGATGCTCGCCTCCGGCGGCGGCTCGATCGTCAACATGTCGTCGGTCGGGGGCCTCGTCGGCGCGCCGGGCAACACGATCTACTGTTCGAGCAAATGGGGCCTGGCCGGCCTGACCAAGTCGGCGGCGCTGGATTACGCGACCAGGAATATCCGGGTCAACGCGGTGGCCCCGGGGCCGACCTATTCCGAGATCATGGATCGGCTCGCGCCTGATGAGGAAGGGCTCGCCAGAATGGCTGCGCGCTTTCCCATGAACTACATCGCACATCCCGATGACGTCGCGCGCGGGGTGTTGTTCCTGCTCACCGACGAATCCAGGTGGACGACCGGAATCGTCCTGCCGATCGACGGCGGCGCGACGATCGACTGACCCAGCCACACCGACCGGCGATCATCAGCATGCCAGGGACCAGCATGACCGGACCAGATATCAGCGGCAGTCAGGCCGCGCGTTCATCGATGGGATTTCGCGAGTTCGTGGCGCTCATCGCGATGCTGCAGACGACCTCCGCGCTCGGGGTCGACCTGATGCTGCCGGCACTGCCCGCAATATCGTCGTCCTTGCGGCTTGTCGGTGAAAATCAGCGCCAGCTCGTGATCGGCGCCTATTTGCTCGGCCTCGGCGCGGCGATGATCCTCTACGGCCCGCTCGCAGATCGTTTCGGACGGCGTCGGATCATCTTGACCGGGCTCATCTCGTTCGTGGCGATGAGTGGGGTCGCCGCCGCCGCCGGCAGCTTCGAACTGCTCGTCGCTGCGCGATTCCTCCAGGGATGCGCCGCCGCGGCGATGCGCACCCTGGCGACGGCCATCGTCCGCGATCGCTATAGTGGGCGTGACATGGCGCGCGTCCTGTCACTGTCGATGACGATCGTCCTGCTCGTGCCGATCCTGGCGCCGGCATTGGGACAGCTCATCATGCTGCTCCTGCCATGGCGAAGTCTATTCTGGGCGCTGGCCCTGTTCAGCGGAGCGGTATCAATCTGGCTTGCGCTCCGACTGCCGGAAACCCTTCCTCCCGAGCAAAGGCAATCGCTGGAGTTCGGCCGGATCGGCCGCGCATTGATGCAGATCGTGACCACTCGACAGTCGCTCGGTTACGCGCTCTGTGGCTCGATCATCTACGGCAGCCTGCTCGGTTTCATCTTTTCGGCGCAGCAGATTTTCGAGATCGGCTTTGGCAGTGCCGATCTGCTGGCGCCTTCCTATGCCGTTATCGGCGGGGTGATGGCGGCGGGCGCGCTGTCCAATGCGCGCCTCGTCGGTCGCTATGGCACCCGGATGCTGTCGCATGGCGCGCTGTTATGTCTGGCGACGATCGCAGCGCTGCACAGCTGCGTGGCCTTGGCGGGCGCCGAAACGGTATGGACGCTGATCCTGTTTCAATCGCTGCAGATGTTCTGCTTCGGCCTGTCCTGGTCTAACTTCAACGCCATGGCGATGGAGCCGATGGGTGCCATCGCCGGAACCGCATCCTCGACGCAGTCTGCCATCTCCACGGTGGTCGGCGTCGGCGTCGGAAGCATCATTGGACAGAACTTCAACGGCACGACGGTGCCGGTGGCGCTGGGCTTTCTCGTCGTCGCGATCGTCGCGATCGCCATCGTCGCCGTCACGGAGCGGGGCCGGCTCTTCGCTCGCTCCGTCGACGTCGCCTGATGTCCAGCCGGTATGTCCATGCCATGGCCACGGACGCCGCCAAGGCGGAGGCCGCGCTGTCCGGTCGCACGCAATCCCCCCGCGGTAATGCGGTGTTGTTGCTGTGCTTCGCGATGCTGATGCTTGGAGCCGGACCGGTCTATTATGCCTATGGCAACTATGCGGTGGCGCTCGCCGGCGAATATCACGCTCCCCGGGCCACGATCTATCTGGGCTACACCGCAGCCATGCTGGTGGGAAGCTTCGGCTCAATCCCGATTGGCATGGTGATCGATCGACTTCCGGTCCACCGCATCGCCGCCGCAGGGGCGATCGGAACCGCGTTGGGTTTCGTCGCGATGGCGTTCGCGGGCTCGATCGGCGTGACCATCGCCATATTCAGCACACTGATCGCGATGGCCGATAATTGCATGGGCAATGTGGTCACAAACTACCTGTTGTCGCACTGGTTTCAGCGCCGCCGCAGCTTTGCTATCGGCCTGTCGGTGCTGGGCGCTTCGGTTGCCGCGATCATCTTTCCGCCGCTCACCGCGCTGCTGATCGAAAGCGCCGGCCTGCGTCCGACGTTCCTGATCTATGCAGGCGCATTCGCGGCGCTGGCCGTTCCGGTCTGGTGGTTGGCCCGGCTCCCGGAATCCCCGCCCGCTCCCATGAACATCGCGTCACATGGCCAGCCCGGTGAAGCGCCGTTGCCGCTGCGCGAGATCGCCCGGCGGCCCGGCTTCTGGGTCGTCAGCATCGTCGTGAGCGCCATGCTCGGCGCGAACAGTGCGATCGCCATCTCAATGGTCGGCTTTGCCACGACGCTCGGCTTCGGGACGATGGCCGGATCGACCCTGCTGTCGATAGCCGGGCTCGCGGCCATCCTGGGCAAGGTCGGGTTCGGATTTCTAGGCGATGTCGTCAGCAAAGTCTGGGCGCTCCGCGCGGCTGCGATGCTTCAGATCGCCGGGCTAGCCATATTGTCGACGGCATCGAACCATGAGGCTCTGGTGTCGAGCGTGCTCGCGTTCGGCCTGGGCGTGGGGGCGATGATGCCAGTCTGGGGCGCCGCGCTAGCAGCCGAATATCCGCTGTCGACTTATGGCCGCGTGCTCGGCTGGTCACGGGCGGTCATGGCGCCGATCACGCTCGGCTGCCCCTTGGCCGCCGGCCTGATCTTCGACCGGACCGGCGACTATCGGATGACCTGGATGGGCTTGGCGGGCCTGCTCGTCCTCGTCCTGATCGGCACGTTCTATTGGCGGCAATCGGATCGTGAAGGATCCGGCGGAAACGGAGATTCTTAATGGAACGCTTGAAGGGGCAAACCGCACTGGTGACGGGAGCGGGCATGGGGATTGGCGAAGGGATCGCGAAGCATTTCGCGGCCGAGGGTGCGCGCGTGCTGGTCGCGGACATCAATGAGGAGGCGGGCCGGACCGTCGTCGGCGCGATTGCCGACGCGGGCGGCGATGCGATGTTCCTGAAAACCGACGTCCGATCCGAGCAGGCGATCGCAGAGGCGATCGCCGCCGTCGTCGGTAGGTGGGACCGGCTCGATATCTTGGTCAACAATGCGGCGATCGCGCTTCCCGATCTGGATCGGCTGCTGACGCTCGAAGAACAGCTTTGGAACGACATCATCGCGATCAACATGCGCAGCGTGTTTTTCGGGATGAAGCACGCCATACCCGTGATGCAGCAGGCCGGCGGAGGATCGATCGTCTCGATTGCGTCGATCGGGGCGCTGAGCGGCGCGGGGGGAACCTTCGCCTATGGCGCCACCAAGGCCGCAGTGGTGAAGATGACGATGACAGCCGCTGCCCGCCATGCCGGCGACAATATCCGCGTCAACGCCATCGCGCCGGGGATGATCCTGACGCCCCTGTCGTTCAAGGTATCCGGCGCCGCCCGTCGCGAGGAAGCGGAGGCGGCGTTCGCCAAGTGCCAACCGCTTCCGCGCTGCGGCCGGCCCCAGGATATCGCCCACGCGGCGCTGTTCCTGGCCGGGCCGGAGGCGGCCTTCGTGACGGGCCAGACCCTGGTCGTCGACGGCGGGCTGATCATGGCAGGATGGGGCGACGCAATGGCCCGAAACACCGGATGAGAAAGCCTACCCATCGATCGTCGGCAGATCTGCCGGCCTGACAGCATTGCGCCGACATAGTTTACCGTAGGAGACCATCAATGGCAAAGACCGTCGATTACGCGCTGGGCGAACATGTCTACCCCCGTGGTTGGTTCATGGTGGCGGATGCCGAACAGATCAACACGGCGCCGCTCAGCGTCCGCTTTTTCGGCCAGGACCTCGTCATTTATCGGGGAGAGAGCGGCAAGGCCTATATGGTAAGTGCCTATTGCCCGCATATGCGCACGCATATCGGAAAGAACACGACCTCCTTCATCGTCAGGCAGGGCCGGCAGATCGAGGGTGAATCGATCCGATGCCCCTACCATGCATGGCGCTTCGGCCCTGATGGGCAGTGCGATCATATTCCCTATTCGAACATCATTCCCCAGCAGGCGCGCCTCGCCGCCTATGAGGTCGTCGAACGCTATAATGCCATCTTCTATTGGCATGATCCCGAAGGCGGCCCTCCCGATTACGAGCTTCCCGAAATCTCAGAATGGGAAGATCCGATGTGGGTCCGCTTGCGGTTCGATATCCTCGGAGAAATGGACCTTCATCCCGTCGAAGTGGTCGATAATATCTGCGACTTGCAGCATCTGCTGCCCATTCACGCCACCCATGTCAGCTCGTTCGAAACCGAACTACGCGGGCACATGGCCTGGCAGAGGCTTAGCGGCGTACATGAAATCCTAGGTGCCGAGGCCGGAATGATGAAGTTCGACACCTATTATACCGGACCGGGCATTCTGATTTCGCGCTTTCTGGGCGATAATAACTCGATGATGTTCATCACGCACACGCCGGTCGACGATGGCCGGGTGTTCGTATGGCATGCGACCCTCACCAAGATCGCGGATCGCATTCCGACCGAAGAGGACGTCCAGGCCGCCCGCGACTATCAGCGTTTGAGCAGGGACGCCTTCGCGCAGGATTTCGAAATATGGTCGAACAAGCAGCCATGTCTGCGCCCGATGCAGTTGCCGGGGGACGGCAATTTTCTCAAGGTGCGGACCTGGTACAAGCAATTCTACAATCCGCGTTCGGCGGCGGCGCTGTTCCTGGGCCGAAGCGCGGGGATCTATACCGTGCCGGGGGTGCCCGATTTCTCGAACGAGCGCGTCTAGAGCGATGTCCGGGCGCGTGGACATCCGCCGGTCCGAAGATCTTGGAAGGCGCTGAGCGTGGAAGAGAGGATTGGTTTTTTCAGCGACGCGCCCGAAGGAATAATCCGGATTGACGGAGGTTCAGGGAATCAGGAGCGCCCTGTCGGCCGATTTCGATCTCTACCAGCTTGGTCATCTCACCCACGAATTTCCCCATGTGAATATCGGAGGATTGGCCGACGGGATCAAGAAAGTCGAGGCAGCAGGCAAAGCCAACCCGCCGGACTGGCGGGGCTGATCAAGCCGTGGCTTTGGTCGCCGGCGCTCGACGCACATTCCTAGTCGGAGATGACAGTGACACTTTCGATCGAAGACGATGGTCCGGTCCGCACGATCCTGCTGAACCGTCCCGAGGCGATGAATGCGCTGTCGCTGCAACTGAGGTGGGACCTGTGTGATGCGATCCAGGCCGCGCGATCGGACGATAGCGTTCGTGTCATCATCATGAGTGGCGCCGGCACGCGGGCCTTCTGCGTGGGGCTTGATCTCAAGGAACTCGCTGCGCGGGGCGATGCCTCTGCAGTGCTGGGCGCGGAGATTTTCGACGATGATATCGTCGCGTCGGTCGAACAATGCGAAAAGCCGGTGATCGGCGCTATCAATGGCCCAGCTATTGCGGGTGGGCTCGAGCTCGCCCTTGGCTGTGACATTCTCATCGCCGCTGAACAGGCGAGCTTTGCCGATACCCACGTCCGGGTCGGGCTCCTCCCCGGCTGGGGTCTGTCGCAGAAGCTCTCCCGGCTGATCGGGACCGGACGCGCCAAAGAGATGTCCCTGTCCGGCAACGCGATCGATGCCAACCATGCCTATGCCTGGGGACTGGTCAATCGGGTCGTGCCCGGCGATAAACTAATGGAAGTCGCCAAAAGCTTGGCGCACGATATCGCGACGGCGGATCGGTCGGCGGTTCAGAGCTACAAGTCCCTGATCGATGGCGGATACGAGCTACCTTATGGTGATGCCCGCGCGCTGGAGATCAGAATGGCCGACCGGGTAAATGGCAATGTCACCCCAAAAGAAATCGCAGACCGCTGGCAGGCACTCACCGCACGCGGACGGCAGCAGAAGCACCATCTGCCGGACGATGAGGAAGCGGAGTAGTTTCCCACTTTGCGCCGCCGAGGGCGCGGGGTGCGCGTCTCCTATTTCAACAGGAACAGGCCAGTAAGGCTTGCAGGAATCAAAGGAGAATATGGTGTCCCAACGCGGCGATGTATTGATCAAAGGGGGCAAGGTCGTTGATGGCACCGGCGCCCCGGCCTTTGCCGCCGACGTGCGGCTCTCGGGTGGCCGGATCGTGGAAGTTGGACCGGATCTCGAGGCCGCTTCGTCGGAGGTCGTTAATGCCGAAGGCTGCTACGTGACGCCTGGCTTCATCGACACCCACACCCATTATGACGGCACACTGTTCTGGGATCCGTCGTGCGATCCGATCCTTCAGCATGGCGTGACGACCATCCTGATAGGCAACTGTTCGTTAGGCCTGGCGCCCGTCAGGAAGGAGAATGTCTCCGATCTGGCCACCCTGTTCAGCTATATTGAGGATTTACCCAAGGATATATTCGAATCCGAAATTCCGTGGAACTGGGAAAGCTTTAAGGATTATGCCGACGAGATGCGTTCGCGCCGGTTTGGAGTCAATGTCGCGGCGCTGGTGAGCCATTCGCTTCTGCGCACCTTCGAGCTAGGCGAGGCGGCATGGGTCCGCGCGTCGACCGAGAAAGAGACGAGCCGGATCGCCGCCCATTTCGATGCGGCGATGGCGGCCGGCGCTTTCGGCCTTTCGAGCTCGCGCTTCGATCGAAATCCAAGCGGCAACTTGGTGCCAAGCTTCCATGCCGACCCGGTGGAAATCGACAGTCTCTTCGCGGTTGCCGCGAAGCGCAAGGGAATCTTCCAGGTGATCCCTGACATGGGCAGCCTCGATCAGCAGGAGAAGGACCTGCGCGAATATTGCGGCTATTCCGTCGCGCATGGCGGCGTGCCGGTCATCTCTAATGGTATCTTTCAGCGCCCGGACGATCCCAATTATCATCCTCGCCTGATCGGTGTGGCGAAGGAGGAACGGGCGAATGGCGCGAACTTCCGCTTCCTGGCCTCCCCGCGCTCGATCGAGCTCCTGGTCAATTTTCATCAGGCGATGGTGTTCATCTACGTCCCCAGCTGGAATGCGGTGGTGCAGGCCGACATGTCTGTCGAGGAGAAGCGCAAGCGGCTTGCCGATCCGGACTGGCGGGCGCAGGCGCGCGTGGACTGGGACGCGGTGAAGGAGGGGTTTCCAAGCGGCGGCGCGATCCACGACTTCCGCGTCGTGAAAGTCGGGAAGGGCGAATATGAGCCCTACGTCGGCAAGACATTCGACGTCCTGCTCAGAGAGCGGGAAGGGCATCCTTCCGACATCCTTGCCGATTGGGTCCTAGAGAACGACTTCGAGCCTGAATTCGTCTACCCTTTCACCAACACCGACGATCGGATCGTGGGCGAATTGCTGGCGGCCGATGAGAGCATTATCAGCGCCAGCGATGCCGGCGCACATATCGGGATGTTCGATGGGGCGGGCGACACGACGCTGGTGCTGACCCGCCATGTCCGAAATCGTGCCGGCATGACGCTGGAGACCGCCGTCAAGCGCATGTCGCTGGAGCAGGCGGAATTACTGGGCCTGAAGGATCGCGGCATCATCAAAGTAGGGGCGATCGCCGACATCACTGTGTTCGATCTCCAGACGCTGCATTGGGACGTCGAGAAGAAGGTCAAGGATCTTCCCGGTGGCAAGGGGCGGTTTCGCCGACCGGTCGGTGGCTTCCGCTACACCTTTGTTAACGGCGTGCTCGCTCAGAGGGAAGGCGAACCCACCGGAGAGCTCGCTGCCCGCTTCCTCGATGGAGGTGATCGTGTCACGGTCTGAGACCGGGTCGGCGGGTTGAAATGTTGATGGTCGTGTCCGAGCAAACGCACTCACCGCGTTCAGTAGGCGAAGCGGCCATATATAATGCGCGGATTTGGCCCCGCCGTCTGTTGCTGATTAACCCTAATTACGGCGACGTCCGTCCACATGTCTGCTTGTCCGACGCCGGCAACCCGCCCTCTCTCGATCGAACCGATGTAGCGCAGGCTAAGGCCGGTCAGGCCCGCGAGATCTTCCTGAGTCAGAGCGCGCTCGTGGCGAATTCGTCGCGCATTCTCCCTCGTCGGGCCCCCAATCCGCGGTGAACGCGGGCTCCACGGGGCGCTGCACAAAGGAAGGCCGAACCCATCTCGGCGACCAGTTCCTCCCGCGCATAGTCCTTGCTGTCGCCACGTCCGCCGCCGCCCAGACCGTGGCGACCCCGCCACCGCCGGTGCCCGCTGCCGCCGACAAGCCATCGGCCCCGAGACCGCCCGTCCGTCATGCGCGGGTCCGAAAGCCGGTCAGTCCGGCGGTGGCGCGAGTGGCGATCGCCACTCGCGCAGCCACCCAGCAACCGACGGCGCAGGCGTTCGTGAATGCCGTGCAGGTCTATCCTTTCTCCGATGGCTCGATCTACCAAGTCTACACCGCGCCCGGCGCCGTCACCGATATTGCCCTGCAGCCGGGAGAGAATCTCGTCGCGGTCGCAGCCGGCGACACGGTGCGCTGGGTCATCGGCGACACGACGAGCGGGGCTGGTGCGGACAAGCGGACGCACATATTGGTGAAGCGGTTCGCCTCGGGGCTCGCGACGAACCTCGTCATCACGACCGATCGGCGCAGCTATCACCTCCAGCTCACCGCCACGTCGCGCACCGCGATGGCCGCGCTGTCCTGGACCTATCCGGCCGACCAGTTGATCGCCCTGCGGCGTGCCGCCGAACAGGCTGCCGCAGCGGCACCGGTCTCGGAAGGGCTCACGGTCGACAACCTGCATTTCAACTACGCGGTCAGTGGTGACCAGCCTGCGTGGCGACCGCTCCGCGCGTTCGACGACGGACGGCAGACCTTCATCGAGTTTCCGGCCAGCATTGCGGTTGGCGAGACTCCGCCACTCTTCATCGTCGGCCCGACCGGCGAAGCCGAACTGGTCAACTATCGCCTCCGCGGCCACAACTATGTCGTCGACCGGATCTTTGACGCCGCCGAGCTTCGACTCGGCACCCGGAAGCAGCAGATTGTTCGCATTGACCGGGTTGTCGATGGCCGCCCGGCCCGGAAGGGCAAGCGCGCATGACCGAGGCAGTCATCACGCCCACCCCGAAGGCCGACCCGGAGACGCTGGCGATTCGGGCGAGACCGGCGCGCGCGATCCGCTTTCGCCGCGGCGTCATCGTCGCCATTGCTGCGCTAGGTTCGATCAGCCTGATGGCGGTCGCCTGGGTCGCCCTCAAGCCGCGCGTGTTCGGCACGATGGCGGATCGGCAGGAGCTGTCCGAGCCGAGCAACCGGCCATCGACGGACTCGCTGAACGGTCTGCCGTCGACTTATGGCGATGTTCCCAGGCTGGGCCCGCCGCTACCGGGAGACCTTGGTCGGCCGATCCTCGAGCACCAGCGTCTGCTTGGGCACCGTCCAGGGTGCGGTGACCGGTATCTTGATGGTCGCCGTTGATATTACGGCGCAGATCCAGGCCGAAGTCGCGGCACAGCGGGCGCGGCACCAGGAAGAGTTGCTCCGAGCACAAGAGGCGATATTGCGCGAGCTCTCGACCCCGTTTATCCCG
>Ga0207678_10001023_pt1 | contig 25500 bp, 15 predicted proteins | sample KBSC63metaG_FD_184319 | JGI IMG/M metagenome (GOLD analysis project Ga0207678, IMG submission 184319) | Corn rhizosphere microbial communities from Kellogg Biological Station, Michigan, USA - KBS C6-3 metaG (SPAdes) (version 2) | ecosystem: Host-associated > Plants > Roots > Rhizosphere > Soil ... | reverse complement strand
CCAGGGCAACTCCGGCTTGCTCGTGCCGGGCAGCGTGCAGTGGATGACCGCGGGCCGCGGCATCGTGCATTCGGAAATGCCCGAGCAGGAGAACGGCCTCATGTGGGGCTTCCAGCTCTGGGTCAATCTTCCCGCGAAGGACAAGATGACCACGCCGCGCTATCAGGACATCCAGCCCGAGCGCATTCCCGAAACTTCGCCCGCGGAAGGCGTGCACGTGCGCGTGATCGCGGGCCGCGTCGGCGACGTCGAGGGTCCGGTCAGCGGCATCGCGGTCGAGCCGGTCTACTTCGACATCTCGCTCGAAGCGAACGCGCGCTTCGCGGCGCCGTTGCCGCAGGGTCACAACGCGTTCGCGTACGTCTACGACGGCGCGGCGGACATCGGCGATGCGGATTCGGCGCGACGCATCGAACGCGGTGAGCTCGCGGTACTCGATCGCGACGGGGGCGACGTGCTGCTCTCGGCGGGCGCTGCGGCGACGCGGCTGATTCTCGTCGCGGGCAAGCCGCTCAACGAGCCGGTCGCGAAGTACGGGCCGTTCGTGATGAATACGCAGGAGCAGATCGTCGAGGCGATCCAGGATTTTCAGAGCGGAAGGTTCTGAGCTCCCACGCGCGCGTCGAGCGCACCTGGCGTCATTCCGGCGAAAGCCGGAATCCATTTTGATCTTCGTGACGCAAAGCAAAATGGGTCCCGGCCTTCGCCGGGACGACGGTAGGTAACGCCGTCAGTACTCGCGCCGCTCGCGATCCGTCTTCAGCATCTCGTCGAAGTAATTCGCGATCAGCGAATACACGTGCTTGCGCAACACCGGCCCCGCGAGCCCGTGCTTGCCACCGGGATACGTCATGAGCCGGAACTGCACATCGCGCTGCTGCAACGCGCCCATCAGCTTCGTCGAGTTCGCGAACAGCACGTTGTCGTCGGCCATTCCGTGCACGAGCAGCAGCGGCGACTTCAAACCATCGAGCCAGTGCAGCACGCCCGATTGCTCGTAACCGGCCGCGTTCTCCTGCGGCATTCCGAGGTAGCGCTCGGTGTACGTCGAATCGTAGAGACCCCAATCCGTCACCGGCGCGACCGCGACGCCGGCCGCGATCTGGTTCGACGCCTTCGACAGCAGCATCAGCGTCATGTAGCCGCCGTAGCTCCAGCCGAACACGCCGATGCGATCGCCATCGACGTAACGCTGCTGCTTGAGCCACGCGACGCCCGCGAGCTGATCGGCCACTTCGACCTTGCCGAGCTGCCGGAAGATCGCATCCGAAAACGCGCGACCGCGCCGCGGCGAGCCGCGATTGTCGAGCGCGAACACGACATAACCGTGCTGCGCCATGTACTGCTCGAAGTGATTGCCCCACGCCTTGTTGACGTACTGGCGGCCCGGTCCGCCGTAGTACGTCATGAACACCGGATACTTTTTCTTCGCGTCGAAATCGGAGGGCTTGTAGACGCGGTAATAAAGCTTCTGCCCATCCTCGGCCGCGAGCGTGCCGAACTCCGGCTGGATCAGATCGTCGCGATACGGCGCGTACGGATGGCGCTCGTCGAGCTTGTTGGCCTCGATCCACGCGATCAGCGAACCGTCGGATTTGCGCAGCGAAACCTGCGGCGGCGTCGCGGGGTCCGAATACGTGTCGACATACGCCGACGCGCTTTCGCCGAAATCCGCATCGTGCCAGCCGTTGCCCGCGCTCAAGCGACGCGGCGACGCGGCTTCGGTGCCGTCGAGCTTCACGGCGTACACGTGCTGCTGCAGCGGATCGTCGCGGCCCGCGAGGAAGTAGACGACGCCCGCGTTTTCGTCGAGCGCGAGCAGCTTGTCGACGTCCCAGTCGCCCTGCGTCAGCGCGCGACGACGCGCGCCGTCGCGACCGACGACATAAAGATGCTTGTGACCGCTCGATTCGGACGCCCACACGAACGCGTCCTCGTGCTTGAGGAAGCGGAGGTCATCGTGGAGATTGATCCACGTCCTGCTCGTCTCGCTCAGCACCGTGCGCTGATGCAGATTCGCGACATCGGCAACGACGAGATCGAGCCGCTGCTGATCGCGACTCTCGCGCTCGAACACGACGCCGCTCGCATCGGGCAGCCAGGCGACGCGCGCGAGATAGAGGTCGCCGCTCTTCGATGATCCGTTCGGACCGAGCTCGATCCACTTCGCACGCGCATCGCGCGGACGCACGAGGCCGAGCTTCACGGTCACGTTCGGCCGTCCCGCCGCGGGATAACGCTGCGTGACCGTTTCGGTGCGATCCGCGTAGACCTCGGTGCGCTTCACTTCGTCGACGCCCGATTCGTCGTAGCGCTCGAACGCGATCATCGAATCGTCGGGTGCCCACCAGTAACCGGTCGAGCGCTCCATCTCTTCCTGCGCGACGAACTCTGCTTCCGCGTTGTGGATCGGGCCTTTTCCGTCGCGCGTCAGCTGATAGTTGAGGCCGGTCGTGAGATCGATCGTATACAGATTCTGCTTGCTGACGAACGACACGTAGCGCCCTTTCGGAGACACCTGCGCATCGATGACATCGAGACCCGCGGGCGTGAGACCGCGCACCTCCGCGCCCGGCTTGCCGTCGAGGTCGTAGAGCCAGAGCCGCTCGCCGACACCGAAGATGATCTTGTGGCTGTCGGGCGACCAGCGATACGAGACGATGCCGCGCAGCTGTGAGATGCGCTCGCGCTCGCGGCGCGCTTTTTCGGCGTCGGACAATTCCGCCGCGGTCCCGAGCGCGGTCGAATCGACGAGCCGCTCGGTCTTTCCGCTCGCGATGTCGAACGTCCAGAGATCGAGCTGGTTCTGATCGCTCTCGCGGCCCTTGAGAAATGCGACGCGGCTTCCGTCCGGCGCGATCTTGAGCGCGCGCGGGCTCGGACCGTTGATGTCCGGGTCACCGTAGATGCGTTCGATCGTGAGCTTTTCGGCCATCGCTGAGCACGAGATCGCCATCGCGGCGATGCAGAAGAGGACGCGCATTCGAGAGTCTCCCCGGGGACGAGGATTATCGCCGCGCGCCCCGCGCAGGGGGAATGCCGGAAGTGCGGGTTCGTGCGCGACACCTCACAACGATGGGGCCTCGCCGGAACCGCAAAGGCGCGCCGAGAGGCCGCTCCAGCGCTGAGCGCGCCGCGCGATCGCTTCGGCGAGCACCGCCTCGTTCGCGGAGATCGTGAGCGAGCTTCGCGCGCGCGTGATGCCCGTATAGACAAGCTCGCGACTCAGCACGCGCACGCTGCGCTCGGGCAGCACGAGCAGCACGTCGTCGAACTCCGAGCCCTGCGACTTGTGCACCGTCAGCGCGAACGCGCTCTCGTGCGCGGGCAATGCCGCCGGCAGCCACGCGCGCGGACCCGTCGCGGTATCGAACCACACGCGCAGGTTGCCGTCGTCGCCGAGCCAGACGAGGCCGACGTCGCCGTTGTAGAGCCCGTGCCGATAACTGTTCTCGCGAATCATCACGGGCCGGCCGTGGAAGAACGCGTCCTCCCTTGCACCCGGCCGCTGCAGCGCGAGCGCGGTGCGCGCGTTGAGCGTGCGGCTGCCCGCGTCGCCTTCGCGCACCGCCGTCAGCACACGATGGCGACGCAGCATCGCGAGCGCCGTCGCAACGTCCGGCGCATCGGCGACCGCGCGGTAATGCGGCAACGTGTGATCGAGCACGAGCTCGGCGAGCGCCGCATCGCGACCCGAACGCCAGCGCACACCGCGATACGCGCCGTCGCGCAAACCGGCGACGACGCTCGCCGCATCGCCCGCGCGAATCGAAGCGCTCAGCGCCGACACATCGAGCGCCGCCGACTGGCGACGGCTGCGATCGAGCTCGATGCGCACGAGCGGGCAGGTGTCGTCGCGCGTCGCGACCTTTGCGCCGGTCATGGCTTCGAGTATCGATGCGATGCGCTGCGGCCAGGCCGCGCCATCACCGGCTGCGTCGCAAAGCGCCGCGAGCACATCGCCCGTTTCGACCGACGGCAGCTGATCGCGGTCGCCGAGCAGAATCAGCCGCGCATGCGGCGGCAACGCGTTCGCGAGCTTGCCCATGAGCGGCAAATCGACCATCGATGCTTCATCGACGACGACGAGATCGGCCCGCAGCGGATTCTTCGCGTCGTGCCGGAAATGCACCGAATCCGGACGCCCGCCGAGCAGCCGATGCAGCGTGCTCGCGCTGTCCGGCAGTGCTTCGCGCAGCGTCGCATCGATGTGGCCATCGGCGAGGAGCTTCGCGTAACTCTCGCGCAGCGATTCGGAAAGCCGCGCCGCCGCCTTGCCGGTCGGCGCTGCGAGCGCGACGCGCAACGCTTCTCCGCGACGACGCGCCGTTTCCGCCGCGAGCACGAGCACGCGCGCAACCGTCGTCGTCTTGCCGGTGCCGGGCCCGCCCGTCAGCAGGACGACGCGCTCGATCTGCGCGAGCGTCGCCGCGAGCGCCTGGCGATCGGGCGGATCGCCCGCATCCATCGAGAACAAGGCAGCGACGCGATCACGAAGCCAGTCGGGATCGGGCGCGGGCTCGATCGGTCCGCTCAGCGCACGCAGCGCCGACGCGAGCCGCGCTTCGTAGTCGTCGTAACGACGCAGCGCGATCGCGCCCGACGCGAACACGAGCGGCTTGCCGCGCGCATCGTGCTCACCGCGCGCAACATACGGCGACGACGCAAGCTCGCGTTCCCAATCGGCAGGGTTCGGCAACGCGGGCGTGCGATCCGGCGCGATCTCCGCGCAAAGATCCGCGACGCGATCGAGCGGCACTCGGCTATGACCGAATGCAAGCGCGCGACTCGCGAACGCGGCCGCGAGCGCGACGTTGTCCGGCGTTCCGGGCGTCAGACGCAGCAACGACGCACCGAGCGCGTGATCGAGCGGCCGCAGCCAGCCTTCGCGCAGCCAGCGGTCGAGCGCGCTCATGCGGCCTCCCGCCGCGGTGGCGCGAGCAATGCGTCGAGCGCTTCGATGAGCGCACGCGACGGCCGCACGGCGAACACGCCCGGCGAGCCGGCTTGCGACGGATCGAGCCCGCGGCAGAACAGATAGCGCACGCCGCCGAAATGTCGGTCGTAGTCGTAATCGGCGCGGCGGAAGCGCAGCCAGCGATGCAGCGCGAGCGTGTAGATCACGTACTGAAGATCGTATTCGCTCTCGCGCACCGCGCGCGCGAGACTTTCCGCCGAATAATCGGGAAGGCGGTTGCTCTTGTAGTCGAGCAGATACGCGAGCCCGTCGTGCAGATAGACGAGGTCGATGCGACCGGTCATCAATCCTTCGAGCCGCTCGCGTGTGCCGAATGCGTCGCGATCGCGCAGCACGTCGTGCTCGTGCAGCAGCGCGATGAGCCGATCGATCGCGACCGGATGCATCGCGAAATGGAATTCGATTTCGGCGCGGCGATCGGAAAGCGCGACATCCGCAAGCCGCACGCCCTCGGGCATTCGTGCGTTGACGGTGTCGCGCACGAGCTCCGTCAGCGGCGCGAGGCCGCCCGCGATGCCGTCGTCGACGTAACCGTTCGCGCCGAGCGCGCGACGCAACGCGTCGTCCTCGCCCGGCGGCGGCGCGTCGCCGTCCCAGTCGCGCCACTTCGCGAAATCGATCGTCTCGAGCGCCGCATGCAACGCGTTGCCGAAGCGCGCGCCGACATACGGCGAGAGCGCGGGCTCGAGCGTGACCGGTTCGAGCGGCTCGTCTTCGGCGCCCTGCTCGTCGATCGCGTCGGGCGCTGTGCCCGCGTCCTCGCGCGCGAGTTGCGAAAAGCTGTGCACCCACCAGTCGCGACGCAGCACGCGTCGCGATTCGCGCATCGCGACGTCGTAGCGATCGTCCATCGGCAGCGGCAGCGCACGTGTCACGAGATCGGGCATCGCGCTTCTTGCGATCGCGCGCGGCGCGGCCTTTTCGAGACGCCCGAACGCCTCGTCGATCGCGTCCGCGTTCGAGCTTCCGACCTTGCCGTCCTTGCCGCCCTGGAGCAGCCAGGCGAGCACGGGCTTGTCGCTGCGGCCGGTGTTGACGTACGCCGCATAAAGCCACGCCGCGTGGCGCGCGCGCGTGAGCCCGACGTATAGAAGACGCAGTTGCTCGGACAGAAGCTCCTGCTTTTCGCGGTCGGCCGCGGCCGCGTACGCTTCGTCGTCGATGCCCGGAATCTTCGCGCGCAATGCGCGCCGGCCATCGACGCGATCGGCGACGAGACCGATGCTGCCCGACCAGGGCTCGGACGTCGCGAGCCCCGCGAACGGCAGGAACACGAGATCGAACTCGAGCCCCTTCGCCTTGTGCAGCGTCATGATGCGCACGCGTTTGGCGTCCGATTCGAGCCGCGGCTGCTGCGCTTCGTCGAAGTCGTCGCGCTCGTCGATGCGTCGCGCGAGCCAGTCGGCCTCGCCGGCTTCGCCGAGCACGTGCGCGCGCGCGTTCTGGATTTCCTCGGCGACCTGCAGATAGTTCCCGAGGCGCCGCTCGCCGTCGGCGAGTTTCAGAAGCCGCGGCGCCGCGCGCGCGACGAGCTCACGCACGACGTCGAGCGCGCCGAAGCGCGACCAGCGCTGACGCCAGCGCTGGAACTCGTCGAGCCACGCGCGATGCGCTTCCTCGTCGCGCGACAGCGCATCGATCGCGGGCGCATCGACACCGATCAGCACGCTCGCAAGCGCCGCGCGCAGGCGGCTTTCGTGGCCGATCGCGAGCAGCGCTTCGAGCAGCCGCAGGATCTCGCCCGCTTCGTTCGTGCCGAACACGCTCTCGCGAAGCGCGGTCACGCTCGCGATGCCGCGCTGCGCGAGCTCGCGCTGCATGCGCGCGGCTTCATCGTTGCGATTGACGAGTACCGCGATGTCGCCGGCCTCGATCCGCGTGAAGACACCCGCGCGCCGAACCTGGAGCTTCGCGACGTTGAGCAGCGCGTCGATCTCGCTCGCGGCCGCCTGTGCGGCGCGCGCGCGCGCGGGATCCATCTTCATCGGGCGCGGATCGGGCTCGCCGTCGAGGCGCGAAAGGTTGAGCAGATGCAGCGCGGGCGCGGCGCGGCGACCGTCGCCGAAATCGGCATCGGCAACCTTGCCGCCCGGCTCGATCGGCGGGAAACGCGTTTCGCCGTCGGCGAACGGATGGTCGCCGCCTTCGGCGAAGACCGCGGCGACGGCTTCGATCATGCGCGGCCGCGAGCGGTAGTTGCGGTCGAGCGTCTCGGTCGATTCGGCGGACGCGCCGGCCGCGTGATACGTGTGCACATCGCCGCCGCGGAAGCGGTAGATCGCCTGCTTCGGATCGCCGATGAGGAACAGCGCGGGGCGGACCGTTTCGTCGCGCTCGGCGTAGATGCGGCGGAACACGTCCCATTGCTTCGCGTCGGTGTCCTGAAATTCGTCGACGAGCGCGGCGGGACATTCGGCGCGAAGGTCGGTCGCGAGATTCGCGCCGTGCGTCGACGCGAGCGCCGCATGCACGCGGTCGACGAGATCATCGAAGCCGACGAGACCGCGCTCGCGCTTGATCGCGGCCATGCGCGCGAGCGCGGCATCGCGCACGGCATGGAGCAGCGTGGCGCGTGCTTGCGCCTGCGCTTGCAGTCCGACGCTGCGCACGTCGAAGTACGCGTCGAGCACGGGCGACAGCGTTATCGACGGCGGCGCCTTCTGCTTGTGCGCGCCCTTGAGGCGTTCGGCGATGCCTGCCGTCGTGAGCCCTTCGAGCCGATCGTGCGTCACGTCGTCGAGCGCCGCACCGTCGACGAACGCGGCGAGCGCGTTCCAGAGCTGCACCATCGTCGCGTCGTGCGGCTTGTTGCGCACGAGAACGCCGTTTGCTCGCGCGGCATCGATGACGCGGCGGCATTCGGGCAGGTCGCGGCGGCACGCCTCGCGCAGGAGCTCCGTCGCCGATGCGAGTGCGGCCAGCGCTTCGGGATCGGGCTCGGCGGGCGCCGGCAACAGCACTTCGGCCGTCAGCAACTGGCGCAGATCTTTCGCGAGCAGATCGGGTGATTTCCAGAGCGTCTCGAGCCGCGCGACCGTATCGGCGTCACGCGTGAAGCGGCGCCAGATGTCGTACGCGATCTCGTCATGCAGCGCGCGCTCGCTCGTGACGAACTCGGTCGGCACGAGCGGCTCGCCGCTCGCGAGCGCGTGATCGGCGAGGATGCGCTGACAGAACGCATGGATCGTGTGGATCGGCGCGAGATCGATCTCACCGACCGCGCGACGCAGGCGCGCAACGAGCGCCGATGCGGGCTCGACCGCGAGCCGGCGCTCGAGCACCTCCGCCGTCGTCGCGATCGCCGCATCGTCGCTCTTCGTCGCTTCGTGCAATGCGACCGCATCCAGCGACGCGAGCGACGCGGCACGAACGAGCTGCGCGCGCAGGCGCTCGCGAAGCTCCTGCGTCGCCGCGATCGTGTAGGTGACGGCGAGGATCCCGCGCACCGGCAGCTCGCGCTCGACGACGAGCCGCGTATGCAGCAGCGCGAGCGCGAACGTCTTGCCCGTGCCTGCGCTCGCTTCGATGCGATGCGTGCCTTCGAGCGGCCAGTCGATCAGCGGTGCGCTCATGCCGCTGGCTCCGGCACGCGTGCGTCGCGCAGCGCCGCGAATACCTCGCGCGCGAATGTGCGGAATGCGAGCGTTGCCGAAGCATCGACGAACGGCATCGCGCCGCGCAGCGCGAGCACGGTCGCCGCATCGGTGCCTTCGCCGCCGCGACGGTTCGCCCACGCCTTCGACGCCGCTTCGTCCGCTTCGGCCGCGTCGCCTGCGTACGCATCGAGCCACGCCCACGCGGCCGCGGGACGGAACGGCAGCGGTTTCGCGAGGCCTTGCTGCATGAGCGCGACGAGCCAGCGCAGCGCACCGCGCGCCGCCTCGCTCGAAGGCTGCGCGAGCGGGCGCGGTCCCGTGTCGCCCGGCTCGAAGTTCGCGAACGTCAGCACGGGCCGCGGATCGCCGAGCGCCGCGAGCACGAGTGCGTCGAGATGCCAGCGCACGTGATTGCGCGCGCTCGCCTTGCCGACGCGCGTGCGAATCGCGTGCGCGTCGTCGATGTCGTCGATCGTGCCCGCGAGACGAATGTCGCCGAGCGCAAGCTCAAACGGCATCTTCGCGAGATCGCCCTTGCGCACCGCATGAACCGCGTGCGCGATCGGCCGCGCGAGGCGCGAGATCTCGCGGAGCCGTTGCGTTCCCGCGCCGCCGGGCGGCAACTCGCCTTCGGCCTGGAGGCGACGGCAGAGCGCGGTTTCGTCGATGCCGGCGTCCGCGATCAGCGCATCGAGCACGCGATTCAGCAGGATGAAGTGTTCGAGCGCGTCGGCCGAAATGAACGGCTCCGTTTCGGCGAGATGCGCCTCTTCGCGATCGAGCCGCACGCGCAGCCGCTCACGCAGGAACGTCGCGGGCGGATCGATGAGAAATTTTCGCAGCGCGTGGTAGTCGACCTTCTCGACCGGCGCCGCGTCGGGCTCCGCGCGCAGCGGCGACGGCACGAACGGCGGAACCGCATTCGCGGCCGGCACCGTCGCGAGCGCGTCGCTCCACGACGTGTCGAAGCGAACCCGTCGCGCGTCGGTGTCGGGCGCGCGGCCGAACGGTTGCAGCGGATGATGGAGCACGAGACGGCGGCGCGCTTCGGCGGGATCGTCGTAATACGCGGCGGCCGCGTCGAGCAGCTCGGAGACGACGACGGACGGCTCGCGCGCGGAGCCATCGTTCGCATCGTGTCCGATGTAGCTGAGATAGAGCACGCGGTCGGCCGCATTCACGAGCTGGAGGAACAGGAAGCGATCGTCGTCGCGCACCGAGCGATCGCCGCGGCGACGCTTGCCCGGCTGGTCGAGCGCGGCCGCGAGACGATTCAGGACGGGCGACGCTTCGCGGCGCGGATAGTCGCGGTCGTTGAGGCCGACGAGACAGATCACGCGGAACGGGATCAGTCGCATCGGCACCATGCGGCAGAACGTGACGCCGCCCGCGAGGAACGGCTGGCGCACGTCGGTGTCGGCGAAGCGCGCGGCGAAGTGGGCGCGCACGACGTCGGCGGGCAACTCGTCGGCGAGTTCCGCTTCGGCGGCGGCGCGACCGAACGCGTCGATCTCGCCGAACACGCGATCTCGCGCGCGTGCGTCGGCGGGATCGCTCGGGTTCGCGGGCAGGAGGGATTCGAGCGTGTCGGTCAGCAGGGCCTGCCAGTCGGCCGCCGTGTGCTCGCGTGCTACCGCTATCGCCGCGCGCTCGATGAGCGAAAGCAGCGAGATCAACGCATCGAGCGCATCGAGCGCGTGACCTTCGAGCTCAGGCCACGGTGCGACGCCCGCGATGTCGGCGTCGTCGCCCGCCGCGTGACCGAGCAACAGCCGGTCGAGCGCGAAGCGCCACGTGAACGCATCGTCCGCCGGCGCACCGAGACGCGCACGATGCTGGGCGTCGAGTCCCCAGCGGGCGCCCGCTTCCAGGATCCAGTCGCGCAGGCGAGCGATCGATTCCGCATCGAGATCGAAGCGGCGCATCAGCGGTGGCAGCGCGATGAGGTCGAGCACTTCGTTGCTCGTGAGTTTCGCGTTCGAGAGCCCGAGAATGCGCAGCACGAGATCGGCTACGGGCGACGATGCGAGCGAGCTTTCGTCGGCGACCGTGTAAGGAATGAAACGCGGCGTGCCCTGCGCGCCGCCGAACACGGCCGCGATGTACGGCGCGTAGCGGTCGACGTCGGGCGTCATGACCGCGACATCGCGCGCTTCGAGCGTCGGATCGTCCTCGAACAGCGCGCGCAGCTGATCGTGCAGCACTTCGATCTCGCGAAGGCGCGTGTGGCACGCATGCACCTGCAGCGTGCGGTCGCGCTCGATCGTCGCGAGCGCGAGCTTGTCGCCCTGCGGAGCACGGCGTTCGAGCAGATCAAGTTGAATGCGCTGCAGCACGCCGCGCGGCTTCGGCTCCGCGTAGGCCTCGATCTCGTTCGGCGTCACGAGCTCGTACGAGAACAGCGTTGCGACGAAATCGCGACCCGCGCGGCCCCATGCGGCGAGCAGCGGATTCTCGCCGTCGTCGAGCGCATCGTGCTCGCTCGCCGCGAGCTTCTCGCGCAGCGTCACGAGATCGCCCCAGTATTTGCGCGTCGGCATCGGCAGATAGAAATGCACGGTGCAGCCGCGCGCCGCGGCCGTCATCACGCGCAACACGTCGGGCGAAACGTTGAGACACGCGAACGCGAACACGCGCGCCGGCAAGCCCTCCGGCGCCGGCGAGTCGGCCGCGCCGAAGCGCGAAAGGAAACGATCGATCGCCTGCGCACGATGCGCGAGGCCGCGCGTCGCGCGACGCCAGAGCTCGGCCTGCCAGTCGTCGCGATCGGCGCCGCGATCCCACGCGAGCAGCCAGTCGCGACGCCACGCCTGATATTTGGTGAACACGTCGGCAAGCGCGTTCGCGAGCGACCAGGTTTTGAGATCGCGATCGGGACCATCGAGGAAGCGGTCGAGCGCGGTTGCGATCGCAGGATGCGCGCGCGCCGCGGGTTCGTGCAGCACTGCGTAAAGGCGCCACACGAGGCGCGACGGATCGAGCGTGCGCGCGTCGTCGTGGCCCGGTACGTTCGCCTTGAGCACGTCGGCGACGAATTCGCCCGGCGCAAGAAAGCGAAGATTCGCCGCAATGCCGTGGCGTTCGGCGAGCGTCGCCTGCAACCAGCGTCGCATCGACGGTTGCGGGATCAGGATCGTGTCGGGCTCGAGCAGGCTCGCGCCGGGCGGCACCGCGCGGAGCTCCTCGGCGAGGAGTCCGGCGAGCACGTCGAGTGCGTTGCCGTGGTAGAGCCTGAAATCGGGTGCTGCGGACATCCGCGAATGATGCCTCAGCGGGTGTTGCACCGTTTGAGATTCGGAACGGGGTGGACTCCTAATAGTCGCCGCAGGCGACGGGTGCTTCTGACAGTGGCGGCGACGTCGCGAAGTGGGAATCGAACTGCTCCTGTGCCCATGCCTTCGCGCCCGACATATCTTCGTCCGTAAGCCCGAGCCCGTCTCGTCGCATCTCCGGATTGTCCTTCTCGATGAACTGGGCAAGCTCTCCGTCGAGTTTGTCGGCGTACTCACCCACCGCACCCCGTCGCAGCAGCAGCATCGCGCGAAAATAATCGAAGGGGTCGCTCGCCGCGACGCTTAGGTGCGGCACGATTGGCCCGTGGCCGCTCGAAAGCGTGCGCGCGACCATCAGCGAAACGATGCGCCAGTCGCCGCGCTCGAACGCGCTCGCCTCGTACGCGGCAATGTAGTCCCAACCGTGCTGACGCTCGTCCGGAGACAGGTCGTGACGAGGTTCTAAGAAGCGTTGCTGAATGACGCACATTTGAGCGTCGGCATCTCCAAGTGCAGCCGCATTCTTCGCGGCAAATCTCGTCAGCGCCTCGAGGGTTTCGCGAGACATCGTGTCGCAATGAGTCCTTCCGAAATCCCTGATCGCTTCGATGCGCGCCGTGAGATCGCGGTCCCGCGCTTCTTTGGCGAGCGGGTCGGCTTCCTGCGTATCCGTGTTGATGCGCCGTTGAAGCATCGCGATGTCCTCCGCGGTTTTGTAGCAGCGGATCGCGGCCCGCGACAGTTCCACAGAGGCTTTCAAGTCTCGACGCCGCGCGAGCGGCTCAAGCCGCTGCTGAATCACATCTATCGGCTTGTCGGTTGAGGACGAGTCGGCCTGCTTGCGCGCTGCGCTTTGGCCGGAACTCGTTAGCGCCACCTCGAGGTCCTGTCCGATTTCGGTCGTCGTTGCGACACGTTCCGGCGTTGCGGTCCCCTGCGCAAAGCGCCCGCTACCAATCACGTAGCCGCATGCGATCGCGGTTCCGAGTAAACACGGAATCCATAAACGACGTTGATTCAGATGGCTGCGGCCAATAGGCATGGGTTTACGCACTTCGATTTATTGAATGCCTCCGTTGGGGCACTTTGCGCCGTGATTGTCCGCCCGGTATGCCAGTGCCGCAGCCAACCCGGCTTGATCATTCAAGCCGCCTTCGCCGTCACCGTTGACACCGTTCTGGTGTCCGCGCTCATGGACGAGTACATAGATGGCGTGTTCGTACGAATCCAGTGGGGTCCCATCGTAGGCCGGCCCAGCATGCCAGCCGTAGTAGTAAATCAGGGTTTGATGGTCCGGAGTGGTATCGCCGTCCAGATTCTTGTCGACGTACGGATGTACAGGATTCTGCTTTGGCAACACGTAGCTGGTCCCGTCCGACGCGAGATAACCGAAGCCCGGCACGAACGTCTCGACATAGGACGCGACATGCGGATACAAAAGGCCGTACTTGTCTGCGCCGCACTTGATATTTCCCTCTTTGAGCAACGAGGGAGGTGTCGGTCCCTGCGATTCGTTACTGGTCGAGGTGTTCGATCCCATGTGCGGAATGACATAGGCCCCATTCGGCATGATGCTCGTGATGTTCCTGCTGCCCTCGTTGTAGCAGTAGTACTCATCTTTCGGGGGCGAGTTCGGAATCGTCACGGAAGCCTTGAGGCAATTCATCGCGGACGTTTCCGCGGAGACTGCGGCGAGCGAAACCAGCACCACTGACGCGACTGCTTTGACGCGAGTCATCGATATCCTCCGGAAACTGCCGAGGGAACTTCGAGTCGGGTGAAAGCGAAGCGCTAGCCGCGCGTTCGCTTGCGCGTCAATGTTAGGAACGTCCTGTTAGGCGGAGTTATGGAATTCTTGAGCGGTTGCTTGCGGATTCACGCGCGAATGCAACAGTGAAAACGCAGCAACCGATGAGCCGCCGGGCGAACTGGCATCGGCGAATTTTGCCTCAGGCTCTGTCGCAGGCGTTGAGAACGCCGATCACAGGCGAACGAATCGGATGAGCCGCGCGAAGTCGCCCGCGTCGGCGGCGCGCAGCGCTGCGAGATACTCCGTTCGCGATTCAGAACCCAGCGTCGCACCCCAGCCGAAGATGGCTCGGCCGGCTTTCACCATTGCCAGGTCGGTTAGCGCGCGCGCGTGCCGCCCGTTGCCGTTCGGAAAGCAATGGATTTGCACGAGTCGATGATGGAAGCGCGCGAAGGCCTCATCGCCGGGCCAGGTGTCGTGTGCGATCCAGTACGCGGTGTTATCGACCAGTTGTTGCATCTCGGTCGCGATGTGGCCTGCGTCGACGCCGATGTTCGTCGCGGTCGTCCGGAATGTCCCGGCCCATCGCCAGACGCGCCGGAACATGCGGCGATGGAGCTCGCGCGCGAAAACGACGTCGAGTGGATTCTCGCGACGTATCCGTTGTTGCGCCCAGCGAATGCCTTCCAGGATGTTGAGCTCCTCCGCATCGTTGAGCTCGCGGCGCGTGTCGATGTCGAGAAGCAGGCCTTCGACGGCGTCGGGATCGAGCGGCGTCTGACCTTCGCCGGCTTCGAATACGGACGCGGGCGCCGAGGACTTTACTCGCGCCATAAGTCGCGCAGCAGGATCGACTCCCGGAGCGCCTTGATCTTCAACGCGCGGCCGGCCGCGTCGTCCTCGAGTTGATTTTCGAGTGCCATCGAGTGCGCGGTCCGTCGGTATGCGGCTTCGGCGAGCGCCGTCTTGCGCGCTTCGACGACTTCCGTGAGCGGTCTGCGCGGAACCAGCGCATAGACGAGATCACAGTCGAGTGCGGCCGCCGCGCGTCTCAGCGTGTTGAGCTGGATTCGCTCGTCTTTTTCCGAGCGCTCGATATCGGCCGCCGACGCCGGCGTCACGCCGAGACGAAGTCCGAGTTGTTCGCGCGTCATGCCGAGTGCTCTACGGATTGCGCCGACCCAACCGGTCTTTGGTGCAGTTAGCGCGAGCTGCGGAGCCCGGAAAGCGTCGATGCGTTCGTCGAGTCGCAGGCGAGCGAGGTCGGTCAGGGAGGATGTTTTCATGGTTATGGCCATCTTATTTACTGATGAAGTAAGGCTATAGCCATTTTTTGAGTCAATATTTCGTGGTTATAGCCATAATTGGCGAACCGCGACGGCTTTCAGGCGCGCTCCAGGCGGGACGGAACCGAACCCGAAACGGTCCGGAACACGATTGCAATCATTTTGGAGTGACGCCGCGGGCGCCACGGAGCGATGGTCGACGCTCGCTACCCACAAGGCGCCCCTCCTGATGAATTCGGTTTCCCGTCGCCACATTAGCCTTCGTGCTTGCCTCACGGCTTCGCTCCTCTTCGTCTGCTCCGCCGCGAGTGCAGGCTCCGCGCCGGACTGGATCTGGCAAAACCCGAATCCGGTCGGCAACTATCTGTCGGGCGTCCACTTCGTCGACGCGACGCACGGCGCGCTCGTCGGCATCGCGGGCACGATCATGACGACCGGCGACGGCGGCGTGACGTGGTCGTTCGGCGCGAGCGGCACGCTCGAATCGCTCGAAGGCGTGTACTTCAGCGACGTCGACACGGGCACGGCAGTCGGCGACAACGGCGTGATCTTCCGCTCGACCGACGGTGGCGCGACGTGGTCGGCGCAGGCGAGCGGCGTCACGTCGAACCTCTACGCGGTCGCGTTCACCGACGCGGCGCACGGCGTCGCGGTCGGTCTCGCGGGCACGATCGTGCGCACCGACGACGGCGGCGCAACGTGGATGCTGCAAGCGAGCGGCACCGACAACGACCTCAACAACCTCGTGTTCATCGACGCGCTGACCGCAACCGCCGTCGGCGGCAACGGCACGATTCTGCGCACGACCGACGGCGGCACGACATGGGATGCGCAGGACAGCGGCTCGCAGAGCTGGCTCTGGGGCGTCGACTTCTCCGACATCGATGCCGGTACCGCGACCGGCTCCGACGGCACGATTCTGCGCACGATCGACGGCGGCGTCACATGGACGCCGCAAACGAGCGGCACCGACGGCCAGGTCATGTCGATCGCGTTCGCGGACACCGATCACGCGACTGCGGTCGGCGACAACGGATTGATCCTCGTGACCGACGACTCGGGCGCGCACTGGACGCCGCAGGACAGCGGCACGTTCAATCAGCTGAGGAGCATCTCGCTCGCGGGCTCGGGCGGCGCGATCGTCGGCGGGCTCGGTTCGATCTTTCGCTCGGACGACGGCGGCGCGACGTGGAACGGCGTCACGCATGCCGTCACGAGCGAGCAGCTCAATGCGGTCGCGTTCGTCGACGCATCGACCGGCGTTGCGGTCGGCACGACGGGCGCAATCGTGCGCACCACGAACGGCGGCGACACGTGGGTGCCGCAAACGAGCGGCACGACCGAGAATCTCTGGGGCGTCGCGGTCATCGACGCGAACGATGCCGTCGCGGTCGGCGCGAGCGGCACGATCCTGCGCACGACCGACGCGGGCGCGACCTGGGCTCCGATCGCAAGCGGCACGACCGAGTTGCTGTGGAGCGTCGATTTCGTCGACGCGAGCATCGGCACGATCGCGGGATTCAACGGCACGATCCTGCGCACGATCGACGGCGGCGCGACATGGACGCCACAGACGAGCGGAACGTCGAGCGATCTGCACGGCGTTTCGTTCGGCGACGCGATGCATGGCGTCATTACCGGCTACAAGGGTCGGCCGAATCCGCCGAATCCCGCGATTCTCTACACGATCGACGGTGGCACGACGTGGACGAACGTGTCGGACGGCACGCCGTACGAGCTCAACGCGGTCGCGATGACGGACGCGAATCACGGCGTCGCGGTCGGCAACGCGGGCGGCATTCTCGTGACCGACGACGGCGGCGCGACGTGGGCGCCGTCGACGAACGACGTGTTCTACGGACTCTGGGCGGTTGCGTTCGCGGATGCGTCGAACGGAATTCTCGTCGGACAGGGCGGTATCGTCTCGCGCACGAGCGACGGCGGTGTCACGTGGACGAACGAGGCGAGCGGGACGTCCAATCAGTTGTCGGGTGTTGCCCTCGTCGGAGGCTCGGCGACGGCCGTGGGCGGCATCGGGACGATTCTGCGCTGGAATGGCGGCGCGACGGATCGGGTATTCGCGGATGGCTTCGACGGCGAATAGCGCGCTCGTTCGCGGCGCGCTTCCCCGTCGTCATTCCGGCGAAAGCCGGAATCCATTTTGCTTTTGCGGCGTGAGAGCAAAATGGGTCCCGACTTTCGCCGGGAAGACGTGCGATTTCGAGCTTCGCGGCCCAAACCTCTTCGGCCTTCATCACCGCGCTCGCGGTCAACATCTACTGTCACTGATGCCCGCGGTCGAACGCGCGGCGGTTCTTCAGTTCGCGGCACATCCGCTGCGATTGCGTGAACCGCCTGTACGTCGCGTCCGACCTGTCCAGTTCCGCCTGCTCACTCACGGCGGGACCATGAACGTGGCAGCGCAACCACTACGACCACCCTGCGTTGACGGTGGGCCGTACAGCCAGTGAGTGCACCGCCACTCGTATCGACCCGGGAGCTCGCGCTCCCGGGTTTTTTTGTGGGTGACTGGACGGAACGCGCCATTCGTCCAGTCGGTTGGCAAATCCGTCCTCGATCTATGGGAGGATTCATGTACAGGAATCCACTTCAAATCGCGCGAATTCACCTGTCGATTGCTGACGTCGGCCGATACGAGCTCGTCTTTTGTACGCGCGCCGGCGATCAATCCCTTCGCCCGGTGCTGGCGTGCGCGCGCGAGTGCGCTCGTTCTTCTCGTGCTGTGCGCACTGCACGTCGAATGTGCCGCGGCCGCCGGAGAGAACGCGCGTCAGTTCCACGTCGAGGCCGGTGATCTCGGCGATGCGCTGAACGCGGTCGCTGCACAGGCCGACGTGCAGATCCTTTACGAAGCCTCGCTCGTGACCGCGCGTCGAGCGCCCGCGCTCGACGGCTACTACCCGGTCAGCGAGGCGCTCGCGCGCGTGCTCGCGGGCTCGGGTCTCGCGGCGATCGCGGCGACGCGCACCACGTGGGTCGTCAAGCGGCGTATTCCGCCCAAGCGCGGACCGCCCGCCGAGACGTCGGTCGATTCGCCCGATCTCACGGCGACGACCGAGCTCGCGAGCATCTTCGTGCGCGGTCCCGGGCCGCAGCGGGCGGCGGCGGAGTCGGCGATCCTCATCACCGAGATCGATCGCGAGCAGATCGATGCGAGCGGCTACACGACGCTGTTCGATCTGCTGCGTGCGCAGCCCGGCGTCGATGTCGCGAACCAGCCCGAAGCGATGACGTCGGGCGCAGGTTCCGCGTTCCGCACCGGCGCCTCGGGCGCGGCGGCCGTCTCGATGCGACGGCTCGGCGCGAAGAACACGCTGATTCTCGTCGACGGTCGCCGCATCACGGGCTACGGCATCGCCCCGCTCGATGCGGCGACCGTGCCCGATCTCACGAGCATTCCGCTCGCGATCGTCGATCGTGTCGAGATCCTGCGCGACGGCGCGTCGGTGATCTACGGCTCCGACGCGGTCGCGGGCGTCATCAACATCATCCTGCGCCGCGAGTTCACGGGTCAGGAGCTCGAGGCGTACACCGGCGTTTCGAGCCGCGGCGATGCGGCGGCGTCACGACTCTCGTACCGCTGGGGCACGAGCTCGGACAGCGGCACGAGTGCCTTCGTCAGCGTCGATCTCGCGCACAGCGATCCGCTGATCGGCGACGCGCGCGACTGGTACACGCTCGATCAGAGCTTCCGCGGCCTCGTCGATGCGCGAAGCCCGGGCTCGTATCCCGGCAACTATGTCTACGGCACGCAGTACGTCGCGCGCGACGGCTGCGCGCCGGCGAATCTTTCGCCCGACGGCGTTTGTCTGCTCGACAGCGCGAAGTACACCTCGCTCTTGACCGGAAAATCGGCGGCCTCGGTGCTCGCGCGCGTGACGCGGCCCGTCGGCGAGGACATCCTGCTGCATGCGGACCTGCGCGCGTCCGACGTCGAGCAGCGCCAGCAATCCGCGCCGTCGACGATGCAGATCGACAATCCGTCGCCGACGCCCGGGCAACCCGACGCGCTCGTCTATTCGTTCAACGATCTCGGGCCCGTCGAGGAATCGACGCGCTCGCAGCTCGCGAGTCTCACCGCGGGCGCGACCGGGCGAAAGGGCGCATGGAACTGGGACGCCGACGCGCGCCTCGAAGCGAGCCGCGTGCGCGACGCGATCGATCATCTGATCCTCGCCGAGCCGCGCGAAGGCATGACGCTGTTCGACTTCGATCATCCGTCGATCGACCCCGATGCCGCGGCGATCGCGGCGCCCGAAGTCGTGCGTCGCGGCACGACGACGCTCGCGGCGGTCAACAGCGACGTGTCGGGTCCGCTGTTCGATCTGCCGGCCGGTACGGCCGCGCTCGCGGCCGGCATCGAGCTTCGCCGCGAAGGCATCGAGCTTCGACCGAACGGCGTGCTGAGCTCGGGTTCCCTCGGCAACCAGGCGGCCGAAGTGGCGGTGTCGGCGCATCGGCCCGCGGGCGCTGCGTTCGCGAAGCTCGACCTTCCGTTCGCGCAATCGCTCGACGGTTACGTCGCGGGGCGCTTCGATGCGACACGCGGCTTCGCGAGTCATTTCTCGCCCGCGTTCGGACTCTCGTGGAACGCACTGCCGAGCGTCACGCTGCGCGCGTCGCGCTTCGACGGCTACCGCGCGCCCGCGCTGTCGGAGCTGCACCGCGTCTCGGGCGCGCTCGCGTCCGCCGTGCCGCAGCTTTATTTCCTGCCGCACGATCTCGCGCCCTGCGCGGTGACCGTGATCGACACGCCGGACCTCCTCGGCTGCTCGCTGTACACGACGTCGATCAGCAACGCGGACCTTCAGCCCGAAACGTCGCGAACGAACGCGATCGGCTTCGCGTGGTATCCGACGCCGTCGTTCTCGCTCGATCTCGATTTCTACGACACCGTGCGCCGGCACGAGATCGCCGAGCTGCCGCTCGAATACGCGCTCGAGCATCCGACCGATTTTCCGGGCTTTCTTTCGCGCAACGCCGATGGCGAACTCGTCTCGATCAACGAGATGCTCGTCAATCTCGGCGAGACGCGCACGCGCGGCGTCGATGGGCAAGCGCGCTGGGACATCGAGACCGCCGAAGTCGGGCACTTTCGGATCGGCTTCGGTCTCAACTATCTGCAGGCGCTCGAGCGCGAAGTGATTCCGGGCTCGGAAACGCTGCAATCGGCGGGTTTGCGGAACGAGCCGCGCGTGACCGCGATGACGTCGTTCCGCTGGGCGATCGATTCGTGGATCGTCGGCGCGAACCTTCGCTACACGGGCAACTACGCCTACGAGGACTACGCAGGCGCGGCCGACGGGTGCCCCGAGTACAAGGCCGCGCTCGGCGACTGCAAGACGCCGTCGTTCACGCTCGTCAACGTGAGCCTTTCGTACCACGGCCTCCCGCACTGGACGCTCACGGGCTACGTCAACAACGTGTTCGACCACACGCCGCGCTATTTCGACGAGGCGTTCGGCGGCTTCAACCCCGCCTTCGACGATCCGGTCGGCCGCTATTACGCATTCCTCGCGACCTTCGATTTCTGAAAGAACGAGGTAGGGTGTTCGCGCTCCCGAACGTCATACCCAGCGACGACCGCCCTTGCACCGGCAAGTTCGGCGTCTGTGGGGGAATCCGTTCGAGGACTCATGCCGTGACCGATACCGAACTGCCGCTCGCCGATCTCACCGGAAAAGCGCGAATCCGCCACGTCGCGCTGCACCTCTTCGCGACGCGCGGCTGCGCGCAGACGCCGCTCCGGCTCATTGCCGAGAAAGCGCACGTTTCGCTCGCGCTGATCTCGCACCATTTCGGCACGAAGCACGAGCTGCGCGATGCGGTCGAGCAGTACATCGTCGCGTGCTTCGAGAAGGCGATCGACGGCGTCGCGCAGGCGCCGCTCAGGCGCTCCGACGCCGACGCGATGCGTCAGCTCGTCGAAAGCCTCGAGCGCGTGCTCAATGCGCGACCCGAGATTCGCGGGTACATCCGCCGCGTCGCGAGCGAGACCTGCTTCAGCGCGGGCGGCACCGCGCTCATCGATGCGCTGATCCGCACGACGCAGACCGCGCTCGTGCGCATGTCGCTTGCGGGCAACGAGCGCGACGGCGCGTGGCAGCCGCTGCAACTTTTCCTGCTCGTGTTCGGACCGACGCTGCTCGAGCCCGCCTTGCAGCGGCGCGTGCCCGATCTCTTCGAGCACGGCGTGGCGCAGGCGCGTTTGAGCTCGAACGTGAAGCTGTTGCAGTCGGATCTCTCTCCGTCGCCGCGCGCAGCCACCGTGTCCGCGTTCCCGATCGACCGGCCGCTTCGCGTCGGAGCGCGCGCCTGAAAGGAAGCTACCTGCACATGGAAGCCGTGCTAACGTTGACGCGCCCGCGTCGCGACACCGAATCCGCCGCGCGGCGGCGTTCCCGAGGATCAGCGACGTCGAGGCGGGAAGCGCATCGGTCCGCGAGGCCGAACGGGCACGCCCGCAGCGCGCGTCGACGTCGCACGGGTCCGTGCATGCCGCGACTCCTGACCGAGCGCGACGACAACGCCGAATTGTTCGCACGCTTCGTTCGCGAAAGCGGGCCGCGGCTCGCGCGTTTTCTCGCGCGCCTGCGCGTGCGCGAGGACGACGTGCAGGATGTCGCGCAGGAAAGCATTGCGCGCCTCCTTCGCTATCGCGACAGCGAGCCGCCCGGCGCATGGGCCGCACTGCTTTATCGAATCGCGATCAACGTCGCGCGCGATCGCGCGCGGCACGAGCGTCACGCGCCGACGGCAAACGTCGAGACCGATACGATCGCGGCCGACGATTCGCCCGAGCAGCATGCGAGCGATCACGAAGCGCTCGCGCGCGTGCGCGCGGCGATTCTGCGGCTGCCGTCGCGCTGCCGTGCGGTTTATCTGCTGCACCGCATGGACGGTCTCAGCTATCCCGAGATCGCGCGTCGCTGCGGAATCTCGACGAAAGCGGTCGAAAAACACATGTCGCGGGCGCTGCGCGAGTTGCGCGACGCACGCGAACGCGCGGGAGGCGTGCGATGAGCGCCGCGAACGATTTTACGCGCCGGCAGGCGGCCGACTGGTTCGCGCGGCTGCTCGCGCCCGACGTCGACGATCGCGATCGCGAGGCGTTCGAGCGCTGGTGCGCCGAGAGCGACGCGAATGCCGACGCGTACGCAGCCGTCGCGGCCGATCACGAATTCGCGTCGCTCCTCGCCGACGATCCCGTGATCGCCGACGCGACGCGCAAGGCGCGCATCGAATATTCGGGCCGCGCGCAGGTCTCCGGCATGCGCCGCTACGTCACGCTCGCCGCTGCGGCGCTCGTCGTCGTCGCGGTCGGCGCCGGCGCGTGGCGTGTTTATCGCGACGCGGCGACGACCGAAACGCTCGCGACCTCGATCGGCGAGCTGCGCACGATCACGCTCACCGACGGCACGCGGCTCGTGCTCGACACGAACACGCGTCTCGATACGCATCTCGGCCGCGATGCCCGCGAGCTCGTGCTGCACGAAGGCCGGATCGACGTCGACGTCGCGCGCGATGCGCGGCCGTTCTCGGTCGTCAGCGGCCGCGGCGTCGTGCGCGACATCGGCACGCATTTCGAGGTCGAGCGGCACGGCGCGGACGTCGCCGTGAAGCTCATCGCGGGCGCGGTCGATGTCTCGCTGCCGGACGGGGGCGAGGCCGGCAAGGCCACGCTCGCACCGGGCCAGGAGGCGCGTTTCGGCGCGCAGGGCGGCGTTGTCGTCGCCGAAGCCGGCGATCTCGCGGACGGCGAGCGCTGGACCGAGGGCACGCTCGTGTTCCGCGAGCGTCGCCTCGCCGACCTCATTGCCGAGGTCAACCGCTACTCGACGGTCCAGCTGCGGCTCGCGGACCCTTCGCTGGACGACCTGCGCGTGAGCGGCGTGTTCCACGTGGGCGATCAGGGCTCGCTGCTCGAGGCGCTGCGCGTCGGCTGGTCGATTGCGGCGCGGAAAGCCTCCGAGCACGAGATCGAGCTCACGCGGGAGTAGCGGCCGGAATTTGCGCGACGTTTACACGGCCGAGCTTGCTGGCCGCGACGAAAACCGCCGTAGAATCAGCGCATCCCGATGACCCATGGGGGAGTCATGCGGATGCTTCGCCACTTGCTGCCCGCAGCGGTCGCCTTCGCGGCCTGCACGGCTATTGCCGGATCCGGCGTCGAGCCGCACCGCCCGAACGCCGTGCTCCTTCCGCCCGCGGACCTCTCGGTGTCGGTGGACGACCAGCTCGACAGCGTGCGACCTGGCCAGGTCGTCACGTGGATCCTCACCGTCGACAACGTCGGCATCAACGGGCTCGCGGGTGTGCTGCTCACGTCCGCGCAGGCGGGGAGCCTGAGTCACGTCTCGTGGATTTGCGACGCGACCATGGGATCGCAGTGCACGTCGAGCGGATTCAACGCGCCGAACGACAGCGTGACGATCGCGAGCCGCGGTTACGTGCGCTATCGCATCACGGGCACGGTCGGCAACGACGCGGTCGGCACGGTCGGCTTCAGCGTGAGCGCCGCGGCGCCGTCGGGCTACATCGACGTGAATCCCGAGAACAATCACTCGACGGATACGGATGTCGTCGTGCGCGACACGATTTTCGCGAACGGGTTTCAGCGCTGAAGCGACGCGTGGGGAATCAGTCGCTCCGCACGCACGCTCGAGCGGCTCGACGGACTCGCCGAGCGGCGCCGGCGCGATGTCGAACCATGACGCGAATGAGATCGGCGGCGACGGGCGCAACGCGTTCGAGCATCGGCGGCTTTCGCTACTTTCCGATACAGAACGAGCTGAAAATCGCGCCGAGCAAATCGTCGCTCGTGAATTCGCCCGTGATCTCGCCGAGTGCGTGCTGCACTTCGCGCAACTCCTCCGCAGCGAGCTCGCCCGCATTGCGTTCGACGAGCGCGGATTCGGCGGCGGCAAGATGCGACTTCGCGCGTTCGAGCGCCGCTACGTGGCGTGCGCGTGCGGTCCATGCGCCGTCGCTCGTTTCGCCGCCGGCGAGCATGCGAAGCTCGGCGTGCAGCAGCTCGATGCCGGCGCCGGTTTTTGCCGAGAGTCGAATCTCGACGTAGCCGTCGCGTCGCTCGCGGCTCGGCGCGATGCGTGCGAGGTCGATCTTGTTGCGCACGACGAGTCGCGTCGCCGACGACGGCACGTTGCCGATGAGCGCGAGTGCAGCGGCGGGATCCTCGGCGACATCGGCGACGAGCAGCACGACATCGGCGCGTTCGAGCTCGGCGCGCGCGCGGCGGATGCCTTCGCGCTCGACGACGTCGGCCGATTCGCGAAGGCCGGCCGTGTCGACGAGCGTGAGCGAGACGCCGTCGAGGTCGACCGTTTCGCGCACGAGATCGCGTGTCGTGCCCGGAACTTCGGTGACGATCGCGCGCTCGCTCGCGGCGAGCGCGTTGAGCAGGCTCGACTTGCCCGCGTTCGGTCGGCCGACGATGACGACGTGCAATCCGTCGGCGAGCCGCACGCCGCGACGCGCACCGTCCTCGAGTTTCGCGAGATCGGTGCGCACGGACGCGAGGTCGGTGCGCAACTCCGGCGCCGAGAGAAAATCGATTTCCTCTTCGGGAAAATCGATCGCGGCTTCGATCCAGACGCGAAGCCGCACGACCGATGCAGTCAGTGCACGCACGCGTTTCGAGAATTCGCCGTCGAGACTGCGCAACGCCGCGCGCGCCGCGGTTTCGGAGCCGCTCGCGATGAGATCGGCGACGGCTTCGGCTTGCGCGAGGTCGAGCTTGCCGTTGAGGAATGCGCGCTCGGAAAATTCGCCCGGCCGCGCATGACGCGCGCCGAGCTCGACGAGTCGCGCGAGCAGCAGCTTGAGCACGATCGGGCTCCCGTGCGTCTGCAACTCGAGCACGTCTTCGCCCGTGTACGAATGCGGCGCGGTGAAGAGCAGCAGCAGGCCGCGATCGATCGGCGCGCCGCTCGTGTCGGCAAACGCACAGTAGTACGCGTGGCGTGGCTCGGGTTCGCGGCGCAACAGGGTTTTCGCGATCGCGGCGCTCTTCGCGCCCGACACGCGGATCACGCCGACGCCACCGGCGCCGGGCGGCGTGGCCACGGCGGCGATGGTGTCGCGTGAAGTCATCGCGTCACGCTTTGGCCTTGTCGGCGTTCTCGATGCGGCGCGTGATGATCCACTGCTGCAGCAGCGAGAGCGTGCCGTTGACGGTCCAGTAGAGGACGAGACCCGCGGGGAAGAACGCGAACAGCACCGAGAACGCGACCGGCATGATCTTCATCATCTTCGCCTGCATCGGGTCCATGCCGGCGGACGGCGTGAGCCACTGCGTCGCGATCATCGCGAGGCCGTTGAGGAACGGCAGCACGTAGAACGGATCCGGCGCGGAAAGATTCTGGATCCACAGGATGAACGGCGCCTGGCGCAATTCCACGCTTTCCAGCAGCACCCAGTAGAGCGCGAAGAACACCGGAATCTGCACGAGCATCGGCAGACAGCCGCCGAGCGGGTTGATCTTTTCCTTCTGATACAGCTCCAGCATCGCCTGATTGAGCTTCTGGCGATCGTCGCCGTAGCGTTCTTTCAGCGATTCGAGGCGCGGCTGCATCTT